>Ga0134121_10004826_pt1 | contig 10988 bp, 6 predicted proteins | sample KB301_FD_96463 | JGI IMG/M metagenome (GOLD analysis project Ga0134121, IMG submission 96463) | Terrestrial soil microbial communities without Nitrogen fertilizer from Kellogg Biological Station, Michigan, USA - KB3-0-1 | ecosystem: Environmental > Terrestrial > Soil > Unclassified ...
CGACTTGTTTGTAGTCTCCGCTAGCAATAATGAGATTTTGCGATTCGACTGGGCTTCGCAGACCTACCAGCTTTTTGTGGCACCAAACAGCGGCGGCCTTCTGGACCCCTATGGAGCCACGTTCGGTTCCGATGGCAATCTTTACGTCAGCACCGGCTCGCAGTCGTCCGTTCTTGAATATGACGGGACCACGGGAGGCTTCCTCGGCACCTACGTCACCGCCGGTGCCGGCGGACTAAACTGGGCCGGCGGACTCAAGTTCGCATCCGACGGGAACATGTATGTCTGTAGCTGGCATAGCAATCAGATCCTCAAGTACCAGGGGCTAAGCATCGGGCCAAATGGCGAACAGCCAGGACAATTCCTGGGCGTCTTCGCTAATACAGCCCACACATTGCCGCTCACTTACGACATCGGGCCCGATAGCAATTTCTACGTCAGTTGCCCGCAGCTAGATGCAAACGGAGTGGCCAATCAAGCGGTCATTGATCGCTACTATGGCCCATCGAGCCCGTTCGCGGGCCAATTCATCGGTACTTTCGTGGCCACGGGCTCGGGCGGCCTGAGCCAAAGCCGTACTCCGCTCTTCGATCAGCAGGGGCATCTTTTTGTTGCTGATATGACCCTGAACGAGGTGCTGCGATACCAGGGCCCCACCGAATCAAACCCCGGCGCATTCATCGACACCTATGTGTCCACGGGGCAGGGTGGCCTGAGCGCGCCAAACGGACTTGCCACCGGCTCCGACGGCAACCTCTATGTCAGCTCGCGGGATGCCAACAAAGTGACGCGGTTCGCTCCTGCATCTCAGGCATCATTCGCCGTCACACTGAATTCCTCCACTAGCAATACTGTAACCGTGAACTACGCCACAGCGAATGGCACAGCCGTGGCGGGCACCGACTATACACAGACAAACGGCACACTCGTGTTCGCCCCTGGCGTCACTTCGCAGACGATTAATGTTCCCATCACCACCGTCGGCACTGGCGGGCCAACCAAGACGTTCACGATGAATCTCTCCGGCGCCTCCGGTGCCACCGTCAGCCGCGCCCAAGGCACCGGCAGCATCCTGAACCGCCAGACCAAGTTCTTCGTAGTCGATAGCGGCACCGTCAAGACCTACGAATACGGCAGCGGCGGCACCTCCGAGGAGATCACGGCGGAGACCAGCACCAACACTGCATCACGCGGCGTGGCGACCACGGCGGCAGGAACCACTGTCTGGGTCGTGGATGCCAACAAGACCGTCTACGTTTACGACAACCACGGCGTGCAGCTCGGCTCTTGGTCGGCTGGCGGCCTCAGCGGTTCCGCCCAACTCACCGGCATCACCACCAACGGCACTGACATCTGGCTGGTCGACAGTTCCGCCGACAAGGTCTACAAGTACGCTGGGGCCGCCAGCCGGCTTTTGGGCAGCCAGAACGCCGTGAGCAGTTTTAACCTCGTCAATGGCCACAACGGCAACAGCAATCCGCAGGACATCGTCACCGACGGCACCTCCTTCTGGGTCGTGGACGGCACCGCTCACAAAGTGTTCAAATACTCGCTGTCCGGCTCGTCGCTTGGCAACTGGACCATCGACGCTGCGAATGCTCATCCGACCGGTATCACGATCAATCCAAGCAACGTCAGTGACATCTGGATTGTGGACAACGTGACGCTGAAGGTGTACCAGTACACCGGCGCCGCGGGACGCACTTCGGGGAGCCAGAATGCCAGTGCGACATTTGCGCTGAATCCCTACGACACCAACCCGCAAGGCATCGCCGACCCGTCGCCGGCGGACATGTTGCTAGCGCCGATCAATGCTGTTTCGTATCCTACCCCGCAGTTTACGCAGCTCGGTTCGCCAATTGTGCTGGATGCGCATTCCACAGCCGCGGAAACTTCCGGTTCGTGGCGATCCTTGCGTGATGACGATTTGGTTGCCGCTCTCCAATTGGAGCCAGAAGTCCGCAATGATGTTGCTACAGCAGCAGCATCGGTCCCATCTACAGGCGCAAGGAAAACGCCAACCCTCGATAGGCTTTTCGTCGATCTTGAGGACTGGTTTACAGTGTAGTTTGAAGCGCGCGGCTTTGCAGGGCCTTGCCTCGGGCCCACGGCGCGCCGGTGCCGTGGGCCTTAACTTTCCCCGCGAGACTTTTCCAGGTTGGTTTGCCTTTGGTGGCGAGGAGTAGCTCATGATTCGCTTAAAGGTTATTACTGGACTTATCACGGGCTGGCTGGCTTTCGCTCTTGCCCCGACCGCGCAGGCCGGGATTATAGTGCCCTCCGACCTAAAACCGGGCGATAAGTACCAGCTCATATTCGTTACCTCGTTTTTGTCCGGCGTCAGTAGCGCCAATGCGGTCCCCCCGCCGGACTACCCAGATTTCGGCGGCCTGGCAGCGGCCGACTGGGTTGTGACCAGCGCCGCGTCCGACGCCGGCCTGATTGACAACTGGGACGGGGAGACCCTTTTGTGGAAGGCGTTGCTCTCCATCGCCGGACAAAATGCGGTTGACCGCATCCCCATCACCGGGCCGGTATACAATCTTGCCGGCCAGCGCCTCGCCAACAATTCCGCTGACCTTTGGGATGGCAGCCTGGCTGCGCCGGTCCGTTATACCGAATATGGCATCGCCATTTCCGGGAATACTCACGTTTGGACGGGGACAAACACCGCCGGGAATGCCAATGGACTTGACCTTGGTGGCTGGCTTAACCCGGGCGCTCCAGTGGGCCTTGTTGGAGACGCGACGTTTGCCGACAGCCGTTGGCTTGGTAATTCCAACCTCGCGGGCACCCAAACGGCCCATCTCTATGCCATTAGCCCGGAGTTTGAAGTACCGGATGTGGCGCCCGAGCCGGCAAGTCTTGTCCTTCTTGGCATCGGCGTCATGGGAATGGTGGCATATCACCGGCGCGGTCGGAAGCTACCAAGGACATAAATGTTAGCGCCCTTTTCTACGCGGTGATCAGGGAAGAAAAAGAGGGATCGGAAGACCCACCCCCCCTGGTATGTGGTTTTTCGTGCAAAGATTTTGAAAAAATCACAGGACTGCCCGTGACGGAGACTTGGGATACCCAGGTTCTCTTCCCGGAGATGGTCCTATGGCGTCCAAACGTCCTGCGAAAAAATCCAAATCCCAAGCGCCTCAGTTTCTGCAAAAACCCCGTGGGGTCTTTCATCCACGCGTGCAAAAAGTCGGTGGAACATCCGCATGGAGGCCCCGGAAAGCCGGGTCGGACGGCTACCCCAAGCCAAACTTGCTCTGCAAGAAGTCCTCGCCAACCTTGCAGGCCCGCTCCAAGTCTTTGGGCAGGGTGATGGCTTCGTAGGCATTGTCGGGCAGTTCCTTGAAGGCCGGCCAGGGCGGCTCCTCGGTGGGCGCCATGCCTTGCACCACAACGGCTCGGCGGCCATCGGTTCCGTCGGCTCGGTACAAACAGCCTGCTTCGGCGATGCGGACGCCCTGCGTGGCGGCAAGACGCAGATGGTCGGCCTTGGCGGCGACCCGCTTCAGCGCGCACAGCGAACGGGGAATGAACAGGAACATGGCAGTCTCCTCAAAACGAAAGTAGCGGGGGGGGTGGAACGCGAGAAAACCGGCGCGATGCCGGGGCGGCTTTTTGCGCCAGGTCAGAAAGGACATTTTCGCAAAAGCGTGGCATTCACACAAATATGCGCATTATGGCAGCCCGCAAAACCGTGATTGCAGTTAGAGGAGAGGAAAAGCACGCCCGTTTCCACGATGCAGGACGCCGCTGTTTCGCCATCATGCCATCTCGGCAAACCCCGGCGCCACCGCATTGGTGAACCTCGCCGGATTGCGAATCAACTGGGCATGCATGGCAGCGTCGGCCGTGCGAATCAATTCTTGGCCCTCGCCGCCTCCGCGCAACAAACCACGACAGCGGCGAGCCACCGCCGCATAGAGCACCATATCCGCGGCCAGGAAACCTGCTTCCGCTTTAACGAGCAATTCGCCGGCTAACGCCGGCTTGCCATCAAGGTTGGCCATCCCCGCTCGGAGCATATAGGCTTTCGGGCCGGCCCACGCTGACTGAACACGCAGCAGCAGAGATTGTTGCAATCGTGGCCAGCCAGCATTGGCGATTTGCCAGGCCTGCTGAGGCTGACCCGTGTAGAGCGCGACCAACATCTGAAATCTGAATTCGTTGGAGTGCTGAAAATGGTAGCCCTGGGCAGGCCATTGTTTCATGGCGTCCTGGACTGTCTGGAGAGCTTGCTGGGGCTGATCCGCCGCGAGTTCCAACATGACGGCATGCAGCCGGAGGTTCGTGGCTGTGAACAGGTCACCTCGTTCATGGGCCTCGTGCAGCAAACCGGGAAGTTCTTGCGCCACTTGCAGGAATTCACCGGTAGCTGCCATGGCGGTGAAGCGGACATTGCAAGCCACGCCGCGTTCCCAGGCGGCGCCCTTGCATTCCTTGCGGAAGGTCTCTTCGGCGCGGGCACAAAGCTCACAGGCCTTTTTCCATTGCCCCATCAACAGGGCGGCGCCGCCTTCCATGTTGTCAGCCAAGCCTCGCAGGTAGGGCTGGCCTTGCCACGTAGCCATTTCACGGACCTTGTGGAGCAGGGCCTCTGCCTTGGCATTTTGACGGGGATCGCCCGTGACGGCATGGACGACGGCCTGCGTGGCCAGGGCCAGCGCGATTCGGCTCGGATCGCCTGCTTGCAACGCGAGTATGTAGTGGCGAGCGTGGAACGCCAGGCCGCGGATGATGTCCGTGAGGCTCAAGATGGATGCGGCCGTCCAGCAAGCATCCAACCGCTCCAACTCCCGCGGTGGGATCTGACTTGCGTCGCGCTCGCGGAATTTCGCGCCCCGCCACCACAGCCGCAACCGACCCCACAGCAGGGCCAACAACGCCCGTCTGGGCGTCTTGGGGTAGGTTTCGCCGACGCTCCGCAGCACGCGCTGCAATACGTCCAGGCCCTCTTCAATTCGGCCCGCCCGCAAGAGTTGATCAGCCGCGCGGCGTTGCAAGTCCAGCACGTAACCAGGGGGCGCGCACTGGGCGGCATCGAGATAAACCTGGGCCGCCTCCGCGCCGCGGCCCGCGTTGGCCAGGGCGTCCCCCAGGTGCGTTAGCAAGCGGATCTGTTGTTCGCCTTCCACGGGCCGCAACTCCAGAGCCAGGCGATAGAGCTTGGCGGCCTGGTCGAAGGCAAGCGTATCAGCGGCATTCCCGGCGGCAATAATGTACTTGACGGCGGCCCTTTCGTTATTCCCGGCGCCTTGATAATGAATCGCCAACATCTCCGCGTCCGCGTGGCCCCAAGCTTCGAGTGCAGTGGCAAGGCGGCCATGATGCGCCGTTAATTCTTCCAGGGAAAGGTGACGGACAACGGTCTCGCGGATGCGGTCGTGATAGGTTTCAACTTTGTCGCCGGGGCAAGGGCGTAGCCATTTGGCCTTTTGTAAGTCGATGAGGTTTGGCGTCCCCTGGTTGCCCAGACCGGCTGCACGCAAGGCGATCGCGCCGTGCACGGGCCGGCTGGCCAGGGCGACCACTTCGACCAGACGCCGCTGGTTTTCAGGCAAGGCAAGACACCGATTCCAGATCACCTTGTCGAGGTCCACCTCAGGGTCTCCGGCTTGCATGGCCTGGACCATCTGATAGACAAAAAATGCGTTGCCGCCAGATTCCCGCGCTGCCATTTCCGCCATCTGGGCCAATTGCGACCCGTTGGAGCAATAAGCGTTGTCTTGTCCGACCAGAAGTCGGCTGGCGAGATCCCTGGCCTCTTGGGGACTCAGGACGTCGAGGGCCATTTCCCTTGGCTCGGTCCCAAGGGCGCTCACCGACGTCTGCAAGAAGCTGGACAGAAAGGGGCTGGTATGGCGGTCCTCGCTGCGAAAACTCGCCAGCAGCAACAGTCGGGGCGCATCCGGCGGCAACAAAAGTGCAGTCAGCATCAGAGCGCTATCCAGGTCGCCCCACTGCAGATCGTCGAGATGGATGACCAAGGGCCAGCGGTCGCCGAGACGGCGAAGCACCTGACGCAAAGCCGCGAAAGCCCGCCGCCGCAATTCCTGGGGGTCGGGATAATCCGCGTCACGGCGCGGGAGGTCAGCGACGATTTCGACCCGCAGCAGAACGGGGAACACACGCACCAACGGGCCAATGTCGTCGGGCAACAACTCCGCAGCTCGGGCACGAGGCAATCGTCTCCAATAGCGACTCAAGTTGTCAATCAGTCCGTCCAGCGCCTTGTAGGGAACCGATTCTCGCTCGTAACAGCGGCCGCGAAGGACGACCACCTGGTTTTGTTGCTGGCGCAGGCTAGACAAAAAGTGCTCGACCAACCCGGTTTTGCCGACACCGGAGGAACCATGCAGCAACACAGTGACGGCCCCACCGCGTTGGGTATCCTTGAATGCAAGATGCAATTCCTTCAAGTGCCGCTCCCGACCGACAAAGGGCGGAGACGGCGCGGGTGGCGGGGGTGAAGCTAGCCCGAGCCGGGTGAGTATGTCGCGGCCGCCGGGGCGGTCGGCAGCACGCGGTTTCAGCAACTCGTCGCAGAGGCGGCCAAGCTGCTCGGGAACGTCAGCAGCAAGCGTGCGCACTGAAGGCGGGCTGTAGTTCTGCCGGTTCCAGGGCATGGCCTGGGCCGTATCCCGGAACGGATGGCGGCCGGTCAGTGCCTCGTAGAGGATGGCGCCGAAGCTAAACCAGTCGCTGGCTTGAGTGGCGCGATCGTCGGCCTGCTCAGGGGCCATCCACAGGAAGGTGCCCGCCGGGCCGTGCTCCGTGACGCTCTTTTCCTCCAGGCGTGACGCCTTGGCCAAACCAAAGTCGAGCAGTTTGGCACTGCCGCCGTCATCCACCATGACATTGCTGGGTTTGATGTCACGATGCAGGATGCGATTGTCATGGAGCGCCACAATGGCTTCGGCCAGTTCCTGAAAAATCGTCAGCAGACGTTGCACATCACGGGCCGGTTGCGATGTAAAGGCAGCTTGTTCGGCGCTGACGCCGAAGTGCGCATCAGTCTCGTTCCAGGAATCCGAGCTTGGCGGGGGCATGGTTGGCTCGTTAATTCCGACTGCGCCGAGGTAGTCCAGGATCGTACGGCCTTCGATAAGTTCCATCGTGAAGAACCATTGCTCACCGTGCTCGAACAATTCAAAGAGCTTGACACAGTTCCGATGTCTGAAGTCCTGCACCGTGCGGAATTCATTCTTGAACCTTTCCAGCACGGCCGGATCGAATCGTTTCATCAGCTTCAATGCGACAAGCTCGCTGCTGCGGCGATGGCGAGCCTTGTGCGGCCGTGGAGCCTAGCAAACGCCCGAACGCGGGGAGTCATGGGAGTGTTGCAACCAGATCGAGGAAGGCGATGGCATGCTCTGTGGCTAAATCGCGTGCTTGACAAACCAGCTTACGCGACGTTAGGGAGTTGCCCGTGGTTTCAACTACGAATTCGGTGTACGTGCGACCGTCCATGTACAACTTTCGTCGCAATCGTGAGTGACGTTTGACAAGAAGTTAATACATGAACATTCAAGCAATCATTCGCTTCAACTTTCCGCAGGTGTCCGATGAAAATCACGTTGTCTGCGATTTGTCTTGTGCTTGTTTGCCTTTTGCCGATTCAAGCAAAACAGGCCCAAAAGGAGCAAGCGAAAGCCGACTACTGGAACCCCAAGCTGCCCGTTGCACAGCGCGTGGAAGATTTGCTGGCGCGCATGACCTTGGAAGAGAAGGTCGCGCAAATGTTGTGCATGTGGAATGCCAAGCGGCAAATCACCGACGCCAAAGGGCGTTTTGACCCTGCAAAGGCGCCGAAATGGTTCAAAGTCGGCATCGGACGCATCGAGCGTCCCAGCGATGGCCATGGCGCCAGGGCCGAGGCGGAATACACCAACGCCATTCAGCGCTGGGTCAAGGACAACACACGCCTCGGCATCCCCGTAATCTTCCATGAGGAAGCGCTGCACGGACTGCAAGGAGCGGAGGCGACCAGCTTTCCGCAAGCAATCGGCCTGGCCAGCACTTGGAACCCCGAACTGGTGGAACGTGTTTTCACGGTGGTTGCCAAAGAAGTGAGGTCGCGCGGCGCTCAGCAGGTCCTCGCCCCGGTGGTGGATGTGGCCCGTGACCCGCGCTGGGGGCGTTTTGAAGAAACCTTCGGCGAGGATCCCTATCTGATTGCGCAGCTCGGTCTGGCCGCAGTGCGTGGCTTTCAGGGTCGCGACAAAAGCATCCCGGCCGATCGTGTGATCGCCACGCTAAAACACATGGCCGGCCACGGCCAGCCGGAGTCGGGAACAAACGTGGGCCCGGCGAACCTCGGCGAGCGCACGCTGCGCGATATCTTCTTCTACCCGTTCGAAATCTGCGTGAAGCAAGGAAACGCACGCAGTCTAATGCCCTCCTATAACGAGATCGACGGCGTTCCCTCGCATGCCAACCGCTGGATGCTCCAGGATGTACTGCGCAAGGAATGGGGCTTCAATGGCACCATCGTCTCCGACTGGCAGGCTATTAGCCAACTTGCCAAACGGCACAAAGTCGCCTCCACTAACGCCGATGCTGCACGGCAGGCACTTGAAGCCACCGTGGATGTCGAGTTGCCCGACGTCGAAACCTATGACACGCTGATCGAGTTGGTCAAGCAAGGCAAGGTTCCGCAGGCTCTGATAGATGACGCTGTGCGGCGGCTGTTACGGGACAAGTTCGACCTTGGACTGTTTGAGGATCCCTTCGTGGATCCCGCCCGCGCAGATGAAATCTGCGGCGCCAAGGCTCACCGTCCGCTGGCTTTGGAGGCGGCCCGGCAGGCCATTGTCCTTCTCCAGAATCGCGGCAACGTGCTTCCTTTGCACGCCGCAAAACTAAAGCGTGTGGCAGTGATCGGTCCCCATGCGGCGGAGGTCATGCTCGGCGGTTACTCGGGCGTTCCGCGCCACTCGGTTAGCATCCTTGAGGGTATCAGCGCCCGGCTGGGGAAAGACGTGACGGTGTCTCATGCGGAGGGCGTGCGAATCACCGAAGACTCATCCTTCACCAAAGGGCCACAGCCTCTTATTGGTGGAACCCGCTCCCAGGCGCGTTGGTCGGCCGACAAAGTTGTTCTGGCCAGTCCGGCCGCCAATCAAAAACGCATCAAAGAGGCGGTGACCCTGGCCCGGGACAGCGATGTAGTCATCGTGGTCGTGGGTGACAACGAACAGGTGGCACGCGAGGCCTATGCCGAGAACCACCTGGGCGACCGCGCCGACCTGAAACTGGTCGGCCAACAAGAGGACCTGGTGCGTGCGCTTGTAGCCACCGGCAAACCGACCGTGATGGTGTTGATTAACGGCAGGCCTCCCGCTATTGCCGAGCTGGCAGAGCAGGTTCCCGCCATCCTTGAGGGGTGGTATCTGGGCCAGGAGTGCGGAACCGCTGTCGCGGAAGTCCTTTTTGGGGACGTGAATCCCGGCGGCAGGCTCACCGTCAGCTTCCCGCGCCACGTCGGCCAGCTGCCGCTGTTCTACAACCACAAACCAACCGCGCGACGCGGCTACCTCTTCGAGTCCAAGGAACCTCTTTACCCTTTCGGCCACGGCCTGTCCTACACCACGTTTGCGTATTCGACGCCGACTCTTTCATTGGCGAAGATCGCTCCGGACGGCCGCACCAAGGCATCGGTTGTAGTGACCAACACAGGACCGCGAGCCGGGGACGAAGTGGTCCAGCTATACCTCCGCGCCGAAGTGAGCCGTGTCACCCGGCCTGTAATGGAGTTGAAAGGTTTCCAACGGATTACGCTGGCACCGGGCGAAAAACGCACCGTGACTTTCGAAATGGGGCCGGAGCACCTCTCGTATCACGGGCTGGAGATGAAGCGTGTCGTCGAGCCGGGCCGCTTTCAAGTGATGGTTGGGGGAAGCTCGGCCAAGGTGAAATCTGTAAATTTGGATGTGATTGGCCAATAGGCCGTCTATCAGTGCAAAGAAAAAAGCTTGATGGGATGCACGACCAGCTGCACGAGGGACGCATTTTGTAGAGAGTGGGTCTGTTACATGCAGTGATTGAGCATCAACAAAAGAGGCGAGCCTAAGTGGTCCGTTTCACAATTAATGATCAGGTTTCCGAACCTGGGTTTTTGTTAGACTGGGGGCCGTCGAATGGACACTCATGATCTCAAGGCAACTGGATGCCACCAATGCCCGGCCCCAAACCTAGCCATTGTCCGGACTTTCCTGCGGAGTTCTTGGCCGAAGCTCAAGGGCTCCTGCGCCGACGCGCCGTTGCTTTTCAACTTCGCCAGCGGGCAGGCCTGGTCTGTTTCCTCCACCGTGAACCGCAAGCGTCGCATGCCGAGGCGGCTGTCGAAGTTCAAATGCCTGCCGTCTCGATTCGTCGCTGGCGACGCCGCTGGGCGCAGGGTGACTTCTCGTTGGAGGATAAGCCAGGACGCGGGCGAAAGCTCGATTTTTCCCCCTCTGGATCGAGCGATCGTGCAAGCGCTGGCGTGTGAACTTATTTACAAGACCGAGCAACCGCTGAGCCGGCAGTCGGTTGCGGACCTGACGATTCGAGCGCGCGCCGCTTTGCAAAAGCCGATCAGCCCCAGCACCATTTGGCGCATTCTGCACGATGCGGACTTGAAGCCTTGGCGCTACCAGTATTGGTTTTTCCCGCGTGATCCGCGTTTCGCGGAGAAGGCTGAGGGTATTCTCGATCTTAATGCTGGTTTTTGACAGGGATAACCACTTGGCCGCAACGATTACATCATCAGCTCGGACGAGAAAACCAGCATCCAGGCACGTATTCGCTGCCATCCCAGTCTGAACCCGGCGCCAGGCCGACCACGCCGCATCGAGTTTGAAAACGAACGTGGCGGAGCCTTGCAGTACCGGGTCGCATGGGACGTTCGCCGCGGTTATCATGGGCCGATGCGAATCGACCACGGGGATCGGCCCGTTCGGACACTTGGTTGCCCAAGTCATGGAACAAGAGCCGTATCGATC
>Ga0134121_10004827_pt1 | contig 10987 bp, 6 predicted proteins | sample KB301_FD_96463 | JGI IMG/M metagenome (GOLD analysis project Ga0134121, IMG submission 96463) | Terrestrial soil microbial communities without Nitrogen fertilizer from Kellogg Biological Station, Michigan, USA - KB3-0-1 | ecosystem: Environmental > Terrestrial > Soil > Unclassified ...
AGAGTCGCCAAGTAAAGAGTGGCCCACCGGTGCAATCCTCCTTCTATGAATATATCGCCGTTCTTTTGGAGCGCTCGTCCGTAACGGTAAAGTCAACTCTAGCGGATCGAGCGCGCGTCGACTATGTGTTCCTTGATGATAAGGGAAAGCGAGTTGCTCTTGAGGTGAAGGGACACACGTTCGACGGTACGAAAGAACATTTCAAACACCTCATAAATACCGTCCAGTCGATCGCTAACCACGTGGACAAGTTCTTGCTAGTGACGCCATTCACGCCCAATGCGGATGCTTTGCGAGTATTTGGAAGGGACTTTGGACGTTCTCAAATTGAGGCCGAATGGCTTTCGGGGGACCAGTTTGCTGGCACTTTAGGTTTGGATGCTGCTCTCTCCCGTCGTTATCGTTCGAGCGACGCCGAAGTAACCCCCAGTTCAGCTCTCGACCGGCAGCTATCGCAGCCGCTAATTCGCAAGTTACGAGAGTCATCAGCACCGGCTGAAAGTTTCCTTCGAATTGGTGAACGCGTCCCCGTCGTCGTTGTCCTCTCCGATCTCAAGAGTTTTTCGCTTCTGGTAAAGGCGACGAAACCCGACGATCTGAACGACGCGATGTCCAAGTACTACCGGATTGCGCGTGAGTTAGTTTGGGCTCACGGAGGCGTTCTGGACAAATTTATCGGCGATGCTGTATTGGCAATATTTGGTTATCCTGCGGCCCGACAAACTGAGCACGTTAGCGCAACGAGGTTCGCCGCTGATTTGGTTGAAGTCGGTAAACCGATTCTGGAAGGTATCAAAGATCTTATTAACGAAGCGATAGATACGGGAACCCGGGTTGGCATTTCGACGGGTGAAATATCAGTGCTTAACATCGGATTACGCAGCGTGGAGTTGTCATTTGTTGGAGATGTTATCAACCTGGCATCTCGGCTCGAGCATGAGTGCGAAGTGGACAGTTGTCTCATTGATAATCTGACGAAGGTCGCGATCAGGAAAGCGGATGAAACATTCTTTAAGAAGCTCTCTCTTCAGGGGAAAAAACTCGAACGAGAACAGGTGAAAGGCCAACTCACGTCCATCCAGGCGTGGGGAATTCCTTCGTCAGTACTCCCATCTATCTCGAACCTCAACCGAGCTCTTAGTCTGGGCAATGGTCCACCATAAAGGGATTATTGCTAGAAGTAGAATAAACCTTAGGAAAAGAGCGGTTCCGCACCGGATGTAACGCCTGATCGTTATACCTATTAGAGAGAGATGGATCTCAATCAATGGCGCGGCGGAACCCAGAAGTGATAGTGGCGACGAACCTGGAACAGAGCAGTTTTGCAGCGGATGTAACGCCTAACCGTTATATCTAATAGGAAGAGTAGTTCTCAATCAATGGAAGGGCGGAACCCAAATAGTGCTGATGGCTCAGGCAACTAAAAGTCACGTGGAAGACCTGGCTTCGCGCATGGGTGCTTCAGACGAGCAAGCCTTCCAGGAATTTGCTGAGCAATTCGGTCCGCAAATCAGGGCCTTTTTTATGTCAAAAGGACTGCGAGCAGCGGACGCTGAGGATTTGGCCGTATCGTCGGTTACCGATATCTGCCTGAGAGTTGAAAAGTATGAGTATCAGGAAGACGGAGGCTTTGAGGGCTGGGTCTTCACTCTTGCAAGACACTTTCTTGCTGATTGGCGAAGGAGTTATCCGGTGGTCGAGGCACTGCCGGACGATCTCGAAGACCCGGGTCCTGTACCGGAAAAAACCAAGAAGAGGCGAACCGCGATAGTTGCGGTTAGGCAAGCCGTCAAACAACTATCGGAAACTGACCAACTAGTCTTGCGCTTGCGATATCTTGAGGAGGAGCGATCATTCAACGAGATTGGTGACATACTGGGTATCAAGCCCGGCGCAGCCCGTACTCGTCACTCACGGGCTTTGGCGCACCTAAAGACTGTCGTGAACAGCGATCACCGAATCACCGATGTGCTGAGAAAAGTGAATGGAAAAGAGGCCAATAGCGAAACATGATTGAACGAGATTTCAAAAATACATCTGTGGATCAAACACCCGATTGGCTGGATGATGTTCTACGTGAGTCCTTTAAGGACAGACACGAAGCCAAAGTTGTGTTTGATGAACCATCCCAGGCTTTTCGTCAACGATGTCAGGCAGCCGCAGACAGCGCCTTTAGCATCGTCAAGCTGCGAAATGAGCGACGACGGATCGGCTTCGTACCAATTTCATTGGCTGAATATGTTCAAGGACTCGTCAAGGTAGCAGGAGTCCAGATCGAAGGTGTACTGGCGCGGTTCGGTATTGATGACATTACCAGTGGGACTTCAGATTCAGCGCGAAAGTTGGCTCGTTTGGCGCAGGAACTGGGAATCAGCCTTCGGGAAGTTTTGGTTCACGTACGTATCGGGTTTGTTGAGAGAATCGACTCTGTGCCAGTGCCGCTCTTACTGGCTCATCACCGCTCAACTGGTGTGCGAGATCAGTTGGGTGAATGCGAAGCCGTCCTTGGATTGGCTGAAGCAGAATACGATGGTGAGTTGCTGAACGAGTTACGCCGTACTGAATTCGAGATTCGAGCGGCGTACAAGCAGGGCGAAAAGCCTTGATCGTCTGAAACCGCTTGAAAGGAGAATTATGAATAAGAAATGGTTCGCTGTTTTTGCCGTGATCGCGGTATTTAGTATCGGAGCCGCGCGCCCTACTTGGGCACACACGGCTCGAACTAACACAACCCAACTAACCCACACCCATACCACGAACCCAACTGTGGCCGAAACAAAGACCGCAGTCACTGATCACGGACAGTAGTCTGTATAAGGGCGCCTGGAATTCTGAATGAGCAAGGAACTCACAAACAATTCATTGAGTTCCCACCTCATGACCGGTCCAGGCGCCCAAATTAAACACTGATGAGATTTGCGCGAACCAGACTTGCCCTGCCCTGTGGGTCCACTGGGCGAGTGGGTCTTATCCGAATGGGAGCTAGTTGATTTCACAGGGCCCATGTAGTGATCTTTATTAAGTTGCCGCCTGGTGAAAGAAATTCACACAACCGTCTTACTTGAACGGCTAGCTGCTGGCTGGACGTCGTCCCATGCCGGCCTGGCCCAGGAACTCGTGCAGCGCTGGGCGGCGCCGTTGTGCACTGAGGCGGAAATCATTGAGGTTGGCGAAAACACCGCGGAATTCGTCATTACCCTAACTGATATCCGCCTCCGCACAATGCATGAAGTCCCCTGTTTGCTTGTTGGCGGTGACTCGGATCTATCTCAACCACTGCGTGAATTCTGGTCTAAGTTCAACTCCACCCATCATCTTCCTTTTGTCCTGACGCTCTCGAAAACAGCCCACGACGCAGCCGTAAGGATACTGCGTTCCGGTCGTTGCCTACTCCTATCTTCAGAGCAGGTAAAGCGAATGTTGCACGCAGAGTTTGCGCTGGTGGAACTTAAGCAAATTCTCATTCGACAAATTCCAAAGCGCACTCTCATCCCCTACAACCTGCTGGTCCCCGCAGAAGGGGGAATGTTTTTTGGTAGGGAAAACGAATTGAGTCGGCTTAGCGACGAAGATTCTACAAGCTTCGCTATCGCTGGCCCTGGCCGAATTGGAAAGACCTCACTGGCGCTTCGCCACAAACACGAAATGTTGCGGAGTCGTCGCGTGGGTGCTACCCGCATCATTCTCGCCAATCTGTACAACGTTGAACACCTGCCCGATCGAGTTGCGCGCTTCGTTGCTATGAGTATTGAAAACTCGCGACGAAGCGATCGGATGACTACGGGTGACCTGGTGAACTTCCTCCAGTATCAGAAGAAGAAATGCGGCGGTCCATTTGAATTGCTCCTGGACGAAGTCGATGAGGATTGCGAGGGCCAGGCTTTCAAAGCATTGGGCGAAGCCGCGCGGTCCGGTCTTTGCCGCCTGGTGCTTTGCGGGAAGGGCGCCTTGCTAAAGACAATGCTCAGCTCGAGGTCCCCACTTGATTGCCGGCTTGACTTGATCCAACTCGAACATCTGGATGAGGATTCGGCACGAGCCCTGCTCATCAAGCCGTTAACGGATCTCGGCTTTAAGCTCGAAGATGAAGATAGAATCGCCGAGGAGGTCCTCGATCTAACCGGCAACATGCCGAATCTGATCCAGCTATTTGGAATGAAACTCGTTGACCGCGCCATCGTCAACAAAGACGATAAGATATTGCCCGACCATCTGGAAGCGGTAAAGAAGGACTTCTTCGTCGCACAGTTCTTTATTAAGTCGCTCAATGAACTTACCGATCCAGAAACGAGATTGGTTGCGCTGGCATTGTTAAGTGAGAACCATCAGAGCTTCACAGTTCCTGCCGTTCAGGCAATCGCAAGACGTGAGGGTCTTAGCATTGATTTAGCGCGGACCAATGAAATTTGTATCGATCTCCTAATCAACAATGTAGTTGTCTGGGATAATGGCTCATACACTATCGCGAGTGCCGGCCTGCCGTTTTACGCCCGTAAAAAAGACTATCTCAAGACCGCATTGGAGGAAGCTCGAGCGACAAAGCCTCAGCCATGGCCGCTCGGGTTGCAGGCTCGGGTTGGCTAATGCGAGGTGAACCCTGTGTTTCCTTTCAAATATTGCCGCGTTAGCCAAGACCTCATCAATGAACTCCATGAGCAGATCATCAACAACCAGAGCGTGGTTCTTCTAGGACCCCGTTATGGTGCCAAGAGATACGTGATTGATCGCCTAAGGGCCCTTCTGAAAAAATCCCGCATCAGTCCCATCGTTCATTTACGCCTACTGGCTGAAACTCCCATATGCACTTCGGTCAGAGTTGCTCAACTGGTTCGTGAGGCCGTCGGAGAGGCTGGTGAGGGAAAGGTCGGTTCGGGGGATTCGCTTGGAGAGAACCCTTTCGACGCGTTGAGGGAACTCGCCTGCCACACCAGGAAGCCTGTCATTCTTTTTGCCGCAAACATTGATGGAATGTCGCACCAGCTCGCGCGTCGCTTCCTGCAAGAAGTTCGAATCTTAGTTGAAGACAAACGACTTATTGCGATCATGAGCGGCGAGAGCGACTTTCGCGAATTAGTTCACGGCCAGAACTCCGAGTTTAGCTGCGCTAATCAATATGTATTGCAAGGTTATGCTTTCAAGGAGTTCTGCAGATTCCTTAACCAACAACTCAAATTTTTGCGCATCGATTTCGACGACTTGAAGAAGGCTTCCAAACACCTGTGGGAAATCACTGGCGGTAATGTCTACATTCTCAGAATAACGCTCTGGTCGGTCATTCAACAACGTGCACGAATGAAGGTTTCGCCAGAGAGCGCCGTCGACATTGACGAGATTCCGGGCGCGCTGAAACTCGTCGGCATTCCGGGAGCGTATGGAGCGCATATTTTCCGTCATGCCACTCAGTTGATAGCTCGTGACGCGCCCAGCTGGAGACAGCTGGAGGAGATAATGAACCAACGGCGGGTACCGGTTCTGCCTCATGACGCCCCAGGACGGCTCGAGTTGGCCGGCATAGCCACTCGTGAAATACAGGCCGACGATGCCGAGTTGAGATTTTCCTCTCCCATGATGAAGGCTTTCATCGAGCGGTTCTATGACGTGCGTCGCTTCGGGGACCTTTATGCGAGTGTCGGAGATTGGGATGAAGCGTTCAAGAGGTACAGCCAGCTTGCAGTTGAAGAACGCGTCCGTCCCTTAAGCACAGACGACAGGGCTGAAGTGGAGGCCACCATCGGCACCCTCGGCTTCTCACTTTACGCGGAGATCGCCAGTCAGGAAGGTGAGGAGAAAGGAATACTTCAGGTCGAGGCACTCAAGAAGCTTTTTGCCCAAGGCTGCCATTATATTCTCGGCTTCCGGGAAATTACCTTTTGGTATCGTGACACATCGCAGCAAAGCTCGGAGTGGCGACTCCATTTACTCGATGGCTTTCCTCCCGGCAGAAGTGTGTTAGATAACATTAAGCAACTCCTACCCTCATCGTCCGAACGCAACCTGAGGCCCGGCATTATCGAATCTTCCAATCCGCTCACAAAATACGCCGTCGCGGCCGTTTTGCCCTCCCGTTTCAACAAACAGCTCATCGTGGTCGTTAGTGATTTCACGGGAGGGGATGTGGTCTCGCACGAACGCAAGGAATTTCTTGCGCAAGTACTCAAGCACCTCATCGGCGCCTACAAACCCGCTGTCGACGTCGGAAATCTGCAACTGCGTCACCGAATTCAACGCCAGCAGGCTGCAATCATTGATTCAATTCGCGAACAAGACTTTGATCTTACCGACTTGCTGAGGAAGGCGGCACAGGGGTTGAGGCGGTTGGATTACAGCCGCGTGATGTTTTCCATGGTTAACAAGGAGCGCGATGCAATCGTAGGCGTGATAGACGACTCAGACAATCCCGATCTCGACGTGGCTAAGCTTACGAACTGGCCTTTGAAAAACCCTACTGCCGACCTCCAGCCGTATGTGGTCCGCACGAGGCAAACAAAAATCGTTCGCGACGCTCGCAACGAACCACTGGCCCACAAGGCGGTGGTTCGCGCCGCGGACATGCGGGCCGAGGCGATCATTCCAATTCTGAATCCGGTTGGAGAAGCGATCGGAACGATTCACGTCGAGCGTGCGGATCGCGCAGTTCCATCGCGCGAAGAAGTAGATGACTTGATGTTCTTTGGACGTCAATTGGCGATTGCGATCGCGCAGGGCCAGCGCATGAATCTACATGATGACGCCTTTGTCCAACAATCTCTGGAGGTCTCTCATCTACCCGCTGAGGCGACCAGCACCGATGCCACGATAGCAAAAATGTTGGAAGCGATGGCCATACTTGGCCACAAGTGGGGGCGCTTATATGTTGTGGGGAAAACGAAGAAAGGGGACCAGGTGTTCGTGAGCAAGCGATGGCACGGCGTCAGCACCAGGCCCGGATCAGAAGCGGATTTCAACGACGGGCTGGTTGTGCTGGCGCCTCGGATTACTGGCGATCGAGATTGGCTCTGTATCGAAAAGAGGATGCCGATCCTTTTCTGCTGGAGAGATGATCTTGGGGATGGGCAAGAATACACAACGCCAAACGGATTGAAGATTCTTAACTGGGTCAATCCCGATCAGCCGGAACAGATAAAGAAGAGCCCAGGAGATTTTTGGATGGATTTTCCGTTAATGCATCTTAACGACGTTCTCGGCAAAATGTGCCTGCATCTCCAGGAGAATTTGGCCAGGAAACATTTTGAATTGCTAAAGATCCTCTCCTCGAACTTCTCAGCCATCCTGTTTGCAAATCTACAGCGGGACCAGGCGAGCGACATGATAAAAAAAACGGTAGCTGATCAGACCATGGCAACCATGGCCCATAACCTGGGTACACGTCTGGGCAGCCTGCCGGTAATCTTGGATGAATATCGTGCTTTTGGAAGGAAATATGAAGATCTGAAACCGCTAAATGACACTTTCGGGACCATAGTTGCCTACGCGCAGGCTTCCGTAAAACGCCACAATTTGGTGAGTCCGGTAACCGCGGATACGAAGAGCCTCAATCTCCGCGCTGAAATTGTGCAGAGTTTGCAGCTCAACCTTTCCAAGAAATGCTGGGAGTTCCGATGCGACGAGCCGAAGGTGTTTGTGAAGTTGGACCCGCGTCTGTTCGAGACCGCGCTACTCGAACTGATTCAAAACTCGCGCGATGTTGCCCGTTCTCCGTCCGCCATGCGCATTTCAATTAGCCTCGAAACCGTGTTGGCTAAGACCGAAGAATCCGCCACCATCATTTACCGGGATAATGGGCCAGGCGTGCCCGATGAATATCGCGAAAAGGTATTCAGCGACTTTTTCAGTTATCGGCCTACCCAACGAGTTCCCGGTTTCGGCCTGGGGTTGGGATTCGTGCGCAGGGTTATCGAGGCGCACGGGGGTCAAATTCTCTACACGGGACAAATAGACCCCTCCGATCCACCGGGTGCAGAGTTTACGATTACTCTACCCAAGACTGAACGAAAGGAGATAGAAGATGTTCAAAATTCTGATAGTTGAAGATGAACCACTGACTTCAGAAGCATTGAAGCGTTTCATTACCAGGGAGATTGATGATGTTCACGCCGATGTGGCACTCAATGTTCCTGAGGCGAAGGCGCATATCGAAGCAGCCCAAGACAACGATGAGCCCTATCACGTCGTTGTTCTCGACATGATGTTACCATCCGAGAACGGTCTTACTGCCACCTTAGACGAAACTGTTTGTGGCATGCTCAAGCGAACAATGCCTCACACACTGGTCGCCCACATCACTGCCTTCTTGGAGCACGAGAAGGTGCAGAATCACTTGGAATCGTTCCATGGTCCGTCGCAAATTGACCTTTCGTTTTCGCTGTCAAAAGATGAGGATGACCCGGAGAAAGGCGCCTATTCCGCCCAGCTCATCAGCAACCTAAAGCCGTTTCTTTACGGGCTACGCATTGAAGACCAGCTAAACGACCTTTTTAATGGCGGAGGAGTCGTTGGTTATTCCGTGAACCGCGCCTGGCGCAAAGACCTGACTGACCGAAGTAAGACGCACGAATTAGCTGCCCTGACTCGGAATATATCGACGGATTGGGACTATCTGAGCGAGGGTTTGAAGACTCGAATTCGGGACATCTTTAAGGTCGTAGTCAAAGACGGGGAGGTTATGGTCAGCTTATTCTGAGCCCCGGTTGGAGGATCCATGACTCTACCAAGAGACATAAGAGAGATTGTAGACAGGCTGGTTCTTGTTTCGCCATCGGACCACTTCCTCATACATTACGAGCTCCGCAATCCGCTCTCAGGTAGGGGGCTTGGTGCCCATGGTGTTCGCGACCACGAGCTTATCTTGACCTATCGAACAGCTCTGGAGAAACTTTATGAAACAATGACTTCCGGGCCCTGGCATCGAGATCCACCTATCGTTGGGCCCGACGGAAAGACGCATGTGTACGTTTTCAATAGCGGTCATCCTTTCACGACCTATGACGGTACGACGAAAATTCCCTACATAGTTCTCACATCGAGGAACAACGAACCGACGACTCAAGCTGAACTGCACCGCGCGACCTCTGAGGCTGTTCATGAAGCGACTCATCTATTCAACTACAGCCAGCGACCGTTATGGGACAAGATCCCAGCTAAGCGGTGGGAATGGTTTGACGAAGGCTTGGCAGTTCTGATGGAAATGCTCGTCGCGAAGGACAATCCGGATCACTTCCGTTTCCTGATGGATTGGATCGACAGCCCCGAAGTGTCACTCGATCTCGACCACCCTGCAGTCAAGTATCAAGCAGGAATGTTCATCCATTACGTCAAAGAGCTATTAGGTTCCAAATTCGTCAATGACGTCTGGGTAAACTCTGATCCAGATGAAGAACCACTGCGGGCGCTTCAGAGGCTGATGCCCGATGGTCGGAAGTTCTTCTCCTCGGATGCTGGGGTGCAGGATGTTTTTGCAGGATATTGCATTGATCCCTATTGTCTTTGGGACCATGCCAGTGAGGTGTTCCTCAGATTTGGAGAGAGGGCGGTCCGCGAGAGTTTGCGGTTGCCCGATCGGAACGACGGTGAAATCAAGGATTCTCTCGATCATCTTTCCTGTCGCTACTACCGTTTTTACCTGAACGATGGTGTCGACACTCTTGAAGTTATTATGGACGTCGACAGTCATTTCGAAGATACCCCATTGAAGGCGCAGATAGCGGTTGTAACCAAGGACAGACGCCGTAGCGTGCCCGAACCACTGCGTCCCCGGGCTAACGGCATGGACGGCGACAGCACGTTATCTTGCGTCTTGCGAGGACTCAATTCGGCCGAGATTGATCACATAGTTTTGGTAGTTAGCAACTGTGGTACCAATCTTTCACTAAACAGCGATTTTGGCGGCGATGATGGCCGGGAGTACAGCTTTAGTGGACGAGCACATTGAACTGCAGCCATCATTTTCCAAGCGGCGATCAATTATTTGCTCCGGGAAGCCAAAACTCAATCGTCGTTCCGGATGGTCCTGACTCTCTAATGGCAACGCCGCCCTGGTGCAGTCTCATAACCTGGCCCACTATGAAAGAGCTGTCGCTTATCTTTCCATTGCGATGTAACACTGTTTGGTAAATTTCCGGCCGTATCTCCTCCGGAATCCCGTCGCCGCTGTCGGCGATTGACCCGATCAGTAATCCACCTTCAAGTTTGCAGGTAACTGTGATCAAGCGTGGCAGGTTTGGACTTCTCTTTGCGGCCCGAGCGGCGTTTTCAACGAGGATGCCGCAGGCCAAGCGAAGAAGCAACTCGTTGCCTCTGATCAAACAGGCCGGGGTGATTTCCGTCTCAATCATAAGATCACTTTGGGCACGTTGGAACCGTACGATTTCATTAAGAATGTGATCCACCGGGACTAGTTCAGCGAGGCGCTTCTCGAGTCCCGCTTGGAGGGTCAAGATTGATGAGTCCAGCTTACGAAGGTCGTCGATGATCAAATCGAAAGCTACGCGCTCTGTACCAGCCGGTATGCAAGCGGCGAACGCTTGTAAGTCAGTTGACATGGCCACGCCTTTTTCCTTGGCTGCACGGCCCAATTGCGACAGCAGTACGCCCGCTATGGTAATCGCCTCGGTTGTGCTTGCATACTGATGCTCGCGAAACCGTTTGCAAGTAGCGGACGCCCCATTGGCAAGGATTTTGAGCATCCACGCATCCTGCCAGCTGAATGCAGGTAAGCCCTTCTTATTGCCTACATAGATATTGCCGACTGGTTTTCCATCTAGAATAATGGGAGCGCCAAGGAAACTTTCGATTTTGGGGTGGGCGGGATCACCGAAGCCGGTATAGTACTCATAGTTCTCGACAAGGGGAATATTAATTACCTCGTCCTCTTTTAATAGCCTTCCCAATATTCCCTTCCCCTTGGGAGGATTCAAACGTTTCGATAGTTCCATATCTACGCCACTATGAAGAAAGGGTTGTATTTTGTGGGTCGCGCCGATGATTCCCA
>Ga0134121_10004831_pt1 | contig 10983 bp, 7 predicted proteins | sample KB301_FD_96463 | JGI IMG/M metagenome (GOLD analysis project Ga0134121, IMG submission 96463) | Terrestrial soil microbial communities without Nitrogen fertilizer from Kellogg Biological Station, Michigan, USA - KB3-0-1 | ecosystem: Environmental > Terrestrial > Soil > Unclassified ...
TGAATTCGGCGCACGTCTTCCCGTAATGTTGGGCTTTTTCGCGGCGAGCGCCGGTATGTTCTGGTTCCTGTCCAGACGCGCGGGTGTTCTTTGGGCCGCGGCCAGCGTGGGACTGTTCTGGTACAGTCCCTTCTTCATGTATGCGACGGAAGCCCGGCCCTACGGCCTGCTGCTCGGCTTCCTGGGTCTGACTTTGGTTTCCTGGGACTCGGTGGTCGCCGGCTCCCGGCGTCGTTGGGCGGTGGCCGGCGTCGCCGTGGGCGCCACCGCGATGATGCTCACGCACGTCTACGGAATCCTGTGGATCATGCCCTTCTGCGCAGCCGAGCTCGTGCGCTTTTGGCGCACGAGGCGACCCGATTGGCCGCTCTGGGCAGCGCTCGTCTTGCCAATAAGCGCGGCTCTCACTTACATTCCGCTGATTAGGAATGTCGCTGGCGGAGTCTTCCCCACGGATTATCAGGGTTCCGTGGAAAAGGCTTATCTGTTCTACCTGAGCATATTCGTTTCCGTGTACCTTCCAGTGATCCTCGCCGGCGCCTTCGCGTTCGGAGTGGTCGTTTGGCGGAAGGACACTTCGCCGAAAGTAGCTGGATTCGCGCCCTATGAGCTGGTGCTGTTTCTAACAGCATTGCTCCCGCCCGCCCTCTTAAATGCGGTCGCGATGCAGAGGCACATGGCATTCTACCCCCGGCACGCGGTTTCGACCGTGCTAACGACGGATCTTCTGCTCGTCCTCCTTCTGGCCTACGAGAGCAAACTTAACCGTCTGGCCGGTCTGGCTGCCGCGACCGTGATGGTTGGGTTCACGCTCATCCCGGCAGTCCGAGGGCTGACACAGCACGTGCCCCCGAGTTTCGCCAGCCAAGTTAAGTTCGAGGGCATTGATCCCGGGCTGCCTGTAGTGGCGAACAGCGCACTTACATTCCTGGAAATGGATCATTATGAGGATCCGACTTTTCTCAGCCGCTTATATTATCTGGTTGACCGCGATTCCGCCATTCGGTACGCCCACTCAACCCTGACCGAAGGCCTTCCGGACCTCAAGCGATATTTCCCCGTTCGCGCGAATGTTTCTTCGTATTCAGACTTCTCCGCCAAACATCGACACTTCCTGGTCTGGGGCGTCCAAGGAAAAGGAGACTGGCTTCTGAAAAAGCTGAAAGCCGAAGGCGCAGCACTGGCCGAGATCGGCGTCTTTGACACGCCCTATACCGATTCGCATTTGTACGATGTAACGCTCGCGCCCTGAATGCTGCCCGAAATGCATTTCTTGCGGGAAGACTTGATGGGCAGCCTTGCCGCCGTGGGGCTATTTGCGTTGATTGCTTTTGTCCCGGGATACGTCATTAGCTGGATCGCGGACGTGCTGGATTTCCGCTCGCAAGGGGCCGGCTGGCGGTTCGTAATTGCCGTTCCTGTTTCCATCGCGGCCTGTCCCATTCTGGCCTACTGGATTGATAAGCTGGCGGGCCGGACCGCAGTCTGGGTGGCCTTCTCTTTGTGTTGGTGTGCGTTCGCGATCTTGGTGGCCCGTTCTTTTCATCGCGCAGGCTTCCGCTGGCGTGCTCCCTCTAGGAGTTCGCTCACCTTTGCCCTGGTAGCGCTGCTCTGGATCGCCATCGTACTCGGGTCCTTGTTGGATATACCTCTTGGGCATGACCGCCTGTACACCAGCATTACTGGCGCTGACCAATCCTATCGCACCGCCTTCACCGATTCTGTCACCCGAACCGGGATCTCGCATCCGGTGAATCCGCTGTATAATATCGATGGCCCGGCGCCACTTCGTTACCACTATTTCTGGTTCATTCTCTGCAGTCTGGTGGACCAACTGGGGGGTAGTTGGATCCTCGCACGACAAGCTTTCGTAGCGAGCATCATCTGGTGCGGGATCGCTCTGGGTTGCTCGATCGCGGCCTATTTGCGCTTCTTTGTACCCGAGGGCCCTTCGAACATTGGGGACCGATCGCTCAAAGGCCTATTCCTGCTCGCCGTTACTGGGCTGGACATTATTCCCACGCTTCTGCTGGCGCGTTCGAAGCTTGTCTACGACGATATGGAATGGTGGAACGAGGCCGTCACGTCGTGGATGGGCTCCCTGTTGTGGGTTCCGAATCACGTCGGCGGGCTGGTCTCGGGCCTCATCGCCTTCCTGATCGTCTGGCACGCGGCGTCCGACACTCGGCCGGCACAAAAATGGATGGGTTCGGCGGTGGCTGGGATCGCGCTCGCCAGCATGCTGGGCGATTCCATCTATGTGGGCCTGGTCTTTGCTGTCTTTTTAAGCTTATGGACCTTCATCACATTTCTCGCCGGATGGCGTAACCACACGTCGATCCTGGTGGTGGCTGGGTTGATCACCGTCGCGCTCGCAATTCCTTATCTGAAAGGTCTGACCGGCGAGGCTGCCGGAGGCAGTTTCGTGGAATTTACGGTGCGGAACTTCCGGGGCTCTCGGGCGTTCGGCTTCACCACGGACTTCCCGGAGATCTGGAAGACGTACCTGGCGCGGCTGGTATCATTGCCTTTCAACTATTTTATAGAATTGGGCTTGTTTTCGATCGTCGGCGTCCTCTACATTGGCCGCCTGTGGTCCGGCAAGCGCTTTGAGCCGGGACCCATCGCCGCGGTCACGTTGGTTCTCACCAGCGTCGGTATATGTACGTTCTTCAAGTCAGGCGTCATCAGCAATAACGATCTTGGCTGGCGCGGATTCTTGCCGGCGCAATTCATGCTCTTAATCTGGGCTGTGGAATTCTTGTCGCCCCCTGAGCCGTGGATCGGTGTGAGCAACCGGATTTACGCCCTGTCCTCGCCGCTGTTGCACCTGCTTCTGGTGATTGGCACATTGTCCACAGCTTACTCACTCCAACGGCTTCGGATCGGAGAAATTTTGGACGATCCTGCTCCGGAGTATGCTGCCGGAAAGCGAATGTACGCGGCCCGTGAAGTATATGAAAGACTGCGGAACGTTCTTGGCACCAGTGCCATAGTGCAGCAGAATCCTGCGCTCGAGAACCCGGTATATTACGGTCTCTATTCCAATCGGCAAACTTCCGCATCGGACACGGCATGCGGAGCGACCTTTGGAGGAAACCTGCGAAAGTGCCAGGAAATCTATCCAGCCCTCGCCGCTCTATTCCAGCCTGGCGCGCGAGCCGAAGATGTGGATGCAATCTGCCGCAGACTCTCAATCGATGCGCTCATCGTCACGAGCGGCGATCCGGTGTGGCGTGAGAGTGACAGTTGGATCTGGAAGAGAGTTCCAGTTGTCAACACGAATTTCGCTCGGGCGTTCCTGATGGCGAATTCCCGACCGGAGGGCGCGCCCCCCCCCAAATAGATACGGGGATATTACCGGGAGAAACAGCTTTAGACACGTTACTATTGGAGGAGCGTTCATGTCGGGTTCCGAGTTCATCGATTACTACGAGCTGTTGCAGATCAGCCCCAATGCGGAGCTGGAAACCCTGCAGCGTGTGTACAAAATGCTGGCTACGCGGTATCATCCCGACAACCAAGAAACGGGAGATCTGGACAAGTTCCTCGCTCTGCAAAAGGCTTTTGAAACCCTCTCCAATCCCGAATTGAAAACCGAATACGATTCCCACTACGAACGTCGCAATACTGAGCCGATCGAACTGTTCGAACTCAAGGAGTTCACCGTTGGAGTGGATGGCGAGGCCAACCGCCGGATGGGCATTCTGTGCCTGCTCTACAATCGACGTCGCAGTAACCCGGAGGATCCGGGCTTGTCCCTTCTGGAATTTGAGTCCATGATGTCGATCCCCCGGGAGCATCTGATGTTCACCATGTGGTACCTGAGGGAGCGCCAGTGCGTGCGGCAGGATGAGAATAGCGATTTCGTGATCACCGGCGAGGGCGTCGATTATGTCGAGACCCACTTGCCCTCCAATAAGCTGCTTTACAAGCTACTGAAGTCCGCGGAGAGCGGTGCGGCCCGTTCGGCTTCCAGGGATCCGGGGCAGCAAAAGGGATAGATTTGAGCTACCTCCCGCTGGTCCTTCAAGCTCTGCTTCTGCTGGTTGTGGTCCTCGCCGCCATATTTGATTTCCGGGAACGCCGCGTTCCGAACTGGCTCGCGTTGGGCGGTTTGCTGCTCGGCGTCGGTATCAACTTCGGTCTTTCCCATGTCAGCGGCCTGGTGACGTCTCTGGAGGGACTCGGTCTGGCGTTTCTGATCTACTTCCCGCTGTACCTCCTCCGCGGGATGGGCGCCGGGGACGTCAAGTTGATGGGGGCCGTGGGCGCCATCGTAGGACCCGCGAACTGGCTCTGGATTCTGGTACTGACGTCGATGTTTGGCGCGGTTATGGCCATCATCCTGGTGCTCTACAAGGGCCGGTTACGCCGGACTTTCCAAAATCTCGGGATGTTGTTGATCAGCGTCCGCTACGGCCAGGCGCCTTATGAAAGCAACCCGGAGTTGGATGTCCGCAATGAACAGGCCGTTCGCCTTCCCCACGCCATCTCCATCGCGCTCGGCGCAATCTCGTTCTTAGTCGTGAGTGCGATCTGGGCACCCAAATAAACCCGCCACCCCCCTAAAACTCACCCCGTCCCCTGCCGATAACATCAGCGTGAGATCTCTACTGAGAGCTGTTTCTGTTGAGCCGGCGGGGTCGTCCTTAAGCTTGCAAGTCTTTCTGTATCTACAACTTCTGGACGTCCTGACCACTTGGCTTGGGTTTCGGATCGGGTTAGCGGAGGCGAGCCCCTTCGTTCGGCTTTTAATGGGGCTGGGACCGATGGCCGGACTGCTCGTCTCCAAAGTGGCTGCTCTACTGCTGGGTGCCTTCTGTGTGTGGAGCGGCCGCCGCCATCTGATCCACTTGATCAATTACTGGTACGCCGCCTTGGTGATCTGGAACCTTGCCTTGACCCTCTCGCGCTAGCTCACCGGTCGTCGGTGAACGCCGCGGGAATCGTCCCCATAAGCGCAGCGAGACTGTACTCGAGAATGCGCAAGTTTTCTCACCCGCGCGCAAAGCCCGAAGACAAAATCGCTTCCCTTCCTTCTGGCAGGGGCACACTGAATAGAGCGGCGCCTCCGCCGGCGTCACCGTGTGGTGTCCGTATTCGATCTCCTGGACCACCGTCATGTTGGGCGCAATCACGCGATTGGGCCCTACGATACGGATACGGAACTGCCCGGTCGCCGGTTCATAATCCGCGTAGCTAAAGCACCGGCCGATGCAAGCGCGATCCGCAACGTGAATCAGCGCGTTCAGCCGGGCATCATCCGTTATAGCGGCCACCACTCTCTGACCGGGCGGGAGTTCCGCCACCAATGCAGTGACCTCGTTTTCGACTTGGTTGAACGCCCGGTAGTCCACGTACAGAAACATGAAAAAAACCACTGCCGTCACGCCCGACAAGCGCGTAATGCCGCGGCCGTACTCCGCCCCGCCGACCATGAGGCAAAAGGACAGGGCAATCAGTAGAGAAATTCGCTGCGGGATATAGGCGAGCACATGCTGATACTGCGGCAGCTGGATGGCAGAAGGCATTAGCATAAACGCCGCCATGTGCAGCATCCAGAGTTGCACGAGTGGATCGCTAAGAAAATTACCCTGATCGAAACGCTCTAGGAAGAGCGTGGCAAGAATGATCAACAGAGCCGCGCTCACAATCAGGTATTTCGGGCCGAATAGCCAGACTTGTTCGACGCCCGTTATCCCGGCGTAGCCATCCAGGCTGGCAGTTTGAGAAAACGACCAGCGATATGGAAACCGGCTCGTCAGTACGGTCTGAATGATTGTGAGGGCGGCAAGTCCGCCTACCGGCATGAGTATTCGGCAGACGTCCGGCATCCGCCATACCAAATGGAGGTATGCCAGCAGAGCACATACCCAGACGACTGGGAGTGCGTGAGCCAAGACTGCTAAAACCGCCAGCGGCAGGGCGATCAACGCTCGCTGCCTCGTCGGACGCCAGAGCAGGCCCAGAACCCATAGGCACAGCCCGGTCGACAAGTAAAAGTTCAAGAAGCCAAAATGGAAGACTAGCCCATACGTGAGCATCCCCAGTACTGGCGAGAGCAGCCATGGCCGCCGACTCCAGGCGGTGTTTATCGCGAAAAAAGCTCCCCAGAAGAATATGAGAGCCGCGGATCCGATCACGATCCTTTCCGCAACTCTCTCCCCAGCGGCGCTCATCAGCCGCTCGAGCGCCCAGTCTGTCAGAACGTTGGTCCATACGGGAACAAGGGCCAGGCCCTGGACCGAGTCCCTTTTGATCTCTTGCACCAGCCATGCGTTGTATACATGGCTGGAAAGGTCGCCGGCCTGAATGCGGTCCTGCCAGACGCAGGGAATCAGAATGACGGCAGTGATAGCCAGCACCAGCCACGTCTCAATGAGACGGGAAAACTGAGGAGAACGCGGCGCTGCTTTGGGGCCGCTCGAATAGATCAAGCTTTCCAGCAACGCAAACGCCTCCGATGTTGTCCGGTCATCGACCGGACCGACTTGCGAACCGAGGATGTGCTTCTAAAATCCCTAGAATTAGCCCTGCCAGAGGAGGTATTAGAACTCCGGCCAGAAGGCCAACTGTTTCACGAGCTACTGTGCTGGGCTACTCTGTCCTCGCGATATTCAACAGCAAACCAAGGGGCGACGGCAACTAGCCGCCCCAAGCAATCGAACTAGATGACAGGAGCTCCGCGGAGTTCCATATTTTGTAAAATACTGAAAACGCTATTGTTATAGTCCCGCGCTTACCTCTAACGGGAACGTTTGCGTTTGCTTCGTCGAGCTAGATACAACACCAGAACCAATGCTGCCGCAATCCAAAGTACAGCTGCTACTGTGTTATCCATGTGATCGTATGCTCCCTACTCCATTAAATTGTACGCCATCTAGTTGAGGCCAGAGTTCCTCATGAGGGGGAACAAATATTTGAAGACCTGTAGAAGCCCCGGTCCGGCGGCCACCACCAGCATCGAAGGTAACAGTAAGAAGAAAATGGGAAAGACCAGTTTGACACCAACTTTGTTGGCGCGTTCCTCTGCCTCCTGTCGCCGGCGCACCCGCATGAAATCGGAGTGGGTGCGCAAGGAATCGGCGATGCTGGTTCCAAAACGTTCGGTTTGGATGAGGATTGCCACGAGTTTCCTCAACTCTGGTTCCCCGGTCCTTTCGGCAAGATTGCGCAACGCCTCTACGCGCCGCTTACCTGCCCGAATCTCCAGGTTCACAAGCTGAAATTCCTCGCTGACCTCCGGATGAGTCGTCGTCAGTTCTTTCGCCACGTACTGAATCGCCTGGTCAAGACCAAGTCCCGCCTCGACGGAGACAACCATCAAATCCAAGGCATCGGGAAGGGCCATGCGGAGGCGCTCGTGACGGTTTGAAACCATATTGTCCAGCCAGATACTTGGAGCAAAGAACCCCAGGAATCCAGCCCCGACAGGAATCACAAGCAAGAGTATCGGATTCGACGTGATGTAGCCGCGGACGACTAGCGCCAAAATCACTAGTCCAACGACGGCCAAGATACGGCAAGCCAGGTAAATGGGTAGAGCCCGGTCAGAACGATAGCCCGCCGCCATCAAGTCCCTGCGCAACGATGAGGCATCGGCGGGGTCAATGGGCACTTTCTCACCCATTTGCTCGATGACGCGCACCGCAAGTCCAGGTTCCGCCTGGTCGGGATGTTCGACCGACGGGAGTGTAAAAGTCGCTGCACCTCCCAGTTGTTCATAGACCCGCCCCGGGCGGGCATATCGGCGGTAGCCGAAGTACGAGATCGCCGCCATGAGGACCAGGAAAAGAACAACGGGTAATAAGATCGCCATATGGACTCAGACCTTGATGTTCACGATGCGTCGCATGAAATAGTAGCCGAGCGCCTGCGCAACAATCGCTCCTGCGATCATCCACTTGCCGTCAGGATCGGCGGCCATACCCTGAAGGTAGCCCGGTGCAACGACAAGCAGGGCCAGCATCGTGACAACGGGCAGGATGGTGAGGATCGCCGCCGTCATGCGTCCGTGGGCACTGGCGGCCTTCACGTGCCGCTTGAGCTTGAAACGCTCCCGAATCACATATGCAAGCTGTATTAGGATTTCACTCAGATTTCCACCGGTCTGCCGCTGCAGCAGGACCGAAGAAACGAATAGCCGGATGTCAAGGAGTGGCACCCGGCCCGCAAAGTTTGCGAGCGCGATGTCTATGGGCGCGCCCAGATTCTGTTCATTGAAAAGGACGCGGAATTCCTGGCCGAGCGGATCGGGCGATTCCTGCCCAAGCATTTCAAGACTGATCGAGAATGCATGGCCCGCACGCATCGAGCGCGCTAGGAAGTCCAGCGCCTCCGGCAACTGCTCCTCGAAGGCCGCGAGCCGTTTGGCCCGCTTGATGCGCAGGTACAAGTAAGGAAGTGAGCCGAACAAAAGCGCCAGCACTGTAATGCTAACGAAAACAAATCCCAATGGCCGCAGGACTGCCCCGAGCGCTGCGCCAACCGCAGCCCCGATCAGAATCACCAACATGAGGCGTCCTGGGCTCCAGTCAACTCCCGCCTGCTGGATGAATCTTTCGAGGGGGGGCTTGAAACCGGAGTTCTTGAGAAGTCCCTCGAGCGGATCCTCCGCTCGCTGTTCCATCAGGACCGTCGGCTCGACTACCTCGGGCGACTCGCCGGAAACCGCGTTAAGCATTCCTTGCACCGACCTCTTGCGCTGCGATTCAAGGAAACGGTACCCCAGGCTAACGGCGACCATCACGATCGCAAACAGCACCAGAAATGTGATGAGTATTATGGCGGGAATCATGGCGCGGGCGGCCCTCCAATCTCCACGATAGTCTGAAAGACCGAGGCCGGAATCTGCATGCCGGAAGTTCGCAGCCGCTCGTAGAATTTAGGACGGATGCCGGTGGCCCGGAATCGCCCCGTCACACGGCCCTGTTCGGTCAGCCCAGTCCTTTCAAAGACGAAGATGTCTTGCATCGTCACCAGGTCGCCTTCCATGCCCACGCATTCCGTCAAAGCAGTCACCCGGCGGGTTCCGTCACTGAAACGTGCAATCTGGACGAACAAGTTGATAGCCGAACTGATCTGCTGGCGGATGGAGCGAACGCCCATGCTCGCGTTGGCCATTCCGACCATCACTTCCAGCCGGCTTACGGCGTCCCGGGGGGTGTTGGCGTGAACGGTGGTGAGCGATCCGTCGTGGCCGGTGTTCATGGCCTGCAACATGTCCAGCGCTTCCTCACCACGCACCTCGCCGACGATGATGCGGTCCGGCCGCATACGTAAGGCGTTGATAACGAGCTGCCGGATTCGTATCGCGCCGTTGCCTTCAATATTCGGCGGCCGTGTCTCCATGCGCGCGACGTGTTCCTGGCTCAATTTCAGTTCGGCCGCGTCCTCGATGGTTACGATCCGCTCATCGTCTGGAATGAACGCTGATAGCACGTTCAGCAAGGTAGTCTTGCCGGCGCCGGTGCCTCCCGAGATGATTACGTTCAATCGGGCTCGAATGCAGGCCTGCAACAGCGTCAGCATTCCCTCCGTCAGGGTGAGATTGCGAACCAGGTCATCAGCCTTCAGCCGTTCGCGCCCAAAACGGCGGATCGACAGCAATGGCCCGTCCACAGCGACCGGCGGAATTGCGGCGTTGACGCGCGAACCATCCGGCAAACGCGCGTCTACCAAGGGAGACGACTCATCCACGCGCCGGCCCACTCGCGCCACCACCTTTTCGATGATCCGCATTAAGTGAGCATCGTCCTTAAACTGGACCGGCGTCTTATAAAGCTTCCCGGCCCTTTCAATGTGGACCAGTTTCGGCGTGGTCACGAGGATATCGGAGATCGAGGGATCCGCCAGGAGCGGTTCGAGCGGACCCAAGCCAAACACCTCGTCGATAACTTCGCCGATGATGCGGTCCTTCTCGACGATGCTCAGCGGTGTTCTTTCCTCCTCGACGAGTTTGGATACCGCCGCACGTATCTCGGACCGCACACGGTCGCTGGCGACACTCGACAGCATCTCCAGGTTGATCCGGTCCAGAAGCTTGCGGTGAAGAACAAACTTCAGCTCCTGGTATTGGCGGTCAAAAACGTCCTGGGTGAACAGGCGACCTACCCATCCGGGCTCTTGCGTGACCAGTCCTGGTGTGTTTGGATGCATATTAAATAATCTTCCTAACCGAAAAGCGTGAATTTCTTTTTCTTATCGTCAGTGGTGCCGGAGATCTTGGCCGCCAGGCGGGCGAAACTCTTACCTAAGTGGCTATTGCCATCCACCAGCCGTCCTTCCACATAAGCGTCCTGCAGCGCTTGGTAGTCGTTGGCGAGCGTTGCGAAGATGGGCAACCCCAGCATTTGCTCCATTTCGTCCAAAGTGACGTCCAGACGCTTGGGAATGCGATTCAGGACCAAGCGAATATTAGCCTGCGGATAGCCGCTGTCGAGCAAGTAACGGATCATCTGTTTGGCCTGATGCAGCGCTGGAACCTCGTGGGTCGTCACCAGATAGGTTTCATCCACCATGTCCAGCATGGAGAGCGTTGTGCCATTCATGTTGCGGCCCAAGTCCAGCACAGTCCAGGGGTATTGGGTTCGCGCAAACGCCAGCACTTGCTTCAATTGCGGAGCATGGACCTCTTTGGCGCCAGGCGCGGTAGGCGCCGTCAGGATCTCCAGGTCCGGGATTCCATTGGAAATCAGGCTGTGCCAGAAACTCTGGTCGAGCCGCTGAAGGTTACTGACGGCATCGGCGATGGAGTAGGGAGACTTGGTCTTTGCCAGGAATCCAACCAAGCCCGCCTGCATATCGAGATCGGCTAACAGCACTTTCGCACGAACCAGGCGCGGCAGTTCCGTGGCTATGTGACATGCTATCGTGGTGGCGCCGCACCCTCCCTTAGCTGAAACAAAACCCAAAGTTTTTCCGGCATGCTGGCGGGCTTCGCGGGAACGTTCACGAGTTTGCCCCAGACGTTCCAGCGCA
>Ga0134121_10004833_pt1 | contig 10981 bp, 12 predicted proteins | sample KB301_FD_96463 | JGI IMG/M metagenome (GOLD analysis project Ga0134121, IMG submission 96463) | Terrestrial soil microbial communities without Nitrogen fertilizer from Kellogg Biological Station, Michigan, USA - KB3-0-1 | ecosystem: Environmental > Terrestrial > Soil > Unclassified ...
CGCCGACACGGGTGGATCACTCGCGATCACGTCGATCCCATTCACGGGCGCGCTGTGCGAGGTAAGCAATTACAATCGGCTCCTGGTCGCCGATGTCGACGGTGACAAGAAGCTCGAGATGTACGTCGACGTCACGACCGCGCGGGAAGAGCTGGGCAGGGTTCGAGGATCATACGCCGATGACATTCCGAAAAAGATATACAATCAGCGCGTTCTGCGGCGGCTGCCACCAGTTCAACTTTCCGGCTCCCGCACCCGGCGAGCGGGTCCGCTACCACCCAGGGCGGCCACTGCAGAATACGCTCGTGGAGTGGTCGCAGAGTCGCTACGCGGACCGCCCTTGTCAGGACTGCCACATGCGGATCGCAGGCGACGCCGGCAACCGGCACCGCAGCCACGCGTTCCGCACGCTCGACGATCCAGAGGTGATGGCCCGCGCGGTACGCGTGACGGCCAACACCCGGCGGCACGGTGGCGCGGTTCGGGTGACGGTCATGATCTCGCCCGCCGAGATCGGCCACGCGTTTCCGACCGGCGACATGTTTCGCCAGGCAGTGCTGACCGTCAGCACCGACGCTGTCCACCGGCACGAGGTCCTCATGCGCTACTTCGCGCAGACGATCACCGAGGACGGCCGCGGCCACCTGCTGGGCCAGGTCGATGACACGCGGGTCCTGCCGCCGGGGGCCGGGCCGCCGCCGCGCTTCGACTTCGAACTCGACGACCCGCGGGCCACCGAGGTGTCGTGGTCGCTGGAGCTGTTTCGCCTGGCGCCAGAGACCGCGCTCGATCGCGGGCTCGACAATGCCGCGATCGGGCTGCACGTCCAGTCCGGCTGGATCGCGGTCCATGTGCCCTAGCGAGCGCCAGCCCCAGGCCCGAGAGGCCAGGCGATCGGGACCCACTCGTGCAAGCTCGCAAGATGGCACCCAAAATTTTGCCGGTTGCGTTCTGCGACGGCATGGTTAATATAGATTTCGTTCGTCATCTAAATCAGCGGAGCTGCACATGTCGGAATCTCAGGTCGCGATCGTCACCGGAGTCTCGTCGGGAATTGGCCAGGCCATCGCCGTCTCGCTCGTCGAGCAAGGCTTCCAGGTCTTTGGCACCGTGCGGTCGGCCGCACACCAGCTGCCGGCGGGCGTGCGGCCGCTGGTGCTCGATGTTCGCGACGACGCGTCGGTGAAGGCGGCGATCGAGCAGGTCATCGCGGCCGCCGGGCGGATCGACGTCGTGGTGAACAACGCCGGTGCCGCGCTGGTGGGCGCTGCCGAGGAGACCGAGCTCGATCAGGCGCAGGCGCTCCTGGACGTCAACTTCTTCGGCGCGGTGCGGGTGACGCATGCCGCGCTCCCGCACATGCGCGCCCGCGGCTCGGGGCGCATCGTGTTCGTCAGCAGCGTCGTCGGATTCTTGCCGGCGCCGTTCATGGGCTTCTACGCCGCCTCCAAGCACGCGCTCGAAGGCTACGCCGAGTCGCTCGATCACGAGATCCGCGCGTTCGGCATCCGCGTGGCGCTCGTCGAGCCCGGCTTCGTGCGCACCAACCTCGACAAGAACAGCGTGTCCGCGGCATCGCCGCTCGATGCGTATGCCGTCGCGCGCGAGCGGGCCGCCACCTCGATCAACAGCGGCGTTCAGGCCGGCGCGAACCCGGCCGAGATCGCAAGGGTCGTGCTGCGCGCCATCACCGCGCGCTCGCCGAAGCTGCGCTACCCGGCCGGCAAAGGTGCCGGCACGCTCGCGATGCTGCGCCGCCTCGTCCCCGCGCGGACGTTCGATCGCTCGCTGCGCAAGCAGTTCCACCTCGACAACTGAGCTCTCCCCATCTGTCGCCGGTCTATCCTTGGCCCCGGAGGCCTGATGCGCCGCTCGAAGGAAGATGCTGCACAAACCCGAGCCAGCGCCGTGCGCGCCGCCGCCAAGCTGTTCCGTGCGCGCGGCTTCGACGGCGTGGGCCTCAAGGACATCATGCACGCCATCGGCATGACCCACGGCGGCTTCTACCGACACTTCGCATCGAAGGACGCGCTCGCCACCGAGGCCGTCGCTGCGGCCTCCGACGAGACCCTGACCGGTCATCGCGCGCTCGCGGCGAGCCTTCCGCCCGGCGACGCGTTTCGCACCTTCATCGAGGGCTACCTGTCTCCGGAGCACGTCGCGCACCCCGAGCGCGGCTGTCCGCTCGCCGCGCTTGCCGCCGATGGTGGCCGCCAGCCGTCACCGACGCGCAAGGCCTTCACGTCGGCCATCGCGGCCACGCTCAGCGCGCTCGAGACCGTGCTGCCCAGGGGGCCGGCGAGGCGCCGCCGCGCCCTCCAGACCCTCGCCTCGATCGTCGGCGCCGTCGTGCTCGCCCGCGCGACGGCCGATCCGGAGCTCGCGCAGGAGATGCTCGACAACGTGCGCGCCGGCATCCTCGATCCAGCCTGACCGACGGCCGGCCGGTCAGTTCGTGAAGGACAGCTGCGCCAAGGACTGCGCCACCTGGCCGAGCGTGTCGGTATCCAAGGTGGGCCGTGGCTCATCTTCATTGCACGAGTAGAACGAGTCCCCGTACGCGGTGGTGCCGGATGACGACGTCAGGGTCACGTGCAGCGCCGGCTTGTCGGCGCCGCAGCTGCTGACGTTGACGACCCTGAGTGACTCCAGCGTGGGGAGCAGGGCGTCGAACTCCGCGTTGCTGAGTGCGCGTGACGTGGACTCTTTCATCAGCGGGTACGGCGCCTGGGAGCCGGGCGTGCAGCGCCATGCGCTCAGCATCCGAGAGCCGACCACAAGCGTGTATTCGGCTCCCGCGTGCGGGCAATCGACCGTGGGCTGTGACGGGCCCGCGAACCCTTCGCTCGCGGCGAGGACGAGCTTACTGACCGAGGAGCTCCACACCGAGTCGCTGCTGCTGCAGCCTGTTGCGACGACGCCCGCAAACAATAGAACCAGCTTCGTACGAGTCATGCAGGAAGCTCCAGCAAGGCGTGTGCCTGCAGAAACCATTAGAATTACGCACGATCGGCAGCGATGTCTCGGCCCATCGACGAAAGCATGACATCGGTGTCGCTATCCGTGCCCGGTCGCCGTCCCGCAACTAGCGGTGTTGCGCGGCACGCACGCCCATCGCGATCGCGGCGGCGACCACGTCGGTCGCGACTGCCTCGATCGCGTCGTACGGCGCCGCATGCACGCCGGTTGCGAGGCTGAACAGCGTATCGCCGTCGAACATCGTATGGGCCGGTCGAACCGCGCGCGCGATGCCGTCGTGGCCGACGGTGGCGAGCCGATTGGCCTGCTCGGTGGTGAGGATCGCGTCGGTGACGATCACGCCGATCGTGGTATTGGCGCCCGGAAACAGCGGCGACGATCGATCCCACATCGTGAGCGGTGCGATCCACTGATGGCGCTCGTCGTCCCAGATGCCGCCGACGCTGTTGGCAACCATCACGGCCGCAACCACGGCGTTGCCCACGCGCGCACTCGCGACGCCGAGCCCGCCGGGTCGCACCTGCGCCGCGCCTGCCGCCTTCGCCACGGTGGCGGCCGTCCCCACGCCGACCGCGCCGATCGCCGGCGCGCGACCGGCCGCGCGACATGCAGCGTAGCCCGCATTCGCGTCGGGCCGCACGCTGCGATCGCCGACGAACAGGTCGAAGATGACCGCGCCCGCGACGACCGGTATGCGTACGTCGCCAAGCAGGAAGCCAATGCCGCGTTCCTCGAGATAGCGCATCACGCCGCTCGCCGCCTCCATCCCGAACATGCTGCGTCCGGTGAGCAGCACGGCGTGCGTGCGATCGACCACCGTACCCGGCCGAAGCGCGTCGGTGCCGAACGTGCCGGGCGCGCCGCCGCGCACGTCGACGCCCGCCACCGCGCCATTCTCGGCGATTACCACGGTGCACCCCGTGCACGCGCGTTCCTCGGTCCAGTGGCCGACCGTGACGCCGTCGGGAAGCTCGAATCGCGTCGTCATGCCCTGACCGTACTACGGGCGCGACAGGGTGGCTTGGCGACCCGACTCGTCGGGGTTCGGAGGCTCGGGTAGGACCGAATGCGCTTCGGCTGCGGGCGAGCCGTCATGGCCGGAGGTCGTACTATGCCTGTACGAGATGCGGACTTTCGTATCGCACTCGTACAGGTTCGGTCAGGTAACTTGCGAGACCATGGTCGCCACGACCTGTGCGCGGGTCTTGCAGTCGCTGTCGCCATGCTTCGTGGATGGCTCGCGTGCGCGATCACGCAACTTTGGCTCGCCGGCTGCGGCAACGACCTGGGGTACGATCGAGATCCCAACGGAGCTCCCGACGGCGTCCCCCCCGACGACCCTTCATCGGAAGGCGCCGGGCTGCCGTGCGACGTCCGGACGTTCCTCGCGGACCATTGCCAGGGCTGCCACGCCGCCGAGCCCGTCAACGGTGCACCGATGCCCCTGATGACCTACGAGGATCTCACGGCCCGGAACGCCGCAGGGGTCATGGTCGCCCAGCGCGCGATCGCTCGAATCAAGAATCCCAGCGCGCAGATGCCGCCGCTGCCGGCGCCCTCCGCCACGGCGGCTGAGATCTCGATGTTCGAGGCATGGATCGCGGCAGGCACCCCCTCCGGCGAGTGCGTCGCCGGCATGGGTCCGTTCGATGGCCCCACGGTGTGCACGAGCGGGACGACCTGGACCGGCGGCAACCACGAGTCGCCGCTCATGCACCCCGGCGGTGCGTGCATCACCTGCCACACGAGCTCCCGCGAAGCCCCCCGGCTCCAGATCGGCGGTACGGTCTATCCGACCGGCCACGAGCCGAACGACTGTAACGGCGCAACCTCCGCCAGCGTCGAGGTCACTGATGCCCAGGGCAAGGTGACCACGCTGCCGGTCAACGCCGCCGGCAACTTCTTCACGACGTCTCCGATCGCGTTCCCGATCCATGTCGCGGTCGTCGCGGACGGCAAGCGGCGGTCGATGAACAGCTCACCACCCACCGGCAACTGCAACAGCTGCCACACGCAGGACGGAGCCAACATGGCGCCGGGCCGCATCGCGCTGCCGTAGCGCCCCTCGCACAGCGATCCGCACCGCGCAGGCGGGAGTCGAGGGACTTCCGTCGCCGGCCGTGCTCACCCTGGAGGTAATTCCGATGAAGCGACCGTTTCCCCGTTCCTATGTACCAGCCGCGGTTGCGCTCGCCTTGGCGCTGGTCTCGACCGACGAGCGCACCGCCCTTGCCAAGGGAGGCGGAGGCGGTGGCGGCGGCGGGACGCCGGCCCCGGAGGGGTTCACCATCAGCTCGCCGTCGCAAGCTCCGACCTCGATCGCGGCCGGGCAGACCGTCGCGCTCAGGTTCAACGTCCGGTCATCGCAGGCTGCCAGCAACGTCGACGTGTACGTGGTGGTTCAGCACGCGGGCAGCGCGGATGTTCGCCTTGACGTCAGGAACCTGAGCTTCAACGCCGGCGAGACCAAGGCGGTGACCGTGAACTACATGGCGCGCGCCACCGATCGGATCGGGACGAAGTTCTGGGTCGCCGAGGTCTACCAGAACCTGCAGCTCAAGGCCCAGCTCTATACCCAGCGTCTCGGCATCGTGATGAACTTCCAGCAAACCACCGGAGTCTCGATCTTCGAGCCGTTCGGTCCGGAGTACGACAACGCCTGTGACAACGAATCGACGTTCATGTACGTCCCGTGCTCGCTCGGCAGCGTCACGGTGAACATCAGGGCGCTGTACGTCAACGATTACTTCCCGGATGATTATCGCGTCATCCCGGCCGGCTGCACGGAGAGCGGGTCGACCGTCGTGTGCAACGGCGGCCCCGGCGACGTGATCCGGCGCTGGAACGGTAGCTCGACCGTGGTCTCCGACGTCCCGGGCGTGCGGAACGTCGCCAGCCCCGGCGCGATCGATCCCCAGCTCGGAGACGAACGAACACTGGCCATCATCGGCGATGCGAACGTGGCGACGGATTCAGCCGCCGACTTCTGCGCCAACCTCAACTACAGCGGATTCACCGACTGGCACCTGCCCAGCAAGTCGGAGCTGGCGCTGCTGTATTGCCGCTCCACGGCGCCCAAGTCCCCGAGCTTTCCCCAGGAGATGCCGGGTTGCTCGAGCGTCAGCAATTACGGATACGGGATCGGCTTCCCGGGCATCAACTCGCTGGGCAACCCCAACGGCCTGCCGTTCAACCCGTCGATCTACGTTTCGTCGACGGAAGTCGACGCGAACAACGTCTGGGCGATCGACTTCTCGACAGGCCAGGAGTTCGTACTCTCGAAGACCGCCGCTGCAGCCGTTCGCTGCATCCGCAAACCGTTCGGCCTGAAGTACTGAGCGCTCGACGGTCTGCACCTAACGGTGCTCGGCTGGGCCCCGTCCCTGAGCACCGCGATCGGGATCGGAGTTTACCCCGAGGAGCGCCGTGGTGACGGGCCATCCTTCGACAAGTCGAGGAACCTAGTCCTCTGTCCTGTGCCTTACGATGGCGGCTTCATGGAGGTGTTTCAGGGGGCATTCTTTATCGTGAAGACCTTTCTCGACGCAGATGCGACCGTGCCCAAACCGGTCATCCTCTACCTGAGTGCCGATCGCTATGTGGCGAAACTGCTCGAGGAGCGGCGAAAGTTTGCGGTCCTCGATGTGATTGACGCACTCGAGAGGTTTGCGCAGCCTGGCTTGCTGGAGAGTGGATTGGCTGGAGATCCGTACAGCGAGACGCCTACCAGCGCTGTCGCACCCATCGCCCGTCGCACATGAACTTCGCGTTCGGCGCGGCCTCGTGGCCGTGGTTCATGTGGCTCTTGCTCGAGGGTGCTTCGCTAATCAGGATGCGCAGCATAGGTCGTCCGTCCGGCCACGTCGAGGCCGGTCCGGATGCCCGCTTGAAGCCAGGCGAGCACGAGGAAAACATATTGCTGATGCATTCGGGACCGCTCGGTGCACTCCCTCCAGTGATGTCGAGGTCCCCACGACAGCTGGAACTTCGCAAGCACCGCGCGCGGATTTCGCCAGGGTGATAACGTCCGGCCCATGGATCTGGGAATCCGCGGACGCACCGCGATGGTGGCAGCGGGCTCGAAGGGGCTCGGGCGGGCGATCGCCACCGCGCTCGCCAAGGAGGGCGCCCGCGTCTCGATCTGCGCGCGCTCGGAAGGGCCGCTAGCGGAGACCGAGCAGGTGCTGCGCGCGGCTGGCGGTGACGTCTTGGCGATGGCCGTCGACGTCAGCCAGCCCGAAGCGCTCGCGCGCTGGCACGCCGCTACCGTCGAGCGGTTGGGGCATCCGGCGCTCGTGGTCACCAACACGGGCGGGCCGCCGGCCGGCTTGTTCGAAGATCTCACCGAGGACGCCTGGCGCGCCGGCATCGACAGCACGCTCATGAACGTGATCCGCGTGAGCCGGCTGGTCCTGCCGGCCATGCGCGCAGCGAAGTACGGGCGCATCGTTCATCTGACGTCGTTCGTCGCCAAGCAGTCGATGTCGCTGCTCACCATCTCGTCGACGCTGCGCGCCGGGCTGTCGGCGCTGACCAAGACCATGGCCACCCAGGTCGCCGCCGACGGGATCACCGTGAACGCGGTGCTGCCCGGGCACTTCATGACCGACCGGCAGGTGCACGTCAACGAGCTCCGCGCGAAGCAGCACGGCATCACGCGCGCGGCCTGGGAGGAGCGGCTCATGGCGGAGATCCCTGCCCGGCGGTTCGGCCGTCCTGAAGAGCTCGCCAGCGCCGTGGCGTTTCTCCTGTCGGAGCACGCGGCTTACGTGAACGGAACCTCGCTCCAGATCGACGGTGGCCTCACCGGCGCGACATTCTGAGGAACAAACCCATGAGCAAGACCCCGACAGTCACATTTCACCGCTGGAACGATATGCCCAAGCAACGGGTAACGGACCAGATCGATCGCCGGCTCGTCGTCGGCGACCGGATGATGCTCGCGCACGTGTACCTCAAGAAGGGCAGCATCGTGCCGCGCCACTCGCACGAGAACGAGCAGCTCACCTACATCCTCGAGGGCGCGCTTCGCTTCAAGATCGGCGACGACGGTTCCCAGGAGCTCATCGTGCGGGCCGGCGAGGTGCTGGTGATTCCCGGAAACGTGCCGCACGAGGCCCACGCCCTCGAAGATACGCTCGACGTCGACGTGTTCAGTCCACCCCGGCAGGACTGGCTCGACGGCACCGACGATTACTTCCACCGGAAATGATGCCGTGAACTGCCCTGGATGCTTCCGGTTTTGGGCTTCTCGACTCGGGTGAGCCGAATCGCGCAGTTTTGACGTTTGCCCGCTGGAGCCGTGCAAAAGATTCGCGAATCAGGGTCGCGATCCGGCGAGGGGGCGCGGATAGCCGGGCCGGCCCTCGGCGAGGGTGTCGCGATGACGTTCCTGCGTAGAGCCGGTCGTGCTCGACAGCTTGGTCGTGGCATGGGGATTGCCGGCAGCGATCGATTCGCTGTGCACGCCCGGGCCTCTTGCGTCGCTCACCGGGTGATGACTCCCGGGGCGGCCACCGGCGAGCGTGTCGCGCGGGCGCTCGGGTGCCGTCTGCAGCGGCGCCTCGCTCGTCGCCGGGGTGGCGAGCAACGAGGCCAGCCTCACCGGGACCGCGGCGTGGATGGCAGCGAGCGCCTCAGCCGACAGTTCCTCGACGAGGACCCGGCACACGCTGGCGATCAGCTCGCGCGCATGGCCGGTCGACGGATCGAACGCGAGCACGCGCTCCTCGATGGGCGTTGCCAGGCTAGAACCGGTCAGGACCGCAGCACCGAGCGCAGCCGGTAGCTCGTCGGCGACGAGCGGACGCTCAGCGGCGCTCAGATATCCACCGATCCCCGTGAGCACCGCGCGGACGACGCGTTCGGCGAGGGTGGCGGAAACACCTGCGTGGGCCGCGACGTGGGAGATGAAATCGTCGGTGGTTGCCATCATCTCCGAAGGTGGAGCAAGACCCGCGCCGACGTGAGCTGCGCCCCAACGGAACCGATTCGCGTGCGGCGATCTCGTCCGCTCTCCGAGGAGGCTTTCGCGTGGTTATCCCCATGCAAACGTTTGTGAGTTGTCGGGCGCGCGCCACTGGTGTAGTCCCTCATGCCCTTGAGGGAGGCAACATCGCTTGTCCTGCGAACCATCCAGCGTCTCCGGACAAGTCTCGGTGGACCCTGGAGCGTCTCGTGACGGATCCTCGACCGGGGGTACTGCAGACATTGCGCGTTACGCGTGATCATCGGCGCTGCTCGCGTCAAGACCACCAGAATACGCAGACGTAACCCCATCCCGACGCAATGCGGCGAGCTGCGACACCGGCGGGGGGCCGCGCATCCGCTGTCCTTTGCGTAATGGTGCTCAGTCGGCGAACCGGCTCTTCACTTCTTTGAGGCCCTTGCCGACGATCTCGCGCTCGTAGTAATCGGCGGCGGCGACGCTGCTGTTGCTAGCCTTGGCGAGCTCCTCGGACACCAGCTTGTCGAACGCGGCGAACGAGCGCTCGCGGAGCGGGCGGCCGTTGACGAAGAACGATGGCGTGGCGTGGACGCCGACCGCGCCCAGCTCGCGCTGGCTCGACGCGAACCACTGCTGGCAGGCCTCGAGATCCTTGGCGAGCTTGTCGTGATCGAGGCCGAGCGACGCCGCGACCTCGTCGAGCTTCGCGGCCTCCTGAGGCTGCGCCTCGGGCCGGCCGCCGTCGGTCTTCCACAGGCGATTCCACAGCGCGGTCTTCATCTCGGGAAACTTGCCCTGCTTGGCGGCGGCGCACGCGTAGGTGCCGGCGGTGACCGCGGGCGCGCCGTGGATCACGAGGTACTTCGACACCACCCGCACGTCGTTCGGATACTTGGCGCGGATCTGCTCGACCAGCGGGTTGACCAGGTAGCAGTAGGGGCACAGGAACTCGTAGCCCTCGACGATCGTCACCTTTGCGTTGCGCGGGCCCTCGATCGGATCTTGCTCGTTGATCGGCACCGCGTAGGTCGAGGCCGGATCCGGCTCGGCCGGTCCGAGCGCCTGATCGAGCGCCGCGACCACCTTGTCGAGCCGGCGCTCGACGCGGGCGAGCCGATCGTCGCGGTCGAGCGCGGTCGGCGGGGGCGCCGCGGAGGCGTTGGTCGCAGGGTCGAGCCGGGACGGCGTGGTGGTACAGCCAAGGCTAGCGGCGAGCAGGGCAGGCAGGATCGACAGGGTCGGGATGACGAGCTTCATGGGTCCTCTACTACAAGTGTAGTTAACGTTCTACTACGGGTGTAGTTAGCTTGCTACTACAAGTGTAGTTAAAGGAACCGGACCCGCGCCGCCTGCATTCCCGCTTCGTATGGTTCGTGATGTTCCGGGGTTAGCGCCGGGCAGCGCCGGGCCAGAACGGCGGGCGAGATCCTTGGCGCGGTGCGCCGCTGCTGTACAGTCGTCGGCTCATGCGTGGCTGGTTGATCGTGTGTGCGCTCGTGGTCGCGGTGCCCGCGCACGCCGACTGTCCGCACGCCGGCAAGGTGCTGCCCGTGGCGCGCGGCGCCGTCGCGGTCGACGGCAAGCTCGACGATCCGGCGTGGGCGACCGCGTGCTTCATCGACGACTTCGAGCAGAAGCAGCCGGCGTTCGGCGCCGCGCCATCGCGCCGGGTGACCGCCGCGGTGGCGACCGATGGCGACACGATCTACATCGCGGCGCGGATGTGGTCGGCCGGGCTCGATGACATCGACGATGCGCTCACCCAGCGCGACGACACCGGGCAGGCCGAGCGGTTCATCGTGTCGCTCGATCCGTCGCACACGCGGCGGCTGGCGTACAGCTTCGCGGTGACCGCGGCGGGTGTGCGCGCCGACTGGATCCACACCGACGACACCGAGGGCGCCCGCGACTTCACGTGGAACCCGGTGTGGCGCGCGAAGACGCAGCTCCTCGCCGACGGCTGGACCGCGGAGCTCGCGATGCCGCTGTCCCAGCTCCGGCTGCCCGCGACGCCGCAACCCAGCTGGGGGATCAACTTCAACTGGTACATTCCGC
>Ga0134121_10004834_pt1 | contig 10981 bp, 9 predicted proteins | sample KB301_FD_96463 | JGI IMG/M metagenome (GOLD analysis project Ga0134121, IMG submission 96463) | Terrestrial soil microbial communities without Nitrogen fertilizer from Kellogg Biological Station, Michigan, USA - KB3-0-1 | ecosystem: Environmental > Terrestrial > Soil > Unclassified ...
AAACCATCCGCCATACATCACATACCTGTCAGGCAGCTCATCCAGCAATTTCCGCTGCTCATCGCTGATGGGCTTTATTTTTCTCGCAGGAACACCTGCGTAAACAAAACCGCTTTCACAAACGGTATTTTCCGGAATTAAAGCACCTGCACCAATGATCGCGTACGGTTCCACTACAGCGTGGTCCATCACAATCGAGCCCATGCCGATGAGCGTGTGATTCTTCAGGGTGCAGCCATGTACAATGGCATTGTGGCCGATACTCACGAAATCCCCGATCTCCGTTTTCGCGCGCTGGTAGGTACAATGGACGATGGCTCCGTCCTGGATGTTCACCTTATTCCCGATCCTGATGGAATTCACATCCCCGCGCACAACGGCATTGAACCATACGCTGCAATCATTGCCCATTACCACGTCTCCGATGACTGTTGCGTTTTCTGCCAAAAAGAAATTTTTGCCGAAGACCGGCGTTATATTTTTTAAGGGAATGATCAGTGCCATCTTTAAGTATTGATATGGACTGCAAAGATGGGCCGTTAAACCATTTGCGGCCGCGGACTTCTTAAATCTTTTCCGTAATTTTACTCACCCTTCTTTTTTAGCAATGAAAAAATTAACTATTGCAATTTTCTGTGCAGCCATCATTTCGGGATGCGCACGCAACGATAAATACCCTGACACCCCGACACTTGAATTCAAGTCGTTAACCTTTGGAAGCGACGGCGGAATCAACACCGTTACTTTGACTGCAACGTTTACAGATGGAGACGGTGACATCGGCTATTACCAGGACAGGCCCAACGACTCTATTTTCGACAGTACCTACAGCGCTTATTATTACGACTTTGTAATCGCCCTGCAGGTTTACCGGAATAACAACTGGAAGGATACTGCAATTATTATGGACGTGGATACCACAACGCATGATACTACCTTCTACAATGAGTCCGCCAGCAGCCGCCTGCCTTACCTCACACAATCGGGACAGAACAAGGGCCTGAAAGGTGACATTGATAAAACAAGTTACCTACCCGGACTATCCTTACCCGGCGACACAATCCGCTTCAGTGCTTTTATTTACGACCGCGCCCTGCACAAGAGCAACATTATTTATACGCCGGGATACTTTATCCACAATCCTTAAGTTGGCGGACGGCTTCAGAGAGAAGCAAACTATTTTGTCCGGCATTGAAATTATTTCTCACGGAATAGCCCGGGATAATGCACGCACTTTTCAAATCAAATGCTGCTTCTTTCACAGAAGCGAATATTTTTTTTGCTGAAAGATATTCCCCCAGGTATTCCTGTTCGGTTTGCCCCGGAGTCGGAATCAAAAGCGCATCCTTGCCGAGCGAACTCAAATCCATGATGCCTGAATAACCTGCGCGGCAAATCACAAATGACGAAGATGCAATTGCCCTTGAAAGCCCGGCACCGCTTAAATGGGAAACGACTTTTGTGTTGCGGATCATCGTTTCCGTTTTTTCACCCGGTTTTCCAATTACCAGGATGGCTTTTCCCTCGTATTGCTGAAGCTGCGACAAGATTATATTTTCAAACTTGCTCCGTGCGGGCTCCGGTCCGCTGACGATGACACAGAGATCATGTTCAAATGTTTTTTCTGTGGCCTCATAAGTGAACCTGGAAAGCGGACCTATAAACCGTGCATTTGCCGGCAGCGGATATTTGTGCGACAGGTCCCCAGACAAATTTATGATCCCATCATAATCAGGGATCCAGCAGAAATCATATTTCTTTATAAACCATTTGTGCATGTAATGGAGCAGCGGCTCAAATAATTTCAGCCCCGGCGGGCATTTGATCATCACCTGGTGTGTAATGTAAACCGAACAGACTTTTTTATTCCACAATCCGAAACGGTTATCTGAAACAACAACGTCAATTTTATTTTTGCTGATGATTCTTTTCAGCTCGCCGTGTTCCGCAATGATTCGGTAAATAATTTTTGGCACCTGGAACACAATTTTTAACCACGCAGGAATACGCCTGGAATAGGTCAGTCCATAACCCGTCAAATGGATAAATTGCAGCTGAGGAAATTCCCCCAAAAGCAAATCCCGGGTAATTCCATCGGCTGCGACGATTACTTGATGGCCTTCCTTAAGCAATTCTTTGATGACCGGAACACATCGTGTAGCGTGGCCAAGGCCCCAGTCCAGCGGTGCGATCAGGATTTTTTTGGAGCCCATCAGAAAATTATTCCTCCTTTATGCTTGAATGACAGATTGTAAAAATTCAAAATTAGAATTTGTGAGTAATATACAAATAGCGAATTAGCTTTGCCCCGGTTTGAATGGCTCACGCATTCACAATTGACCTTATGAAAAGAAAGCTTGCGCGATTTGCTGAGAACGAAACATTTCCCCACCTGTTTCAGCCAAAGATGTTCCCGCCGGCCGATCATGAACTGAAGGGGAACTGGCATAGGACATTTTTCAAAAACACAAACCCCATTGTACTGGAGCTGGGCTGCGGACGCGGAGAATATACGGTGAACCTGGCAGAGAAATTTCCTGAAAAAAATTTTGTGGGCGTGGACTGGAAAGGCGCCCGCCTCTGGCGCGGAGCAAAAACTTCCTTCGACAATAAGATGCCGAACGTGGCATTCCTGCGCATCATGATTCAGAATCTCCTTTACTTTTTTTCCAAAGAAGAAGTGAGCGAGATCTGGATTACTTTTCCTGATCCGCAACCTCAGCAGAGCCGGGAACGCAAACGCCTCACCTCTCCCCGCTTCATGGACATGTACAGGCAAATACTAATTGACGGCGGAATCATCCACCTGAAGACCGACAACAAGGGATTTTATGACTATACCCTGGACGTGATAGGTGAAAATAAATACAGAAAAATTTATTTTACTGACGATCTCTACCATTCAGATGCAGGCAATGAAATCCTTGGTATAAAAACCACCTATGAAAAAATGTTTTTGGAAAAAGGGTCTAAAATATGTTACCTTGAATTTGCTTTCTCATGACAAAAGAAAAAAACAAACTGGATTCTTTTTTTGAGCAGGTCTATGCCGTGGCGCGGCTTGTACCCAAGGGCAGGGTCACTTCCTACGGCGCCATTGCGAAATACCTCGGCACAGCACGCAGTTCCCGCATGGTTGGATGGGCGATGAATGGTGCACACCATGTGAAGCCGAAAGTTCCGGCACATCGAGTGGTGAACAGGGTTGGCATGCTCACCGGAAAGCATCACTTCGGAACGCCTACAAGGATGAAAGAATTACTTGAAAAAGAAGGCGTCAAGGTAAAAAGCGACCAGGTAAAAGATTTTAAAAAACTGTTTTGGGACCCGATGGAAGAGTTGAAGATCTGATTTGAAAGGGCATCAGTGAAATCCCTCCATCCATCATGAGTAGAGCATCAATTTCGAATAAGCATTTCTTTGCGCTCTTGCGTCGCATTAGCAATCCTCCTTTGCATTCTTTGCGGTGAAAAGGCTTCTTAAAAATACAAAAACCGCAAAGGTCGCAGACTTAAAACAGCGCAAAGCAAGAAAGAGAAAACCAAACCGAAGCATTATCCATCATGCAAGGATGCCCCTGTTTCACCCGCGATTCGTTATCTTTGTGCCCCGGAAATGAATTTTCAATACTCAATTTCCAGTTTTAAATTTCTAATTCTTATCAATTGATTACCAAAGAACAAGTCATAGAAGCGCTGGGCAACGTAATTGAGCCCGATCTCGGCAAAGATCTCGTTACCCTCAATATGGTAGAGGACGTGCAGGTGGATGGGAAGAATGTTTCCTTCACTGTAATTCTTACTACGCCCGCCTGTCCCATGAAGGCCATGATCCAGAATGCCTGTATCAATGCCATCATTCACTTCGTGGATAAAGAAGCCAACGTGAACGTGAACATGACGGCGCGTACCACGAGCGGGCGCGTGAAAGAGGATGTTCTGTTGCCCGACGTAAAAAACATTATTGCAGTTGCTTCCGGGAAAGGCGGCGTTGGAAAATCTACCGTGGCCGCAAACCTTGCAGTAGCACTGGCAAAAAAAGGCGCCAGCGTAGGATTGATTGACGCCGACATCTATGGTCCGTCGCAGCACATCATGTTTGGCGTGGAGCATGAACGCTTGTTCGTGAATGAACGCGACGGAAAAACATTTATGATCCCCGTGGAGAAATATGGTGTCAAGGTTTTGTCGATCGGTTTTCTTGTGGATCCTGATCGTGCGATTCCATGGCGCGGACCGATGGCATCTAAAGCATTGAAGCAATTATTCACTGATGCAGAATGGGGAAAGCTGGATTATATGTTGATAGATCTTCCCCCGGGCACCGGTGACATTCACCTCACCCTGGTTTCTGCCGTTCCGGTAACAGGCGCAGTGATTGTGAGCACGCCACAGCATGTGGCTTTGGCAGATGCACGCAAAGGCGTCAGCATGTTCATGCTGGATGCCATCAACGTTCCTGTGCTCGGGCTCATCGAAAACATGGCTTACTTCACACCGGAAGAATTGCCTGATCATAAATATTATATCTTCGGAAAAGAAGGATGTAAAAAACTTGCTGAAGAGTTAAATGTTCCCTTCCTCGGAGAAATCCCGCTTGTACAAAGTATCCGCGAAGGCGGCGACACGGGAATTCCCGTTGCGCTGGACGACAACACAATTGTCTCCGATGCATTTATGAATGCGGCAGACAGCCTTGTGCGACAGGTTTCAATCCGCAATGCAACAAAGCCGGCTACGAAAAAAGTAGAAGCGATGGCGCATTGAGAGAACAGCCGTGGATTAGTTGATTAAGTTTAATTAGTTGATTTGTAAATTCAAGGGCTGCTGACAATCAACTATTCAACCAATCAACCAGTCACCTTTGACAATGATTTCAAATACAGATACCAAACTCCACTCGCGAATTGAAGAAGCGCTTACCCAATTGCGCCCATATCTCGAAGCGGACAACGGGAATGTAAGTCTTGTGGAAGTTACAGACGACATGGTCGTAAAACTCCGTTTCCATGGCGCCTGCCGCGGCTGCAGCATGAGCACGATGACTTTGCGTGCAGGAATTGAACAAACCATTTTGAGAATGGTTCCGGAAATAAAAGCAGTCGAAGCGATAGACAAGGAAGAGGATGAGTTGATTTGAAAATACCCAGCCTTATATGGCTGTTTCTCTTATCCCCTTTGGGGACCGGATGTTGACCAATTACCGAATCGCCCAATCACCTGTTTACCCTAAACCAGTAAATTTTTCTCAGTAGTTTCGTCCTCTCAACAACACTCCCATGTCCCAGGCAGTCATCACCGTAAAAGATTTAGTAAAACATTATCCGGAAATCAAAGCCGTGAACGGCATCAGCTTTGACGTTTATGAAAATGAAATTTTCGGCTTGCTCGGACCGAATGGTGCCGGCAAAACCACAACGCTCGAGATCATAGAAACGCTGCGCGAAAAAAGTTCGGGAGAAGTAATGGTGTATGGACTGAATGTGGAGCGCGACAGCAACGAGATCAAAAAAATAATCGGCGTGCAGTTGCAGGCCGCAGGATATTATCCGGCTCTTTCCCTGAGCGAACTCCTCCGCCTTTTTTCAGGCCTATACAACGTGGAAGTGGATGCCCATGCCATGCTGAAACTCGTCGGGCTGGAAGATCGCAGCAAATCAAAATACAAGGAACTGAGCGGCGGACAGAAACAACGCTTCAGCATTTGCACCACGCTGATCAATAAACCCAAGATTGTTTTCCTGGATGAACCTACAACCGGTCTTGACCCGCAGGCCCGAAGGAATTTGTGGGAACTCATCCGCAAGATCAGGCAGCAGGGAACTACGGTTGTGATCACCACGCATTACATGGACGAAGCTGAAAACCTCTGCGACCGCGTGGCCATTATTGAAAAAGGAAAAATCATTGCCATCGACACACCCGATATGCTCATTGATGCCCTTGTTGCAAAAGGTTTCGAGCGAAAGAAAAAAGTGAAGGATGCAAATCTTGAGGACGTTTTTTTATCCCTCACCGGGCACGAGTGGCGGGACGAATAGCCGCATAAAAAAAGCAGCAGTTGATAGCTGCAGGAGGCGGTAAATTCAAGCATCCATAAGACGATGCTTACCGCTTGAAGCAAAATCGATAACATTAATGTGAAGGATTTTCCTGCTTACTGCCGCTATCGACTTCCGCTTCTTACAGCCGCTCTGGCTTTTCCGTATTTCAAAAAAGTATAATCAAAGGCATATTTAGCCAGGATGATTCCGGTAACTCCGTCCCTCCATCCGCCTTTCACAAAATACCATTTGATAAAAGCCGCCGTGGAACTCAACACCCTCTGCATGGTGCTTAAATTTTTATTCTTTTTCAATAATGTTTGCGCAGACAAAGCCGTATACCGTTCAAGCTTCTCGGCAATTTCTTTTTTTGTTTCAAAAGTATAATGATGCAGCGCACCCTGCAGTACAGAAATATTTTTGTATCCCGAAGGTTCTTCATGTACCACCGGTGAATTTTTAAAACTGCTGATACGCCTGTCGAAGAGACGCACGGGAAAATCAGGCGAGACCACAGGATAAACAGCGTGAATTTTTCTTCCGAGCACAAACCAGTCTCTTTGAATGCGGTATGCATCGAAAAGTTTTTCATTCGCAGCAAGAAGTTTCAGCGACCCTGCCAGCGTATCATCAGGCACTTCGTCGCTGTCAACCATCAGCACATAATCATGCGCACATTTTTCAAGTGCAAACGTTCGTTGGTTTTTAAAATTGTCAAACTCCCTGAAAAAAAAACGGCAGCCGTGTTTTTCTGAAATAGCTTTTGTGCCATCCGTACTTCCTGAATCCAGCACAATAATTTCTTCACATGCTTTTTGCAACTGCATCAGTATAAGCTCCAGGTATTTTTCACTGTTGCGCGTCAGTATAAATGCTGAAAACATGTGCATGGAGTGGCAAAGTAAGTACAACTTCTTTTATCTACTTTTGAAACCGCTAAAAATCAGCCGGTGTACGAAGGGAAAAAATACAGTCAGTGGCGCGCCATGCTTGCCATCACACGTGCGAGCCTGCGTTCGATTACGCGCAGCCCGAGTGCAGTCGTTTTTACGCTGGCTTTTCCATTGATCTTTATTGTCGTCTTTGGCTTTATGGGTGGCGGAAGATTTTCTGTAGATGTAGCGGTGAAGGGCGGATGCAATACAGCAAACCCGATTTACATGGCATTGCAGGGTATTGATGTGGTGAAACTGGACACCACGGAGGATGCTGCACAGTTGAGCGCAGACCTTGAAAAGGGAAGAATAGATGCCACCCTTCTTATCAGGGACAATGGCGTAGATGCCATGCCGCGGTACAGCGTATTTGTGGAAACCACTTCTGCTTCTCCGGAGCGCGGGAATATTTTCAAATCCGTGCTCAACAATATTTTCTTTACGCTGAATGAAGCCCTCCTTACTGACGTGCAATCCATGGCGGAATTGAAAGAGACGCAGATCAGTGTACGACAATACAAAACGATTGATTTTATACTTCCCGGTCAGCTTGGCTTTTCACTGCTCAGTACGGGAGTGTTCGGGACGGCATTTGTGTTTCTCAGCCTGCGTCAAACGCTGGTGATCAAACGTTTTTTTGCCACACCCATCAAGCGGCAATTCATTGTATTGGGAGAAGCGCTCAGCCGTCTCATATTCGCTCTTGCCGGCGCACTTATTATTATCCTTATCGGCCACTACGCCTTTGGTTTCACGTTGATTTACGGAGTCACTACAGTCCTTAATATGTTGGTGCTCTCGGCATTGGGACTTATCGTCTTCATGGGCTTCGGCTTTGTTGTCTCAGGGATTGCAAAAAATGAAAATGCCGTTCCGCCGATTGCCAACATTATTACACTTCCACAATTTCTTCTCAGCGGAACATTTTTTCCCATTACCGCCTTCCCTTCATGGTTGCAGCCAATCTGTAAGGTTTTGCCGTTAACATACCTGAATGACGCGATGCGGAAAGTCGCTTTTGAAGGGATGAGATTGATTGACGTCGGGCACCAGGTAGTCATCGTAGGCATCTGGGGTGCCGCCATTTACATCCTCGCTTTCAGGTTTTTTAAGTGGGAATAGTCTAAACGGCATCTTTTTTTAGCATTGTAATGGCAAGGCGCATGTTCCCGCCTTCCTCACTGAAAATAACTATCTTAGCCCGGTTTTTTGATGGAACCTTTTACCATTTTCTTCGATACAATATTCACCAAACTCAAATGAGAAAATTTTCAATTTTCAATGTCATTTTCCTGTTGATACTTTCCTCGGGAAATTATTGCCTCGCCCAACGCGGAAAGGATGGCGCAAAAACGATTTCCACTGTTGTAAATGTGAATGAATATACCACCCTCACGGCAAATGTGAGTGCGGGAAGTCTTTCCATTCCGGTTGCAAGCAGCTCTCTTAACAGCAATGGCTATTTTTCCGGTCCGCTTGCGCCGGGTGACCTGATCATGATCATCCAGATGCAGGGCGCCACCATTGGGACTGCAAACGATACTACCTACGGGAATATTACCAACTACAATAATTGCGGCTTCAATGAATTTGGACAAGTGGCCACAGTTCCGAATGGTACTACGATCACGGTTGACTGCGGACTTCAACATCCCTACTCTGCAAGCGGAAGAGTACAGGTGGTGCGTGTTCCAAGGTGGAGTTCACTAACTATCAACAGCGGCGGCCAGATCACTTGCCCGGGCTGGAGCGTATCTACAGGTGGCGTGATTGCAATTGAAGTTCTGGGAAATACAATTATTAATTCCGGAGGAAGCATAAGCGCAACAGGAAAGGGCTTTCGCGGTGGCGCTCTTGATAGCCAGTCGCAGTTCGGAACATGGGACATAACATGGAATACTGGTTTGTCAGGGGCTGAAAAGGGAGAAGGGATTGCGGGAAACCAGGGCGATTATGACAACCTTGGCGGGAGATATGACAGGGGTGCTCCTGCAAACGGCGGTGGCGGAGGAGATGGTCATACTGCCGGTGGCGCTGGCGGCGGCAATGCAGGCCTCGTGTCAGGATGGAATGGCTACGGTGTACCGGATGTTTCCACAGCCTCGTGGGCAAATGCCTGGAATCTTGAATGGAGTGGCTTCGCCTCAAACAATAGTTCAGGAGGAGGCAAGGGTGGATATTCCTATTCTTCCACTGACAGAAATGCGCTTGTGGAAGGTCCCAATAATACCAACTGGCAAGGCGACTTCCGGCGTAATGTGGGCGGCATCGGCGGACGGCCACTTGATTATTCAACAGGGAGATTATTTTTAGGTGGCGGCGGAGGTGCGGGTGATCAGAATCAAAACAAAGGAGGAGCAGGTGGAAATGGCGGAGGACTCATTTACATACTTTCATTTGCAGATGTTACAGGATCAGGAACAGTGGTGACCAACGGTGCAAATGGGCAAAGCACCCCTGTGCGCGGTACTGATGCTGCCGGAGGTGCAGGCGCGGGTGGAACAGTTGTCATCAATTCCACGGGTACCATCTCCGGAATTACCATCAACGCCAATGGAGGTAACGGCGGAAACCAGATTATCAGAAATGTGTTTGAACCCGTTGAAGCCGAAGGAACGGGCGGCGGCGGCGGCGGCGGATATATCGCCATTACAAACGGCAGCCCGGCTCGTACAGCAAATGGCGGCGCCAACGGAACGACTGACTCTGGAGGGCTCCTGGAATTTCCTCCCAACGGAGGAACCAAGGGTGGCGTCGGACTTCCTTCGCAAACTTTTCCAAGCTATTACATTGTAGGGGTAGGCGATACAATTTGTGCCAATACGGCTGCCACGATCAGCGCTTCAATTGTAGGTATCGGGCCTCCCGGTGCTAATTTTTATTGGTTCGCTAATCCTTCGGGAGGAACTCCCGTTGCTGCCGGCAGCACATGGACTACCGGATCAATCGCTGCACCAACAACTTATTATGTAACCATTTGTCCGGGCGGATTCTACAGGGTCCCTGTACAAATTGTTTTTTATCCTTCACCGGTTCCGGGATTCACATTTACCAATGCATGTCTTGGCGACCCTACCGTATTCACAAATACATCTACGGGCGCAACCGGATATGCCTGGAATTTCGGGGATGGCTTTACGTCCGGACAAATGAATCCCAGCCATACCTATACTACCTCAGGTTCATTTACAGTACTGATGACTGTGATCAACAGTTTTGGCTGCCTTGCAAACATCAGCCAGACAGTGAATGTTGGAACGACTCCACAGGTCAGCTTTACTTCTTCAGGTGCAACTTCAGCCTGCGGGTCACTCACGGTGAATTTTGTAAATAATACAACAGGCGGTGGTGCCAATACTTATACCTGGAATTTTGGTGACGGCTCCGGCACATCTTCACAGCAAAACCCATCGCATACATACAACACCCCTGGAACATATACGGTAACGCTTGCCGCTGCTCTCGGCTCATGTGGAGATGTTGACTCTATTGTCAATTATATTACCGTAAACCCTGCGCCCACAGCGGCTTTCAGCGCTGCGAATGTCTGCCTGGGAGATGTGATGAACTTTACCAACTCTTCTTCAGGTGCCACGGGCTACAGTTGGAATTTCGGTGACGGCGTAGGCACATCCTCTTCAACAAATCCATCCTACACCTATACTTCAGCAAACACATTTACCGTAACGCTGATCGCAACAAACGGAACCTGCACAGATACAGTCACGCAAAGTGTAACAGTAAACAATGCACCGCAAGTAAGTTTCACTTCGGGCGGGGCTACGACAGGCTGCGGCTCTCTTACAGTAAACTTCGTGAACAATACAACAGGCGGTGGTGGAAATACTTACACGTGGAACTTCGGGGATGGATCGGGCACGTCATCGCAACAAAACCCATCTCATACCTATAACACCCCTGGAACATATACGGTAACGCTTGCCGCTGCTCTCGGCTCATGTGGAGATGTTGACTCTATTGTCAATTATATTACCGTAAACCC
>Ga0134121_10004836_pt1 | contig 10979 bp, 9 predicted proteins | sample KB301_FD_96463 | JGI IMG/M metagenome (GOLD analysis project Ga0134121, IMG submission 96463) | Terrestrial soil microbial communities without Nitrogen fertilizer from Kellogg Biological Station, Michigan, USA - KB3-0-1 | ecosystem: Environmental > Terrestrial > Soil > Unclassified ...
GCCGCGGATCGCGCGATCGACGTCGCCGACCTCTCGCTCGAACGAGCCCCCCTACCCGACCGGCGGGAGCCCAAGGGTGATGATGCGCTGCGCGCCCAGCTGGTCGACCTGCTCCAGGCTCACCGTGGCAACATCGCGGCGGTCGCGCGCGAGCTCGGCAAGGATCGGATGCAGATCCACCGCTGGGTACGCAAGTTCGCGATCGATCTCGGCGCGTTTCGCCAGTCGTGACCGAACAGACCTGGACTCACGGTGGGGCGAGCCGCTTGCCCTTGATCAGCACGTCGACCGAGTCGGGCCGGCCGTTCACGAAGTCGATCCGCGTGAGGCCATCAGGCGTCTGAGAGACGACGGCTGGAATCGATAACCACGTGAGATACCAGCCGCGCGGCAGCACGACGGAGTTGCGCGGGCGGCCGAGGCTGCGATCGAGGACGAACTCGTCGCCATCGAGGTGATAGCTTTGCGGTGCGGTATATGTCTCGGATAGCCGAAGCCGCACCGACTGGCCTTTCTTGATCGGCGCGAAGTGCGTGACGACCACTTCCTGATCGGGCGCCACCTTGTCGTCCCCGGTGGGGATGCCCGCGGCCAAAAGCTGCGCCCCGGTAAGGATCTCGGCCTTCAAGGCTTCCCCCGTGTCGAGGATCTTGCCCGACGGCTTCGAGACCTTGCTCCCCGTCCTGACGACGTTCAAGTACTTGTCCACGCCTTCACGCGACTCCGTGTAGTCGTGAGACAGGCTGAACGCGTTCGACTCCGGCGGCTGCAGGTAATAGATGATGTCGCGATCCTGATGGGCACGCTCGGACAACCGCTCGCGCTCGGTCGGGCCCTGCGGCGGCGGCGGTTCCCAGCTGCGCGCTTCGGTCAGCGGGCGTGGCTTCGCCGCGTTGCCCACCGGTGCGCCGGGCTTGGCCTTGACGATCAACGCCGCTTCGCCGGGCGCCTGATGCATGAAGCTGATGCGGATGCGGCCGTCGGGCTCGGACGTCACCTGCGACGGCACGTTGCACTCGGTGAGCTGATAGCCGGCCGGCAGCACGACGGCGTCGCGCCGGATGCCGAGCGGGCGATCGAAGACGATCCCGTCGCCCTGGCGGAAGTAGCTCTTGGCGTCCTTGTAGGTCTTGATGATGCGGATGCGCGCCTGCCCGCCGTAGGGCGGCACGGGCCGCGCAAGGTGAACCTCGATGTAGTCGTTCTCGAGATCGGCGTCACCGAGGCCGTGCGCCTTGGCCTGCACACCTGTGATCTGCGCAAATTTCAGCGGCGCACCGGTCATCATGTCGTAGACGGCTTCGTCGCGGGCGACGCTGCCCTTACGAATCGGATTCCAGAACGACGTGGCACCCGCCGCCGTCGCGGTGACTTCGTAGGTGATCTTGAACGACGCCGTGTCTGGCGCCAGCAACTCGTAGAGCGTGTACTCGTCCTGCGAGGTCTGCCGCAGCCCCTCCGCGCCGGCGGGCGTCGCGAGCGCCATCGCAACCGCGACACTCAGCCCAATCATCCGAGCCCTGAATTCTTGCCTGTGAAGTCTCATGGTTCCTCTTGAGTCATCGCAGCCCAGGATCGTGGTCGGCCGATTCATGCTCGGACGATACTGCACGGTCATCTCGCGCACATGGGTCTTCGCGATCCACGTGGACTGAGCGACGCGGTCGCTCTATCGTCAGCTTGGTGTTGACCTGGGGCCTGATCGCGCTCGTGCTGTTCGTCGTTCGGCAGACGTACGCGTCGTCGGCAGCTCAGCGGCGCGGGACCTACGAAGCACCCGAGCCACCCGACCCGATCACGCTGCTACCGATCTACCAAGGTCTCGCAAGCGCGCCCGAGAACGTCCAGATCAAGCTGATCGGCAGGGTCCGCGCGGGTACCGCGGCGTTCACGAGCACCCTCGGCGGCCAGCCGTGCGTGGCGTGCCTGATCAGCGCAACCGTCTGGCACTCGAAGAAGGTCCCGCAGGTCGTCGCGAACCTCCGCGACGCGACCGCCGCGCCGTTCACGCTCGTGTTACCCGATGGCGAGGTCGAGGTCACCGACGTGAAGACCGTCGACTGCCCGACCCGCCGGGTCGCGCGTCATCCCGAGCGCGAGCTCGTCGTCCTCACGCGCCACAAGCTCGAGCGCCACGCAGACTCGACCGAGTTCACCGAGGGCCGAATCGTCGACGGCGATCGCATCACCGTGATCGGCACCATCGTGCGCGCGTTTGGTGGCGAGCAGGGGTATCGCGACCACGTCAACCGCCTGCGGATCGCCGGCACGCCCTCGCAGCCAGTCATGCTGGTCAAAGCGAAGAAGTGAGCGCTCTGGCCTAGGCGCGTGGCGGCGCAGGCGGCGACGCGAGCGGCAGCCGCCATCCTCGCCGTGCTGACGCGGCGATCTGATGCAGGCCCGGTTCGGGCCCGGAAGCAGATCGGAAGGTCAGCGCACGACGCACTTGAAGCGCTCGCCTGCGTGGACGGTGCGCTCTCCGCTGTCGGCCACGGCGGCAAACGTCGGATCGGGACAGCTCGAGAGGAGTTCGCGCAGGGGCGCGGTGCGCGTCGCGGTCGCGAGCTGGATCCGGTGCACGGCGCGGGTGCGCTCGGCAGCGGTCGGGCGGCGGAACCGAGCGAGCCAGCGCTCGATCATCGCCACGCCGTCGGGCCCGTCGAACGTCACCACGACACCGCCGGCGGGTGTCTCGATCACGGCGACCGCGAGATCCGTGCCGAGCGGCGCGATGTCGTTGGTGGCCATGCGGATCACGCGGTCGAGCGCAGTGCCGGCCGCCTGCGGTGAGTTGCCGAGCGTCGCGGTGCCGACGGCGAAGTCACGGCGGTGCGAGTTCGTGAGCGCGGCGGCGATCGTGGCCGCCCCTGCCCGCCCGACCGGCCAGACGTTCCACGTGCCGGTCGGGCTCGGCTCGCCGATGTTCGGGGTGCCGAGCGCGATGTCGCGGTCCGGCAGGACGACCATCATCTGGTCGGGATCGAGCAAGTGATGGTCCGCGTCTAGCGGTCCAGAATCGTAGAAGATCAGGTACGTTGCATCGATCGCGCCGCCGTGGATGAATGCCATGGTCGTCGAATCGATCGCGCGGCCGTCGATCGCGGCGAGCAGCGCGGCGCGGCGGTCGTCGCCACCGGCCGGTAGCTGTGCAGCAAGCAGGCGTGCACGCTGGACGCGCTCGGATGTCGGCAAGTGAGTCGCGTCGCCCTCGTCGACGCCGGGGAGCCGCGCGAGGCCGGGCCCGAATGCACCGGGCGGATAACCTGCGCGCGACAGCAGCGTGACAGCGCGCTCGTCGGCGACCGACTCCTCGTCCACTTTCTCCGACACGCGCCAGCTGGCGTCGCCACGCGCCTCGAGATGAGCGATCTCGTGCGCGAGGACTCCGGCGAGTTCGGCCTCGGAGTCGAAGCGCACGATCGCCTCCATGCCGATCTGGATCCGCCAGCCGATGACGGAGGCTTCGGCGCCCCAGCCTAGCTCGACATCGGGCAGCTCTCGCAGCATGCTGGCGCGGACGAGCCGTGCCACGATGCCGCGTACGTACGCACGCAGCGCCGGATCGTCGGCGCCGATGGTGTCTCGCCTCGCACGCTGAAGCAACTCGGCGCCGCAGTCGACCTCCGATCGAGTGCAACTCGCGGGCAGCGGTTCGCCGAGGAACTGGCGTCCGCCACAACCGATCATCGCGCCGAGCGCGGCCACGACCACCAGCACGCGGCCGGATGCGCTGCGCGCGGTCATCGCGCGGCCTCCGCGCCCGCGGGTGCGAGCGGCACGAGGAAGAGCTGCACGCGGTAGACCGCCGCGAGCTTCTCGTCGGTCCGAACGACGTGGCCGCCGAGCTTCGCGAGCTGCTTGTCCAGCGGCGAGAGCACGCGTACGAGGCGTTCGAGATCTCGCGTACCCTCGACAGGCGCGAGCTTGGCGGCGACGAACGCGCGCATCTCCGGCGTCCCGCCTTCGGTGACGACCTGGATGCGGTAGCGCGGCCCATCGGTGATCCGCACGTCGGTGTCGACGCGCCCGGTACGCTCGTCGAGCAGCCCGTGCACCTCGCGCGTCGCGTCGAAGTAGCCGAGCGCTCGCTCGCGCGCGAGGATCCGATCGAGCGCGGCGTCGAGTTCGTCCTTCTGGTAGGCGCCGCCCGGTACGTTCGTGTGGCCGAAATCGTACGCGAGGTCGGCACGCGTGACGGGTGTGGCGGCGCCGGTGACGCGGATCTTCCCGGCAGCGTAGCGCCGGCCGAGCGAGCCGGCGATCCGGACGACGACACCCTCGCACGTCGTTTGCGTCGTCGCGCTGAGGGTTGCGCGCAGGTAACCGTGGTTGCGCAGCGTCGCTTCGCTCGACGCGACGAGGCGAGCTAGCCGCCCACGATCGTGGAGGGTGCCCTCGAGCATGGCCAGCCGCGGGACATCGGCGCGCGTCATGCCGTCGAGTTCGACGCGGACCACTCGCCGCGCCGGCGTCACGTCGAATGTGAGCGCGTAGCCACCCGGCACCGGCGTCGTGGTCACGGCGAGCTGCGATGCGACGTAGCGGTGCCACAGCTCGCGCATGTCGGCGCGCAGCGCTTCGGGGTCGAGCGGCGCGCCGGCCTTGGTCGCGAGCGTGACATCGCCTGGCGCACCGCGGACGGTCACGCTCACGATGTTGTCCGTCGGAAGGAGGTCCCAGCCCGCTGGGCCGGCTGCCTCCGCTGCACCGGTCGTGCAGCCATCGACCACCTCCGGCAGAGCGGCGGGCAACGTGGGGATCGCCACCGCGGTTGGATGGCTACACGCCGCTGCGAGCAAGCACCAAAGGGCCTTCACGAGGCCTCGAGCCGACTCGCACGGCGGATCGCTCGTGTCAGAAGGGGCATACTCGAACAGGTCGACAGACGACCCGCAAGCTGCACAAAAAAAATCGACCTCTGTACGTGTTCGATCGCGCTGCGCGTGATTTACGAACGAATCATCAGGGTATGACGCCGCTACCGCTGCCGCTGTCGCTGCCGCTGCCGCTGCCGCTGCCGCTGCCGCTATCACTGCCGCTGCCGCTATCACTGCCGCTGCCGCTATCACTGCCGCTGCCTGACCCGGTGGACTTGTCCTTGAACGAGATCGTCGTCTTGCCGGTCTCGTCCTTGCGAGTCCCCTCGACCGAATCCGCTGGGCTGAAGTTGACCGTGCCTCCACCGAAATCGCTCACGCTCCCCGTGGTGCCCGCGCGAACACGAACCTCCTGCTCGGTGCCGCAACCGTCCTTGTACTTGACGGTGACGTCGACGCTCGAGTTGTTCTCGAGCCTCAAGGTGCGGGTCCCCGCACAGGTAGACCCTCCACTTCCGGTAACGGAGATCTCGTTCGTATTCGACGTCAGCTGCAAGCTACAACCAACGAACGCGCCCACGACCACCGCGACCAGAATTGTCAGGTGCCGTTGTCTCATGAATCCTCCTGTATTCGAGATCCTATACCGGAGAGCTACCACCACGAGATCAACTGATGAGTGAACCGAATTCCGCGCGATCTAACTAACATCGACGTGACGTCACCTGGCGCTCCAGCAAGCTCACCACCGGGATACAAACGATGGTGACCCTGTAAAGTGAAGGCACGCCTCACTCGCCTCCTGGAGCCCTGACCATGCACACCCTCCTCGCCGCCCTGTGTCTGGCCGGCTGCGCCGCATCCGGCGCGCCACACCCCGCCCCACCGCTGCAGAATGTGGCTCCCCCGGCCGCTGCCCAGACGCCAGCCCGCGGCAGCGATGCAGATGAAGTCCGCCTGGCGGTATTCCGCTACCTGGTGGGCCACAACGCTTCCGCCGCGCAGGCCGGCGTCTCCTTCGTCTGTCTCGAGATCCGCCAAGGCCGGCAGGCGCGCGACCCATCGCCATTCATCATGGCGGCGATGAGCGGGCTCGCGATGCGGGCGGTGCCCGGCTCGGCCTGCGAGAGCAGCGCCGACGGAGTGTTCTTGAAGAGCGACAGCGCCAAGGCTCGCGGCCTGGTGTTCCGCACCGAGCAGGTAGAGATCGACGGCAACAAGGCCACCGTGACCGGCGGTTACTTCGAGGCGGGCCTCAGCGCGTCGGGCAACATCTATACACTCGCGCGCCAGCACGACGGCAGCTGGCTGGTGACCGACGACAAGATGCAGTGGATCAGCTGAGCCGCACGATCATCGGTTATCCATGACTGCATACCGCGGGCGCGCCGAGGGACGTGCCGAGGGACGCGCCGAGGGACGTGTCGAGACACGGGCGGATGCCGCTCACCGCGCTCCGCGTTCGTGGCATCGCCGTACCAGAGACCGCGCGCAAGCGCATCCTGGCTGAGAAAGACCTGAAGCGACTGGAGCGGTGGTTCGAAAAGGCCATCGTCGCCACATCGCTCAACGAAGTGCTCGGCGACCGAGCCGAGGGCCGCTCGTCGAAAACGGTCAGGCCCGCCGCTCACAAAGAACGCAGCGGACGCAAGCCGGCGCGCGTACCTGCCCAGCGCTAAGCGTGCCCGGCACGCCACGAGGAGCCGCCAGCCTCGTCACGCATGGATCTCGCCAGGCTCGTAGACGTGCCGGAGCCGTCCTGCCGCACGTGATAGCTTCGCAGCCATGTCGAACGTAGCGGTGCGTGAGGCGACGCTGCGCGCGGTGCTGATGGGCGTGAGCCTCGGCGCCCTGTTCGGGGCCGCCAATGCCTACCTCGGCCTGCGCGTCGGGTTCACCATTGCCACCTCGATCCCGGTGGCGGTGATGACGGTCGCCTTGCCCCGCATCTTCGGCGCCAAGGTCTCGATCCTCGAGGCCAACCTGTCGCAGACGATCGGATCGGCATCGACCTCGCTGGCCACCGGTGCGATCTTCACCCTGCCGGCGCTGTGGCTGTGGATGTCGCCGCCCGGATACCTGCAGATCGCCGGCCTGGCGCTGTGCGGCGGCGTGCTGGGCGTATCGGCGATGATCCCGCTGCGGCGGCTGCTGATCGTGCGCGGCGGCCCCGAGCTGCCTTACCCCGAGGGCCGAGCGTGCGCCGAGGTGCTGCGCGCGACCGCCGAGGGCGATGGCTCCGGGCGCTGGATCTTCTACGGGCTCGGCATCGGCGCCGCCATCAAGCTCGTGCTGTCGCTGGTCGCCCTGGTGCCCAGCAGCGTGCACTGGGCGCTGCCGTATATTCCTCGCGGCGAGGTGGCGATGGAGATCGCGCCGGCCCTGGTCGGCGTCGGCTTCATCCTCGGCTACCGCCAGGCCGCGGTGTGCGTGTCGGGCGGCGTCATCTCGGCGATGATGATCATCCCGCTGGTGGCGACGATGCTCGCCGGCGGCACCGCCGCGGTACCCGATGCCGGCACGCTGTGGAAGAGCCACGTGCGCTACATCGGCACCGGTGCGGTCGCGTGTGCCGGCATCATCACGGTGCTGCGCGGGCTGCCGGCGATGGCGGCGGCGTTCACCGCGGTGGTCAAGGGGCTCGGGGCCGACGGCAGCAGCACGCCGGATCGCACGGATCGCGACGTGCCGGGCTGGGTGATCGGCGCCGGCGTCGCAGCGGTGGTGGTCGCCGTGGCGCTGATCCCGGGGCTGCTCGCCGGCGGCCTGAGCTTTACCCAGCGGCTGGCACCGGCGGCGGGCGTTGCGGTGTTCGGGCTGGTGTTCGTGGCGGTGGCATCGCGCATCGTCGGCCTGGTCGGCGTATCGTCGCAGCCGACCTCGGGGATCACGCTGGTGACGCTCCTGGGCATGGGCCTGGTGTTCCGCCAGCTCGGGCTGACCGACAACGGCGCCATGCTCGCACTGCTGACGTGCGGAACGATCGTCGCGACCGCTGCCTCGAAGGCCGGCGACATCTCGCAGGACCTCAAGACCGGGCAGCTGGTCGGCGCGACCCCGGCGATCCAGCAGGTGGGCCAGTACCTGGGCGCGGCGACCGCATGCTGGGCAGTGGCCGCGACGCTCTTGTTCCTGGGCAATCAGTTCGGATTCGGTAGCACGGAACTTCCCGCGCCCCAGGCGACCCTGATGAAGACCGTGATCCAGGGTCAGATGGAGGGCGCGCTGCCGTGGAGCTTGGTGCTCGCGGGCGCCGGGCTCGCCGCCGGCGCGATGCTGGCCGGCTTGCAGGGGCTGGCGTTCGCCATCGGCGTGTACCTGCCGCTCGCGTCGATGATGCCCATCTTCATCGGCGGCATCGCGCGCCGCATCGCCGATCGAGCGCCGCCGGACGGCCCCGAGGGCAGCAAGGCATCAAGCGTCGCCACCGCCGGCGTGCTCGCCGCCTCGGGCCTGGTCGCGGGCGAAGGGCTCGCCGGCGTGGTCGTCGCCGCGATGTTCGGCGGCAACCTCGTGAACAAGCCCACCGCCCCGGTGATCGGCGGCGAGCTGGGCCAGCTCGTCGCGACGCTCGTGGTGCTGGGCACCGTCGTGTTCCTGGTGCTCGCCGTGCGCGACGGTCGCGGCGCCCAGCGAACGCGTGGGTAGCCAAGACCGCTGCGTTTCGCCAAGTCACCGCCAGAACGGGGTCATGTATGCGCCAGGCTCGGAGCGCCGAGACGTATAGCCATGTTGCGTAGCCGCACGGATCAGCGTGCGCTGGTGCTACGTCGTGCGGTTGCGCTACAAGTTGGCCTCCGGCTGCCCCTGAAATGCAAGAGTTAGCCGCCGCTCGGTGGCCTACAACTTGCCTAACTTCCACGGAGATCCACATGGCCGAAGACAATCATCGGCCACCTCGACGCCGTGACCGGATTTACCTGGTTCCATGCGTAGGAGGAGAAGGCCGGCCATGCTGCACGAATTTCTGACCACAAATCGCGAAGAATTGGTGAAGCGTTGCAGGGCGAAGGTCGCCACGCGAGTTGCCCCAGCGCCAACCGAGATCGAGCTAGAGCACGGAATTGCCCTCTTCCTCGATCAGCTGATCCATACGCTTCGTTCGGAGTTAGGCGCACCTCGGGAAGGCTCCTCGCAGTTACCCGCTGAGATCGGCACGACGGCGGGAAAACACGGCAACGAGCTGCTCCGGAAGGGTTTTACCGTCGATCAAGTCGTTCACGACTACGGGGACCTGTGCCAGTCCGTCACCGAGCTCGCAGCGGAGAACAGGGCGCCGATCTCCGTCGACGAGTTCCGCACGTTCAATCGATGTCTCGACAATGCCATCGCCGACGCCGTTACCGAGTTCGGACGCCAGCGCGATCAGCTCAGGTCCACAGCAGGCGAACAGGTGTTGAACGAACGGCTGGGCTCGCTCGCGCACGAGCTTCGCAACCTGCTGAACTCGGCAATCCTCGCGTTCCAGGCGATCAAGGAAGGCAACGTTGCCGTGGCAGGAGCGACCGGCGCTGTGCTCGAGCGCAGTCTGTTAGCGCTGCGCGATGTCATCGATCGTTCGCTCGCCGAGGTACGCCTGAGCGCCGGGCTCCAAATCCATCCGGAATCGATCAACATTGATGCGTTCCTTCAAGAGCTTCAGGTCTCCGCCGCGCTGGAGGCGAATGCCCGAGGGATCACGTTCAAGATCTTGCCTGTCGATAAGCGTCTTTCCGTCGACTCTGACCGACAGATGCTCGGTTCAGCGCTATCCAACCTGTTGCAGAACGCATTCAAGTTCTCGCGACGCAACGGCCACGTCACGCTGCGGGCCCATGCAACGGCGGACCGCATTCTGATCGAGGTCGAGGACGAGTGTGGCGGTCTTCCAGACGGCGTGGTCGCAGAGCTATTTCAGCCGTTCAAGCAGCAGGGCAGCAATCACAGTGGTCTCGGGCTCGGGTTATCGATCAGTCGACGCGCGGTCGAGGCAAACGCTGGGAAGATCCACGTGCGCAACGTCGCCGGCAGCGGCTGCATCTTCACGATCGATCTACCGCGGTCATCAACGAACTAACCGTGCACGAGGTGCCAACGGTGTCGCAGGGAGGACACGCACATCGATCCTCCGGCACAACTCGGCACGGTCCATCCCGTGCATGCATGATTGATACTGAAGAGGGGTCGAGATGAGATTGTCGCAATTCATTACGAGATCGTCGGAACGGATCATCGCGGAGTGGGAGGTATTCGCGCGAAGTTGCCTCCCCGCCGCGAACGCGATGGATCTCGAGCAACGCCGCGATCATATCGCGGGCATGTTGAAGATGATCGCGCTCGATCTCGACACTCCGCAAACGAAGGGCGAGCAAAAAGAGAAGTCCATCGGAAACGACGACGCGCACGTGGACAGCAACACGGCGGCGAACGCACACGGGACCACCCGGGCCGCGAGCGGGTATACGCCGGTGCAGATGGTGTCCGAGTTCCGAGCGCTACGTGCGAGTATCTTGCGCCTTTGGTCCGAAGCTCAGGGCGAATTCAATCGCACGAACCTCGAAGAGATCACGCGCTTCAACGAGGCCATTGACCAGCTGCTCGCGGAGTCGATCACGAGATACGCGCAGGACATCGACCACTTGCAGGATCTGTTTCTTGGCGTCCTGGGTCACGACCTACGGAACCCGCTCGGAGCGATCATGATGTCGGCGACGGTGATGATGACCAAGGAGGGACCAGGCTGGCTGCACGCGAACACGGCCTCTCGGATCCTAAGCAGCGGCTCGCGTATGGAGCTCTTGATCAGCGATCTGCTGGACTTCACGCGCTCGCGGCTGGGCGCGGGAATCCCGATCGCTCGCACGGAGATCGACCTGGAGGCCACGTGCCGACTAACCGTCGATGAGATCGCCGCATTTCACCCGGACTGCACCGTGAAGTTCGAAGCAACAGGAGCACTGCGTGGCCAGTGGGACAGCGCTCGAATCGCACAAGCGCTGTCCAACCTGCTCGGCAACGCGTACCAGCACGGCTCGCGGAACGTTCCCATCGAAGTCGCGCTGCGCGGCGAACCGGATCGAGTGGTACTGACCGTTCACAACAAGGGCCCCGTGATCCCGAAGAACCACCTGGAGGACATCTTCAACCCGTTCCGGCAGCTCGACCCCGATCATGCGAAGTCGA
>Ga0134121_10004838_pt1 | contig 10979 bp, 5 predicted proteins | sample KB301_FD_96463 | JGI IMG/M metagenome (GOLD analysis project Ga0134121, IMG submission 96463) | Terrestrial soil microbial communities without Nitrogen fertilizer from Kellogg Biological Station, Michigan, USA - KB3-0-1 | ecosystem: Environmental > Terrestrial > Soil > Unclassified ...
AACGCCGCTAGCTCGTTCTCAGCGCGTGAGTTAGCGTGATTTTGATTGAGGTGTTTCAGCCAGATGTCTGGTGGTATGTTCCGTCACACTTACCGGAATGACGTTGTCAAAGTTTGCCTGATCTAACAAGTTTCCCGTCTCACGTGGACCAGCTTGGATTTCGCTTAAGGGAACCCAGCGCTTTCACTGCTTCTTGAGCATCAGGTTTCTGATTAGGGTCTGAATGTGCCGGCCACCGATCGCCAATAACTTTGGACAAAACATGACGTTTCAAACGGTTATCACGGCCTTGCACAAAAAGTCCTAAATCCCACCCACGGTAGTGGGTGGTTCATTTCAGATGCTTCTACTCGAAACTTACAGAGTAGCGTGGGAATCCCACCAGCCGTAGTTGGTGGATTGTTCAAGTCCCTCCTAAGAAAGGATTTGAAGTATCCACCAACTGCCGTGGGTGGAATTTAGGATTCTTGTCAAAAGCGCCAAGAAAATCGATCGACTTATTGTCGAGAGGCCGCCCAAAGCAAAGCGTTCGCCATCAGGCGTGCGCCGTCGGTGTTGGATAACCAGAAGTCCGAACGGGCATCGCTCGAAGGCGGATAAAAATTCAATCCTACAGTCCGCCCCGCGGTAAAGACTTTGCTCCCTACCAGAGGTTGGCCGTTACTCCAGTTGGCTATAAGGGTGGCGCCTGAAGCTATTGCGATCGGGGTGTTGTGATAGCTGGCGGGTCCGCCGTTGAAAGAGGTGACTCCTTCCAGTATCTGGTGTTGCGGTTGCACGGGAACCAGGGTCAGGCCACCCGGCTCGGCCTGACTCCCAGTCGTGAATGGCAGGTAGTTTCCACTCTTGAGACGACCCTGAATGGATAGGCCTTGTGAACTCCAAAATGCAAACGTACACAAGACAACACCACCACCGCTGTCCACATAGTCAGCCAGGACATCACCGATGGCCACGTTATTGTTAAAGCTCGTATCCGAGTAGACCAGGACCGCATCATACTGTTGCAGTTGGCTCAATGTAGGCACAGGAGAGCCCGGTGATACGAGAAACGCGTCGACCTGTGTGAACAGACCGGTGCCTTGTAGCTTATTGCGAACATCCGCATTCCATGAGTTGGAAGCGGGTGCGCCGAAAACCGCTACGCGTCGCCGTGGTACGATAACGATATTGCCTACATTCGTGGTGGCGCCTGCGACAGGCGCAGTTGCGGCTGAGCTTCCCGACAAGAAGATATTGTCAACCGTGGCGCTGGCAGTGACTACAATGCTGCCGTTAACGGTCGGCACGTTGTTGATAGTAAAGGAACCATCAGCCCTGCTGGTTGTGGATCGTTGCAGGGTGCTTACAGTGGCTCCGGTAACAGGATTGTTATTGCCGTCTACCACTCGACCGATCACCGTCGTCAACGGATCAGGAATCACATTGATCACGACAGTCGGAGCCGTTCCGATATTGCCGCCAATGTCAGTCGCAGTCGCACCAAGTGTGATGGTTGTGACACCGGTGGGAATGGTCAGGTTGAATTGATAAGGCGCGGCGGAATCCGTGAAGACAACGTTGCCATTCACCAGGAAGTCAACGGCAGCGACTTGCACGTCATCTGTGGCTTGCACTGTGATTGGGATTACTACTCCTTCAATCACATTCGTGCCGGCCGCAGGAGAGGTGATACTTACGACTGGCGGAACACCAGCCTTATCTTCAAGCGCAACATACTGCCCAATGTAGAGCCGGCTATCACCATTGACTCCATTTTCCTGAATCGAACGATCCGCCGTCAGGTAAACGAACTGGTTATCAACCGCGATACCAGTGCCGTTATCGTCACGCGCCGGGAAGTCGAGCCTTGCGCGCACCGACGGATTTGCAGGGTCGTTGACGTTCACGATCGGCACGCCATTAACGAAGAAAACGTCCGCGCCGAAGACGAACTCTCGGACTTTTGCGACGTCCGCCAGAATGCCACCCAGAGACTGCGTGGTAGTTGCCAGGAGCCTAGGTGCCGTCGGAGTGCTGAAATCGATAGTCTTCAGGCTGCCTGAGAAATCAGCGAGGTAGGCTATTGCTCCCTCAACCGTAACGTCACGCGCGTCCGTGGTGGCCAGGCTGCCGCGCGCAACCGGATTACTCGGATTGCCGACGTCAACAATTCTCAGACTGCTCCCATCCGCGATCACGGCAAGATTGCCGCTCACGTCAACGCCTCTCGCAGTACCAGGAGTATCAAGTGTGCCGATCAACCTCGGAGCAATCGGATCACCTACGTCAATTATCTGCAAACCTGACGCACCGTCCGCTACGTAAGCGAGATTGCCGACCACCACAACGTCGTTAGCCTCACCAGGAGTATCAAGCGCACCCAGAAGTGTTGGGCTGGCAGGATTGGTAACGTCGATGATTCGAAGACCGGCGGAGCCATCGGCAATGTAAGCGCGAGTCCCTACGACTCTCACGTCATTAGCATTACCCGGAGTGTCGAGCGAGCCAATGATCCGTGGCGAGCGCCGATCGGAAACATCGACCACTTGTAAGCCGGTGGAACCAGCAGCGACATAGGCGATGTTGCCGGAGATATCGACGTTATTCGCAAAACCGGGAATTGAGATGAACGAAAGCGCTGTCGGCGAGAAACTGCTGACGGTCACCTGGGCCGTTGCAGTATGACCATTGTTACTAACCGTGATCGTTGCGGTGCCTTCGGTACCGGCAAAGACCAAGCCATCAGTCGCTCCGAAGTTAGCCACTGAAAGATTACTGGAGCTGTAATTCGTGCCGCGACTCCGCGCGGTTAGATTGATTGAGTTGCCATCTGTCAACGTGCCTGTGACAGTTAACTGCTGTGTAGCCACACCGATGATCGTATTGACGGTCAACGTGATCGTTGTCGGCGTCACCTTAATCGACTTCAGTACCTGGGCCAGATTGAAACTGTTCGGATCGAGAGGATTACTACCGCTGTCCACTTCCAAACCGTCGCCAATGCCGTCCCCGTCAGTATCGAAAACACGCAGACCAGTGCCTAGCTGAAACTCTTTGAGATTAGTCAGACCATCACGGTCGAAATCTTCCTGCGCGTCAACAGGATTTTGAGGATCGAGGCCAAGCGTGGCCTCAATGTCATCGGGTATTCCATCGCCGTCTGTGTCAACATTCGAGAGCAAAACCGTTGCCTTGATAATGCCGGTGGCTCCGTCGTTGCTCGCCTGAAGGACCAAAGTTCCGCTTGAAACAGCGGTCACGAGGCCATTCGCACTCACGGTAGCGATTGCGGGATTGCTGCTGGTGTAGTTGGTGCCGGTACTGGCGGCGCTGACGTCCTTTGTAGAGTTGTCGGGATAGGTTGCGGTGACGTCCAGTTGAATCGTTTGTCCGGCTGAAGTGAAGGATGGATTTGCCGGTCCAATGCCTAGTGCGGTAGGAATCGCTGTTACCGCACCGAGGTTAATGGTGGGCAGGTTCACTGCTCCGTTTGCGGGAATCGTGAAGTAATCGGATTCACCAGAGATCGTGACGCCGTTTCGCACGCAGGTAGCGCGAGCTTTGACCTGGCCGAAGTTAGCCGGCACATTTGGCAGCACCCAGGAGCCATCCGGATTCACCTGGACCGTACGATTGAGAACGCTAACGGTACAGTCCTGATTAAGCTGGGCCATGACACTGTGCGCCGCGCACAAAAGCACCAACACGACGCCACTAACCTGCAACAGGTGAGGGATTCTTATTCTCACGGCTATTTTCTCTCTGATTGTTTAGCCATTTGAGCGGTCAATTCCGCTTCGATATATTCAGTCAGCAACTGGACGCTGGGAACGCCGTCGATCCGTTTGCCATTTACAAAGACGACCGGACTGCCGCGGAGACCTCGTTTCATACCGGCGATAAGATCCGTCTCCACTCGAGGCGCATACTTGTGCTGCTGAAGTGTTTCCGCAAATCCTCTCTGATCGAGACCCAACTGTCCCGCTTGAACGATCAAATCCTGCTCTCTCAATGCGTCCTGATGCTCGATGACATAACTCGCAAATTCCCAAAAACGGCCATACCGAGCGGCGATCATCGTCGCCTCGTGAGCCAAAGCGGCCTGCGGATGAAATAACAGTGGAAAATTCCGAAATTGCAGGCGAACTGTCTTCGGATACTTTTTAAGCATCTGGTCCAACACGCTGAGCGCCGGACGCGTTACCGGACTCTGTAAATCTGCGAAGAACTCGAGCGTTACCGGAGCGTCTGCCGGACCTCTGCTCATGAGGGTGTCCGTGATCTCGGATAGGGCCTGTAAACGAGTTCCCTCTGCCGTTACCAAACTTTTCAGTTGTTCGACCGAGCGCGTACCGGAATATCCATTTCCATTTATAAAGAACGCCGGAGTTCCCTGCACCCCGAGTTTTTCCCCTTCAACTCTGTCTGTTTCGATCAGTTGCCTGGTGCGCTCACTATCGAGATCTCGTCTGAAACGCTCCAGATCCAGTTTCAAGCTGTTCGCGTACAGCAACACGTTCTCTCGACTAACCGCAGCTTGATGTGAGAACAACAGGTCGTGCATTTCCCAGAACTTTCCCTGCTCGGCCGCAGCAACCGACGCCTGATGGGCCAGCAGTGCAGCCGGATGAATGTTGAGTGGGAAGTGTTTGAATTTAACGGTGGTGGGAATGCCTTCAACGCCTTTGGCTTGAACTTCCCTGACAGCAGTCGCGAAATGCGCACAAAACGGGCACTGAAAATCTGAGAAGACCACGATCTCCACTGTCCCTGGTCCAGCGGAAGAGGCAGGTGTCTTCGTCTGCGCCACGGCAGTGAGCGAGACTAACAAAAGGAGAAGTAGTGCGAGAATTTTCATTTCTTCGTGCCTGTTGCGACCTGAGTCGGGGGTTGGATCGGTGGCGGCCATGAGCGTGGACGAAAGTTCTCATCCACAATCAGATCCCGTGTTCCTGGCGGCAGGACCTGTAGCGTCTTCAGAAATTCAATCAACGCGTCCTGTTCGTGCGCTGGTAGTAACTTAAATGCTTTCCGCGATGCCTCGGCCTCGCCTGCATGGGCCAATACTGATTGGCGCAGCGTCGTGAAGAGACCGTGATGAAAGAACGGAGGCTCGTTGGCGGCGCCCCACAATCGCTTCGTCAAAAACCGGCAGTTGCCTTCCTTGAACTTCTTGGACCACTGCGTCTGGTTCATATCGAGAGGTTCAGCATCGGCAGGCTCGCAGATATTGTGAAGCTTAAAGTCTGTAAAGGCTTCGACCCATACCGTGCCTGATGCATCCGGTCGCAGTCGCGGCGGCGGCAAGATGCTGCTGGTGAGATCCACTTTCAAATCAGGCAACTCACCACTACGCAGATTACCGGGCAGGTTAAATGGATTTGGCTCTGAATAAATCCAGCCTTGCTTATCGAGCGGAAGTTTCGGGATATGGCAAGAGGCACAACCAATCTGCGTGAAAACAGACTCGCCTAACACCACCGCGCGCTCGATCACAGGGTCACGAGGGATCACGCGGCCCGGCGCCTGAAGCACAGCCTGGTAAAGCGTTACCGCCGTAAGATCGGCGCGCGTCATTTCGTTCTTGAAGCCATCGCCGTCCGGATCGGTGTCGAGGCCAAAGCGTTCGGTGCTTTGGATCCCGTGATGATGATTGAAAGCAGTGTCGGTGAAGTCGCGTAGCGAGATGAGATTGCTGGCCTGATGCCACGGACGGATGGCGAGAGTTGGTGGATTGTTCGAACCGGTTGTGAGCAGGCTCAAACGGCCGAGGCCCTCCACCTTCGAAGTGTCCCAGAGGCCCTGCTTAGTGAGTGTTAGTTTGCCAAAATGAATTCCTTTGGCGACGAGCTCTTTGGTTTCGCCGGGTTTAATGGAGTCACGGATTAATTGCAGTTCCTCAGTAATCTGTCGCGCCAGCATCTCGAGGTATCCGGCTCCGAACATGCCGGTGGTGGCGCGCAGATTCGCGATTGACTGTAGTGACGCAGCCTGCCCCGATTCATCGACCACGCCTCGTGTCGGCAACTTGTCAGTTGAATCGAATGACACGGAATCGAAGCGTTGGCCCAGCACGAAGACGTTGGTGACGAAATCGCCGCCACCGCCTGAGATTCCGTACGGCGCGTTGTGACAGCCGGCGCACGAGTTTGCGTCGGGCGCCGAGATGCGATTGAAAGCACGAGTGCCGGTCAGTGGTCGTGACGGATCTGAGAGCGGCCGCCCCGTGCCCTTGGTGAGCGGCCGTCCTCCACCTTCCTGCTCGGTCCAATTAGCATTAAATAGCAGCTTGCCGTGTTTGAGGAGCGCTTCGAGAGAAATGGAGAACTCTTCTCCATCTTTAAGATGGGAAGGTACTGACACTTCCCGACCAATAGCAGACGGCTGCACTGGCGAATTCATGTGGGTATTAGTCGGGAGAGAGCCTTCCTGAGCGAGCACTAATAGATTGCCGAATACAAGCAGAACACAGAGTAGCTCTCCTAATTTAGCACCAGCTTGCAATCTAATTATTTGTGAGCTTATTTTCACAACAAATCTCGGTTTCTACAGCGCTAACCTTGTAAATGTCGCGATGTTCAATTATCGAGAAGTTAACTCAGTCATAACGGCAATTTTGTAAAACCCATAACTCTGACATTTGTCTTTGTTCTAACGATCTCAAATGTGAGCGCTTCATCCCGCCCGAGCAGAGCAACAAAAGCTTTTAAAATGGACGTCGGTCCTGTAATCGTTACGGGGTCTGTGTAGACGTCGCTATTTGGGTTTCCAAATACAAATGGTGAAACTAAGTCAGCAAAGGAGTCATCCGTTCTCTTGAGGATCGCTACAAGCTGAGTGGCAGCCTCTAAACGCGGCAGATTGTTAATATTTACTTCTGGGAGAGGCGCCGACAGCTTCGTATTTTTCGGGTATAATACTATGTGTTCATTTACGATAGAAGCCTCATAAGAAGGCACTGCCAGACAGATTGCGTTTAGAGTATCTCGTGCGGTGACAGAACTACTTTGCATGTTCAGTTCCGACCGTCCATCGCCTCCTTCGATAAATGAGATAGGAATTTTTTGATTTTTTAATGTCCTGACTAGTTCGTTGACGGAGATGCGTCCGGGTGTAATGGTTATCTGATGTTCAAGAAATCGGCTTGCCTTTAAATCGTTTTCGCTAACACACTCGGCGTGTATTTCCTGGGAAAAAGTCGTTAGTAACGTAATGAAGGCGCCTAAAATTAAAATTGAAATAGAGTTTCTCATCCGTCTTGCCTACCTAATTTCGAGAGACGGTTCCGGTACAGTTCGTGGTCGTTCGAGTTATTGTGATCTTGATTGTCGTGGTTTGAGCTAGGCAACTATTCACAAACACTTTCTGAGTTATGGTTTCTGTACAAGTTCCCATTGGAAAGACTTCAGCAGGAGCACAACCCTGATAAGTATCGGTACAACCCGTTATTGTGTTATTAGCTCCTACAGGACAGCCGGCTCCGCCTACAACATCAACCGAAAAGCAACCATGATCGTTCGTTACGACCTCAGTCACGTTTGCTCCTTTTAAGTCAACGCTATCGCACGAGTGTGTAACCTTAGTTAAATCGTAACGAACGCCTGCTCCACAACGCCCCGCCGAACAAGTAAGCGCCACCGGACTTGTGTACGTAACGTCAATTTGATCGCATATATCCGGAATCAGAGCAACCCCGGATTTGCAGCTTCCTTTTGCATCACACACCGAGCCGGCGGGACATTTTGACTTCGCACATAGTTGTGTCGGATCCGGTTTACAGCTCGCAGAGGCGGCAGTGCCTTTACAGATGTTGCAGGCCGGGCAATCTGCAACAGTTCCGATGGCAGCCGGATCGCCACCGCAGTGCCAGCCTGCCTTCAACACGCCGATCCCCGGATTCGAGCTGATTATTTGCCCATCATCGCTAACCGTCCCCGTTCCGATCGCCACAAACGATCCGATGTCGTGATCGAACGAGTACATTTCCGTCACCGCACGAGGCGCGAGGCCGTCAACGTTCGGCAACGTGATTCTCGCGGGCGGATTGAAGATCGCTCCCGCCGGCTGGATCGTCACGATGAATCTCGGTTGCTGACCGAAGCCCGGCGACATCGGCACCTTGTCTGCATGGACCACCGTCACACTCACACACCCCGTCTTCGATCCGCCGGGAAACGTGACTTGCCCTGGTCCAAAGGTGAGGGAGAATCCCGGCGCTTCCGGAATCGTCAGCGTGCCGCCGCCCGTAGTGGGCGTAACGCAGAGTTGATTGGCCGGATTTAGTGGTAACAGAAAGATCGGCGCAGTGAGCTTGTTGTTGAGCCCGGCGACCGTAACCAGGTCGTAGTCGAGACTCGGAAACGTGCCGGGTCGTTGCGCCGTTGAGCCATCCACCAGAAGCTTCACAATTCCCACCGGTGCTTGTGGAATGGTGAACTGACCTTGCGGATCCGTCTGCACGGCCGCTACTGACTGCACGATGCTGACGTTCGCGTTCAAAACCTGAGTAAGAACGGCGCGGATGGTCACTCCCGGAATCGGAACATTGCTGTTATCGAGCACCACACCCGAGATCGTGGTCTTGTCTACATCACCCGGTGCGCGTCCAGACGCAGTGAAACTTGCAGGAAAAGATTCATTTGCAGAGAAATTGGCCTCGACGAGATTATTCGCGTTGCCTTCCTGAAATCCTAACGTCAGAGTAGCAGCCGCCCGACCGTCAGAATCCGTGGTCACTGTAAAACTGGGCTGACCACCAAAGCTGCCTCCACCTTCCTTTACTGAAAACGTAACGGGCACGCCACCAAGACGGTTGTTCCCTTTATCGACCACGACGGCGATCAAAGGCTTGGGAAGAGACTTATTGACTTCGCCGAGTTGATTGTTTCCGGTATCGATAACAATCTTTCCCGCTGGCCCAAGTGTGCCAGTTGCTGCAAAGATCGCGGTGCCTGCAAAACCTACCGAATAAGCCTCGACCGAGTTAACGCCCGCACCTGCTCGCATACCGAGCTTCCATTGTGCCTGGGCGAATCCCTGCGCGTCGGTCATGACAATCGCAGACGGAGCAAAGTTGCCCCCCGTGCTGACTGTGCCATCGTCTTGAGTGACTTTGAAAATTACAGGCTTGTTGGAAACTGGATTGCCATTCTCGTCATTCAACGCGACGACCAGCGGAGCCGGCACGGTAGTACCGATAATCGCAGTCTGATTGTTTCCCGAGACGGGTCGAATTTGCGCCCGAGTGATGGCTTCGCGGGTGATAACAATCTGAGTAGTCGCCGCATTGCCGACTCGGTCGCGTGCGACCGCCTGAATAACGTTTGGTCCCATTTGCAGAGGCACGTTGGTGGCGAGGAAAGTTCGATTAGCAACCTGCGCTGCAAGTCCACTCACCGTAACCTGAGCCTGCTGATCGTTCACAGTTCCAACCACGATGTCGTTTACGTTCCCGACTATCGAGATCGCAGCTTCAGTCGTCACAAACTTGTCTGCCGGCGATGTGATGGTCACATGAGGCGGAGTTGTATCAAGTGTGACTTCCATGCTCGTGGTCCCGACTGCGCCGGCCACTGAAGTCGCAGTCGCAGTGATAATGTTCGGGCCTTCAGCGAGCGGAAGCATGACGCTGAACTGTCCATTTGCTACCGGCGTCGCAATCGAGTTGATCGTTAGTGTGGCGGTGGGATCGTCAACCGTGCCGGTGACTGTCGTAGGACTAAGGTTCAGATAACTAAGGTTGGCCGGCGAAGTGAAAGTCACCTTCGGCACTGGCGCAAAAACCACGCTCAACGGCGCGAGATCATTGCTGTTTCCCGCGATGTCTACCGCGCTTAAATTGATGGTATTAGTGCCTGGAGTCAACGTAACGCTACAGGTAAAAGTGTCGCTGTTAACAATTGCGGGCGTACTGTTGCAAGTGAGGCTGGCGAGTCCCGAGAGTGTCTCGGTTATATTTCCGACAACGGCCAGTGGCGAGGTGAAAACCTTCGCGCCATTAGTGAGAGAAGTGACGTTGAACGCGGGCGGCGTTTTATCGAGCTTGACCGTGATGAGCGTGCTGGCGGAGTTCCCCGCATTGTCCAGGGCGATTCCAGTAACAGGCTGCCCGGGAGTTTCCGTATTTACGCTAACCGGCTCAGGGCAAGATGCGATGCCGCTGGTAGCATCCGAACAAGTGAACCTGACAACGACATTGGAGTTGTTCCATCCGGCAGCATTGGGTGCAGGCGTTACCATACCGGTGATCGTCGGCGCGACATTATCAACGCCAATGATCTGAAGACTAAGACTCTCGCCCGGAGAGCCGCGCATCTCGACGGTCAGCTTATTTGTCGATAGCAGCTTAACGGGCTTAGTAAGTAACTTGACAGTGGTGTTGAAATCGCCTGGCTTGAAGATCTGAACACCGTTCAAGGTAATGATTGCGCTGGACACTCCGCTACTATCAATCTGCATAGTAAACGTGGTGGAGGGATCCAGTACATTAAACGTCGCATTTACGGGAGCGGGCGCACCTGTCGCACGCACAACAGTCGCTGGTCCATACGCTTTGAAGGTGTGGCTTTGCGCCTGGATCGATGGCATCCAAAGAAGGCAAACATTGATTGCAGCAAGGACAATCAAGGTTTTTACACACTGACGCCGAATCTCTGAAACGATCGAAAGGGGGTACGGCGCGTGAAAAAGGCCGGGGCTCTTTTCCATCGTAGTCCTCTGTATTGAGAGTCAAAAGGCTGAGTTAGCGAGTGTGCTAGGAAGCAGAGGCTCGTGAGAATCAGCCGACAAAAACTGTTGCGAGGTCACGCATTCTTATGCGAGGCGCGGAACCCTATAGCAAAAGCCGTAAGTGTGTCAAGAACTTTTTTGGACCTTGTTACTGCTCAATCAAAATGTCCGCTTAACTGCTCAGTGAAAATGTCCGCATGCTAACAGCATGGGGACAATCACCTTGAATGAGAAACAACGACGGCGCTGCGAGATCATCACGCGGCTGA
>Ga0134121_10004840_pt1 | contig 10971 bp, 7 predicted proteins | sample KB301_FD_96463 | JGI IMG/M metagenome (GOLD analysis project Ga0134121, IMG submission 96463) | Terrestrial soil microbial communities without Nitrogen fertilizer from Kellogg Biological Station, Michigan, USA - KB3-0-1 | ecosystem: Environmental > Terrestrial > Soil > Unclassified ...
GGTTTTGAATTAAAATCGCTCGGACGACAAACGGCGAACGGACTCAACTGAAGTTTTCGGGGTGGAATGGCCGACCGTAAAGCTCTTGATAAAGCCAGCCCAGCACGCGCACTTCGGCCGTGCAGAGCGTCTCGAGCCAGCAGTCGATCAGAAACTCGCGACGCGTGTTCGCCGCCGGAATCTTCTGCGCCTCGGTGACGATCGATGCGGCGGCATTCATCTCGAGGTTGTAGGCGGTTGAGACTCGTTCAGTTGATTGTGAGGCCTGATTTAACGCGTTTAGCAGTTGCGCGATCCAACCGTGCAGTTCGCGTTCATTCGGATGGTGCGCAATCGACTGGATAATTCCGATCGCCAGTCTGTCTTCGGCGTGATTGAAGTTAAAGACGTCTTCGCCGGCTGCCTGGCTTTGCTGCTGCTTCCAATGAAACAACTCTTCGACTTTGCGATGTTTGATGATGGCGACGCGCTGGTCATAGTCGAGGAACCATTGAATCACGTCTGGGATCGAATCGTACTCCGGCGCGCCATACTGGTCGCGCAGGAGCACCGGGCCGCCTGAGGTTTCAGTTGTGCCGTTGGCGTTCAATGGTAGCGGATATCGAGTATGAACGCGGCGCGCACTTCACCCACGCGATCTCCCCGTCGATTGATCATGATTGTTGGCGAGTATTTCTCCAGGTTCTTGAGCTGGTCTTGAGATAAAACGCCAAGCTGACGCAAAGCATCGATCACCGCAGGCGGCCGCGCCCGCCGGTCGTCGCCGTCTTCGATCTTCAGCGCGAACCCAATGCCATTGGGCCATTCTTTAGACGGGAGAACTCCGACCGTGTAAACCCCGTCCGCACCGATTTTCGAGATTAGTCGCCCCCCGCCGGCGCGTATCAATTCCGTATCGAGACGATCCCTCGTGCCGCCGATCATTACCGGGAAATTGATCATTGCCTGAACAATTCGCATGCACGCGTCGCGAACGTTGGCAGACATTTCCGATGGAGGATTGACGAGTCGCGCATACATCAAAGCCATCGATCGTACTGAAATTCCAAACACTGGAACGCCACACCCGTCGATGCCAATCCCTATGTCGGCAACCGGAACACCCGAGAATTCAGCGATGGTGTGGAGGATCATCTGCTGGACGGGATTGTCCAGTTGGTCATACGTTTCGGTCGGCGCGCCAAGGTGCCTGGCAAGCGCGAGCATCGCCGCATGTTTGCCCGAGCAGTTGTTTTGAATCGGTGTGGGCTGTTGGTTATTGCGAATCAATTCGCGCGCAACGTCGATGCTGTACGGTTCGTGGGCACCACATTTCAGAGAACTCTCGTCCAGCCCAATCTTGTCCAGTATTGAGCGGACCGTGTCGATATGGATCGGCTCGCCGTTGTGAGAGCCACAGGCAATCGCGATCTCTTGTTCACTGAATCCGAATGCGTCGGCAGCGCCCGAGGCAACGACCGGCAAAGCCTGAAACGCTTTTCCCGAGGAGCGGAGGAAAGTGACGGTTTCCGGTGCGCCGGCTTCTGCGACGGTTTGGTCGAAAGGATCGACCGCGATTAGGTGGCCTCGGTGTCGGGATTCGACGATTGGCCCGCGCCAAACTTCGACGAGTTCGGCAGCGCAACCTTCTGCGCCATTGGAATTATCCGGCATGAAGCAGCATCTTAACTGCTTACCCTGAAAAATCGAAAAGCGGGAGTAGAAGTAATCTACCTCCCGCTCAATCAGCGTGCATTCGCTGGTTGGATCTATTTGTCTTGCTTCGGGCCTTGCTCAGTTGAGGTCGCGGTCGTTATCACCGCGTTTACCCGCCGTGCGCGAACAGAAGCATTCTGTTTTCGCTTACCGCCGAGTTCCAGGACCGTCAACTTCACCGCCCGGCGACCGAAACGCATAGCCTCGCGTGAAGTCGGTGTCCAGATATCCACACGACGACCTTTGACTGCGCCACCAGTGTCGGCCACGACGTATTCACCGCTGAACTCGCCGGCATCAATCCGGACGCGAGTGCCTAATGGCAACACTCTCGGGTCAGCAGCAATGACTCCGCGCGCGACTGGTTTGCCGCTGGCCGTGCGACCGCGAAGGCTATAAGCGGTTGCCGTATAGGTCTCTCCGAGAACTACTGACTCGACATTCTTAACCGCAGGTGCAGCAGTCGCAGATTCCACTGTGGAATCTGCTGGAACCGTTGAGATAGCATCCTTGGCCTCAGTCGACGCAGACGTTCCCGTGGCAGGATTTGCCCCCGGCAGAACGGTTTGTTGATTCGATTGTACTGGTTTGGGATCTTGCTGCTGAATGTAGGTTCTCGAGTATGAAATTACTGAGAAAAGTAGAAGCACACTTACCGTGCTTCCAATAAACGTGGACTTCTTCATTAAATCGGGTTCTCCTGTCCCAGGTTTTTATCCAACCTTTCAGAAACGGTCGCGCGAGCGTTGCTGCTCGACCTTCGGCCTAACGGAGATTGACGCCAGACTGAGGGGCGTCTGTCAGCCGAATTGGGGACTAACCTTTATGCGCCGCTCTGAAAGAACCAATCAGTGCCACCCTGAGCTAGCGGTGGGTATGATTCCTTGAAATTGTGCTCAAAAGAAAAGCGAACCATCTGTTCGAAGGTTCGCCTGTAACACGGGAACGAGGCTAGCACACGGCTTTTGGGGGTGTCTAGCCGAGCCGCGGCATTTCCGTGACGATTTCGTTGCAAATCTCGGGCTGATTTCGCCCGATTTGACTGAAAATCACGGGTTTTCTTCCGATTCAGGCCTTTTCGAGGCCCGCATACTTTTCCACCAATTTCTTCTGTCCGTAGCCGGGGAAGCTGACGGTCACCTTAATTTGGTCGCCTGAACCCTCTCGGCGGAGAACGAGCCCCCGGCCGTATTTAGCGTGGCGGACATAGGAGCCGGGAAGGAAGTCTGAGGGTGTCGGGTGTTGGGCGTTGGGTGCCGGTTTCGTTGAGCCAGGTTCACCGCGGTGCGGACCTTGAACTTGGGACTTTCGGCCGTGGACTCTCGACCCGCCGATTTGGGCATCCCGCTTCCGAAAGAACTCGGCGATTGAGTCGACGCTGTTGTACGTCTTGCCGGGGTAATTCCCAGCTGGTCGCCTGGCACTCTCGCGCTGCGCACCGGACGCCGGCGCCACGCGATATTCAGCCAGGTCCTCGTCATATTCGTACTGGAGCGCCTCTGACGAAGGCTCCAACTTGTGTGAACCGCGCGCGAACGACAGCCACGAACGACCACGCGAAAGGTCGTCGATTAACTCGATGGGCATTTCGTTCAGGAACTGCGACGGTTCAGAGGCCAACTCCTCGCCATACACGCGCCGCTTCACCGCATGGGTCACGTACAGAATTCGTTCGGCGCGCGTCATCGCGACGTACGCCAGCCGGCGCTCTTCTTCAATGTCTGATGAATCACTCAACGAACGGGAATGCGGGAATAATCCGTCCTCGAGTCCAACCAGGAAGACGACCGGAAACTCAAGACCTTTGGCTGAGTGCGCCGTCATCAAGGTCACCGGCACGTCAGGTTTGTATTGATCGGTGTCCGCAACCAGCGCCGAGTGATCCAGAAAGTCGCGCAATCCTTGCGAGCCCTGCTCGTCGTAGTCAACGGCGGCGTTGACCAATTCCTGCAGGTTTTCGAGGCGCGCTTCCGCTTCTTCGCTGGCCTCTGCCTTCAGAGAGTTTTCGTACCCTGTGTCCAGAATCGCGGCCTTGACCAAATCTGAAACCGGCGAAGTTGATTCGATGGTTTGTCCGTTTGAGACTTCCTCGGCAACGTCTTCGTAATCATGGTCGGGCGGTTCGTCGATGCGCAGCACCCCTTCGACCTTATTCGCCAGGCCCCGCACAATACGTTGAAAATTCGCGAGCGCCGCTGCCGCGCGCGACGATAGTGCCCGCTCGTCTGCCGTCAAATCCGAAATCGCATCCCAATACGAAACGCCGAACTGCCGCACGCGATTCTCAATTTCATCCAGCGTCATTTTGCCGATACCGCGCGGCGGAGTGTTGATGACGCGCTGCAAAGCGATCGAATCATGCGGATTCATCGCCAGCTTCAGGTAGGCGATGATGTCGCGCACTTCCATCCGCTCGTAAAACGAAAAGCCGCCGACGATGTTGTAGGACAGGCCAAATCGGCGCATCGCTTCTTCAAACACGCGCGATTGTGAGTTCGTGCGATAGAGCACCGCCGCGCGAATGTCAGGATCTTTACGGAGATGCTCTTCGATTTTCGCGGCCACAAAGCGCGCTTCTGATTCCGCACCCAGCGCCTGGTAATAACGAATCTTTTCGCCGACTGGATTCTGAGTCCACAAAGCCTTTTCTTTGCGCTCGATGTTGTGCTTGATGACCCCACTAGCCGTATCCAGAATGTTCTGCGTCGAACGATAGTTCTCTTCCAGCCGAATCACCTTCGCGGAGGGAAAGTGCTCTTCAAACTTGAGAATGTTCGTGATGTCCGCGCCGCGCCAACGATAGATCGACTGATCGGGATCGCCGACAACGCAGATGTTCTGCTGCGCCTCAGTGAGCAACCGAATCAAAGCGAACTGAAGCTGGTTGGTGTCCTGATACTCGTCCACCAGTAAATAGTTGAAGCGATCGTTGTAGCGCTCGCGAACTTCGGGGACATCGCGCAGCAAACGCACCGTCTTAATCAGCAGGTCATCAAAATCCAGCGCATTATTCCGGTGCAGCCGCTCTTCATAAAGCTGAAAAACGCGGGCGATCGAGGCGCGGCGCTCATCGACATATTGCGCCTTGGCCGCAAACGCTTCTGCATCTTCGCCGCGATTCTTTGCCGCACTAATCGCGGACTGAACCGATCGAGGCGCGTACTGCTTGTCGTCAATGCCTAAGTCGCGAATGCAGTTTCGCGTCAGTCGCACTGTATCGTCCTGATCGTAAATCGTGAATGAGCGCGTATAGCCGGCTTGCAACGCCTCGATGTCACGTCTCAGAATTCGCACGCACAGACTGTGAAAAGTTGAAATCAAAGGCGCGCTGCCAAGCTCCAAACCTTCGATCAGCTTGCTGACGCGACTGCGCATTTCCTCCGCAGCTTTGTTGGTGAACGTTACTGCGAGAATGTTGCGCGGCCAGACACCGCGCTCAGCGATTAGATACGCGATACGATGCGCAATGACGCGCGTCTTGCCGGAACCGGCGCCCGCCAGAATCAGGAGCGGTCCGTCCCCTGTCTTCACTGCCTCGCGCTGTTGTGGATTGAGTTGCGAGAGAAAATCAGTCATGAACTATGCGTCCATTTAAGCACACGATCCGTGACGAGCAAACTAACAGACGCCGGAGATTTCGAGGTAGAGACTTGCGGAGACGCGAATCAACAACAGCTCTTCAGTGTCGCTTGAAATATTGAACTTCGCGTTCGTGCTTCTCGGCCGCTGCTTTTGTGTCGAACGTGCCGAGGTTGCGACGCTTGCCGGTCTTGGGATCTTTCTTGCGCGAGTAGAGGCGGTATTTTCCTGATTTCAATTTCCGGATCATGATGCGAGAGAAATTAGCAATTCGCCTGCCGCGAATCTATCTCAACCTGCTTACGCAGCTCTCTGAACAACTTCACCAGTTCGGGCAATTGGTAATTCGCATTGAGGCCGCTGGGGTTGGGCAAAACCCAGACACGCGCGTCGTGAATCCGTTCAGGTTGTTCTCCAATTCTCGCTTTCGGTTTGGCGAAGGCGTCGCGGTAAGCTCCCACACCCAGAATCGCAACGACGCCGGGGCGATACCGCTTAACCTTTCCGGCGAGAAGCCGCCCACCCTCGATAAAATCATCTCTGGTCAATTCAGCCGCTGAGGCCGTCGCGCGCGGCACAACATTGCTGATGCCAATCCCTGATTTCAGCAGCTCACGCTCTTCAAACGGCGAAACTAGCTGCTCTGTAAACCCGGATTGGTGCAATGCCGGCCAAAATCGATTCCCCGGCCGCGCGAAGTGATGACCCACCGCGGCGGTGTACAACCCCGGATTAATGCCGCAGAAAAGCACGCGCAGGTTTGGCCCGATGACGTCGGGCAGTGTCTTTCCGGCGGCTGCGATCAATTGTTCCTTCGTAGGCTTGATTCTATCGGCAGAGTTTGCCTTATCAGTTTTTGTCTTCACAAGCCGGAGAGTCAAGAATTGAATTGATTACTGCATCTGCGTGACAGATAATTACAATGCATGAAACGCCAGAAGAGTGTAAAGCCCGCTCGAGGTCGAAGAACTCGTAGTCCCCAAGAACTGGCCGATCTCGAAGAACGCTCCAATCAAGGTCAACTTGGCCAACGCAGTTCACCGATCGAACATCAGGAATTGGAGGTTCAAAACTGGAGAGCCGGTATTTCCGTAAAAAAGCAAACGACTGCGATTCTAATCGTAAGTGTTATAGGTATCCTTGTGACAGTAGCTCTCGAAGTATTCAAGGCTGAATTCGTCGATGCGCGAGACAAAACAAAAGAGGTTACCCAACAAGCGTTCTCCGCGTCTAACAATCCCACTGGCGTTTCGGCTTTTGTGACTCCTACGCAACAACCAACACCAGGCTCAAACAGCGTCAGCGAACCGAATGCTTTATCTACAAAGCCAACCGAACCATTAACTTCTCGTGCCTCAGAATATTTAGTACGCGCTGAATCAATGTTTCATAACGGTAATAATCAGGGAGCTCTCGTCGCCTGCAAGAAGGCACTGCAACTCGATCCACATAATCAAAAGGCGCTGGCTTTAAGGCAAGAGATTCAAAGCGTGGTTCGCATTCTTGCCGAAAATGACAAACGGAATAACTAACCGCCTGGAGCACTCCCTATGAAATCCCCTCGTACAACTCTTCCGCGCTGCCGTTTCCACTTGTGCTTGATCATAGTTCTTTGTTTTCAGACCAATCTCGCCGGTGGCGCAGCTCAAAGGGAAAGAAAACCGATCACCTTCGAAACAATCGAAAAGCTGATCACGGCCAAGCCTAAGATCGACCCAACGATCATAATTGCCCAGATTAAGAAAAGGGGCATTGATTTCTCAATTGATGCTGCCGCATTGGAGCGCCTCCGCACTCTTGGCGCCGATGAAAGAATAATCAAGTTCCTTGTCCAGACAACTCCGCCGAACGCCGATGAAGGTCGGCGGGTCTCAATCCTGATAGCGAACTTCACGTCAGTCGGTAACCAAAGCCGTCCAGTAACTGAAATTCTGCTTGAGCAATTGCGAGTTGCGACGAAAGAGTATTCCGATATTTCGATTGAGTCGCTTGGCGAAGCCGTCACGGTGCAACTTGGCAGCGAATATGCCAAACAGAAAGGTACGGCGCGCGGTGCAGATATTGTTATTTGGGGCTGGTATACGGAGGCAGAAGAAAAGACTCTTGTAAACATTCACTTTGAAGTCCTTCACGGCCCAAACAACTTGGCACTAGTTAACAATGCGAAAACCTTCGAAATGCCACTTTCGGATTTCAAGGGATTCAATATCCAGCTTCAAACTCCACTTTCGAGCCAGATGAGCTACCTGACAATCCTTACGCTAGGCTTGGCAAGGCTTGAGGCTCAAGATTTCGACGGCGCTACAGAGGCTCTCACAAAAGCGCTCTCACTTACCGTTCCCGATACCATGGTATCTCCGGCAGAACTCTATTTCTATCGAGCATTGGCCCATTCCGCTAAGAGTTTCCTGGTGATGGCGAATGAGGTTGATTTGGCGATCGCGGACCTGAATGAGGCAATCAAGATCGAGCCAGGGTACGAGGACGCTTATGTGGCTCTTGGCCGTGCATATCAACAAAAGGGGGACATTGAAAAGGCCTTATCCTCTCTTGATCGAGCGCTCTCGATCGCGCCTAACGATTCAGAGGCCGTGCTGCAAAGAGGTTACGCATACCTCGTTAGCGGAAATTTTGATAAGGCGGCGCGCGAAGGCAACCGTACGCTAGAGCTTCTTGCCGGCGCTGATGAAAATAACTCGTATACGTTTCTCCAGAGATGGTCGGCTCTTTACATAATGCAGGACTTCACTTCAGCCCTCGCCGATGTAAATAGAGCACTGGAGATTGAGCACGACAGAGACCTTCGTCCTTTCCTCCTGCTGCTGAGGGCGACCACTTATTTTGTCTTGAATCAGAACGAGAGAGCTATTGAAGATACAACCCAAATATTGAAATTGAAACCGGATCTGGTCCCAGTCTACCTAGTTAGAGCGGCCGCCTACACCGAGCAGGAGAATTTTACAGCGGCTTTAAGTGATACCAACTACGTAATCAAGGCAAGTCCTTCGAATGGAATGGCTTTCTTCCAGCGCGCTGAAATCTATCGTCAACAGGATAGCTTAAGCGAGGCCATCGAAGACTATGATCGCGCACTGGAACTTGACCCTCAATCAGGCGTCGCCTTTGTAGGAAGAGGGCGAGCTCGTCAAGGCCTCAAACAATTCGACAAGGCGCTCGCTGATTTCGAAAAGTCGCTGCACGTTGAGAAACCTGATGTGGAGGCACTGCTCTATCGTGGACTTACGTATGAGATTCTTAAAGAGTTTGAAAAGGCCCTGGCTGATTATGACCAATACATAAAGATGTTTCCAAAAGAATCCGAAGGCTATTCCTCTCGAGCACGCACCTATGATGCAAAAGGTGAACCGGATAAGGCTATCGCAGACTACAATAAGGCAATTGACCTGAACGGAACTGATCCAGATTTGTTTTGGTGGCGTGGAGCCATTTACGAGCGGCAGAAGGATCTAACGAGTGCCTTTGCAGATTACTCCCATGCAATAGGCTTGGCACCAACGGCGAGACGATATCGCGATCGGGCCCTCGCATACATGCAATCCGGCGACAACGAAAGGGCGCTGAACGACCTCAATAATGCCATTAGGAGCGACCCAAAATATACCACTGCTTGGCTGCTTCGTGGTGTGCTGTTCAAAATCAAGGGAAATTTTGATCAAGCAATCGCTGATCTTACCGAAGCCGTTCGCCAACAACCCAATGACTCCTCAGCATATTCAGCACGAGCGGAAGCGTACAAGCACGAAGGCAATTTGGACAAGGCCTTGGCCGATTACAGCAAAGCCATCGAGCTAAAACCCGATGAAATACGCTGGTATGCGGAGCGAGCTGATATATATGAAAAGAAAGACGCATTGGACAAGGTCATATCGGACTATACGAAGATGATCGAGCTTAATCCGAGCGCCGCGTTCTACAGGAACCGAGGCGTCGCTTTCATAAAGAGCCGTGAATGGGACGATGCGTCAAGGGATTTTGAGACCGCCATGAAGGTTGATCCGCAAGATTATGCGTCTTTGCTTGGCCTCGGTGTTGTTTATGACAACAAAGGTGAATTCGAGAAGGCGATTGTTCTTTACAATCGGTTTATTGAAATCAAGCCTTCGGACCCAAGGGGGTATTCATTTCGAGGAGATGCTTACAGCAATCGACGTGATTGGGATCAGGCCGTCGCCAATTACACCGAGGCTATACACAGAAGACCGACCAGCGATGAACTATATTCCAAACGCGCGTTTGCCTATGGAATGAGTGGGCAACAGGAGAAAGCGATTAATGACTACTCTGAAGCAATCAAAGCGAAGCCGCAAAATCCGGAATATTATTTCCGCCGAGCCTCTGTGTACTCCACGCTAAAGGATTACTCCCGGGCTGCAGGTGACCTCGACAAAGCGATTGTTTTGAACGGAAAGGAGATTCGCTATCACTGGTTCCGAGGTATCGCGAATTTGAATCAAGGCAAACTCAATGATGCCATTCGAGACTTTACCGGAGTGTTAAGTGTGAACCCAAATTGGGACGCGGCTTTGCTTTTTCGTGGAATTGCTTACTCTCAAAAACACGATACCCTTCAAGCCAGGAAAGACCTAAGAAAATGCCTCCGCCTAACGTCGAATGAGAATACCCGTCAACAAGCTCAAAAAGAGCTGGATCAACTTGGTACGAAAGCCAAAGTCAAATAGCTCCTAAGAATCCCCAATGTCGTGTCGAACAACCCCCTTTCGCCATAAGACACAAGGCCTATAGGCCAAAAAGGATGAAACAAAGTCCCATGTCGAAAAGAATGGTTGAGTCCTGTTCTGCAGCGCGCAAGACGCGCATGCCCGCAACCATCAAACCGATGCTCGCCACCCTGGTTGACGAGCCCTTTTCCGATTCCGAATGGATCTTCGAAACAAAATGGGACGGATTTCGATCAGTCTGCTTCGTAAAGAACGGTGAGGCTCGATTCGTCTCGCGGAATCAAATCGAGATGACGCCGCAGTATCCCGAACTCTCCAATCTGCCCCAGCAGATTGACGCGAAAGAGGCCATTCTCGACGGCGAGATCGTCGCCCTTGATAAGGACGGCCTGCCTAAGTTTCAACTCCTCCAGAACAAGCTGCGAATCCGCAGCGGATCTTACGCGCACGCAAGCAAGGCACAGATCGTCTACTTCGTTTTCGATCTGCTTTATGTCGATGGCTTCGACTTAATGAACTGTTCCGTGGTCGAGCGCAAGGCAAAGCTGGCAGAGATTTTGCGATCGGCCCACTTCATCAAGCTCTCAGACCACATTGAAGCTGACGGTAAAGAGTTCTTCCGGCACATCGAGAAGTTTCATCTCGAAGGCATGATCGCCAAGCGGGCCGCGAGCAAATACGTGCAGAAGCGCACGAGTGATTGGCTCAAAGTCAAAACGGTGATGCGATCGGAAGTCGTGATTGGCGGATACACTCAGCCTCGCGGCGCGCGCTCTTATTTTGGTTCGCTGGTGGTCGGACTCTATCGTGGCAAAGATTTGATTTATGTCGCACACAGTGGCGGAGGCTTTAACGAAAAGACTCTGGCGAAGCTCTATCAACTAATGCAGCCATTGAAGACCAACGAGTGTCCGTTCAAAGTAAAACCCAAAACGAACGAGCCGGTGCAGTGGGTGAAGCCTAAGCTGGTTGCCGAATTGAAGTTTTCAGAATGGAC
>Ga0134121_10004841_pt1 | contig 10969 bp, 4 predicted proteins | sample KB301_FD_96463 | JGI IMG/M metagenome (GOLD analysis project Ga0134121, IMG submission 96463) | Terrestrial soil microbial communities without Nitrogen fertilizer from Kellogg Biological Station, Michigan, USA - KB3-0-1 | ecosystem: Environmental > Terrestrial > Soil > Unclassified ...
CAGAAGGTGTCCGAGGGAGTGCGGCCGGACGCCAGTTGGGTGAAAACCGGGGAAAAGGAAGTCGGCGGCTCGCCGGCACGCATCAACCAGTATTTCATCGACCACCCCGACATGGTGTTGGGCGAGTTCTCCCGAACAGGCAGCATGTACCGGGCCGACGAGTTGACCGTGGAGCCCACGGGCAGCTTCGAGGACAAGCTCAAGGCCGTGGCCGAGAAGTTTCCCGAGAAGGTCTACCAGCACCCCGCCAAGCACGTCGAGGTCATGGTGGACGTGAATGGCCTGGTGCCCGACACCGCCAAGATCGGGGCCTACTTCGTCATGCCGGACGGCGCCATTGGCCGCCGCCTGGAAGACGTCATGGACAAGCGCAAGTTCGAAAAGGTGGATCTGACCAGCAAGGCCGCCGTCGAGCGCATCAAGGGCATGGTGCGCGTGCGCGATGCCCTGCGCGCCCTCATGCGGGCGGAAATGGCCTCGGCGGACGACAGCGGCCTGGCCGCGCTACGCGCGCAGCTCAATCGGACCTACGACGACTTCGTGAAGAAGCAGGGCTACATCAACGCCCTGGGCAACCGCCGCGCCTTTCAGGACGATCCCGACCTTCCTCTGCTCGAATCGCTGGAGCCGGGCTACAACCCCGGCATCAGCAAGGACGTGGCGAAGAAGCGGGGCGTGGAGCCGCAGGCCCCGAGCGCCGGCAAGGCCGATATTTTCACCCGGCGCGTGCTGGCGCCTTACACCCGTGTTGAGCATGCCGCATCGCCCAAGGACGCCCTGGTGGCGTCGATGAACGAGCATGGCGGGGTGAACCTCGACTACATGGCGGACATCACCGGCACCGACCCCGACACGCTGGTGAAGGAACTGGCGGGCCTGGTCTACCAGAATCCGCAGTCGCAGCAGTACGAGGTTGCCGACCAGTACCTGACGGGCAACGTGAAGGCCAAGCTCGCGGCGGCGCGCGCAGCGGCGGCCACGGATGCCCGATACAAGGCGAACGTCGAGGCGCTGGAAAAGGTGCAGCCCATCGACGTGCCCGCGGTGGACATCGCCGTGCGCCTGGGTTCGACGTGGGTGCCGGCCGCCGACGTGGCCGACTTCGTGAAATCCATTCTCAACGTGGATTCCGCGGTGAGCTACACCAAGGCCATCGGTCTCTGGAACTTCCGCCTGAACGCGCGCCCGGACCACACGACCCTGAACGTCACCTGGGGCACGGCGCGCATGCCGGCCAACGAAATGATCCCGGCGCTGCTGAACATGCGGCCCATCGTGGTCAAGGACAACATTGGCACCCGGGCGGAGCCGCATTACGTCGTCAACCAGGTCGAGACGCAAGCCGCGCAGGCCAAGGCCGCCGACATCATGCGGAAGTTCAAGGACTGGATTTGGGAGGATGCGAAGCGCCGGGAGCGGCTGGAGCGTGTCTACAACGACACCTACAATACCGACCGGCCCCGCGTTTTCGACGGCAGTCACCTGCAATTGCCGGGCATGAGTCCCGCCATCACGCTGCGGCCGAGCCAGAAGAATGCGATCTGGCGCGCGATTCAGGACCGCGTCACCCTTCTGGACCACGTCGTCGGGGCAGGCAAAACCTACACGATGGTGGCCATCGCCATGGAGCTGCGCCGCCTGGGCGTCGCGCGCAAGCCCATGTTCACCGTACCCAACTATCTCGTGCGCCAGTGGCGGGACGAGTTCTACAAGCTGTATCCGAACGCCAACATTCTGGCCACCACGGAAAAGGACTTCGAGAAAGGCAACCGGCAGCGGCTTTTCTCGCGCATCGCTACCGGCGATTGGGATGCCGTGATCGTCGGCCATTCCAGCTTCAAGAAGGTTGGCATGCCGGCGGAGACCGAAAAGGCCATCGTCGGGGAAATGGTGGATGAACTCGCCGACGCGATCGAGACCATGAAGCGGGAGCGCGGTGACAAGAACGTGCTGCGCGACATGGAGCGCATCAAGGTCAACCTCGAATCCAAGGTCAAGAAGCTGGCCGAGTCGGGCGGGAGGAAGGACGACGTGGTGTCGTTCGACGAGTTGGGCGTGGACTCGATCCTCGTGGACGAGGCCCACCTGTTCAAGAACCTGTTCTACTTCACGAAGATGCAGCGGGTGTCCGGCCTCGGCAACCCGGCCGGATCGGGCCGGGCCTTCGACCTGTTCGTGAAGACGCAATTCCTCGATCAGCGCTACGGCGGGCGCGCGCCCATCGTCTTCGCCACGGGCACGCCGGTGAGCAACTCCCTGGTGGAAATGTTCACCATGCAGCGCTACCTCATGTACCGTGAGTTGAAGGACCGTGGCGTGCACCTGCTGGACGCCTGGGCGCGGGTCTTCGGCGACGTGCAATCGGTGTACGAGGTCCACCCGAGCGGCAACGGCTACCGCCTGACGGACCGCTTCGCCAAATTCGTCAACATGCCCGAGCTGATGGCGCTTTACCGGCGCGCTGCGGACATCATCACCATCGACGATCTAAAGAAGCAGAGCCGGGACATGGGGCAGCGCTTTCCCGTGCCCAACATGAAGGGTGGCAAGCCCAACCTCGTGGTGGCGGAGCGCAGCCCGCAGCAGACCGAGTTTTTCGGGGTGCCGCAGTTCAAGCGCGACGCCGAGGGCAATGTCCTGTTCAAGTTCATGGGCAACCCCTCGGAATACAGCGTCGGGAAAGATGCCAAGACCGAGAAGTGGGCCATCCTGCAGGACGGCAAGCCCGTGTCGGGCGGCCTTGCCGACGAGGCCGAGGCGCGCGCCGAGTTGAAGGCGGGTCTGAACACGCCGCTGACGGAGTACAACGAGGGCAGCATCCTCTGGAAGTTCGAAAACCTGCGCTGGCTGAGCAAGGAGAGCAACAACAAGATCAACGCGCTCAGCATCACCAACGAAGCGCGCAAGGCCGGCCTCGATTACCGTCTGATCGACCCGTCGGCGGCGGATTTCCCCGACTCCAAGCTCAACCAGATGGTCACAGAGGCGGTGCGCATCTATCAGTCCTGGCAGGCGGACCGGGGCACGCAGCTCGTGTTTTGCGACCTGAGCGTACCGTCGACGGCGCGCGCCAAGGCGCTGAAGGAGGCGCAGGCCGCGGCTCAGGCGGCGGAAGCGGAAACGCTCACCGAGGCGGACAACGACAAAGAGGAAGCCGAGGAAAGCACTGAAGCGGAGGCCGAGCAGAAGTTCAGCATGGACCAACTGCTGGCTGCGCAAAGCAAGTTCAGCGTGTACGACGACGTGCGGGGCAAGCTGATCGCCGCCGGAATTCCGGCCAACGAAATCGCCTTCATCCACGACTACGACACCGCCGAGAAGAAGGGCAAGCTGTTCCAGGCGGTGCGCGACGGCCGCATCCGTGTGCTCATTGGGTCCACCGAGAAAATGGGCGCTGGCATGAACGTGCAGGACCGCCTGGTCGGCATCCACCACTTGGATGCCCCGTGGCGGCCGTCGGACCTTGAGCAGCGCAATGGCCGCATCATCCGCCAGGGGAACAAGCTGTACGAGCGTGACCCCGATGGCTTCCAGGTCGAGGAACTGCGCTACGCGACGAAGCAGACCTACGACACCCGCATGTGGCAGATCATCGAGCACAAGGCGCGCGGCGTGGAGCAGCTCCGCAAGGCCAGCGACACGGCGCGCGTGGTCGATGACGTGTCGGGCGAGGCGGCCAGCGCCGCCGACATGAAGGCCGCAGCCTCGGGCAACCCGCTCATTCTGGACGAAATCAAGCTGCGCAATGAAGTGTCCAGCCTCGAGGCGCAGGAATCGAATTTCCTGAGGAACAAGTTCGACCTTCAGCGCCGCGCCGATTGGCTGTCGAAGTCCGACCAGCGCGCCGCGGCGAAGCTCGGAGAGTTGCAGCCCTGGGTGAACGCCCGCGACGGCAGCGCTGGCAAGGACTTCTCGATCGACATCGGCGGCAAGACCTTTGCCGACAAGAAATCGGTCAGCGGGCCGCTGGTGGCCAAGGTGGCCGAGGCCATCAAAAGCCCCTCGGAGGCGCGCGTGGTCGCGGGCACCTATCGCGGCGTGCAGTTTGCGTTCCGCCTGAGCGGCGGCGGCGTGGCCGCTTCAGTGTCCATCAACGGCGAGCACTGGACCTGGCTGGCCGACTATGACAAGGGCGACGAGTTCAGCCCCAACGGGTTCATCCAGCGCATGGACAACCTGCTGGACACCCGCATTGCCGACGAGGCGGAGCAGATCAGGGAGCAGGCCGAGAAGGACAAGGCCGAGTTGCCAAAGCTGGAAAGCGAAATCGCCAAGCCCTTCGAGCGCAAGGCCGACCTTGAGGAAAAGGTGAAGGCGCACCGCGCCGTGGTGGAAAAGCTGCGCGCCCAGGGCGGCGCCATCGAACTCACGCCGGCCATGCGCGCCGAGCTGCGGGACACCCTGAGTCAGCGGGGGATCGAGCAGACCGCACTTTCGCGCGGGGTTGGGAAGGGCATCCGCCGCGAGGACGCGGTGGCGGTGGTGAATCTCTACCGGAACAAGCTCAAGGGTCTGCCGGCGATGCACGTGCTGGAATCGGTGCGCGAGGCGCCGCAGGCGCTGCGCGACTACATCGAATCCCGCAATGCCAACGGCGACACCACGGGCGCGTGGCACCAGGGCGAGGTCTATCTTTTCTCGAGCCACCTTGCCAGCCCTGAAAGCGCGGCTTGGGTGTTGCTGCACGAAGCCACCCACCACGGCCTGCGCGGCATGCTTGGGTCGGCGCTGGACCCCACCTTGATGGATCTGTACTTGGCCAACGACGGGCTGCGCCGCCAGGTGGACGCCCGCAAGGCGGCGGACCCTGGCCTGTCAACCGTGCGCGCTGTGGAAGAAGAACTTGCGGACATGGGCGCCGACGGCATCGAGCGGCCCATCATGGAGCGCATCGTGGCGGCGATGCGGCGCATCCTGCGGAGCATCGGCTGGAAACTGGAAGTGACCGACGCCGACGTGCGCTCCCTCGTGGCGCGGGCCTTGGCTGCCGTGAAAAACCCGCCCAAGCGCACGGCGCTGATGAGCGGCACCGTTCTCGCCGGCGAGCCCAACAAGGATGTGGCGGCGGTGGTGGACGCCGCGCAGGCGCGCAATGCCGGCAATGCCGCGTTTTCAGACTACCGCCCGGTGAGCGCGGTGGAGGCCGAGCGGATCAAGGCGGAGACCGGCTTGGACGTGTCGGGCTACGTGCATTCGGTGGGGGAAGCGGCTATCCGGCACGCGCTGAAGCAGCACGGCGACGCCGCGGCGGAGCGCGCGCGGGGACAGGAAGCCATCACGGCTGAAGACCTGAAGCGCCTCCCGGTGGCGCTGGACGATCCGAGCAGCTACGCGCTGGCCCCGCAGCGCGGGGTGGGCATGCCGCGCGTGATCCGCACGGAGAAGGCCTTTGCCGACGGGACGACGGTGGTGCTTGAGGAAGTGAGGACGGGCCGGAAGAAGCTGGCTTTCTCGTCGATGTGGATCCGTCGCACCCCGGCGCCAGGTGCACCCGCAGCGCGGTCCCCTGCTCAAGCGTCCGAAACGTTCCGGGGTCACGACGAAGCCAAGCCCAATGTAGCAGATCAGGGTGACGGCGGCAATACGGCGCTGAGCACCGGGGTGGGGCAGCGCAAGCTGCTGCAGCGCGAAAGCGTGGTGAACACCGCCTTGCGGGTACCCATGCAGTTGCTCGGCGTCGATCGTCTGACCGGATGGGCCTACGAAAGCCTGCTGAACAAGGTCGGCGGCTTGGTGCCCGAGCGGGTCAAGGCCGGCGTGGTGTCGGATTACGGCATCTCCGGGGCCGTCATTGACCGGCGCGAGCTGATGGAAGCCCACATGCGGAAGCAGTTGCGCGCCGCCGGCAACCAGCTTGACCGGCTGATGGCCCTGACGCGGGCGGAATCTCGGGTGGCCTATGAGTGGATGAATAACCGGGACGCCGACGATTTGCTCGCCAGTCTGCCCGAGGACAGCCAGAAGGCGCTGCGCGAACTGAAGGCGTGGATTGACCAGATGAGCCTTGAGGCGGTGCGTCTTGGGCAGCTCTCGGCTGACACCTACGAAGCCCACAAGCTCGCCTACCTGCACCGCAGCTACCGCAAGTACAGCGAGGTGGAAGCCAGCCCCAAGGAAAAGGCCAGCCGGGCGCGCACGCTGCGCGTCCTGGGCGAGCAGTACAAGGGGCGCGGCGTGGTCGATGCTGCCGACATGGACAAGATCAAGGCCGCGGCGCCCGAGTGGTGGGGGCGCAAGCTGCGCACGGGCCGCGCCGATGCCGACCTGAAGGGACAGGAATTCCTGCGCTTTGAGCGCCGGCAGAACCGTGGGGAAAACGTTGCGAACCTGCCGGGCGTGGAAGGCACCGACCAGCGCGGCAAGCTGCTGGAAGTGGCCTATTGGCCCGCCGGCGAGGCCGTGCCGGCCCGCTTCGGCGACTGGCACCTTGATGCCGCTCCCTGGCAGGTGCGCGGCACCAAGGGCGACAAGCTGGTGCTGTGGCGCGACTTCACGGGCGAGGAACAGGACCGGATGGGCCGGATTGATGAGGTCCGGTTTGCCGTGGCCAAAACCCTGCACCAGATGATCCACGACATCGAGGTCGGGAAGTACCTGCAATGGCTGGCTCATACCCAAGCCAGGCCCGCTGACAAGCTGCCCGCGGGCGCGGCGGTGGTGGAAGCCAAGGACGGCTTGCGCCACGCCTACAAGCCCGAGGAATGGGTGGAAGTGCCGTCGGGCAAGATCCCGGGCACTGCTGTGGCGCGCTACGGCAAGTTGGCGGGCCTGTTCGTGCCCGGCCCGGTGTGGAACGATCTGCGGCAGGTGGTTGGCCAGAAATACCAGCCACTGGGCGAGACCTACGACACGCTGCTGAAGGCGTGGAAGGTCAGCAAAACCGCGCTGTCGCCGGCCGTGCACATGAACAACGTCATGGCGAACATCGTGATGGCGGACTGGCACGATGTCCTCGGCCGCGACATCGCCAACGCCTTGGGCGTGATGTTGCGGCCTGACAGCGCCGAGAACAAGAAGCTGCTGGAAGCCTTCGAAGACAATGGAGGCACGCAGGGCATGTACGCGCTGTCCGAGCTTCAGCGCGAGCAGCTCACGCCGATGGTGGAAGCGCTGCGCAAGGAAATTGACTCGGCGGGCGGCGCCGGGGTGGTGAACGCGGCGGGTGTCCTGCAGGCGATGCTGGCCGGAAAGTTCCGCGAGGCCGCGGCGGCGGCGGGCGACAGCAAGGCGGCAGGGGCGGTGAAGACCGTGGCCGGGGCGATGATCGATCTGTACCAGGCCGAGGACACGGTTTTCCGGCTGGCGGCCTTCCTGAAGGCCAAGGCCGAGGGGGCATCCGACATGCAGGCCGGCAAGTTCGCGCGGCGCAGCTTCCTCGATTACCGGATCAACGCGCCGTGGATCCAGATGATGAAGCAGACCGCCTTCCCCTTCATCAGCTTCAACTACCGGGCGGTGCCCATGATGCTGGACACCTTTGCCCACAAGCCCTGGAAGCTCGCCAAGCTGGCGCTGCTGCTCGGCGGCCTCAACGCCCTGGGCTACATGCTGTCGGGCGGCGACGAGGACCGGGAGCGCAAGCTGCTGCCCGAGGAAAAGCAGGGAAAGGTGCTGGGCGTGGTGGGACCCAAGCTGGTGCGGATGCCGTGGAACGACAGCCACGACGCGCCGGTTTTCCTCGACGTCCGGCGCTTCGTGCCGGTGGGCGACGTCTTCGACCTCGGGCAAACCCACTCGGCGATGCCGCTCTCACCCGTGGCGTTGCCCGGCGGGCCGCTGGCCGTCCTGGCGGAGTTGGCGCTGAACCGGAGCCAGTTCACTGGCAAGGACATCGTGAAGGGCACGGACACCGCTGCGGAAACGGCGGGCAAGGTGGCCGACCACTTGTACAAGGCGATGGCGCCCAACCTGCCTATGCTGCCGGGCACGTACAGCTTCCAGAGCATCTACGATGCCGGCCGTGGCAGGACCGACCTGTTCGGGCGGGAGCAAAGTACGCCGGCGGCGGTGGCCTCGGCCTTCGGGGTGAAGATCGGCGCCTATCCAGCAGACGTGGCCCGGCGCAACATCATGGCCGAACACGACGCCCAGGCGCGGGAAATCGGGGAGAACATCAGCGGCCTGAAGCGGGAAATGATGCGGAAGGGCATCACCCGGGACGAGTTCGCCGACAAGGTGCAGGAACAGGTGGCGAAGCGCCGCGAGCTGGACAAACAGACGCGGGAGCGCCTGCGGTAATCAGTTGGCCTTGGCCTTATTGGCCAGGATGGTGGAGCAGGAGCCCATCATGGATTCCTCAGTGCGGCTGCTCTGCACCACGCCGTCCTTGACCACGAACCACACCTTGCACGTATAGGGGGCTATCGCGGCGCCTTGCGTGTCGCTGTAGCCGTAGACCCTGCGGCCATCGTCCAGCGTCTGCACCGAGTTGGCCGGTCCCCAGGCTGCCGCCACGTCGTCCATCTTCTTGCCTTGCCATGATCCTGTGACCATAGCTACGTTCGCACAGCCGGCCAAGGCCAGCGCGGCCACCACAGCGATACTCCGCATTGTTTCCCCCCAAGCGTTGCAAAGGCCGCTATGTTAGCTGATCAGGCGCGCCGGACACCTTCCGGTTGACCTCGCGGGCCTCCAGAGGGGTCAGCGCCCACACCACGCACACGCAGCCTTTCCGGCAGGGCGGGAACAGCCGGCGCCATGACGTGTGATCGCACCGCATGACAAGGCCTGGGGAAGCCTCGCAGTGCTTGGGCACTTTGGGCGGGCAGACCATCACCCACCAGGGCCGCTGCGGAAGCATTTCCAAGAGGTCATTGCGCCGTGCTTCCTGTTCCGGCGTCCATTGATCGGGGCGTGCCATGACCGGGACTTTACTGGATTTTTATACAGTTGGCGAATTACGCCAATTTCCTCCAAAAGAACTCAGGAAACTCCCGCAAAATCAATGGCGCGCCCGATGGGGTTTTTTTGGTGAAAAATCTGCAAACCCCTGAATCAGCGTGGGGTTCCGACAGCATGGGGTGCAGGTGGTCGGAGGTTCAAATCCTCTCGCCCCGACCAAATTCCCTAAACGGATCAGTCAATTGCGACTGGTCCGTTTTTCTTTGATTTCCGGTTTATCCAAAATTCCGGGGTTTATCCAAAACTCCAGCCAGGCTACAGCCTGGGATTCTGTGAAAAAAACCAGGCTACAGCCTGGGTATCAGTCTTGCTTCTGGCGCTCAGGCAGGGTCATCCTGATGGTGCTCACCGGCACTTCGTGCGACTGGATGTAGCCCTCGGTGGTCGCCACGGTGGTGTGCGCCAAGCCCTCGCGCAGCGCTTCCAGCGTGGCGCCCGCCTTCTTCGCTTGGGTGGCGGCGAACGGCCGCAGCGCCTTGGGATTCAGGTTGCGGAAGTCGTCTTTGCCGTGCAGCTTCTCGTCGGCACGCCGGTAGGCTGAGTGAATGGCGCTGCGCGTGTACGGTGAGCCCGACCGGGTTTGCAGCACGTATTTGCTGATCACGCCCTTCTTCTTCGTGATTTCGCGGCTGAGTTCCTTCGCGCGATCGAGCACCGCCTTGATGGCGGGCGTGATGGGAATGTCGACGGCGCGGCCACTGCTGCGCGCGGTCTTCGTCGGCTCGAAGTGGATCACGCCCTCAGACTCGCGGACCTGTTCCTTGAGCAGCCACCGCACGTCCGTCGTGCGCTGATAAAGCAGGTAGCTGAGGTCGTGGTAGCACTGGTACATCGGTGTCAGGTGGTCACGCACCGCCCAAAACAGCGCCGGCGTCCACGGGGTTTTGCGCGTCACCGGCTTCTCGAGCCAGACATCCTTGCAGGGGTTGATCTGCACCATGCCCTTGTCGGCGATGCACCAGCGGAAGAACGTGGACACCCTGGACTTGAAATGGCGCGCGCGCGTGGGCGCGTCGGGGAAGCGCGCCTTGCAGGCGGCCTTGATGTGGTGGGCGCGGACCTGGTCCACGCGGAAATCTTCGAACTCATCGGCGAAGATGTCGAGCAGTGCGGCGTGCTCGGTGCGGCTGCTGGCCTTCAGCGTGGGCAGGTACTCCAGCTTGAAGATAGCGACGGCCGCGGGCACCGTGCTGATGTCGAGACCCTTGAGCAGCTTGGCCAGCGCCTCGTACATCGCCGACTCGCCAGCGTCGGCCCGGCACAGCTTTTTGTCCTTGTAGAGATAGGACCCGAAGCGGATGCGGACGTAAGCGGGAAGCTTGGTGTCTTTTTTACGAGGCCGACCCATTGCGCTCGGATTTCAGACGGGGGCCTGATTTTGCCTCGATTTTGGCCGTCGCGGGGGTCAGCCATTCCCTTACCACGCAGACAGGTCGCTCGGGGTTGGCGCTGCGCTCGGCCTTCACGCCCATGCGGCGCAGGTGGCGGATCTGCGCCGCCGGCTGCACCTTGCCGGTCATGTTGAAGATTTGCTCAGGGGTGAGCTGGCCGTCGTCGCTCATTTCTTGATGAACCTCCACACGGCTGGCTCGGTGCCCGCCGCGGCGATGTCGTAGTCGGCGCGGTCCGGGCCCGGCCATTCCCGGCGCAGGTATTCCACGTAAATGGTCGGGCTGAAGCGCCGCATGCCGGCGAGGCCGAGGAACCTGGCGTAGTCGTAGAGGTCGGCCTCACGCTGTGCGCGGTACGCCAGCAGGCGCTCCATGTCGGTGTCGTCGCCAAAGAGCCGGCGCCAGTCGTTGATGAAGAGCACGCCGCCGGGCTTGAGCACACGCCAAGCCTGGGCCAGGGCAATGAGGGCGTCCATGTTGCCCAGGCTATGGCAGAACATGGCGGCCTCGAACGTGGCGTTGGTAAAGGGGAGGTCGTGCGCGTCGGCCAGGTGCAGGGTCATCCAATCGGGGCACTCCGCGAGCTGCGCCTTGCTGAAGTTGAGCAGTTCGAACTTCAGGTCTGGACGCTTTTTTTGCATCAGCCTGGCGCATTCCCCGGTGCCGCAGCCGATGTC
>Ga0134121_10004842_pt1 | contig 10968 bp, 12 predicted proteins | sample KB301_FD_96463 | JGI IMG/M metagenome (GOLD analysis project Ga0134121, IMG submission 96463) | Terrestrial soil microbial communities without Nitrogen fertilizer from Kellogg Biological Station, Michigan, USA - KB3-0-1 | ecosystem: Environmental > Terrestrial > Soil > Unclassified ...
CCCGTTGGGGACACCAGTCCTTTCAATACCCTTAACGGCCTTGCTCCAGACAATCCCGCAAATCCCATCAACGAAGTAAATCCAAACAACCCGTTCAACCCGATCAATCGCTACAATCCAAACACGCCGTTAGTTCCTCTGAACCAACCCTATAGAACCGTTAAGCTCAAACGTTGATATAGGCGTGATCTATGCGCGCCGCAACGGTCTCCTCGGTTTTGGGATGTCTGCTGGTTAGTGGGCGATTCGCCTCTATACACCAGACGACCGCTTACGCATTGGTTGGCGTAGGAAACCAAAAGTAGACCAGTCTTTGACGTCTTTCAAGATGCAGGGGTAGACCCTCGCGTAATGTGAAACTCAAGAAAAACTATCGCTTCCATCTATCTTTTGCCATCATGTTGTTCTAGACCGTGTGCCTATGTGGAATCCACAACCTTTAACGAGGTAGGCGGATCATCTTAATACAGGACTACAGATGAGTCGACCTTACAAGCAATCCACCTCATAGAACTACACTCCCACAGCAAACCATGAAACAGCATGTCACCCCTTTGTTAGTGAGAGCGCAGAATGCCACGCGGCTGGAACGGGTTTCTCTGCATACCGGCATTTATGATGAGAATTGGGTCCAAAAGCTTTGCTATGAGAATCCGACTCTCCTCCCGATTGAAGAGATTGAACCCTCCTTCAGTCGCATCGTCCCTGTGTGTCGTGAACTTCAGACGGAATCAGGGCCGTGCGATCTGATTTATCTGAACGAGGACGGGTTTATCACTGTTGGAGAATGTAAGTTGTGGCGAAATCCAGAGGCCAGGCGCAAAGCGATCGGGCAAGTTCTTGATTACGCCAAAGACCTGTGCAAGTGGACCTATTCTAAGTTTGAGCAGGAATGCCTGAAGGCGAGGAAAGGATCAGAGCCTTCCTTGTATAGCATTGTGGCACAGGAAACGCCCGATCTCGACGAAGCTGAGTTCATTGATCGTGTTCAGCGTAACCTGACACTGGGTCGTTTTCTCCTCCTCATCATAGGCGATGGTATCCGAGAAAACATGGAGGGCTTGGTTCAATACATTCAAGGCCAAGGGGCATTGTACTTTTCGTTGTCACTTCTTGAAATTCCAATCTACAAGGCCTCCGATACTGGCGATTTACTCGTGACCCCTCGCATTCTTGTAAAGACCAAGGAACTCGAACGAACCGTTGTCCGTATGGTTGACAAACAGGCGATGAATGGGACGGAAGAGCTGGCCGAGCCTCCTCCAGTCAGCGCGACGATTTCAGAAAAAGTCTTTTATGAACGGTTGGCTGCGGCAAGGGGGAAACCGGTTGCTGATAGCTTGGCAGATTTCATCAATGAACTACGGAAAGACCTTGGGGTCATAAGCAAATTAGGCCGAGGGAAACGATTGTCCTTCAACATCAAGTCGCCCAATGACACGTACAACTTTGGGTCTGTCCAGGAAACCGGTGAAGTATGGTTTTATGGAAGCGTCACCAAGGCTGAACAGCTAGGCGAGAGGCAGCTAGGGCTTAGCTACTTACACAATGTCGCTAGCCTCGTAGGGGGCGAGGTGGATCAGACTCTCAAGCCGTGGTCATGGGGAGTGAAGCAACAAGGACGATCTCTCATGGTCGATTCCTATCTCACTCACCGTAAAGAATGGAAAGACGTGATACAAAGCACACTCCAAAAGATTCAAGAGCGCGAAGAAGAGTAACGTGTGTGATTCGCGCACAGATGATAACCGCATTCACTCGGCATCTTTGCTGATTCCGTGACCCAAACCTCGCGACCGGATCGACAGTAACATCATTCTTTAATTGGTTCAGTCACATGCCGGAACAATCACCACTCCGACTGATCAAACGCTGGAGGCGCTACCAGCCGCGCGGACAATGGAAGGGTGTACCACCTCAGACTCGAGGGGTTTACATCCTCTACGACAACAGAGGAAAAGGAACAGAGACATATGAGGTTGTGTATATCGGAATTGGGGGCACTGGGAAAAGGGGACGTTCAGGTATCAGGGGGCGACTAAAGTCTCACAATCGTAATAAAAAGGATTGGTCGCACTATTCTTTTTTTGAGGTCCACGATAACGTTTTTACTGAGGAAATTCGTGAGCTGGAAGCCCTGCTCCTTGGCATTTTTCGTCACGATCCACGCATCAAGTTACTAAATATGCAAACGGGGTCAAAAAAGCTTTTTCAATTGCAGAGGGCCTCTTCATGGAAGGAGCAGTGAGGGGACTAGAAACTGCCGGTGGAATCGGTTTTCCGCAACCGAGACGACTATGTTATTCGCACCGCTCGTTTCTCGCGAGTAAGTAGATTGCGCAAGACCTCGATTATGTTAATGATCCAGAATGCGATCCAGCAGATTGATCCTGCGTGCCACATGCCGTCTTCTGCCGTATTGTTGCCTTGACACCTCCTCACGGACGGCCTAACCTTCTGCCATGAATCGAACCATAGGATTATTTTGGTTGCTATCTTTTCTGTTACTGGCGTCGTCCTGTTCGTCTCCTTCTGAGCGAAAGCCTCTTGAGCATTCATGGAAAGACGGTCCCCAGCCCATATGCATCGCGCCTCCTGCGGATGTGATGGTAAAAGGCGTTACGGCTAATGCCGAACTTGCAGCTACAAAAATTTTCACATTGTTGAAAGGAACTGGAGGGGTCAGTGTTGACGTAGAACGAATTAGGCGGGAGGTTCCTGCAGAGGTTGCAGCTTTTGAAGTAATCGACTACAGACTGTGTCTTCAATATGGGAATCAGCTATTGTCTAAAGAAGAATACCTCTCGTTCACTAAACAGGTTGTTCCCGCAATTAAGCAACAAACCCCAGAAAATCCTATTGCCAAAGTACCTGACGTCGCTCAATCCTCACTGTTGGCGACATGCCATCAATCAATTTCCGGTCTGAAGAGACAACCAAAGGTATTTATTCCTGCCTGGCATTCGGTCTTGGAGCGGTTACGCAATGAAAGAAACACCTATGATTTACGAAACCTTTTCGAGATCTGGGGACGCATTCCTGTTGGACTTACGGGAAAAGACTTGATCCATGAAGGTACCTACACACTGACCTGTCTGAGAGAGGAAGGTCAGTTAAAGATGGAGAAGATTGGGGTTACTAGTAGATATTGGGGCGAGGACTTTGAAAATCAAACAATTACTTTTCTAAGCCCATGGGATCCACCTGAGATGATCCTGCAGTCGAGCCCCTGTCAGCTGGCTGGAGTGGTCTCCACCGCAGCGCAAGAGTTTTGTGTCAATGTGACGGAGCTACAACTGCTCAACCATGATACACAAGTTGAAGTCAGTTTGTCGCTTGTAAATCGAACTGGGCGCAGGCTCTTCATCACATTGGTAGGCCGCACTTCTCTGACAGACAGCAGCGGAAAAAAGTGGGCCGGTGGAGGTAATAAAGGTCTTGGCATACCAAATTATCCAGTGTCGTTAGAGCCCGACATAGCAACGCAGGGATCGATCTCATTTTTCCATAATGGACAGTCTCCTGCAGACCTGACGTTCTCGCTTCGAGGAGAAATTGGGGTTCTGAAGGTGGACTCTCGTGGTGAAGCAGTCCCTGGTCAGATTGCAGTAGTACGCGGGTTCAACCTTTCGGGGATTCGCACCTCGCAAAGAGTTGCCCCCCTGCTTAAGCCCCCATCGTGATGACCCCTGAAAACGGGATGATGAGATGGGCCAGATGCGGCATTGAAAGGCATATGTTCCCGGTCTTGGAGGGGCATTGCATAGGATTGAAAAGTTCATGATTTTGTAATTTTCTGCAAGTTAAATCTGAGACCGCATCCCCAATGTGGAGGATTTGGATTCTTAATAGTGCTCATGGTAATAGTGACTGGTGTCCCTTTCCTTTTCCCGTCAAGCTCCTTCGCACAAAGACAGCCGACACAGTTATCAAAAAAATCGAGCCGGTAGTGAGGGAGATCCTAGACGAGATCGGTATAGGGGAATCCGCAAAAAATAAGTGACTAAGACTAAGAACCGAGCACAAAGAAAAAGAGGGCAACCGAGTTTACCCGGTATTGTCCGACCGAGCGGCAACGACAAACAGCAAAGGGGGTGCCTGTGGCGAAAGGGTTGGAGGTAGATGCATTGAAAGCAGTGGATGAGGCACTCTCTGGTCTCGAAGATGGCGCTGCTCAGGAGCGAGTTCTCCGATGGGCTTGGGCTAAGTACTGCACCAAGCCGAGTCCCAACGCTGATGAAGACCACAGCACGAAGCCCTCGGTCAGGGACCGGAAGGCAACCAAGAAAAAAACAGGGACGAAGAGCGCTAAGGTCAAGCTGAAACTTTCCTTGGTCAAAGACCTCAACCTCAAACCAAAGGGAAAGAAGTCTTTTGAAGCGTTTGTCGCCGAGAAGCAGCCGGTGACACAGGAACAGCAATGTACGGTCTCCGTGTACTATCTTGCTCACGAACTTGCCTTACCTGCGGTGACTGCCAGTCATGTCCTGACGTGCTTCAAGAGTATAGGATGGCGGCTCCCGGCCTCCCTTCCCAATAGACTTCATTTTACTGCAAGCGTGAAGGGATGGCTCGACACTAGCAACAGTGAGAACATCACTGTCACGGCCATGGGAGAGAATTTGGTCGTGCATGACCTTCCTGCTAAGCCCAAGCCCCAGGGAATCAATAAAAAGTGACCGCATCGCCACCAATTCTTGAGGCCGAACTTCTGGGCGGACTTCCAGTCGGGCTGAAGAACGAGCTTATGGCTGCCTATGCCGAAGTGTTGCGTAATTTCCGAGAGCGTCGATGGGAGCCGGCAGAGCTAAACGGTGGGAAACTATGCGAGGTGGTGTATTCGATCCTGAAAGGATATGTCGAAGGCAAGTACCCGAACCAAGCTAGCAAGCCAAAGAATATGGTCGATGCTTGTCGTGATCTGGAAAAAACGACTGGCAACTTTTCACGATCGGTCAAGATCCAAGTTCCACGAATGCTTCTCGCTCTATACGAAGTTCGCAACAACAGAGGGGTGGGGCATGTAGGCGGGGACGTCGATCCAAACCACATGGACGCTACATGCGTACTTGAGATGAGTAAATGGGTGATGAGCGAGCTTGTTCGCATCTTCCACAAAGTTTCCACCGAGAGTGCAACTGCCGCCGTGGATGCGCTGGTGGAACGAACCCTTCCTATTGTGTGGAAGGTTGGGACCAACCTTCGAGTCCTCGACACCAAAATGTTGATGGGGAACAAGGTGCTTGTGCTTCTATATCACAGTCGAGGGACAGTAAAAGAAGCCGAACTCCTTCAGTGGGTTGAGCATTCAAATGCTTCAGTGTTTCGGCGGGACATATTACGTCGAGCCCACAAGGCAAAGTTGGTCGAATACGATCCCACCAATAGCACCGTCGAGATCTCTCCCCTGGGAATTGAGCATGTCGAGCGTATACTTCTGAAATAGCGCGGCTGCTGCCTAACGACCGATACAAAATCATACCAACACGGTTCTCCGAACGTTGAAAAAACCTATGCAGCACGGGGTTGCATCTGCCCTGAAAATGGGATGACGAGGTGGGCGAGATGCGGCATTGAAAGGCTCATGTTCCGATTGGGGACACCAGTGAAAATACGTAGATCGGTTCCTGTATCAGTGCCTGTGAACACCTGGTCTCTTCTACGACGATGCCTGGTGCGCCAAAGCTATCCGTCGATGAATGTCAGGTGGGTAACTTCTATGCGACCGAACTATCAAAGGTCGCGAAATCACCGACTCCTGCAAACCATCAGCTTGCTCTGAAGTTGTTCTGAGCAACCTCCTTCTTCTCCCATTCTTCGCTTGAACCACACTCCTAGTCTTGCTTATTATCCGTGATGTCCAAAACATTGGCGTGCCGTGCGTAGAATGTGGAAACGGAGCGTTGAATTGGGAAGATGTCGAGCCGATCCTCATGTCGTTGCTCGATTGTCGATGTACACTTATCACAGAAAGGGAGTAAAGACATGGAGAACATGGAGATAAAGACAGGGAGTCTCATCGTTGCGGATGGGAAGACATTGGTGGTGACAGCCATTCGCACAGAGGAGACGATTGGTGGACGCGCTGTGCATGTCAGCGCCTGTGACCAAGAGACGGCTCGCACAGCACAGGTGCGTAATATCCAAGGCAATGAAACAGCGCAGCAACTCATGGACATGATGCAAAAATGGGCTCAAGGCAAGTTTCCAGGGATGAGTGGTGAATGAAAGTAGGTTTAATAATTGACTGCTAACCATTTCACCAATCCTAGCGCGACGATTCACGCCTTCAACGCGATCGTCAACGATGGGTTAAATCGTGATCGAATCGAGCCCCCGAGACAGTTGAATGTTTGATGGTAGTTACGTTAAGTCTTTTTCTCCGTGGGCGGAGGTAAAGATGAAGTGGTTACGGACTGTCGCGCAGTGAGTCAAGTTCTCTCCCGAGTCACACGGCTATTCTGTGAGTCGAGATAGGATAGAACAGTAAAAGGCGGCCAGTTTCCTGGCCGCCTTCGTTGGCACATGGTCTGCGATTGGCAAAGTGTATAGCCAGGCAACCCTCACAAACCTGTTGGAGGCGGTGGCTCAGTTGTCGGAGGCGGGAAAGGCGGTGGCTCAGTCGTCGGAGGCGGAAGGGCAGGCGGTGGATCTGTGGTCGGAGGCGGAGGGGGCAGCGGGTCGTCAGCACAACCGTTCAACGTAATGTTCTGGTGTGACGCCGCGTTGCACCGTCCCTGCATCCCATGTGTGCCGGCAGCCTCCTGTGCATTTACCAGTCCGTGGCCCCTGGCATCATCATCCGCCACGCTCACTCCTGAGAGGATGAGAGCCGTGGCAAGAACAGCACTCGTGATAATGAGCGTCTGTTTCAACATAGATCCCTCCTTGTACCCGATTGTGGCCCATGGCTACGGCCCATAACACGGGGCACTGCCCACCTGGAAACGCATTCGTCATGCCAGTCGAAAGACTATGAAAATAAAGAAAGAATTAATCAGAAGTGCATTGCCCTAGACACCAAATTGTTGGCAAGTGACAATATCGTACGCAGCCACCATGAAGCTTTGCTGGAGTTGAGAAAAGACTGGATCTTTTACTTAGCAACGTCTTGGGGCTCTGCCCCTAGCGCTCTGCAAGTGCCAGCCGGGGAATTACGCCGTCAACGTGATCGTCAACGATGGGTTAAATCGTGATCTAATCGAGCCCCTGCAACCAACGGGGGAAGGCGCAGCGGTACCCATGCTTAAGCCGCCATCTTGATGGCCTCTGAAAACTGGATGACGAGGTGGGCGAAATGCGGCATTGAAAAGTTCACATTCCGATTGGGGACACCAAGTTTTCAATGTTGAACTTCCCGATCCACTCCCGATTCCCGCTCGGAAGTAAGTATCCCTATACATCTTCGTCCCTGAGATTCTCCATTAGCCCTAATTCTTCCCTCGGACGTACCTCCGTGTGAGGTGTGCCATTGGTTGGATGGTTCGTGACGAACGAAATTGAATCTCGACGTCCGCTCTGCGAACGGCTCCGCTGAGCGCCATCAGTTGTAAGGCGGTTCGCTTCAGTTTGATTACTGCACGCTTTCTCTTCCAGCGCTCAAGAAGCATCAAGGCGCCTCCTATCTGTGTGTGCCGGATTCTTCTCCGGCCAGGGTACTGCCGACGGTTCTCCCGGCATCCTGTCGTTCTCGCAACAATTACTTATGAACGGGCACCTTTCGGGCGTCCCGTTCAGCGTCTTCAAGGAATTGAACCAACTGCCTCCCGGTTTCCCGTTCCACCTCAAGGTCCGCCTGTAATTCCTCCATCTGCTTCAGTGCCGAGCGAGCAGTCAGTAGTTCCTGCGTCAACTGCCTGGCCCGCTCTCGCTCTGTCTTCAGCTGAGATTCGAGTGCGCCGCTTCCTTCGGCGTGGATCGAGAGGTGATGATGGAGACCATGTGGCTGTCCCTGGACCTCGCGGTTTGAAGAGAAAAGGTGCATCAGAAATTTCTTCAGAGAGCCGTGCACAGCCCCCGCTGAAGGCGGGGGCGGAGGAACTTGGACAGGGAGGCCGGTTCTATGCGAGTCAGGAGGTTGGCGCGGAGTGTCCGTCTCGCCAAACGACACCCCCAAGAAGTTGTTAAGCACCCTGGGGGTTGCCTTAAGTGACGGATGTCTTCGTGGTCGCATTCTGGAGAAACTCAGAATCAATGTTTGTTCGAATCCGCCATCAGCGCTTAGTAGTCAAGGCGGCATGCCCACCGTAGTGCCGGCCAGGGACGTTTCGCAATAACCTTAAAGTACGGGGCAGCGCTTCCTGGCCATAGAGGAATTAAAGGTGCTGCGCCGAGAACTCGAACAGGTTCGCATGGAGCGCGACATCTTAAAAAAAGCCGTGGCCTTCTTTGCCAAGGAGTCGGAGTGAGATATCGTTTTATCCAGGCGGAGAAGGCGGTCTATCCGGTGGGCATACTGTGTCGAGTGCTCAACGTCGCCCGGAGTGGGTTCTATGCCGGGCGCCACCGCCCGATGAGTAGGCGCGCACAAGAGAATCAAGGCCTGGTGACGCACATTCGGGCCTGTTATCAGGCTTCGCGAGGCCGGCACGGCAGTCCGCGGATTCACCAGGAGCTGGAGGCGCAAGGGTTTGGGGTGAGCCGTCATCGCGTCGCGAGACTGATGCGGCTCCATCACATCTGCAGTGTCAGCTGCCGCCGAGTCTGGAGAGCCCGCGCGGGGGCACCCCCTGAGGTCGCAGCGGCGAACACCCTGCGGCGAGAGTTTGTGGCCACTCGGTCGAATGAGAAGTGGGCGGGCGACATCACCTATGTCTCTACGCGCCAGGGCTGGCTCTATGTCGCGGTGCTGATGGATCTCTATTCACGTCGCATTGTCGGCTGGGCGATGGGTGAGCAGATGACCACGACCTTGACGCTACGTGCCATCGAGATGGCGCTGCAGCAACGTCCTGTGCCGGTGGGGCTCCTGCATCATTCAGATCGCGGGTGCCAGTATGTGGCGACTCTCTATGAACAACGGCTGATCGCCCTCGGTAGTGCTCGATGATCCGTCCCGGCAATTGTTGGGACAATGCGGTGGTCGAGAGTTTCTTCGCCACGCTCAAAACAGAAGTGTTCCCTGCCCGCCGCGACCTGACACTCGAGCAAGCACGAACGGAAATCTTTGCGTATCTGGAAGGATTTTACAATCGAGTCCGTCGTCATTCCACGTTGGGCTATCTCAGCCCTGTGGAGTTTGAACAGCGGGCTGCTTACTCAACCACCGGTGTCCACTAAACCGGGGGAAGTCCTAATGAGCTAGAGTGAGGTAGAGATGAGCACAATCGTGGTGTTCCTCGCTTGGATCAGTTCTAGTAGGGTCCGCCTAGCTACTCACCTTTGAGTTATAGGGTGAGCGTTCTATTCGCTGCTTCCGTGTAATGCAGCCGCTTGATCATCCTGTTACGGTCTTAGTTCTTTCAGAAATTTTACTCGTTACAGCTTGTTGGATAGCCGAATAGAGTTGTTCCACGGCGGCTTCTTTAGTCAGTAACATGGCTGCACCAGCATCACGCATGGCTTGCTGATTGTTCTCATCGGCATTGACCGAAAGACCAATGACGATCACATCCGGGGTCTCTTGCTTAATGTATCTGGTCGCCTCAATCCCATTCATCTTCGGCATATTGATATCCATTACGATCACCGACGGCTGTAACTCTTCCGCGCTGAGCACGGCCTGATGACCGTCCGAAGCCTCACCGATCACTTCAATGTCCGAATAGGTTTCAAGGACACTGCGAAGGCCTTGACGAACCATCGCATGGTCATCCACGAGTAAGACACGAAGCGTTGCACTTGCATTGCAGGCTGAGGAATCCCACACGCTAGGCCTTGAGAGCCCTCCCAGCTTGACCGTTTCGGATTCAACGGAAGCGTCCATCCTCGAAGCGGTCCCTTCTCTGATTGTCAGCGGGATGCGCATCGTCGCGGTGGTTCCCACGCCGGGGCTGGATTGGATATCAAGCACGCCACCCAGGGCTTTCATTCGTTCACGAATACTGAACAGTCCGAATTTCGGAGGGGAGGAGTTAATGCCATTGGCCTCGACCGATTCGAAGCCCACACCCTCATCCCGGACCTGGATATGGAGATTCCCGTTTGCTCGGAAGAGCTTGACCCATGCTTCGCCGGTGGCTGCATGTTTTGACGCATTCATCAGTAATTCGCGAACCGATTGAAAGAGCAGCACAGCCTGATCCTCGGAGAGCCCCAAATCCTCCTCGTCAGCAAGCTCGACAGCCACTACCATATCCTGCCTACGCATTTGATTCGCCAGCCATTGGAGCGCCCCCTGTAAACCAAACTCATGCAACACGGGAGGACAGAGATCCGCCGCAAGCGTTCGCGTGTATGTGAGCGAGGTGTTGAGGACCTCTTCGGCTTGCGCGATAAGATCGGCACAGTGCGGAATCACGCCGGCTAGGCGCTGTGCTTGAACCAGCTTAAATCGACCTACCACCAAGAGTTGCGCCAAGTGTTCGTGCAGCTCGCCCGCGAGCCGCTGTCGTTCTCGCTGCCCGGCAAGATTGAGGTCAGTCGCGAGTGCGCGTAGCCGCGCTTGGGATTGTTGTAGCTCTGCCGTTCGGACTTCAACCAAGTGTTCCAGTTGTGTGGATTGCTCCTGCAGCGCCTTCTCGGCCTGCACCATTTCTGTCACGTCCACCAGCGCCGTGATGGCTCCACGCGGTTTACCCTCTGCATCAAAGAGTGGTTCAGAATGTCCGTACAGAAATTTCTGCGGGCCATCATCGAACCGTACCTCGAGACGCTCCGCTCTCTGCGGAAGGCCCGTAGCCGCCGCGCGTTGGAGTGGCAACTCACTGGGTTCATACTCGCGCCCATCCGGATACACAAAACGGAAATGCGTTGGTCGCTCGGGCTCCGGGGCGCTTTTTGACTGATTAGTCCCTTGGGGCAGACCCA
>Ga0134121_10004843_pt1 | contig 10968 bp, 11 predicted proteins | sample KB301_FD_96463 | JGI IMG/M metagenome (GOLD analysis project Ga0134121, IMG submission 96463) | Terrestrial soil microbial communities without Nitrogen fertilizer from Kellogg Biological Station, Michigan, USA - KB3-0-1 | ecosystem: Environmental > Terrestrial > Soil > Unclassified ...
AGATTATAGCTATCATTACGTAATATAGAAAAACAGTAAAAAGACATCAATAATAATAATCAACTGATCGTGTAATTACTAACTGCATTCCAAAATGTTTAATGGTATGTCTAATCACGCCTTGTAATGAAAAAAGAATTTGATACCTCTATACTATATTTTTATCCTATTTAGTCCAGTTCTTCTATAATATTGTCTAAAGATGAGCCGATAGATGGACCAATTGAGGAGTATCGTAAAGAGACGGTCAAGAAGTTAGAAAGAGAAAAGGGAGTTGATACTATTGATAGGGATACAAGCAATGAATCTGTGGCGTGACTGACTTGACTGACTACTATCGAATAAGCTACTTATCCTGCCTGTCTTGGCCATTGTTATTAAATACAATGCACGCCGGCGTTCTTACCCTGGCTTTTTGCCGCAAAACATTATATCACACATATCAGTGCGGTACATTACGGTTGGTAGTAACCAATGAGTAATCTAGTTGCAATTTGTAGCCTATAATCGTGCTTAATACGAGACATCTACTGCATCGCTTGTCTGTGAACTCCATTCAGTAATTTCTTATTGAACTCGCGATATCGCTAAAAACCGGTACACACTATCTGCTGAGCAGCTGAAGAAAATATAATGGAAAATTTTGTTACATGGGTTAGCATTATAGGCACTATCGCTGGAATCTTAGTGCTATTATCATTCATACCGCAGATAATGAAAGCTTACAAAACAAAAAAGATGTTTGATGTTTCTGCTCATCTAATGATCTTGATTGCAAGCGGAATGTTTCTCTGGGTTATCTATGGATTCATTAAATCAGACCCAGTAATAATTGGAACCAATGCTACAGGTTTTGCTCTAAATATCACTTTATTAATTATGAAGCTAAGATATGATAAAATGCAGAAAGGTATGGTACGGTGAAAGCATAAGAAGAGCCGAATCCTCTCTCAAGTGCATATTATATGTATTAAAACTAAAAGTCTTTGATTAATGTAGTTCTTCGCTCATTTTTCACTTACTAATGGTACTGGAGTATCACCATAGTTCTATCCTGAACACCCTATAGTAGTGGAGGGCTTCTTTGATTGTCTTTTGAGATCAATGATGATGCAGATGTGTATTTTGAGTTTATTAAGAAATTATTATCAATAATCTTCTGTTGTCTTTACTTCTGAAATCCATTCACACTTGAAACCAGCCTTCTCATGATGCTTTACTACTGCCTCTAAATTTGGAGCATCCAATAGACAAAAGAGCCTATCTTCTTCTTTATTATAAATCAAGTTATCATGTGTTATACCAAACTCATCTTTAGGAGAGTAATGTACTTTTCTTAGGGTTTCCTCATTTACGCCTTTCAAACTATGGACATCAAGAAACTTGGCCATTCTATTTTTCAACTCCCTGACTTGAAAGCATATTTGCAGATATTCTTCCTTCTTGCCAGTTTGCGACTATATGCACTACACGCATTGGGATGACGCCCAACGAAATCCATTCCATCATTTCAGATATTTCCATAGTGTTTGATATCTCGATATCATATATAATTGTATCGATTTGATATCGGGATATCATTACATTTAATTATGGTGAAGACAAAATAATAGGAGGAGTATGACACGTGATTTAATAATTAGAGGATTTGATGATCAAGTTCATGAGGATCTAGGAAGGTTAGCAAGTCAGAAGGGCGTTTCTATGAATTCCATTGTAAGGGACGCTGTAGACCGGTGGTTAAAAGATCAAAAAGAAATTCCCAAAAAGCATTACTTGGTTATCTATTCTGACGATGAGTCTATGATTGCTTTGCTAAAATCTATGGATAGACTTGCTAAGGAAGGTGATTTGTTCAGATGTTTCTGTGGACCACCATATAGTCCTGAAACTGAACTCCTATCCAGATTAAAATGGTATAATGGTACTGTTATGCCATATTATTATTATAGTAATGACTTTCGTCTAGCAAAAGAACAGCAAAAACATAGAGACCAGAACGATATCGAAAAGTATTGCAGACACGTCATGACAAATATTGCAGACGTTGCTAATAACAAACAACTATGTTGGATGGATTTTCTAATAAATGACATAATGAAAGATTCGTTAAAACAAGCAATGACTGTAGAACGACTTTATGATAACAACAGACTATCTGGTTTGGTATACTGTAACTATAAGACCGAAAATCTGTTAAATTCAGATATAAAGAATATGATCGAATTATTTGAAATGCATGATCAGGTCTTTATACTAAAGGGTACCGAAGTGTACAAGCTTCATGTAACAAAGGAGAACGTTCACAAGTTATTCTTAAATTAAGTAGACTTGGGTAAATGGGTATTTACATATCATTCATACCCAAACTCATTCAAGATTATTAAGTAATTCTCCTATTTGCTGATATCTTCAGCACTATTACAGGTATACTCTGTATTACCCTCTACGGATATACATCCTTTCATAAATCCGTTTATATAGCATCTAATATCGATCTGTGATTGATCTATTGGATTATTTTTTACATCCTCAACACCTTTTGCAAAGCAGGTGTGGTGTCCCTATTTGGCATTCGCCCGGCAGGATTCTTTACCTGCGGATTATGACGCAGTTGTAGACAGAAAAAATGACTTGATATATCATGATAGGACATTGTTTGATGAAAGGATGGCAATATTGATCACCGATTACGTTAACATTGTTAATAGCCTCATTAAGCTAGCCGAAGATAATAAGGTCAAAAAGGCTTTAGTAGATGGCATCCTAGAACAGCAAGCCGATACGAGAAATTTTAGCACTGGGAAGCATTTGAAATACACGGATCTGATTAAACATATGGTTTCTGTCGAGCAAGTAATTAGAATAGAACGCAAGAACGACGCTCATTCAATAGCAAATAAAACTTTTGATTTCTCAAGCACTACAATAAAAAATCTAATAAGAGACGGTTATGAAGAGACACTAGAACAAGAAACTAGCATACTGCAAGTGTGGGACTCGGAGCACCCAAGACAAGCTAACGTTAGCGTTAACGAATATGATATGGCATTTGCATACCATATTAGGACACTTTTTCCAATGTACTTATCCTGGATTTGATAGAATATCCAATAACATCCAAAATGTTAAGAAATTGTGAGGTATTAATGGACTAATTACTTTGTACTTTGTCCTAACTTGTATGCTACAAGTTTGTTATCCTGCATAAGAGGTATTATAATCGTACTTTGGCCTGGTATGGTTCCTAGGTCGGCACTGCCTTTTGTGTGTAAATCTATCAACGTTCTAAACCCTGTTCCATCAGCTTTAACATCATATACCTTCCCTGCAGGATTGTCAGTAACAAAGTAATGTGTTCCTGTAGTATCCGATTCTATACCATCAAGGCCGCCAAACGGGGCGGTTGTGCCTGCCTTTCCTAAACTACTTATCGTTTTATTTTTTAGATCAATAATCTCAACTCCTCCTCCAGGTTTACTGAACGGTCCCAAAGAAACAACAACTAATTTATTTTTATTATTGTCTACGTGCAAACCATTGGGGCCATTCAATTGTGGGCTTTGCAACCAGGTTTCTAAAGAGGAGGTACTATTCCCTTGGTTCACATCTAGTTTGTATAAAGTATTGGCAATAGTATCTGAGGTATAGATATTTCCTTGATTATCTGATACAACGTCATTAAGAAATGAGCTTCCTGGAGCATTGAAGCGCTTGATTATTTTTCCATTTGCGGTATCTATTTGTACCAGGTCTGTGATGTCCGAAACATACAATTTACTACCATCATTTGAAATAGCTATACCCTTTGGTGCATTTAATCCTGTCACCCAATTCAAATCAATTATACCTCCGTTAGAGGGTGAAACCTTGGAAATGAATCCATTTTGATCCTTTTGATCTGGCTTTCCATTTACATTTGAGACGAACAAAACATTTTGTTTGGGTGCATAAGCGACTGATTCTGGATTCTTTAAGTTGGTAGGTGTTTCCCACAATTTGTTGACCTTTGTCTGCCCTACTTGTGCTTGTACTTGACTATTATTAATCAAGTTAATACTGATTCCGCTGAATAACACTATTCCAGATATTACAACTATGAGCAAACTGCTCAAAACTAAGGATTTCTGTGAATTCCTTTTATTATTTGCAATCAATGTGCAAACATTACTTTACGTAATTTATAAACATGCGTTTCATTCTTCCTCACTGTAATTTCACCTAATGATAATGAGTCATATCTTTCTAGACAATTATAGACTCCCCCATCAGAGGTTAACCCTAAAGGCTTTGCAAATGATGTAATGTACCATTTAACAGTAAAATAAACACCTGATCTTTCCTCCACTCTGCTCTCAGTCATGGCTAAGCACGATGACTATAAACTGAGGGAAATCTTTTTGGCTACAGAACACGATAATTGGCGCGCCTCTCATAATAGAAATTAGTTTTGTAATGTACAGATATCAGTTAGATTTTCTCGTTAATATTGTTGACGATGACGAATTGAGCGCACTTATGACTTTGCCATAGTTGTGATTGGATGTATTTCAGTCCATTCACCATGTTCCTTATCTTTTACATATGATCCAGTAACCTGAACATGGCTACCTACTGGCGGAATATCAATGTCTTGATGGAAATTCAGACAAGCTGAAATTGCAGTTGCTTGGATTACTTTTCCTATACAAATAGGCTCTAGGACTAGATCTCCAAATTGGTTTTCTTGATTAGCCTGGTTTACTAAATGCGCATGGGGAGGATCAAGCCTTAATCGTATATGCAAGTCACCATCTCGTTCAGATCTGATACTATCGATAACGCCAGTTAGAGTTATGCATGTATCAACTATTTCCAACCTACTTGGATTATATACGTGATTCCAAAGTGAGTCGTTGCATTTTCCTGGTGTTGATTCTGAGACTGTTACACTTGATGATGACAATGGCTCAGGGGATGTGGCATGAGGTGATGAGGAAAAACCATTGCTGCTTGCACCCTTGTCATCTTCTGAGGGAATACCGCTTTGGTCTTGATTATTATTATTCCTGTCACCGTACCATTATTATCAGATACCCTTTCACAATCTCCATCTGGACTACGGTGAAAACATTTGAACATCTAGGCAGCTTTCCTTCATGAGGAACTACTCGTTCACAATCTCCACTCGGACTTTGAGATCCATTTGGACATCTTGCCTCAGCTTTTTGAGGATAAACATTAGGAATAAAAATAAGAACAATGATCAAGGAGGTAAGCAAAAGCGAGATTATTATCCTTGCTGTCATAGTTGTCGTATCGGTACACGGCCGATCCTGCTGGCAGTATTGCTCTAAGTGGATATGGAGTCAATGGTGGATTCATGGTAGATAGCAATGGCTTTGATAACTGCTGATAACAATTGAAGTATCTTGCATTGATCGTACAGGCATCCAGCTGTGTCAACTTGGTAGACAGCTGGTCTCTTGTCCAGTAGCGCGTACGACATACTTGCTACAATTTCTTAACTATGATCTTGCCAGCTAAAGCTCTAGGTATTATATGATCCACTGAAAGCTTATCCGCCGAAATAAACAAGACAATTAGCACATCGAGAACCATGCGTATCTATCAAAGCTTTACGTTGGTTACAAAAACGTCTGTCGCCCAACTATTCTATTCTACTAATAGATTCTTACCAGTCCTTATATTGCTATATGGATCCCCTGAATGAGTGTAAACACAACACAAAATGGGTTATGTTGAGGCAATTCCCCGAAGACAATCACTGTAAATCTTTCCATGGATCTTGTTCTAGTGGCCAACGCAGTGCTGTGGCTGATTGTATCAGATTGGTCAGATAGGATCTGATTTGATATCATAAGATTATTAAATTGTATAGCAATATGATAATGATGATCGAAGCTGACAAGTTGAAAGGAGTCAAATCTGCTACAGTTGCAATAGGTCTCTCTAACAAGGATACAAGCGATGTCATAAGTAGTTTTGGGACAGGTTTTTTCATAGGTGGTGAGTATATTGTCAGTTCGGCACACGTTTTTAATCAATGTCTAAATTATAACACCTTATATAAGGAAAAGAATAAAGGTCTCGAAGGAATATATTCAGCATTCAATATTACCACAAAAGGTGATCAGTTAGATCTTAATACTTATCGCATAACTGAGTCAATCAGACTGCCTCCTGTCAAAGAAGTTGCTGGATTTACAGGGTCAATTGATCTAGATATAGGTGTAGGAAAACTAGATCGTCCTTCGGATAATTTCCTGACTATTAAGGAACCTTGTCGATTGGGACTTTATGATGAGATCATAATATGTGGATATCCGAGCGGAAGACTATCGTTGATTCTGTATAAAAATGGAGATGGTGAGGGAATTCGTTTGAGTCCCATTATTCAATCCGGGCGCATTGCCGGACTATTGCCTCATGATGGGAGTCCCAAACCATGGGGAATTCAAACGGATATCGTTACTGTGGGGGGTTCTAGCGGTTCGCCTATTCTAGATCCTAGCAGTAGTGAGGTAATAGGTATGGCCCAACACGTTATTGCAACAGTGACTACAGTTGAGAAGGAAGGCATGCCACACAACTTGTACGAACTAACTAAAGGCCCGTTGTATGGAGTAGCTCCAATGGGATTAGCCTACGGGGTTACCAATCAGATTCTATCACTACTTCCAAATATTTCAGACTATTTTGAAGGAGGTCTTCCTCCAGACATATTTGCTAACACTGAAATCGTGCGAATTTTTTGAATATCATTGAAGTGCAGTCTGCCGGCAGGTTCAGTACGTCGAAGGGTCTTGAATCAAACCTCGCGTTATAGGAGACAAATATTTAGATAGCATATATCTTCAATCGTTAAACTTGGATTCTCTAAATCCATATCATGGAATCACTAATCAACATACAGATGTAAATCTATAATCTTTCAATGTCTTGATTCTCTGCTGCGATATAATTCCATTAGCGAATACGAGAGCGCCGCATGTGTTGCACCTTAGCATTATACGACCAGTCTTGGTAGGCTTCAATGTGGCCAGACTATTACAGAAAAGACAGTATACCGTTCGTTCCCAGTAGTCAATAACAGACAATTTACTATGATATAATATATTATGACTCAGAGCTATATATAGCGCCAAGGAGGATTTCGCCAGACAGTTTGGTTTGTTCGCCTGCTTTATGCTTACATTGGACATCGCCGGCAAATAGGCTAACAACAAGATAATACAAATGGCCGTTAGCTACTGGTTAGGACCACGACAATGATAAAATTAGATCCGAAAATCTAATTTTTGTCCTTATTCGACAGTCGTATATTAAAGCCTGAGTTTTATATTATATTTCATTAGATACTTGTCTTCTATGTAGTCTGCTACCTTTGGGTTTTATTTGCAGGCTTGCTTTATCAAATCTTCGAAGGTTAGCGATTGCTTTTCTTGTATATGCTAAGGCATTCGTTTACCGTTTGCTGTCTAGGCTGTCACTGGCTAGTTGCGGTATTATCTGTCTAAACATTAGGATGAGTAATCTCATTCCAGCATTCAACACAATAATCACCTAGGATGTTAAAAACTTCAGCCTCCTCTTTTTTACATTTTTTACACCTAAAAAATGAATTAATTTGATTATTCATAGGCTAGCTAGGCCGAGCAAACTTAAAAGTACAATGTAAGGTATCTTCTAGTCAATTGATTTGATTTGATTAGATTAGTCCCTACAACAGTCGTTTTATACCTCAGAAAAAAGAATAGTTTATACAATACAATCTTTCATTATTAAATAGAACGTCTAGAAAAATTTCTCTGGATACCTTACAATTCTACAATTAAGAATTGGAATTGATATTTTGAAGAATCGTACAAACAATGCTATTCAGGATCTCATGAATTAAAAATGTGCTGATTGAATTATGTATTGATGAATGAAGATCCAGTTATAATAACCAGTAAATCAAGATAAATTGTAAATTGTAAATGTTAAATTCACACAATAATTACTCTCGCATACAACAATTGCAAGTCAATTAGTTTATTAATGACAGAGATTGTCAACTATGCCATTTTATATCTTAAATGCAGAGCAAAAAGAAACAAATATTTCTCTGTTCTTCGTAATTTTAAACATTGTATTGACAACAATATGAAAAATATGATTTACGGCTATTTTAAATATATACTATCTACTTCGATAATTGCAATATTTTGCATTAATGTAGCGTTACATAGCTTTCAATTTAACCCTGTCTTAGAGCCCATATATGCGCAAACATCAAGTTCGAATACAATAACAAATCGTGGTGTTCTGAACACACAAGATCAAGGTTTAACACCCTCCCACATCTTAGTTAAAGCAAAACTGCCTAGCGTAAAGATTACTTCTCTCAGTAAGGGACAACAGGTTTCAGAGGGAAAACTTGAGATTTACGGTATTTCATCGGATAGCCCTACCATCCAATGCGATGTTTCGGTAATGCTAAATGGGATTAAACCATATCAAAATGTGATCCCTATTGGACAAAGTAAAACTGACGATTTTTCAAAATGGAAGTACTCATTTACACCCCAATATGGCATTATTAATAAAGGGATGAATAAAATAACTTCTAAAATATCTTGTCCAGATGAACCTGGAATAGATCTTACAAAATTTAACAGTGTCAATGTGATTGGCACATCAAATAATTCTCTTTCTGTTAGCCACCCCTCCCTGAAATCAGAATCGACAGCTGCAGGAAATAGAACAACACAATCATCAATGACTGACATAACCGGATCAAATGAATCCAAACGATCCGTTCAGGAATTAAAAACCGAAGACCGTAGTCCAAATTCAAAGTCATTCTCTCTTTCCTTTAATATTGATAGGGATCCAGTTATACGTGGACATGTACAAACTATTACTGTAGTATTATATGATTCTAATACAAATGCAAGAATAGTCGGCGCTAAGGTCATAGGTCAGATCACTGATTCTTTTGACTCAATCAAGAAGGAATTTGCAGGAACTACCGATACTAAGGGAGAGTTTTCATATTCTTGGGAGATACCAAAGACAGGTAGATTAAATGATGATTATAAAGTAAAGGTAGATGCATCTGCAAGTGGATATCCACGCGAACTATATACCACTATTTTCAAAGTAAGAGGTAGCCATAACTCAGATACTCCTTTTATTCTAGCACAGGCTAACAGCAAATTCAATGATGGATTAGTTGATAGCATAAATGATTTTACACAAGGTATGTTGGATAGTATCGAGCAAAAGCTCAATACTTCACGTAGCAGGTAAGTTGGTATATCCAAACAGGTATCATTGTTGATGTTTTCTCTGATTCTCAGTCGTAAATAAATTAGGTAATTCATTTGTCGAATCTAAAAATACACCCAATTAGCAAACAATTTTTTTATATTACCTTGAGTACAATGGTTAGAGACTTACTTTATTTGCTCGAATTGGGCAACAAGATATTATAGGGACTCAATTACAGTATTTTTTTGAATATTCAATCGATTATTATATTTGATAAATTCGTTTTCGGCTTAGGAAATCTTAGATTCATACTCTGAAGTACACTGACAATAATATTTGCTACAGCGAAATTTCGGAACCATTTCGCATTTGCTGGAATAATATACCAAGGTGCACATTTCGTACTGCATTTACTTAGCACATTTTCGTGTGCCTGTATATACCGATCCCAGTATCTGCGTTCAAGTATATCATTATCCGAGAATTTCCACTGTTTTGTTGGATCATTGAGTCGTTTCTGAAGTCTCTTCTTTTGCTCATCTTTACTTATATGCAAGAATAACTTAACGATCTGAATGTCATTTTCAACTAGATATCTCTCAAAATCATTTATTTGTTTATACCTTTTGTGACAAGTACTCTTTGATATCATTTTATGAACTGAGACTTCTATTACATCTTCATAATAGGAACGATTAAATATTGCTATTTCGCCCTTAGCGGGAATATTTTTATGTGCACGCCATAAATAGTCATGTGATAACTCTTCATTATCTGGTGTCTTGAAGGAAAGAGCTCTACAACTTTGAGGATTAAACGCACCCATGACATGTCTTATTGTACTGTCTTTGCCAGAAGTATCAATCCCTTGAAGAACTATTAATAGAGCCTTACCTTTGTCCGCATAAAGTTTGTATTGCAAATCAGACATCTGATTCATTAAATCAATTAATACATTCTGCGCATGTTCTTGATCATGTTCTACTAAGCAATCAGGATCCCAATTTTTGAGCCTTAGTCTTGTATTATGTCCAACGATTAGCCTTTTAATCATGGTTATTTTTGTAACTGCTTTCATAGATAATAGAAAATAACAAGTTAAAATATCTAACGTTAACATCACTCTGTTTAATGTTTTATTTCTATATCATTATTATATGACATATCAAATATTACAAGTACATAATTTTATTCTTCACATTAGTTCGAATTAACCTAAGTATTTGATATCAAACTATGACTTGAATAAATAGTTGAAAAGTAGATTATTAAGACGCTTTGATTTCAGTTCATCAATAAAGCGATTACAATATTATGTGGGATAACAAAAAGAATATTAATTCTCGAGAAATGTCTTATATATACGCATAGAACCAGCAGAATCGAATTATGATGGCGCAAAAGTAATCATCTAATAATCACACGGTAAGTTTATTTCAGGCTTAATTCTAATTAATTTGATGTGTCATTCTAAGATCTTGATTAATTAAGTTTTTCTCAAAATATAATAACCTGATAATATTGTGGCTGTATGAACATCAAAAAATATATTATTATCAAAATATCTGATAATGTGAATACCCCTTATGCGTTTTTATAGATGACGTCTACATACCGTAGTAGGAATGTTGAGTGCTCAAAATAATTAAAAAAAGGTTGCAATTATAACTGGTTCCAGTGAAGGAATTGGAAGAGCTATAGCAATTGCAT
>Ga0134121_10004844_pt1 | contig 10967 bp, 6 predicted proteins | sample KB301_FD_96463 | JGI IMG/M metagenome (GOLD analysis project Ga0134121, IMG submission 96463) | Terrestrial soil microbial communities without Nitrogen fertilizer from Kellogg Biological Station, Michigan, USA - KB3-0-1 | ecosystem: Environmental > Terrestrial > Soil > Unclassified ...
CGGGCAGGTCGGGCGGGTCGGGCAGGTCGGGCGGGTCGGGCGGGTCGGGCGGGTCGGACCCCACGTCACTTGTAGTGTCCGGCTTTAGCCGGACCGTGTCGTGGGGCAGCGTCTCAGATGCCCGCTCTCGACCTCGCGCGCTGAATCACGGCGTCCATCTCGGCCCGGTAGCGGTCGAAGGTGTCGTCCACCACGTTCAGCGTCGGGATCGCGGTGTCGCTGAGCGACAGCGTCTCGGGATTCCAGCGGCCGAACCCGGCCTCGTGCACACCGGTGCTGCCGCGTCCCGGCGCCGGGTGGCTGAGATGCTGGAAGAAGCGCGCGTGCCGCTGCACCACGTCCGCGGCCAGCGTCTGCCCGAACGAGTGGTACATCGGGATGAACTCGACCAGCGCGTCGTAGTGCATCTCGCCGACGCAGGCGACGCGTGGAGCGCGCCGCCGCAGCGACGCGACGAGCTGCCGCGTCCCCTCGTGCATGTCGGCCTTCGGATCGTTGATCCAGCCGCCGGCGATGTCGAGGAAGTACGCGTCGGCGCCGTAGCGCTGGACGACGCCGGCGATGCGATCCTCGAGCCAGCGGCGCCACGACGCGACGCCGAGATTCATGTACGACAGCCAGCCGTCCTGGTGGCGATCGTTGTCCCAGTCCACCCAGTTCAAGTCGAGTCGATCGCCGTCGATCTTCGTCGTCACGGCGTCGGCGGCGCGCGCGAAGGCCGGCTGCCCGCGGTTGGCGGCGTTGGCGCCGAACATCGGCATCACCCTGAAGCCGAGCGCCTGCGCTCCGGAGACGAGCGCCCGGAATCCGGCCTCGCCGCCCAGCCGCGGCGCCGGCGTGTACGCCGGGTAGTCCCAGTAGTAGCGGCCGTCCCACGCCGCGAGGAACACGAGCACGCGCGCGGCCGGCATGCGCGCCGCCATCCACTGCAGGATCGTCAGCATCCGCGCGTAGTCGTTGAAGACGTAGCCGGTGTAGTGCATGCCGTGCAGCGTGACGACCAGCGCGATCGAACGCAGCCACTCGGGCACGTCAGCGCGCGTCTCCCAGCGGGGAAGACGGAACGCACGCTCGAGGTGTGCGTCGTGATCCTCCACCGCGGCGCGCAGCGTCGTCGTCCGTGCGAGGCGCAGCGTCGGGACGCGCAGGCTCGTCGACGGCCGCCAGGCCTCGGCCTCGACCAGCGCCTCGACGCGGTAACCGCGTTCGCCCGGCTGGAAATAGAAGCGCTTGGTGCGGACGCGATCGTCGCGCGACGAGATGGCGACGATCGCCTCGCTGTCACGCGGCTGGATCAGCACCAGCGGCGTCGTCAGGCCGCCGTTGCCCTGCGGGCCGAACAGATCGCCGCCCGAGAACGGGTAGCCGAGCAGCACTTCGTCGTCGCGCGGATCGAAGAAGGCGGCGCCGGCGCCCGAGAGGCGTCCGCGCGGCACGCCGCGGACGATCGTCGCCACCGCCTTGATCGGCCGCTCGATCTCGACCGCCGCATCGCAGTCCACCGCGCCGTCGCGACGCGTGAGGCGGGCGGTGACGCGTCCCGGCGCGCGCTCCTGTCCGCCCGCCCACACCAGCCCGTTGCACGTGATCTCGAGTCCGCCGTCGATCGGCGTCGCGGTGAGCGCCGGCGCGGACAGCGCGTAGACGTTCTCGTGCGTGAAGACGCGGAACGAGAACTCGTAGCCGTCGAACGCCACGGCCGGCTCGGGGAAGTCGAAGCTGAATTTCTGGAACGATCGGCCGCGCGGCGGAATCCACACGTCGGTGGTGGACGTGCGCGGCAGGATCGTGCCGTCGGCAGCGGCGGGACCGGATGGCTGCGGCGCGCCGGCGCCAGGCGCGATCGCGCCGCGCGCGCGTGTGCCGCGCAGGAGCGCGGAGGCGGCGCCCAGGACTCCCAACTCCTTCAGCAACCGGCGGCGCGAGCGTGGCTCTGACACGGCGACCGAAGTGTAGCCTGTCCGCCGCCGGTGGTCCCTGCGTGAGGCAGTCCGGACCCGCCACGAAGGCACGAAGGCACGACGACCGGGTTGTACAGAGAAACCGTCCCGTAACCCCGTGGCTTCGTGTCTTCGTGACTTCATGGCGGATCCACACACCCGCGAATGCCCAACGCGCGCGTATAATCCGCGCGATGTTGAGCCGTCGATCGTTTCTGAGCGCCGCAGTTGCCGCGGCGGCGCCGCTCGTGCGCACATCGCGGCTGCGCGCCGCGAAGTACGACCTCGTAGTCAAGGGCGGACGCGTGATCGATCCCTCGCAGCGACTGGATCGCACCGCGGATGTCGCTGTGACCGGCGGCCGCATCGCGGCGATCGAGCCGTCGATTGCGGCGGATCAGGCAGGCGACGTCCTCGACGCGCGCGGCAAGATCGTCACGCCCGGCTGGATCGATCTGCACGTCCACGTCGGCGCGCCGGAGCTGACGCCCGGCGCCCTGCTGCGCGACGGCGTGACCTCGATGGTCGACGGCGGCTCGGCCGGCGCCGACAACATCGACGCGCTGGTGCGTGTCGCCGAGGCCGCGCCGAACCGGGTGCGCATCTTCCTGAACGTCGCGCGGACCGGCGTCACCACGCCGGGCGAGCTGCTGGACATCGCCGCCGCCGACGTCGACGCAGCGAAGCAGGCGATCGAACGGCATCGCCAGTGGATCGCCGGCGTCAAGGTGCGGCTGTCGGAGAGCGTCGCCGGCGAACACGATCTCGAGGCGCTGCGGCGGGCGCGGCAGGTGGCGGGACCGCTGCCGGTGATGCTCCACGTCGGCCAGACGCACGCGCCGATGCCGAAGATCCTCGAGCTGCTCAACCCGGGCGACATCGTCACGCACCCCTACTCGCCGCCGCCGCACAGCATCCTCACCGACGCGGGACGGGTGATTCCCGAGATTGCCGCCGCGCGCCGCCGCGGCGTGCGCTTCGACGTCGGCAACGGCCGCACCGCGCACATCACCTGGGAGATGGTGGAGAAGGCGACCCGCGACGGCTTCTGGCCCGACACGATCTCGTCGGACATCACCGGGCCGGGCCGCACCTTCCGCGTCTTCGATCTGCCGACGGTGGTGTCGAAGTTCCTGATGCTCGGGATGCCGCTGACCGAGGCGATCGCCTGCGTGACGAGCCATGCCGCCGCGAGCGTCACGGCGTTCAAGGATCTCGGCACGCTGCGGACCGGCGCGGCCGCCGACATCGCCGTGCTCGATCTGCGCGAGGGCCGCTTCGAGTTCGTGGACAACATCGACGGCACGCGCACCGGCCGGCAGAAGCTCGTCACGACGGCGGTGGTGATGAACGGAAAGCGCGTCGGCTGATCGGAACGACTGACGCTCGCCTGAAGGCTTCGCGCTACGTCGAATCGAGGAACGCTCTCGTCGACCGTGATAGGGATCCGCAGCATCAAAGCTTCAACGCTGAATTCGCGGAGACACGCAGAGTCGCGCAGAGCATCTTTCTACTAGTGTTCTTGGCGGTCTCTGCGGACCCTCTGCGATCTCTGCGTTACCGTCGGCCGCGATCGCCGGTAGTGTCCGGCTTCAGCCGGACCGTGATCGGAGTCGTGATCGCTATCCGCAGCCTCAAAGCTTCAACGCTGAATTCGCAGAGCAGCGCAGAGTTGCGCAGAGCATCTCTGTACCAATGATTCTCCGCGACCTCTGCGGACTCTCTGCGATCTCTGCGTTACCGTGGGACCGCGGTCGCTACGAGTCGGATTCGGCGGCGGGGGATTTCAACCGCGGGGCCGCCGCTCGCGCGAGCAGGACGCGGTTGATCGCCTCCACCAGCGCCTCGGGGTCGCAGGGCTTCCGGAGAAACGCGTCGCAGCCGGCCGTCCTCGCCGACGACTCGTCACGCTCGAACACACACGCGGTGAGGACGATGATCGCGGCGGTCTTCGTGCCATCGGCGGCGCGGAGGCGATGGACCAGTTCGATCCCGTCAAAGGTGCCCATCACGCGAATGCCGGTGACGATGACGTCGGCGTGCGGCGCGAGCGGCAGCGCCGCATCGGTCGTGCCCACGGTGAAGACCGCGGCAGACGAATAGAGCAGGTACTCCGCGTAGAGGTCGCGATTGTCCCGGTCGGACTCGACGAGCAGGACCGCGACCGCGCGCGGAGGCGTACCTTGCGGACCGGGCGGGTGTCCGAGGTGTCCTGTCACGGCGGATTGTCTGTGTGGCTCGAGCAGCCGCCTGCATAGTAGCCACGGGGGCGACCGAACGGCAGTCAGGAAAACCCCCTGGTCTGCGAGAAAAATTTACGGGGACGCCGGCCGAAGAAGTACTGAGCCTGTGAGACCATGTGCCCATGAAAAAGCCGGTGACCCGGTCTCTTCCGATCGCGGTGGTGATGGCGGTCGGCCTCGCCTCGGCACTGACGTCCGGTCAGGTGCAGATGTGCCTCGGATCGCAGGCGCCGGCGTGCCAGGCTGTCCGCGGCGATCGATCCGAAGGGTGGCTGCCGCAGACGCGATCAGAAGTGATGGCGCGCAACGGGATGGTGACGACGGTCCAGCCGCTCGCGGCGCAGGCCGGCGTGCGGATCCTGCAGCAGGGCGGCAACGCGATCGACGCCGCGGTCGCCGCCGCCGCCGCGCTGAACGTCGTCTACCCGGCGAACACCGGCATCGGCGGCGACCTGTTCGCGCTGATCTACGTCGCCAAAGAGAAGAAGGTCTATCAGCTGAACGCGAGCGGCATCGCGCCGGCCGGCCTGACGCTCGAGCGCATGACGTCGCTCGGCTACAAGGCGAACCCGGCCAACTTCGGCCCCGGATCGGGCATGCCGTCGGGCGGCATCCTCACCGTCACCGTGCCCGGATCGCTCTGGGGCTGGCAGGAGGCGCTGACGCGCTTCGGGACCAGGAGCTTCAAGGACGTCCTGCAGCCGGCGATCGACTACGCCGATCAGGGGTTCCCGATCACCGAGGAGATCGCCAGCGGCTGGCGGATGAAGAATGCGCTGCCGCTCGCGGGCTGCTGCAAGGAGCCGGATCCCGATTCGGTGAAGACGTTCTACGTCGACGGCAACCGGCCGGCGACCGGCACCATCTTCCACAATCCCGATCTCGCCAGGGCGTTCCGGCTCATTCAGCAGCAGGGGCGCGACGCGCTCTATCGCGGCGAGATCGGCAACGCGATCATCGCCAAGTCGAAGGCACTCGGCGGGCCGATGACGCTGGAGGATCTCGCCAGCTACAAGGGCGAGTGGGTGACGCCGGCGTCGACGAGCTATCACGATCAGTACACCGTCTACGGCACGCGCGCGCCGTCGCAAGCCTGGGGCATCGTCGAGATGTTGAACGTCCTCGAAGCGTGCGTGCCGACGTGGTATCCGGGGCAGACGCTCGCGACGCTCGGACCGGCGAGCCCGCTGTACTGGCACGCGCTCATCGAGACCAAGAAAGCGGTCTACGCCGACGTCTACGGCCGCAACGCCGATCCGAACGCCGTGGCGGTGCCGCTCGACATGCTGACGTCGAAGGCGCACGCCGCGACGCTGTGCGGCAAGATCGATCCGAAGCACGCCGCGAGCACCGGCGCGCGCACCAGCGATCAGTTCGATCTCGGCGACACGATCTATCTCGCGGCAGCGGATCGCTGGGGCAACATGGTCTCGTGGATCAACAGCAACTTCGCCGGCTGGGGCTCGGGGATCACCGTGCCGGGCTACGGGTTCATCCTGCACAATCGCGGCGGCCTGTTCACGCTCGACGCGAACAGCCCCAACGTGATCGCGCCGAACAAGCGTCCGTACAACACGCTGTCGGCGGTGCTGGTGACCGAGCGCGATCGGCCGCTGCTGGTGACCGGTCAGCACGGCGGCGATCAGCAGGGACAGGGGAACATGCAGGTGCTGGTGAACCTGCTCGACCTGCACGCCAACGTGCAGGCGGCCGGCGACATGGCCCGCTTCAGCCACAACCAGGTGAACAACCGCCTGCAGCTCGAGTCGGCGCTGTTCGGACTGGTCGGCGCGCAACTCTCGGCGATGGGCCATCAGGCGGCGTCGTCCAACGGATCCCCGGTCGGCGGGTTCGAGGCGATTATGTTCACGCCCGATCCGCGATCGGGGCCAGGCTGTGCGCCGACGGATGCGGCCTGCAGCAAGCCGATCGCCGGCTTCTACCGCGGTGGATCGAATTTCCGGGAAGACGGCCAGGCGATCGGATACTAGGGGCAAGCCGATCGCGCAGCCGTCAGGGCAGCCGGCAAGCGCGGGCGTCAATCGCGCGCGGCAGTGCAGGGCGCGATCGGTGAACCTGCCGACGTTTGACGACCCGTGAGCTCCTCGAGCCGGCCGTGCGACAGACGGCCGAGCCCTCGGAACCAGTCTTCCACGACTTCCCGCACGACGGCGGCGTTGACGTCCGGCTCGACGCCGCCGAGGAAGTCCGCCGCCGCGAGGCCGCCGCTGAGCGTCGGCGCCGCGATCGTCACCGCCAGCAGTCGATCGCCGTCGTCAATCGGTCGTCCGTCGCCGCGCGCGAGGTCGACGTGGAGACCCGAGGGCAGGCAGCGGGCCGTCACGGTGACGCCGGCGACGCCGAGCCCGCTTCGCCTCCCTTGCTGGATTTCGTTGCTCACCCAGCGCCGCAACTCGGCGCCCGTCACCGTGAGCCGGCGGACGCGGTTGTCGAACGGGAACACGTCGTAGAGTCGTCCGAAAGTCATCGGACCGCCGGGCAGATCGGCCCACAGGCCGCGCGTCGCGCTGTTGACGGCCGCGACGTCCGCGCCGGGTACGGCCTGGCGCAGCGCCTCCGCGAACAGCGCGCCGAGCGGCGATCCGGTGTCGCCGCCGCGCGAGATCGGCGCGTCGAGCGACACGCCGAGCGGCGTCGCCTGGAGCGCGCGCACGCGCTGCAGTGCCGGCTCCATCGCGCGGACGATCGCGGGGTCGGGCGCGACCGGCCGTCCCTCGTACTGCGCCGCCACCGCCGATGCGCTCTGCGGCACGCACTGCCCGCCGGCCGGATCCTGCCAGCCGCAGACCTGGCGCGGCGCGAATGGCTGTACGCGCACCACGCGATGGCTCTCGCGGTCGACGACGACGTCGACGCGGCCGAAGGCCTGGCCGCGCGCGAACGGCTGGACGATCGCGATGCCCTCGACCTGGTGTGCGAGCCCGCCGTGCGTGTGACCGGCGGCGATGACGTCCACCATCGCGTGCGGCAGGGTTCTCGCGACCTCGAAGATCTCCGCGTCCGCGTCGCACGACGACAGGTCCGCGGGCCGATCGAACCGTTCGCAGCGGCCGCCGGCGTGAGCGGCGACGATCACGACGTCGGCGCCAGCGGCTCGGAGCGTCGCGGCCTGGGCGGCGATCGCCGGCGCGAGCGGCGCGACGCGCAGTCCCTGGACGTTGGCCGCGAGCGTGGACCGCAGCGCGTCGATCGTCATGACGCCGATGACGCCGACGTGGAGGCCGCCGGCGTCGAGCCTGACCGACGGGCGGACGTTCGGCCACGCGACGGGCTGCCCGGTGGCCGTGTCGATCAGGTTCGCGGCGAGGAACGGGTAGCGGGCCTGAGCGGCGCGCGCCTTGACGGCGCCGCGCGGATCGCCGGGCAGCTGCCGAGACGACGGCGAATCGATCGAGCCGAAGTCGAAATCGTGGTTGCCGATCGCTTCCGCCGCGTAGCCCAGCGCGTTATAGGCGTCGACGACGAGTGCGCCCTCGCTCAGGTCGGACTCGATGCCGCCCTGGAAGGTGTCGCCGGAGTCGACGAGCAGGACCGCTCCGTGGTCCGAGGCGCGCGCTGCGCGCAGGTTGTTGACGTAGCCGGCGAACAGCGGCAGCCCGCCGACTCCGTCGCGCGGAAACGCGGCGCCATGGAGATCGCTGGTGCCGACGATCGACAGCGTCACCAGCGTCGGCGCGTCGGGCGCCGCAGCGCGCGACGGCAGCGTCGACGCGATCGCGAGCACGATCGGCGCCGTCGCGAACAAACGCCGGGCCGTTCGCCGCTCCGTGGCGATCCGCAGCGCCGTACACGCCAGCGTGAGAAAGCAGCGCACGACTACCGCGGCGGCGCCTTCGGCACGCCAAGGCCGCCGACCGGGACGGTCTCGACGCTGTTGCTGAAGCCGGCGATGAGCGGACGGGCCCTGGCGATGGTGGCCTGGACGGCGGGCAGCGTCAGCGACGCGCGATGGCTGGCCGCGCTGTCCCACACCTCGGTGATCCACAGGCCGTCGGGATCCGCGGGATCCGTCGCGACGACGTAGCTGAGGCACCCGGGCATCGGCTCCAGCGAGCCGAGCATGACCGACAGCAGCGCCTCGCGCTGCCCGGCAACCGCGTTCATCTTGCCAATCAAGCCGTACATCTGCGGTGCTTTCTCCTGTTCCGCGCGCGCCGCTGCGCCGGCGAACCGTGCTGCAATCGCGGCGCTCGCCGCCGCCAGCAGCCGTCGTCTCGAGAGTGTCATGTGACCGTCATTATGAGACAACCGCGCGGCCGTCACACCCTGCGGTCACGCAAGGCTCGGGTTGTGACATTCTTGGGCTGTTCATCCTGCGGCAACCGGATCTTGAGAGAAGCTGGGGTGAAGTGATGGCAACCCGTTTTCCGATCGTGATGGAGCGTGAAGCGTCTGGCGTGTTCAGCGCCTAGTCGTCGGGTTGGCCTGCGTGGAATGACGCCGCATGTCGCGCTCGTCAGCCCGGCGGCGCTCGTGGGAGCCGGACCGGCCGTCGCAAGGCCGCGGCGGCGCGGGCGAACGGCCGTCTCGGTGGTCGTCCGCGGCTCACCCCGGCGGTCGCCGCCGCGCGCGCGCGATGAGTTCAGGCCAAGCGGTCGAGCAGTAGCAGCGATCAGAACAGCATCTTGACGCCGAACTGCAGCTGACGGGCGGTGCCGGCGCTGAAGATGCGACCGAAGTTCGGCGTGAACGCGATGCGGTTGGGGACGTCGAAGTTGACGCGATTGAACAGGTTGAAGATCTCGCACCGCAGCTCGAGGCGCGCGCCGCCGCCCGACAGCACGACGTCCTTCTGCACCGCGAGATCGACGTTGGCGTAGCCCGGCGCCAGCACGCTGTTCCGCTCGGCGCTGCCGAAGGTGAACGGCGCCGGCAGCGCGAAGCAGGCCGTGTCGAACCACTGCGCCGACGTCTGCGCCGCGCCCGCGTTGGGATCGCAGACGGCGTCGGGCCGCTGCGCGGGGCCCGATCCGATGTTCGCGCGATCGGTGCCGAGGTTGACGGTGAACGGCGCCCCCGACTGCAGCGCGACGATCCCGTTCAGCCGCCAGTCGTTGGCCAGCGCCGCGAGCAGGCGCGGCGCCGACGCGATGCCAGGCAGCGCGTAGGTCGCGCTGGCGACGAAGCGGTGCCGATGATCGAAGCTCGCGTGGGCGCGCTCGGCGTCCATGTTCCTGACGTCCTGCGGCAGGTTGGCTTCGTAGGTCGTCGCCCCCGGATCCGACGCATCGTCCACGGCGCGCGACAGCGTGTAGTTGGCGGAGAAGGCGAGGCCGCGCGACAGCCGCTGCTCGATCTTCGTCGTCAGCGCGTGGAACATCGAATAGCCGTCCCAGCGGATCGCGGTGACGTTGCTCAACTGCGGCACCGGCCGCCGCGCCGCGATCGGCCCCGGCCCGGGCGCCGGGACGTTGAGCACGGTTGAACTGTCGGCGCCGACGACCCACGATCCGACGTAGCCGATCTCGATCGCGCTCGTCGGCGCCAGCTGCCGCTGCACGGCGACGGAGACGTTCTTCGCGTACTCGGTGCGGTAATCGTGGTTCATCGTGTTGCCGCCGACGCTGCCGTTCGCCGGCGCGAGCAGCATCGTCTGCGTCACCGCGGTCGGCTGCAGCGCGTCGGCGGCGGCGTTGACGGTCTTCGCGAAGAAGAACGGCAGCGTCTGCGCCAGCGCCTGCTGCACGCTGTAGGCCCACTGGTTGAGAAAGATTCCGAACCCGGCGTTGACGACGGTATCGGCGCGCTCGCCGATCGTCCAGGCGAGGCCGGCGCGCGGCGCGAACCGCAGGTAGCTGGGCCGGAGCAGGCCCGGCGTCCAGCCGGCGTCCTTCGACGTCACCGCGGCGATCGGAATCTCGCCGAGGAGCGGCTGCGCCGACGGCGAGATCGTGCCCTGATCGTCGCTGGCAATCACGAAGCGTCCGCCGGGAACCGTGAGATCGATCGCCGACAGGCGGTTGTCGACGTCGCGCATCTGGCTGTTGATCTCGTAGCGCAGCCCGTAGTTGAGCGACAGGTTGCGGGCCAGCTTCCAGTCGTCCTGGCCGTAGGCGTGCAGCCAGGTCGTGCGTCCGTGTTCGTCGGCGCGGCCGATGCCGACCTGCCCGGCGCTCGGATAGCCGAGCAGGAAATCGGCGAACGCGTTGCCGCTCCACTGGCCGTTGAAGGTGAAGGCGCCGCGGGCAGCGTTCGGATTCACCGGATTGAACGACAGATGAAACAGGTAGCCGCCGAACTTCAGGCGATGCGCGCCGCGATCGACGAGGACGTTGTCGTAGAGCTCGATGCTGCGATCGTCGCGCGACACGAACGTCGCCGGATCGCCGATCGTGCTGAACAGTCCGCCGAACGACACTTGCGGATAGCCGAGGTCGAGCGGGTCGGTCGTCACGCCATGGAGTCCCGTCGCCTGCGCGAACGGCACACCCTGGTTCGGGCTCTCCTGCCCGCCGGACGCCTGCAGCCAGCCGAAGCGGAACTCGTTGAGGACTGACGGCGTGAAGGTGTGCGTGTAGCTGACCGCGACGTTGCGGCTCGTCGTCGCGACGCTGCGGCCGAATCCCGGCACCAGCGCTTCGTTCAGCGAGCTCGTGCCGAACGGCTGCACGTCGCGGACGCTGTACAGCGTCAGCCGCCCGGACAGCGTGTCGCTGTCCGACAGCCGCTGGTCGAGACGCAGCATCAGCTGATCCATCGGGTTCTCCTCGGTCTCGACGGCGAGGAGGTTCTGCACGGCGCCGCCGGCGGTCGGCAGCGGGAC
>Ga0134121_10004845_pt1 | contig 10966 bp, 11 predicted proteins | sample KB301_FD_96463 | JGI IMG/M metagenome (GOLD analysis project Ga0134121, IMG submission 96463) | Terrestrial soil microbial communities without Nitrogen fertilizer from Kellogg Biological Station, Michigan, USA - KB3-0-1 | ecosystem: Environmental > Terrestrial > Soil > Unclassified ...
ACGTTGATTCCGGTCGACGCCGAACGCGAGCATCGTGCGCGTTACGACGATCCCGCGTGGACGTGGCGGCGATAGAGGGCAGCGGGCAAAGGGCAACGGGCAAAGCGCAACTTGCGTTCATTCGGTTTGTGACCAAGCTTTTGCGCACCTCTCACTCATCGATTGATGAACGCCACTTCAGTCGTCAGCACGGACCGATCGTTCTTTGGACACCCGAAGGGCCTGCGCACGCTGTTCTTCGTCGAGTTGTGGGAACGTTTTTCCTACTACGGGATGCGCGCGCTGCTCATCCTGTTCATGACGGCGCCTGTTGCCGCCGGCGGTCTCGGGTGGTCCACGGACAAGGCCGGACCCATCTACGGCATGTACACGGCGCTCGTGTACCTCATGTCGCTTCCGGGCGGCTTCATCGCCGACCGACTGATCGGCCAGCGCCGCGCTGTGTTCGCTGGCGGCGTGCTGATCATGTGCGGGCACATCGTGCTCGCCATTCCTTCGGTGAACTCGTTCTTCGCCGGACTCGGCCTCGTGGTTCTTGGCACGGGCCTGCTCAAGCCGAACATCTCCACGATCGTGGGCCAGATCTACGCCCCTGACGATGAACGCCGCGACGCCGGGTTCTCGATTTTCTACATGGGCATCAACCTCGGCGCGCTGCTCGCTCCGCTGGTAACCGCTTCGCTCGCGCAGGAGCAGTGGTTCAAGAATGTGCTCTCGGGCTGGGGCTTCTCGCCGGAATCGTCGTGGCACTGGGGATTTGGCGCGACTGCCGTCGGCATGTTCGTCGGTCTCGTGTGGTACCTGATCGATCAGCGCACTCTGGGCGACGCGGGCAAGCATCCCGTGAACAGCAGCGACGCCGAGGCCGCGCGGATGCGCGGCTTGTTCTGGAAGGGCTTCGGCCTCGTTGCGCTCGTGCTCGCCATCATGGTCGGCCTGCACGTGAGCGGCACCGTCGAGCTCAGCGTGGCACGCATCAACGGAGCTTTTGGCATCACGCTGTTACTCATTGTCATCGCGTTCTTTGCGTGGCTGTTCACCAGCAAGGGATGGACGAAGGAGGAGCGGAAGCGGCTCATCGTCGTCGCCGTCCTCTTCTGGGGCGCCGCGATTTTCTGGTCGGTCTTCGAGCAGGCCGGCTCGACGCTCTCGCTCTTCGCCGAAAAGAGCACGCGCAACGAAGTCTTCGGCATGTCGTTCGGCTCCGGCAAATGGCAGTCGGTGAACTCGGCGTGGGTGATCATTCTCGCACCCATTTTCGCGTGGCTCTGGGTCAAGCTCGGCAAACGCAATCCATCGTCGCCGGCCAAGTTCGCGCTGGGCCTGCTGTTCGTGTCGCTGGGGTTTTTCCTGATGGTGCCGGCGGCCGCGATGGCATCCAACGGCAACCGCGTGGGCTGGTGGTGGCTGCTCGGCTGCTACTTCCTGCACACCGTCGGCGAGATGTGCCTGAGCCCCGTCGGCCTGTCCGCGATGACGAAGCTCGCGCCTGCGCAGATCGGCTCGCTCGTGATGGGCGTGTGGTTCACCGCAACATCGGTCGGCAACTTCCTCGGCGGCCAGGTCGCCGGCGCGTATGAGCGCTTTGCGCTGCCCACGCTGTTCGGCATCGTCGCGCTCGTTGCGCTCATCTTCGCGGGCATTCTTGCGGCGCTTGTCAAACCCATCAAGCGGATGCTCGCGGCTCCATAAGTGCGGAAGGGGGCAACGGGCAACGGGCAACGGGCAACGGGCAACGGGCAACGGGCAACGGGCAACGGGCAATGGGCAAAGCGCCAAGCGCAAAGCGCGCTTCCTATTCCAGCCCCATTCGCTTCTTGAGCTCGGCTAGCCGGTCGTCTGCCGTGCGTTCGTGAGCCGCACGCTCCGCCGCGCGGCGGAGGGCGTTTATCTGGCTGCCGAGCGCCTCGTCGTCACTGAGTCCGAGCTCGGCATCTGACGGCGGGCGCGCCGCTGGACCGTCACCTACCCCTGCCGCGGCGGCGCGGAGCTGCGCGGTCATCTCGGCTAGCTCACGCTCCGCGAGCTCGATTTCGGCTTGCTGCGCCGCAAGCTTGTTCTCGAGGACGGTCACGCGCTCGGTGTGCTGCGCTTCGAAGCGTTCGGCGACCTTGACCGTTTCCTCGTCCGAGATCGCCGCCGCGAGCTCGCGGCGCCGGCGAACCGTCGCAAGCTCCGTGCGTTCCGATTCGAGACGAACGCGCGTCGCCGACACGCCGCCCTGGAGATCTTCAACCGCGAGCCGCGCCTGCACGAGCGCCTGCTTCATGAGATGGATCTGCGCGCCCCGGTCTCCGGAGGGCGTCCGGCCGTTCAACAAGTCTTCGATTGAAGCGCGCAATCCATCAAACAAGGTCAACTCGCGTATCTCCAGCGAAACTCGTCGCGTACCTGGCGCATAAGCCGTTCCGGCGTGTGGTAATCCGGGAACAGCACCGTGTCGCTCACACGATTGAGCGCCGCGCGGAGAACGGGGAACCGTTCCGCCACGCGCCCGAACAATGCGCCCATGCCGTGCTCGTTCGCCAGACGGTGTTCGGCAGCCGCCTCATACCCGCGACGTCCCATCACTTCGTAGTACTGGAGGTCGGGGCCGCCACGACGCCAGCGCCGTCCTTCCACGTAGTCCGGGAACAGGCCGCTCAGCCAGAGCGCGTAGTTCCCCACGTGCATGCGCGCGAGAAACGCGCGGCGGGCATCAGGGCAATCCATGAGCGCGGTGATCTCCGCGAGCGTATCGAAGGAATCGTCGTCGCTCGCGGCAATTCGCCGGGCGCGATCGCGCAACCCGAAATGCAGCAGAATGGATGCGGTGTAGTCGGCGAGGGTGCGATCGGTTTCGCCTGTTTCCAGACAGGCATGGCGAACCACGACGTACGTAAACAAACGCATGGATGCATGCGCCGCGCTGGCGTGGTGCAGCAGCGCCGCAAGCAGCCGGCGGTCGTCGAGAATGGCATCGATGCCGTGGTCGCGCAGCGCCACCTCCGCGCCCCGCGCGGCGTCGCCGCCCGCGTGGCCGATGAGCTGGACGGCGAACTGCGCATCGTCCCTGGTCAACGTCGATCGAACATCAGCAGAAATCATGTACGCCCCCGTACAGAAGAGGAGTTCGTTCATGTTTACCCGCGAGTCTGGATCGGGCGAGTGAGCGGCGTCACGAACCGCTCTCCATTGCGACGATCCGGCTCCCGTGGGGTATCACCTATCTGTTATCGGCACCGCACGGCCCAACCTGAGCCCTCGCGGGTTAGCTTTCGGTTCGAGGCCAGTGCGTGCTTACCATCGCCATCCCCGTCCGGAATGAAGCGCCCACCATCGGGGTGCTGTTGTGGCGTATTCGCGCGATGTTCCAGGAGTATCCGCGCGAGTACGAAGTGCTCGTGTTCGACGACGGGAGCACGGACGGCACCACGGACGTGCTGCAGCCGTACCTGCGCGCGCTCCCGCTCACGGTCCTCGGCGGCGCACAACCGGTGGGCTATCCCCGCGCTGTCGACGAGCTGCTGCGCGAGGCGGCGAAGCGCACGCGGTATCCGCGGCGCGACGCCGTGATTCTCATGCAGGGCGACTTCACCGATCTGCCCGAGCACATTCCGGAGCTGGTGCGCCGCTTTGAAGGCGGCGCGGACATCGTGCTCGTGGATCGCGAGCCCAACCCCGGAACGCCGGTCGCCGAGCGGCGTCTCCGTACGCTGCTTCGTTGGGGGCACAAGCTGCGACTCCTGCGCGGTGCCACTGATGCCTACGGCACGTACCGCCTGATTCGTCTGTCGGTGATTCGCGACCTCGTAAAGCTCCGCGGCGAGGCACCCCTCGTGACGCATGAGGGCTGGGGAGGAAATCTCGAGCTCTTTCACGGTGTCCAGTCCGTGGCAAAGCGCGCCGAAACGGCGATCCTTTCGACCCGGTTCGATCTGCGGCCCCGCGCGAGTCGCCGGCGTCCCGTGGGCGATGCCGTCGCGGTGCTTCGCGTGTCGCGCTCGCTGCCACCTGTGCGCACGGACGTCCAGCCTCCGCGCCCGGTGCCCGCATGATCATGTTCGCGGGGGAGATTCTCGCGGTCGCAGCGGCAGTGCTCACCGCCACCCAGGCGCCGGCGACACCCATGCCGGTGCCATTCCAGGTCGGCGAGCGCGCGGTGTACACGGTGAAGTACTTCCTGGCATCCGGATCGGCATCGCTCGACGTCGCGGGCGTGGATACGGTGCGCGGACGCCACGCGTACCATTTCGTGTTCACATTCGAAGGCGGCGTGCCCGGGTACCATTTGCGCGATACGTCGCAAAGCTGGGTCGACCAGAGCGATTTCCGCACACTCCGTTTCCACCAGGATCAGGTGGAGCGAGGCAACACTCGCAAGCGGCGCTACGAAGTGTTTCCCGAGCGGGCGATGTATACCGGCGATGGAGGCAAGACGGAGCGCCCCTCCGTGGCAAATCCGCTCGACGACGTGTCCTTCATCTATTTCATTCGCACGCAGACACTCAAGGTCGGCGATACGCTCGAGTACCACAGCTACTTCAAGCCGGAAAGCAATCCCGTGAGGGTCGCGGTGCTGAGGCGCGAGAAAGGCGTGGAGACACCGGCGGGAAAATTCGACGCGATCGTCGTGCATCCGATCATCCGTACCAAGGGCATTTTCTCGGAAGACGGCAACGCGCTGATGTGGCTGTCCGACGACCCTGCGCATCGCGTGATTCAGATCAAGACCAAGCTCTCGATTTTCACGGCCACGATGCAGCTCAAGTCATACCGGGCGTCGTCGGCCTCGCCGGAAACTCCAGGAAAGAAGTGAGCGATCGGGAAATCGAGCTCGGCCGCGTGAGGACGGTGCCCATCGAGCAGCGTCCGAACAAGGTGAACACGGCGGAATTCGCGAGCCCGCCGGGCGGCGACCGGTCGTTCGACGCGTTCATCGCGGCGCTCCCCGACATTCTCAAGGCGCGCGATTTCCGCAGCGTCGTGGACGCAGTCGTGGCGGCCAAACGGTCGGCGAAGGCCGTGATTCTCATGGTCGGCGGTCATGTCGTGAAAACAGGCATTGGGCCGCTCATCATCGATCTCATGCAGCGCGGCGTCGCAACCCATCTCGCGATGAACGGGAGTGCCGCGATCCACGACTACGAGATCGCGCGGTTCGGTGCGACGTCGGAAGACGTGGCGCGCGGACTCCGCGACGGCACCTTCGGTATGGCCGAAGAAACGGGCCGCGGCCTGAACGAAGCGTTCATTCGCGGACACGAGCATGGGTGGGGAATGGGTGAGGCGGTTGCGCGCGCACTGGCCGTCCTCGAAGAACAGCGCGCTCTGGCGCACCCCGAAATGTCGGTGCTGCTCGCGGCGCGCACGCTCGGTGTGCCGGTGACGGTCCACGCAGCGCTGGGCGCCGAAATCGTTCACCAGCACCCGATCGCGAGCGGTGCCGCGATCGGCGACACGAGTCACCGGGATTTCCGCCGTCTGGCGGCGTCGATCGAAGGTCTCGATGATGGCGGCGTGGCGCTCAACATCGGCAGCGCCGTGATCATGCCGGAGGTGTTTCTCAAGGCACTCACGGTTGCCCGCAACGTGAACGCGGGACGGCCGCGGAATTTCGTGACCTGCGATTTCGATATGCAGCGGCACTACCGGCCGCTCGTGAATGTGGTCGAGCGTCCCACGCTCGACGGTGGGGCCGGTTACGCGATCACCGGCCACCACGAAATCATGATTCCGCTCCTCGCCTGGGCCGTGGCGGCCCGGCTCGATCGGAGCGTCTGAGCGCCGTTCAGTCCGAGCGGGAGCTCAGTTTGCGCAGCGTGCCCGGCGCGACGATCCGCAGCACCAGATAGCCCACGCCGCCGATGATGGCGATCTTCACGGTCAGCGCGAGCAGCACGCCGAAGATCCCGAATGCGAATCCGAGAATGCCGAATGCCAGCCTCAGCGCAAAGAGGCCGAGCAGCGTGAAGATGCCGATGGAGAAAATGGTTCGAAGCATAGGTGTGGTTCCTTTACGTCCTCGAGTCCCCCGTACGTTGCGAGCGACATGACAGTTTCAACTGCGCCGCGGACGGTCGTCGCGGGCGGCGGCGTGATCGGGCTCGCCGTGGCGCTGCGGCTCGCGTCACGAGGAGCGTCGGTGACGCTGCTCGCTCCGCAAACGAACGGAGCGGCGTCGCCCGCGTCGGCAGGGATGCTCGCACCGTCGGTGGAACGCGCGCAAGGACCCGCGCAGGATTTCAGCGATGCGTCGCGTGAGGCGTGGGACCGGTTTGCGGCATTCGTCCGGGACGAATACGGGCCGACCATTCCCGTACATCGAGACGGAATCGTGCGCATTGCGCGCACGGACGCCGACGCCGAACGCGTGCGCGCGACGCTGCGCCGCGATGACACGTGGATGACAGAAGCGGACGTTGCACGCGTCATCCCGGGGGTCGCCGGCGTCGTGGGAGGAGCGCACTATCCGGGTGACGGCTATGTCGACGTTCCAACTGTGCTCGCGTCGCTCGTCGCCGCGGCCCGGAAAGCGCCTTCAATTGCCGTCGTGGAGCTACCGGCGACGCTCGTCGAGTCGCGGGCCGAGTCGGTACGCGTGGGCCTCGACGGATCGACGCTCGACTGCGACCTCGTCGTGGTTGCTGCGGGGGTATGGAGCGCTGGACTCCCAGGGCTCGACGCGGCGCGCGCGGTGCGTCCCGTGCGCGGAGGAATGGTCGCGGTCGGCTCCCTGCCGCCGGAGATGCCGGTTTACGACGCCGAAGGGCACGTGTACCTGGTCCCTCGTGCCGGCGAGACGGTCGTGGGCGCCACATCCGAGGAAGCCGGCTTCGACGCCGCGCCCCGCGAGTCGGACGCCGAGGGGCTGATCGCTCGCGCGGCTGGCTTCGTCCCGGGGCTCAAGTCGGCACGCCGGTCTCGGCCTTGGGCGGGGCTGAGACCGATGACACCGGATGGCTTGGCGCTCATTGGAAGCGATCAAAAAGACCCTCGAATTCTTTATGCCTGCGGGCACGGACGGAATGGCTATCTGCAAGCCGCCCTGACAGCTGAAGTCATTGCAGGGATTGCATTTGGAGATGTCCAGCGGATCGACATCTCGCCCTTCGCGCCGGGGAGATTCTTACACCAGTAACCGATTAAATTTGTTTTGATGGTTACTCTGGCTTTTGCCAAGTGCGGCCGCCCCGTAACTTCGTGCCCTCGGCGGCGAACCACCGCAACACGAGCCGGAAAACCCGCGACCGCGAGCAGCCGTTGACTGAACCGCTCTACCAGATCCTCGGACGGCACCGCGCGTCCGCGCTTCCGGACCGAAAGCCGCCGTGGCTCAAGGTCAAGGCGCCAGGTGGTCCCAATTATTCGCGCCTCAAGGGGCTCATGCGCGACCTCGACCTCCACACGGTTTGCGAGGAAGCGCACTGCCCCAACGTCGGCGAGTGCTGGGAACACGGTACGGCTACGTTCATGATCCTCGGCGATGTCTGCACGCGAAACTGCGCCTACTGCGCCGTCGCACACGGCAGGCCGCCGAAGTACGACCCCGCGGAACCGGAGCGCGTGGCGGAAGCCGCGGCGCAGATGCAGCTGCAGCACCTGGTAATCACGTCGGTCGATCGCGACGACCTCCCCGATTTCGGAGCGTGGGTCTTCGCTGAAACCATTCGCCGCGTGCACGAAACCGTGCCCGGTTGTTCTGTCGAAGTCCTCGTGCCCGACTTTCAGGGCAATAAGGATTCCATTCGCGCGGTCCTCGAGGCGCGGCCCGAGATCTACAATCACAACACGGAAACCGTGCCGCGCCTCTACAAGAAGGCGCGCCCGGGCGGGCGCTACCAGCGGGTGATGGACATCTTCCGTTTCGCGAAGAGCATCGCCCCCGATATCCCGACCAAGACCGGCATCATTCTCGGGCTTGGCGAAACGAACGAGGAAGTCCTCGAAACGATGCGCGATCTGCGAAAGGTCGACGTCGATATTCTCACGCTCGGCCAGTACCTCCGGCCGTCCGATGACCACATTGCGCTCGACCGCTACGTGACCCCCGAAGAATTCAGAATGCTTCGCACCGAAGGGATGGCGATGGGATTCCGCCACGTGGAATCGGGCCCGCTGGTACGCTCTTCGTATCACGCGTGGGAGCAGGCCCAGGCCGCGAGCGCCGTCTGATGGCGCGCACTGAAACCAAGCCGCGGCCGCGCACCAAGCCGGCTGCGCCGCGGGAATCGGACGAGACCGGCCGAGAGTACCTGCGTACGATGCTGTTGCAGCGGCGCTTCGAGGAACGGTGCGCCGAAGCGTACGCGCTTGGCAAAGTCGGTGGTTTCTGCCACCTCTACATCGGCCAGGAAGCGGTGTCGACGGGCATCATGAGCGTGCTCCGCGACGACGATTACGTCATCACCACCTACCGCGACCACGGACAGGCGTTGGCGCGCGGCGTTCCGGCGCGCGGCGTCATGGCGGAGCTCTTCGGCCGCGTCGACGGCTGCGCGCACGGCAAAGGCGGGTCGATGCACATTTTCGACCGCAACGTGAACTTCCTCGGCGGTCACGGCATCGTGGGCGGACACATTCCGCTGGCAACCGGCGTCGCCTTTGCGATCAAGTACCGCGGCGGCGACCAGGTGATTGCGTGTTCGCTCGGCGAGGCGGCGGTGAACATCGGCGGATTCCACGAAGCGCTGAACATCGCGCAGCTCTGGAAGCTCCCGGCCATCTATATCATCGAGAACAATCGGTACGGCATGGGCACGGCCGTCGAGCGCGCCGCGGCAGGCGCCAACCTCTACGACCGCGCGGCGGCGTACAGCATGGCGTGCGCGCACGTGGACGGTCAGGACGTGTACGCGGTTCGCGCCGCGATGCAGGAGGCGGTGGAGCGCGGACGCACGGAGAGCCTTCCGACGCTGCTCGAAATCCGCACGTACCGGTACATGGGCCACTCGATGTCCGACGCGGCGAGCGGGACGTATCGCTCGAAGGCAGAGCTCGAACAGGATCTCAAGCGCGACCCGATTGAGCTCCACAAGCGCATACTGCTCGAGCGCAAGCAGATCACCGAAGCCGAGATCGCAGCGCTCGACGAAGAAATGAAGAAAGTGGTGCAGGATGCGTGGGACTTTGCGGACCAGAGTCCGGAGCCGCCGCCGGCCGCGCTCTTCGAGGACATTCTCGTGGATTCGCACACATGACCGTCATGACCTACCGTGACGCGCTTGGTGCGGCGCTCCGCGAGGAAATGCAGCGCGACGACCGCGTCTTCCTGATGGGCGAGGAAGTGGGCGTGTATCAGGGCGCGTACAAGGTGTCGAAAGGACTGCTGCAGGAATTCGGCGAGATGCGCGTTGTCGACACGCCGATCGCGGAGCTGGGCTTCAGCGGCGTGGGCGTTGGCGCCGCCATGGTCGGCCTTCGCCCCGTGATCGAATTCATGACGTGGAATTTTGCGCTGCTCGCGCTCGACCAGGTCGTGAATTCCGCGGCGAAAATGCTCTACATGAGCGGCGGCCAGTTTCCCATGCCGATCGTGTTTCGCGGGCCGAACGGCGCCGCGCTCCAGTTGTCGGCACAGCATTCGCAGGCGTGGGAGTCCTGGCTCGCGCACATCCCGGGGCTCAAGGTCGTCACGCCGAGCACGCCGTACGACGCGAAGGGCCTGCTCAAGTCGGCCATTCGCGACGACAATCCCGTGGTCGTGCTCGAAGGCGAGATGCTCTACAACACGAAGGGCGAGGTGCCCGACGAGGATTATCTCGTGCCGATTGGCGTGGCCGATCTCAAGCGTGAAGGCGAGCACTGTTCAATCATCACGAACGGCAAGATGACGCTCATCGCGCTGCAGGCGGCGGAGCAGCTCGCAAAGGACGGCATCAACTGCGATGTGGTCGACCTTCGGACGGTGCGGCCCATCGACGTCGCGGCGATCACAACCTCGGTGAAGAAGACGAATCGCGCGGTGGTGCTCGAGGAGGGCTGGGAGATCTGCGGCATCGGCGCGCAGGTCGTGGACTACATCCAGCGTGATTGTTTCGACTGGCTCGACGCGCCGGTGATTCGCGTGCACCAGGCCGACGCCCCAATGCCGTACGCGAAGAATCTCGAACGTATTGCGAAGCCGGACGCGGCAAAGACCGTCGCCGCGGTGCGCAAAGTCCTCTATCTCGACTGAGCCATGGCGACCAAAGTCTTCATGGAAGCGCTGTCCCCGACGATGGAAGAGGGGCGGCTGGTCAAATGGCACCGTAATGAGGGCGACGCCGTAAAGAGTGGCGACGTGCTCGCGGAGGTCGAGACCGACAAGGCCGTGATGGAGCTCGTGGCGCGCGGTGACGGCGTCCTGCGGAAGCGACTCGTTGCCGAAGGCGCGACGGCACCCGTGGGCCAGCTCGTCGGCGTCATCGCCGGCGCAAACGAAGACATCGGCGCGCTCGTCGCCGACGCGGGTGCTGCGGCGCCGGCCGCAGCCGCGGCAGCTCCGCCACCGGCCCCCAAAGCCGCTCCCGCTGCCGCGGCGGCGCCGTCACCCGCCCCCGCGCCGGCCCCGAAGCCCGCTCCCGTACCAGCGGCGCCAGGGATGGATATCGATCCCGCGTCGGAGCAGGCACCGCACGCAGCCGAGAGCGACGGCACGCGATCGTCGCCGCTCGCGCGCCGGCTCGCGCGTGAAGGCGGACTCGATCTCGCCGGGCTTCGCGGCACCGGTCCCAGCGGTCGCATCATCAAGCGCGATGTCGAGGCGGCGCTCAGCGCCCCGCGAGTCGCGGCTCCGGCTGCGCGGGCGGCGCAGAGTGGCGCCGACTTCGAGGACGTCGCGCTGACGCAGATCCGAAAGACGATCGCGAAGCGGCTCTCGGAGTCGATTGGCCCGATTCCGACGTTCTACCTCACCGCGGAATTCGATCTCACGCGCGTGTCCGAGCTGCGCGGTGCGATGACGGATTTCGGCGACGAATACAAGGTGTCGGTCAACGACGTCGTG
>Ga0134121_10004847_pt1 | contig 10966 bp, 7 predicted proteins | sample KB301_FD_96463 | JGI IMG/M metagenome (GOLD analysis project Ga0134121, IMG submission 96463) | Terrestrial soil microbial communities without Nitrogen fertilizer from Kellogg Biological Station, Michigan, USA - KB3-0-1 | ecosystem: Environmental > Terrestrial > Soil > Unclassified ...
AGCTTCCACAGGTGATTGTTCGAGGGCAGGCCGGGTTGAGTGTTGGGTCTGGAAGTAGTTTTCTCGCCGGTGGTTCGCTGTCTCCCGAGCGAGTGGACCCAGAACCGCGGTAGCGCAGCAAGCGTGCCCGCGGTCTCCCGAAGCTCCAGGCGCGGGGGGATTTTCATAGCAGCGAACGACCCTGCCCGGCGTCGTTAGCAAGCGTGTGCGCGTTCTCCAGAAGCGCGTGTGCGAGCGCGGGCTAGGTCAGGAAGCCGCGCGCGATCGTCATCAGCTCGGTGTTCGCGGCCACCGACTTGGTGAACGCTTCCTTCTCCGACGCCGACAGCTCGAACTCGTAGATCCGCTCGGCGCCCTTGGCGCTGAGCTTGACCGGCACGCCGACGAACGCCCCGGTGACGCCGAACTCGCCCTGCAACTCGACCGAGCACGGCAGCACGCGGCCCTGGTTGCGCACGATCGCCTCGACCATCAGCGCGGTTCCGGCGCCCGGCGCCTGCCACGCCGACGTCCCGATGAGGCCGGTCAGCGTCGCGCCGCCCTTCTTGGTGTTCTCGACCACCTCGGTCAGCTTCTCCGGCGACAGGAACTTCGACACCGGCACGTTGCCGATCATCGCGGTCGAGACGATCGGCACCATGTCCTTGTCGGTGTGCGCGCCGAGCACGATCGCCTGGACGTCCTCGACGCTGACGCCAGCGGCCATCGCGAGGTAGGTGCGGAACCGGGCGCTGTCGAGCACGCCGGCCGAGCCGACCACGCGCTCGCGCGGAAAGCCGGTGACCTGCTTGGCGACGAACACCATCGCGTCGAGCGGGTTCGACACGACGATCAGCACCGCGTCGGGCGCGTGCTTCTTCACGTCGGCGCAGATGCCCTTGACGATGCCGGCGTTGATGTTGATCAGCTCCTCGCGCGACTGGCCCGGCTTGCGCGGCACACCGGCCGTCATCACGACGACGTCGGCGCCGGCCATCGCCTCGGGCTTGTCGGTCGCCACGAAGCTCGTGTTGTTGAAGCCCTCCCACGGCCCGCACTGCGTGAGGTCGAGCGCGCGACCCTCGGCCGGCCCGGCCTTGATGTCGATGAGCACGAGGTCGCCGAGCTCTTTTTGGACTGCCCACTGGGCGACGGCCGCACCGACGTTGCCGCCGGCGCCAACGATTGCGATCTTGGGACGCTTGATCATGGTGCCCGAGGAATACCCCCGACCGTGAAGTCGGCGCAACAGGCGTAGCGCACCGCGTCGCCCGTCGAGCCGGGAATCTGGCGGGGGTGAAGGCGGTACGTGCCAGGTGTCGCGCTGACCCAGCTTCGCGCCTACGAGCGCCGCATCGTGCTGCTCACCAAGGCGTGAGCGGCACGGCGCGTCAGCCGCGCGCGGGCTCGAACAGCGTCGTGCGCACGAGCGGCTCGGCGTCGAGCACATCGACGTCGATGACGCGGGTCTTCGCGTCGACCTCGTAGACCCGCCCGCTGAACGGCCCGCGCAGCGACAGCGGGGCGTCGCCCAGGTAGCGCAGGCGCCGTGCCGCGGCATCGGGCGATGGCGGCGTCGACACACCCGCAGTGGCACGCAGCTGCGTGGTGGAGGGAACGGCGTGGCGCCGTTGTGAACAACACGACATGGTGACTCCGTTTCCGTCAGGGTTAATGATCGTGCGCCGCGAACCGGCGCTCCAGCAGGCACGCCCCGCCGGAGATCGCCAGCCACAGCGCGATGCCGGCCGGCCACGTGTCGGCCAGCCAGCCGGCGAAGGGTGCGGCGATCCACAGGCTCAGGCAGTACGGGCAGTCCATCAGGCGCCCCAGCATCCCCGAGCCCGCGGCCCGGCGCAGCGCCACGATGACGTCGAAGGGTCCGTCCTCGTGCGCCACCAGGTGGGCCACCCGCCAGCAGGCGAGCACGACCGCCAGGAACCTCAGCCAGTCGTCATGCATTGAAGACCGAGAAGGCCACGCTCGGGTCGATGTAGATGACGTCTGGATCGTATTGCCACGCAGGGACCTGCAGGTGACCACCGTCGGCGCCGGACGGGCTGAACGCACGGCTGGCCACGTGCGCACCGAAGCTGTACGTGCCCTCGGCGGCCGTGCTCGGCAGCCGGTAGATCACCTGCAGCATCTGGTTGTTGTCACCGACGCTATCGTGCCAGTGCTGGTAGGTCGTGCTTCCCGCCACGGCCTGCGCGCCGCCGCTGCCGCTGATGAACACGAAGTTGCCGGCACCGCAACCGCTGGCCCACAGGCTGGCCGAGCGCAGGTGGCGTGCCGACGCGTCGAGCGTGACGCGGAAGTACAGGTCCACCGGCGTGCTGTGGCGGCGCACCACGGGGCAGATGCCGTCGATCGGTGTGAACGGGCCGGTCGCCGAGAGGCCCCACTCCACTGCCAACGGGCCCAGCGGCGCGCTGTTGTCGACGTTGAACGCGACTTCGGCCGACATCGGCGGCACCACGGCACCGCCGGCGCCGAGCTCCAGCCTCACCACGTAGCGGCCGTTGGCGAAGTTGTAGCTCGGCCAGTCGAGCAACAGGCTCTGCGGCAGCCAGGGGTTGGGGCCGGCGGGCAGGTCGATCGGGTACCACCCGGCGGCATCCGCCGACGGCCAGTACCACTCGCCGACGCCCGTGCTGCCGAGCCGGTACAGCGGCCAGGTCAGGCCGACGAACGGCGTGAACGAGGTGAAGCTCGCGCCGTCGTCGCTGCTGTACTTGTAGATGAGGCGGTAGTGCGTGGCGCCCGGGTTGGTGCGATGGCAGCCGTACAGCGACAGCACCCTCGCCAGCGGGGAGGCCGCGCTGGGGAGCGGAAGCGTCTCGGTGAACAGGCCCGACGGGTGCGGCCGGTTGGTTCGCAGCGCGTAGCCGTTCGCGGTGTCGTAGACGGTCGGATCGCCAGTCACCGGTAGGCGGCCCGCCATCACGATCGCCGGCACGTTGCCGCAGGGAATGTTCGTGGGGCCGCAGGCCACGCCCGACCGCGCGTTGGGGCCGGCGTGGATCGTCACCGGGCCGATCGGACCGGCGTCCCAGCGGACCTGGAAGTAGTTCTCGCCGTAGATCTGCTCCTCGTCGCCATCGCCGTCGGTGTCTTGCAGCACCCGGAACGTGATGTCGGGGACGTCGAGGATGGGCACCCACGTGGGCACCAGGACGTCGAAGCAGCGCTTGAACGGGCCGATGTAGCGGCGCAGATCCAGCGCGCGCAGGTCCTGCGCGTCGAGCTTCAGCTGGCCGGCCAGCGTGTGCACGGTGGGGTGGATGGCCTCGGCCGCCGTGCCACGATCGGTGACCTCGTGGCTCGGCTGGCGCAGCTTCTTCAGCTCGGCCGGCAGCGGCGGCAGCATGTTGGGCAAGGCGAGCGGCGCGTCCAGCGCCGCGTTCAGCGCCACCGTGCTGGTGCCGAAGCCAACCTGCGATCGCGCATGGTCCAGCCGAACCGCGATGTCGCGGCCCAGGCTTTGCTCCACCGTCGCGATCAGCCGCGTGCGATCGAGCGCGCGGAGCGGCCGGGGGTCCGGTCCGGGGCCCGGGGGGAACGGCGGCAGCTCACGCGGGATCAGCTCGTCGATCAGCTCGCGCAACGTGGGCCGTTCGAAGATGGTGGGGAAGCAGTGGCGCTCGTGGCGGAAGCGCACGACCCAGTCGATGTCCCAGCGCGGAATCCACACGCAGAACTTGCCGCACGCGTCGGTGCGCGTGGTCGCGATTACCTCGCGGCGGCACGCGAACGGGAAGTACCACGACCAGCTCGCCTGCGCCGGAAAGAACCCGAGCAACGAACAGTCGGTGTCCTCGACCTGCACCGTGGCGAACGGCACCGGGTAGTCGATGCCGGTGACAGGATCGGTCTTCACCACCTCGCCGCAGACCTTGCGGAACAGCAGCAGCTGCGGATCGATCTCGAAGCGGAACTTCGCCGTTGCCTCGCCGAGGGTGAGGCCATGAAGTTGCTCGGCCGGTACGTCGCTCATCGCGGCGAGCCGCCTCGCCGATGAAGTGCCGATCTTGAATTTCTCAGGGTCGTTGCCCTGTGCATGTGCTGTTTTCTGCATGACCTTCCCTCTCCTGTACGTGATGTGTTGTCGTTTCCAAGATTGAATATGATGAGTATGCTTGTTGAATGATTCGTTATTAGGCGCGTTCGGGCTTGTCCGGATCGATGTCGTGATCGCGTGGACCTCGATCTGGGAAGCCGAGGGCAGCCGAGCGCGCCGAGGCGCACGGGCTGCGAGGCCCTTTGGCCGTGCGCCGGAGGGCGCGGTGTCCTATCGCTCGTTCGGGCGCGGCAGGGCCGGTGCTTGCCGCTGAGGATCCGGCTTCTGTGCTGGCGGCATCCGGCGCACCGCGATCTCCTTGGCGTCCTTCAGGTACCGGGTGCACGCCTCGTCCGTCGCGAACAGGTCGCACGGATGACTCAGGTAGGTCGTGTAGGGACGCTGCCAGTCATGCGGCCCGCCCCGGCAAGCGTCGTACACCTTCGGCTGCGTGGCGGCCGCGGCGCAGCTCCCCGGGGTATTCGGCACGTCGCACTGCCCGGGCACGCGGCCGAAGCAGCCCCCGGGCAGCACCGATCCCATCGGCCCGGCGCACAGCCGATCCTCGGTCGTCGCGACGTCGAAGCTCCAGAGGTCGCTCGCGCACGCAAACTTGTTGTCGGGCGCCGGCGGTGCCGGTTGCACGGCCGACGGGAAGATGGTCCCGTAGAAGCCGCCTTCGCGATAGGTGAAGACCTGGCGCTCCGGGGCCGGGTACGTGTCGTGCGTCCCCACCGGTGCACCCGCGGTGGGCGCGAGCGTGACGTCGGCGCCGGCGGCCACGGGCACCGCGGGATCGAGTGTCCCCAGCATCACGCTGTAGTAGCCCGTGCGGACCAGAGAGCCGCCGGGGCCCGGCACGTGCGGGCCGTTGTCCGGACACGGGAACTCGATCGCGGCACCGCCCGTGGGGCTGCCCTGATAGATCATCTGGCCTCCGTAGGGAGTCGGAAATTCCACCAGGCGGCCGTGGGCGAACACCGGCGCTGTGGCGGCTCCCGCCCCGAGCCCGGGGTCGGTGTCGTCGCAACCGTAGAGGCCCTGGCAGATCCGCACGCGGACCGCGGCACCGGGCGTGATCGCGAGGTGCACCGTACGAGGCCCGTCGCCGGGGGCGCGCATGCACTGCCCGACGTAGCGCGGCTCCCAGTCGCAGTTGCGGCGCACGGGGTCGCCTCGCAAGCACACCTGGTCGCAGCGCTGGAAGCTCTGGATCGGCGTACCGTGGTTCTCGCGGAACTGCGTCTGGACGCGCACCTTGGGCAAGAGGGTCGTGCCATCGCCGCGTATCGAGATCGAGACCCTCGCCTCGACCGCGTTGACCCGAGCGAGCACGCACGCGGACACCCGCTCCAGGCACGCCGGGGTGGCGGCCTGCGCGCGCCACGTCGTTTCGCTCGGCGGGGCAGGGCTCTGGCGCGCGGCCCACGTCTGGTACGACTGGCTACACAGGCCGAGCTGGCCGGGGAAGCCGCACGCGAAGCGGTGGCGCGTGGCTGCGAGTTCCTCCCAGTCCGGGGGCAGGTCCACCTGCTCGTCGGGATCGAGCGCGCACGACACGATGTACTGCACCAGGTCGGGCGCATACGGCTGCCCCAGCAGCGAGCGCCAGGCCGGATCGCTGGTGAGCAGCGCGGGCGTGAGCGCGCGGGCGGAGAGCTGCAGGAGCAGCTGCTGGAGTGGCCCGGCCAGCGCACCCGGCGACAGACCATTGTGCCCCACGTCGTCGCCGACCGCTGCCGACGCCAGGCCGTTGGTGGGCACGTCTGGCGCGGGCGCGCTCGAGGGGGCCTCGCAGGCCGGTGCCGGCGCCAGCGAGGACGGCGGACAGGCCGCGCCGCGCGGCGCCGGGGCTTCGCGGCAGTGGCAGCCCGCGAACATCCCCACCACGCTCCCCACCACCACGAGCAGATACCAGCGCCGCAACACGCAGCCATGAGACTCGGTCACATCCGTCACGACAACCCCCTTTTCCCGCCAGTGCTGCAGCGCTCCTTCGCAAGCCACGTGCCCGACCACGCGCGGTCTAACCCTGCGGATCGCGGTGCCAACGGCGGTGTTGCGGGGTGTTGCGGGGTGTTGCGGGTGTTGCGCTCGGGCGGTTGCGCCGTGTTGCACCCGGCCGGGCGGCCGGATCTGCAGGCTACCGGACCAGCGGGCGCAGCTCCGCGAGGATGGGCGGCGGGACGTCGGCGAGCTGCCACGCATCGAGGACGCGCCTCGCCAGGCGCCTGGCCTCGTCCGCATCGCCTCGGTTGCCGCGCGCGTGCAGGGCCTGGGCGGCGCGCGCCATCGCCATGTTTGCGCCATCGAACAGGGCTGCGTTGTCGCGGGTCCGCGCCTCGATGTCGATCGCCAGATCGTGCTCACCCGCGGCGGTGAACGCGCGCACCATGGCCTCCGCCAGGAGATCGACCTGCTCGTCGGCGTTGCGCACCAGCGGCCGCCACTCCTGGGCGGCGCCGCGGAGGTCGCCCGCCGCGAACAGCCGCGCGCCCGCCGCGAACGGCGACCTCGACGACGGCGTGAGCGCGCCCAGCCGCGAGAAGCAGCGCGCGGCCGCCGGCGGCGACGCGTATGCGCAGATCGCGATGGCATAGCGCTGGCCGTCCAGCGAGGCCTCCCAGTCGAGGACGGGCGGATCGGGATCGACGAGCTGCCGGATCGCCAGATCGGCGACCTCGCTCGCCCGTCCGAGCACGTTGGCGATCTCGACGGCGCGCCACGCCAGCTCGAGCCGCTGCGCGCGCACCCAGCCCGCGTCCTCGGGCCGGACCGCCATCGCGTCCTCGGCCGCTGCGAGGGCCTGGCCGAACCGCGCCTCGCTCGCGTCGAAGCGCACCGTCAGGAGCTCGTGCAGGAGCTCGTGCACCGGGAGCGGGCTGCCGGCGAGCCGCGCGGCGATGTTGGCGACACGCGCCGCCTGAAGGTGGCCGCGGCGCAGCAGCCGATCGCTCAGCTGGCTGGCCGTGTTCGTGTCGAGCGGCGACAGCACGTAGGCGCGCTCCGCGTAGATCAGCGCCGCGTCGGCCTGCTTGGTGTTGCGCGCGGCGAACCACCAGGCGTTACTGTCCCACGGCGCCCACGCGCGCCACTGGACCATGGTCCAGGTCTCGCTCGACGTGTCATCCGTGAAGAACATGAGCTGTCCCCAGGGAGCACACCACTCACCGGTCGGGTTCTTCGGTTCCTCGACCGCGCGCCGGGCCCACGTGCGCCCGTCCTCGCGCGCGGTGCCCTGCAGGAGGCACGACAGCGTCGCCGCGATGACCGACCGACCCCACGTGGATGGCTCGGCGTCGTACTGCTGCCGCAGATCCGCGATCGCCGCCGGATCATCCCGCCGCTGTGCGATGTGCTCGACGCGTGCGCGCGCGGCCCGTGTGCCGGGCGTCGTGCCCTGCGGCAAGGTGACCGCCGGCGTCCGTTGGCCCAGCGTGTACGTGCAGATGTAGCGTACGAACGACGCCAGATCGGTTGCGCCGTCGGCGCCGGTAAACCACGCGCACTCGTCCGGAACGCCGCCCGCGTTGTTCGCCAGCGCGAGCGTCCAGTCGAGCAGGCGCAGCATCGTGGCGACGTCGCGCGCCCGCGCGTAGTCGGCGACCGTCGGGTCGGGCGCACGCGCTAGCGGGATCGCGTCCGGGCCGATCAGCGCGGCCATCGCGGCGCGGACCGCCTCGTACAGCGCGTGGCCCTCGCCCGTGCCCCGCTTGATCTCGGTGGTGTCGGCGCGCCGCAGCGTGAGGTCCACGCGGAGCCGCAGCGCGGCGTCCGCCGAGCCCAGCCGGGAGATCCGGCCATCCAGGTACGCGTCGCTCTGCCGTGCCGCCACCAGCGCGCGCGCGCGCGCGTCGGCACCGCCATACGGATCCTCGTCGAACTCCATCGCCCGCCGTAGATCGAGCAGCTCCGCGGGCACCCGGGTGCGGGACGGCAGCCCGCCGAGGAGGACCCGCGCGCGCTCGCAGGCCAGCGAGCCGGCGGCGGCGCCGAGCCAGCCCCACTCCGCCACGCTGCCGTCGACCTCGAGCACCGGACACGCCAGCACCGAGCCGGGCCGGGCGAGCGGCGATGGCGGCGGCCCGGGCCGCGGCCACAGCCACCACGCCGCGAGCGCGGCGGCGGCGGTCACCGCGAGCGCCAGCGCGGCGATCGTGCGTCGTGTCCGGGGCCGTGGTTGCGCGTCAGGCGGCGGGCGCTCGAGCACGGTGGATACGCGGCCTGCCGATGGCTCGAACTCGCGTGTACTCCCGATCGACGGCGAGGCGCTCCGGGTGGCGGTCACCACCGGGCTGGTCGGCGCTTCCGCGAGCGTGGCGTCGCCGGGGCGCATCGGCCGCGCCGGGGGCGTCGGCTCGCCGGTTGGCGCCGGCTCGTCGCCGGTGGCTGGCGGCGGCGCGGGCGTGCCCTCGGCGGGGTCCTCGGCACCGTCCTCCGCGTTGTCCTCCGCCCCGGACCCCGGGGGCGGCTCGACGCCGAGCGCGCCGGCCAGCGCACGCACGGCCTCCCGTGCGGAGCCGAAGCGCTCGCCGGGCGGCCGCGCCGTGGCGCGCGCGAACCACGCGTCGAATGCGGGCGGCAGCGCCACGCCGGCCGCGCTCGCGCGCTCGCCGGCAGCCTGCGCCGGACCATCAGCGATCCGCATCGCGAGCCCGATCGATGGCTCGTCGCGGCCCGGTACCCAGTACGGCACGCCCGCCAGCAGCGCGAACGCCACCAGCCCCAGCGCGTACAGATCGGTCGCGGGACCGATCGCGCGGCCGTGGATCTGCTCGGGCGCCATGTACGGCACCGAGCCGACGATCGCCGTCGTGTCGCCGCCGGTCGCCGACAGCACCTTGGCGACCCCGAGATCGAGCACCTTGATCCGCGGCGGCACCCCGGCGCGCTCCTCGAGGAACACGTTGCTCGGCTTGAGATCGCGGTGCACCACGTTGCGCGCGTGCATCCGCGCGAGCGCGAGCGCGAGCTGGCCGAGTAGCTCGACGACCTCCGCGGCCGGCCGGTGGCCGAGCCGGGCGAGCCGCTGGGCCAGGGTCTCGCCCTCGAGCAGCTCCATGACGATGAACGGCGTCCCGGTCTCGGCGTCCACGCCGGTGTCGAGCACGTCGACCACGAACGGGCTGTCGATGCGCCCGGCCATCCCGGCCTCGATCCGGAACCGCTCGCGGGCGTCCGGATCCTCGACCTTGTGGTCGAGCATGAGCTTGATCGCGCGGGCGCGGTTGGTCTGCAGATCGACGACCTTGTAGACCGCCCCCATTCCGCCGCGGCCGACGAGCTGCACGACGCGATAGCGGCCGGCGATCAGCGTCCCCGGCGTCATCCGTTCTTGCCCGCGTCCGGCGAGGTCATGCGCGGAACTCGCCGGGGACCAGCCGGTAGCGCTTGATCCAGCGCTGGATCTGCATCCGCGCCTTACCCATCGAGCGCGCCACGGCCGCGACGTTGCCGTGGTGCTCGCGCATCAGCACCACCAGGCGCTCGCGCAGCGGGTCGCCGGGCCCCGGCGTCTCCGGCGGCGTGTGCGGTGGCGTGGCGGTCGTGGCGGTCGTGGTTGCCGTGCCGAGCGTCTGCGCCAGATCCTCGACGTCGATCACCCCGTGCGCGCACGTCACGAGCGCCCGGGTGATCGCCTGCTCGAGTCCGCGGATGTTCGTCGGCCAGTCGTGGCGTAACAGCGCGCGGAGCCCGCCGACCGTCACGCGGCAGCCGTTCGCCTCGCGGCGGCGGCGGAGTACGTCGGCCAGGATCAGCCCGAGATCCTCTCGGCGCTGGCGCAGCGGCAAGAGCTGCAGCCGGTAGCCGCTCAGCCGCGCGAGCAGGTCGCTGCGGAACGCGCCATGGCCCACCATCGCGTCGAGCGGCCGGTGGGTCGCGGCGATCACCCGGATGTCGACCGCGACGGGGCGCGTTCCCCCGATCGGCATCACCTCGCGCTCCTGGAGCACGCGCAACAGCGCCGCCTGGTCGGTCAGCGGCAGGTCGCCGATCTCGTCGAGGAACAAGGTCCCCGCGTCGGCCGCGCGGACGAGCCCGGGGTGATCCGCGGTCGCTCCCGAGAACGCGCCGCGCTTCCAGCCGAACAGCTCGGCCTCGACCCGCTCGCTCGGCAGGCCGCCGCAGTTTACGGGGATCAGCGCGCCGGTCCGCCTCGACAGCTCGTGGGCCGCGCGCGCGACGACCTCCTTTCCCGTTCCGGTCTCGCCCTCCACGAGGATCGTGATCTCCGCCGCGGTCATCCGGGCCAGCTCGTCGAGCCCGGCCGCGACGTCGGGCAGGAGCGAGGCTAGCCCGCGGCGCAGCGTCGCCGGCGGCTGGTACGCCAGCTCGCCGCCCTGCGCGATCGCCTCGCGGAACACGAAGATCGTGTCGCCGGCGTCGATCGTGTCGCCGTCGGCCAGGATGGCCCGCGTGACCCGGTCGCCGTTGACGAATGTCCCGTTCTTCGATCCCTCGTCCTTCACGCACCACGCGCCCAGGCAGCGCTCGAAGCGCGCATGCTGGGCGGAGATCTTGGTGTCGGGCACCACGAGATCAAGCGCCGGCTCCCGGGCGCGCGGCGCCACGTCCAGCGCCTCGCCTCGCCGCACCTCCACCTGGTCGTGGCGATCCAGCCGGAGGCGCAGCGGCGGCGCCTCCGGCTGATGTCCGCGGGCCACCAGGAACAGGCAGGGGCCGAGGCCGGCGCCGGACGCCCGCCGCCGCACCGTCGCCGAGTCCGTGTCCCCTCGTCGCGTTCCGCCGCTCACCCCGTTAGTTCAGCACAGCTGGGCGCTCCGCGCGAGTTGCGGTCACGGCACGACGAAGATCGGCTCGGTGACGCCGAACGGGATGCGCCCCGGGTGCACCGGCTCGAGCGGCTTGGTTCCGTAGGCCGCGATCACGACGAAGCCGCCGGTCGCCCGCGTCTGCACCGGAACC
>Ga0134121_10004849_pt1 | contig 10962 bp, 7 predicted proteins | sample KB301_FD_96463 | JGI IMG/M metagenome (GOLD analysis project Ga0134121, IMG submission 96463) | Terrestrial soil microbial communities without Nitrogen fertilizer from Kellogg Biological Station, Michigan, USA - KB3-0-1 | ecosystem: Environmental > Terrestrial > Soil > Unclassified ...
CCTTCGCCACCTTCGCCCGCGAGCGGCGGGTGATGCTGAAGGAAAGCGAGATGCCGCAGATCATGCAGAACGCGGTGCTCGCCTCGGAGGACGCGAACTTCTTCCGCCACGGCGGCATCGACGCCATGGGCATCGCCCGCGCCGCCTTCACCGACCTGCGGCGCGGCAAGGTGGTCGAGGGAGCGTCGACGATCAGCATGCAGCTCGCCCGTAGCCTCTTCCTCTCTCGCGAGCGGATCTGGAAGCGCAAGGTCGAGGAAGCTTTCCTGGCCGTCGAGCTCGAGAAGACGTACAGCAAGCCGCAGATCCTCACCCTGTATCTAAACCTGGTGAACCTCGGTCACGGCAACTACGGAGTGGAAGCCGCCTCCCGCTACTACTTCGACAAGCCGGCCGCCAAGCTGACCCTGCCCGAAGCCGCCATGCTTGCCGGCATCATTCCGGCGCCCAGCCGCTACAGCCCCTATCGCACGCCGGACCTGGTGCTCAAGCAGCGCGACCGGGTGCTGCGGCGCATGTTCGAGGAACGGTTCATCAAGACTCAAGAGGAGTACCAGCAAGCGCTCGCGACGCCGATGCTGGTGACCCCACAGCAGCCGGAGGAGAGCTTCGCGCCCTATTTCGCCGAGGACATTCGCAAGTATCTCGAAACCAACTACGGCGCCACCACGCTCTACATCGGCGGCTTACAGGTGCAGACCACTCTGGATTCGCAGATCCAACTGGCGGCCGAGGCTGCCGTCCGCTCCGGCCTCCTCAAGCTCGACCACCGGCGCGGCTGGCGCGGTCCGATCTCGACCCTGGAGGCCGCCAACCTGGAAACCCAGATGTTACCCACCTGGGGGCAAGGCAAGCCGGTGGTGGGCCGCTGGTATCAGGGGCTGGTGCTGGACTCCGGTCCCAAAGAGGCGCGGGTGAAGATCGGCAGGGAGGTCTACTCCCTGGGGCCGGAGGGTATCGCTTGGACCAACCGCAAGCAGCCGTCCGACCTGCTGAAGCGGGGCGCCGTGGCCTGGTTCCGTTTCGAAGTGCCGCAAGCGCCGCCGCCGAAAGGAAAGAAACCCGCGGCTCCGCCGCCAGCCGCTCCAGCGGGCCCGCCGCGCCTCATGCTGGAGCAGGAGCCGGTGATGGAAGGTGCCGCCATCGTGCTCGAGCAGCAGACGGGCGCCGTGCGCGCCATGGTGGGCGGCTGGAACTTCGACCGCAACAAGTTCAATCGCGCCACCCAGGCCCGCCGGCAGGTGGGTTCCTCGTTCAAGCCGTTCGTCTACGGCGCCGCCCTGGAGGCGGGCTGGACGCCGGCCGACACGCTGCTCGACGCGCCCACGGGCTTCACCGGCGCCGACGGCAAGCTCAGTTACTGGCCGGAGAACTACTACCACAAGCACTACGGCATCGTGACCCTGCGGCGGGCTCTGGAGCAGTCGATCAACGTGCCGGCCGTCAAGCTGCTCGATCTGATCACCGGCAAGCGGGTGGTGGACTTCGCTCACCGCTGCGGCATCCAGACGCCGCTGCCGACCTGGCCCTCGATCGCCCTCGGCTCCGCCGACCTGATTCCCATGGAGGTGGCCGCCGCCTATGCCACCATCGCCAACCAGGGCACCCACATCGAGCCCTACACGATGGAGAAGGTGACGACGCCGGACGGCCAGGTGCTGATGCAGCGCTTCCCCGCCACCTATAGCGCCTTCACACCTCCCGTGGCCTACGTGCTCACCCACATGATGGAGGGAGTGATCGATCACGGCACGGCCTATGCCATCCACGACCTGCCGATCGACATCGCCGGCAAGACGGGCACCACGGACGACTTCTCCGACGCCTGGTTCGTGGGTTTCACGCCGCGCTACACCATCCTCACCTGGGTGGGCTACGACGTGAAAAGGTCGCTGGGCGCCGGCATGAGCGGCGCCGTCGCCGCGCTGCCCATGTGGCGGACGATCGCCGAGCGCGGCCTCGCGGACGGCTGGCTGCAAAAGGACGAGACCTTCCAGGCGCCGCCGGGCGTGGCCTTCAAGGACATCGAGTACTACAGCGGCCTGCTGGGAGGCACCGGCACCCGGACCCTGAAGGAGGCCTTCGTCGCCGGCACCGAGCCCAACCGCCAGTACAACCCGCAATGGTCCACCATCGCGAGCCTCCCCTGGTATCAGCAGAAGGCGTTCTACATCCCGAAGGAAAGGGAGGCCATGCCCACCAAGGACGGCAAGGCGCCGCAGGCGCCTGCCAGCCCCGGGCCACAGGACGCTCCGAGCCAGGAACCGCCGCCGCCGTAGGAGCAAGCGGCTCCTAACGGGGGAGGCCCTTACAGCGCCCCTTCGGGGCGGACCCTCACCCCCTGGCCCCCTCTCCCGCCCCCTCCCAACCCCCCACACCGGGAGAGGGGGAAACCAATGCGAGCCGTCTACTTGCTTGCCTCCCTCTTCTCCCGGTGAGGGGGGTCGGGAGGGGGCGGGAGAAGAGGGCCGGGGTGATGAGGGTCTTCGCAGGGCATACCGGTCCTACTTCCGCCCCACCATCCCAAAGTCCTGGCACCCGAACAGCAAATCATCCAACCGGTCGCGCAGCCGGTTGACCTGATCGGCCAGGGAGCGCTGCTCGGCGGGGAGCTTGGCGAGGTCGATCTCGGGGAGACGGTCGGCCACCGGGAAGGGGCGCAGGTCGAGCCTTTCGACGGGATCGAAGCCGGCGAGCTCGTACATCAGCTTGAGGCTCTCCGGATGGACGGGACGGACGTGCGTGGGATCGAGCCAGAAGTTGCGGGCGGCGACGACGACGGAGAGCGGATTGGGCGTCTCCAAGATGAGCACGCCGCCGGGCAGCAAGGCGCGATAAGCCAGGCGGACCAGGCGGTCGAGCGCGTCCCCTGGCAGATGCTCGATGACGTGGAAGGAGACGACGCCGCCGAGGCTCCCCGGCTCCACCGCCGCCAGCACCGCGAAAAGGTCGCCCACTTCGACGTCCAACCCGCGGTCGCGGCAGATCTGTGCCATGCGGGCGCTCGAATCCACGCCGCGGCCGGCGAATCCCCAATCGCGCAGGAGAGCCAGCGCCTCGCCGCGGCCACAGCCGAGGTCGAGCACGGCGGCGCCGGCAGGCAGGTCCTTCAGGAACGGCCGGTAGGCGGCGATCCGCTCGCGGATCTCCTCCTCGGTGCCGCGATAGCGGCGTTCCAGCTCCAGGTAGCCGTGCTCTTCGTAGTTACGGGAAACGGCCGCGCGGGCGACGACTTCGGCCGGAGCTCCCTGGGGCGCCGACTCCACCGCCGCCAGGGCGGCGCCGAGGCTGCCGAGCAGATCCCGAGTCTCCCGCCGGTAGCGGTCCAGCTTCTGGTCGGCGCGAGCGAAAAGGGCGTCGTTGTGCCGCATGATCTCGTGGATGCCCGTGGCGTCGAGGGCCTCCTGATACTCGATGCGGCGCTGGTGCTCGGCGCGGGCGATCTCCAGCCGCTCCAAGTGCTCCAGCAGGATCAGGTTGAAGATGCGCTGGCGCTCCCAGAGATCGTTCTGGGGAACCTTGACGAGGGGCCGGAAGGCGCGCTTGAGGCCGACGACGATGCGGCCGAGAAGGCCGCGATGGCTGCGGATGGGGAACTGCTGATCCCCGGACCACAGCCATCGCCAGTCGGACAGGTCGCGCGTAGGCTCGACGAGGAAATCGTCGATGGAAGGGGCGCGGCGCTCGGGACTTTCGAGTCCGCTTGGCATTATTTCCGAGCCAATGCTCGCGCCCCGGTACGGCCGTTTATTCTGCCGCCACCACCGCGACGGTCACCTCGGCGACCACCTCGGGATGGAGCTCGATGCGGACGGGATGTTCGCCGAGGGACTTGATGCCGCCCTCGAGATCGATTCGCCGGCGGTCGACGACGACGCCCTTCTTTTCCAGCAGCTCCGCCACGTCGCCGGCGGTGACCGAGCCGTACAACGTGCCCGTATCGCCGACCCGCTTGGGGATCTCCAACCGCAGGCCGGAGAGCTTGGCGGCGATCTCGGCCGCGGCGTCGCGCTCCTTGGCGTGCTGGGCGTCGATCTTGCCGCGCTGCTGTTCGAAATACTTGATGTTGGCGTGGCTCGCCTCGAGGGCGATGCCCTGCGGCACGAGGTAGTTACGCCCGAATCCGGGCTTGACGTCCACCACCTCGCCCCGCTTGCCGAGGTGGCGCTGATCGCTGAGCAGGATGACTCTCAAGCGCTGGCCTCCTAGTCCGTGGTGAACGGGATCAACGCCAGGTGGCGCGCCCGCTTGATGGCCTGCTGCAAGGGGCGTTGGTGATTGGCACAGGTACCCGAGATCCGCCGCGGCAGGATCTTCGAGCGCTCCGGAATGAACTGCTGCAACAGCTTGACGTCCTTGTAATCGATGTAGTCGATCTTGTCGGCGCAGAACTTACAGACCTTCCGCCGCCGGAAGAACACTTTTCTTGCGCGTGCCATGGCTTAGATATCCTCCTCGTCCGCACCGGCGTCGATGCCCAGGGGACCGACCTCATGGTCCTCTCTCGGCACGGACGGCGCCGCTCCTCCGGCCGGCTGCCGGCGGGCTGCCCGCTTCAGGTCCTCGTCGGTGCGCACCGTCAGGTAACGCAGGATCTTTTCGTTCTGGCGCATGCGGTGCTCGACCTCGGGCAGCGCCGTCTTGCCGACCTCGCTGGAGACGTAGAACAGGACGTACTTGCCCTCGTTCAGCTTGTCGATCGTGTAGGCCAGCTTGCGCCGGCCCCAGTTCTCCTCGGCGGTGATGGTGGAGCCGCCGGCGGTGATCATGTTTCGATACTCCGTGGTCATGGCCACAACGTCCTCATCGGGGACGCGTGGGTCGACCACGAACATCAGCTCATAGGTGCGCATGGGTGCGGCGATCCTCCCTATGGACTTGGTCGGTCCCGCTTCATTGCGGAACAGAGAGGTTGACGAACGGCGGCACCGGATCCCGGCCCGCCCGTGACAGGGACGCAGATTCTACACGGTTGAGGGAAAATGGCAAGGGGGGCGGGGGCGTCCCACCCAGACCCTCATCACCCCGGCCCTCTTCTCCCACCACTCCCTCTCAGCCGCGGAGTCTTGCCGTTGTCCTTCTTCTCCCGGTCGGGCATAGGCGCTAATTTAGTTATTGCGGGAGCGCGCTCGAAGCGCAGCTCAACGCGCTGAGCACTCTTCTAACGCTGCCAACGCACGCTCCCTGCGGCCTCATCTCGCTATGTCCAATAGATCACGGTCTTTGGATCGCTAAAGCCCATTAGGAATGATATTGTTAGACGCAGCGACCCGGATGACGCCTTAGTTCCGACAGCATGAATGTTGCCACCATTGAAGAAGTACGCGTCGCCCGTTCGGATTGGAATAACCATACGATCGATATTTTCCAATAGCTCCGGCGGGTAGGGGTACCCCGTCTCCAACAATCCAAGCCTTCGGCGATCATCGTCAGTCGGCTTCCAGTTCCAGAAATGCAGCTCACCGCCGCTCTCGCTATTGGCGAGGCAAAAATTAGCCGCAACCGGAGAATAGGCTGCTACTTTTTCAATTTCGAATCCCGCCTGCAGAGTTGTCCTAAGCTGGGCTCCGTCTTCATGCGGATTCAACGAAAACTTTCCATCATTCTGCCACGACCTCACCAGCATAGCGCCCGCCGAGCGACCTTGGTATTGAGCCAAGCGCAGGTCCACCCCTTCCTTCTTTAATTGTTCGCCCAGCTCACCTAGTAGTTTCTGTACAACATTTTCCGTTCCCTCAAACAAACCACCGACGCCTTTCCTGGTTGATTCTGATTCCAAGAGATAGGTTTCCAAAACTTTTCCATAGTGAAAGGTTCCTACATAGGACGCCGGAACCGCATCCGTTCTCTTTCTCAGGGCTGAGCTCGCCCAAAAATTCGTAACGATCTGTTGACAGGTGTCAGGAGTTATTAGTTGGCGAAAAATTACTCCAGCGAGCTTGCCCCTGAGGACCCTAACAAGCAAATCGGGGTCGAAGTCAAAAGCCTCCTCAAAGTTAAAGTAGTCTGCCATAGTCATTTTTAGGCACCTCCTTTGGCTTGAAGGCCATCCAAGGCCAACTTGGCACCATGGGAGAGAAGAGTGGAGGTTAACGAACGGCGGCACCGGATCCCGGCCCGCCCGTGACAGGGACGCAGATTCTACACGTTTAAGGGAAAATGGCAAGGGGCGGGGGCATCCGACACGACCCGGCTCCTTCACCCGCCCTTCGCCAGCCCCTTGAGCTCGGGACTCCCCGGAAACTTGTTCATCGCGTAGCGCAACAGGTTCGACGCGGTGCGCGGATCGTTCAGGATGCGCAGGGTCTTCACGCCTTCGGCGTAGGCCTGGGGAGTGGCGTTGACCTCGGTCATCTTTTGCAGGAGGGGGGCCACCTCGGCGACGCGGCCCACAAGAGCGTAGAGAATGGCGAGGCTGGAGTAGCCGCGAACGTTGTCGGGGAAGAGCTCGATCTCCTTCTTGAAGGCCGCCTCGGCGCCGGCGGCGTCGCCCTGGTCCGCGAGGATCTTGCCGTGGATGAGGTTGAGGCCGCGGATGAGATCCGGGTCCTTCGCCTCGCGCTGGTCGTAGGCCTCCTGAGCCCGGCGCACCATGTCCAGGGCACCCGCTTCGTCGTGCTTGGCGTGCAGCACCTCGGCCAGGGTGATCATCGGTCCTACCCGCAGGCTCTGATCCGTCATCGCCTCCCGGGCCTCGCGCTCTGCCACGTCGAGCTGCTTGCGCTGCACCGCGATGTTCGCCAGCAGGCCATGGACGAAAGAGGGATGGGCAGTCATTGCCATCTTGGCGTGGACCTCGGCGTCGTCCAGCCGATTGAGATCGAAAAAGAGCGAGGCCGCGGCCACCGCGATCTCCGGCGAGCCGTTGGAAACCTTTAAGCCCTGCTTGAAGGCCTCCAGTGCCTCCTCCGTCTTGCCCGTGTGCTGCAGGGACCGGCCCAGAAACTCCCAGGCATCCACCATCTTCGGATTCTCGGCCAGCACCCTCCGGAAGGCGACCACCGCGGCCGGATAGTTCTTCTGCGCCGAGAGCTGAAAGCCGGCCCGCAGGTCGGTGAGCGTGCCTATCTTGGACCGCGGCGACGGCAGCGGGCCCGTGGTGGGGGCACCGCCCGAGATATAGCCCAAGGCGGCCATGGACTGGCGAGTCGCTTCGTCCACCGCCGAGGGCGGCGCGAGGTTGCGGTCGAATCCGTCCAGCTCCTTTTTCATGGCGGCGTAGACGCGCCGCTCGTCGCGCAGCACGTTGTTCTGCTCTTTCGGATCTTTCGTCCGGTCGTAGAGCTCGGGCTCGGGGCTGTCGATGAGATGGTCCTTTTCGTCGATCAGCGAAAACAGCTCGCTCCACCCGAAGTGCAGGCGAGAATAAAAGGTTTCCGAATAGATCCGCCGCGGCGGCACGTTGGCGGCCAGCAGCGAGACGCCCGGCATCGGCTTCGGCACCTCGAGGCCCAACAGGCCGAGGACGGTTGGCGCCACGTCCAGAAGCTGCACCGGCCGGCCCGTGGTGCCACCAGCCTGCTGCGCTTTGGGCAGCTTGACCATGAGAGGAACGTGGATGGCTTCGTTGTAAAGCAACACACCATGCTCATCCTCGCCGTGGTCGCCCAATCCCTCGCCGTGATCGGAGAGGAGGACGACGAGGGCGCGGTCATAGACACCCAGCCGCTTGAGGTCGTCGATGAGAGTGCCCACGATGTGGTCCGCCGTGGCGATCTCGCCGTCGTATTTCGACGAGTATCGCGAGGCGTAGGGCTCGGGCGGCGCGTACGGCGTGTGCGGCTCGTAAATGTGGAAGAAGAAAAAGAACGGTTTGTCCTTCACCGACTCCAGCCAGCTTTGAGACAGCTTCAGCGTTTCGCCGCCCGGCCGCTGCAGGCCGCCCAGGCCCGTGCCGGAGCGGAACTCGATGCCGTCCTCGTAGAAGTCGAAGCCGGTCGAGATTCCCGATTTCCCTTGCAGCACGTAGGCCGAGACGGCGCCGCCCGTGGCATAGCCCGCCTTCTTGAGAATCTCGGGCAGAAACGGCAGCGCGCCGCTCTTGATCTTCGCCGCGTCGAGCTTGTAGCCCACATTGTCGCGCACGCCGTGGACGGCGGGGAGGACGCCCGTCAGCAACGTCGAGTGCGACGGAAGAGTCAGCGGCGTCGTCGAGTAGGCGCGCTCGAAGAGGACGCCCTCACGCCGCAAAGCGTCGATCGCCGGCGTTTCCACTCCCTTGTAGCCGTATGCCGGAACGTGATCCGCCCGCAGGGTGTCGATCGAGATGAGCACGACGGGCGTGCCCTTTGGGATGTCGACGGGGCCGTTGGCGGTGTTGGAGGGACGGCAGGCGGCGAGGAGGAGGAGAAGGCCAAGCCCCCACCCTAAGACCCTCATCACCCCGGCCCTCTTCTCCCGCCCCCTCCCACCCCCCACACCGGGAGAAGAGGGAGACCAGCAAGTAGAAGGCATGCACTGGTGTTCCCCCTCTCCCGGTGTGGGGGGTTGGGAGGGGGCGGGAGAGGGGGTTAGGGGGTGAGGGTCTTCGGGTGGGGGAGCGAACCTTTTCATCATTTCACCTGTCGCAGAAAGGCCTTCGCCTTTTCAATATCGGGGCCATAGCGGGCGGGGGGAGCACCCGCGGCAAACTGGGCGAGGGCCTTGCGAGCCTGCTCGATCTTTCCCTGCTCGGCGGCCTTGGTTCCGAGATTCCAGAGGGCGTCCCAAAGATCGGGTTTCAGATCCACCGCCTTCTGCCAGGCGTCCAGTGCTTCGCCTTTCTGGCCAAGCTGGTATTGGGCCACGCCGAGGTCGTTCCACGCCAGGGGAAGCTTGGGGTTGAGCTCCAGGGCTTTTCGCGAGCGGTCCCTTGCCGGCGCCCAATGGCCTTGGCGAAGCTCCACCAGGCCCAGTTGCTCCCAGGCTTTGGGATCGTCCGGCCGGTCTTTCAACAGACCCTGCAAGGTGTCGAACGCTTCCTTCTGGCGGCCTGCCTCCGAGAGCGCGAGAGCGTAGGCGTTGAGAGATTGGGGATCGCCGCTTCGGGTCAACGGCCGCAGCACGTCGATCGCCTCCTTCGCCCTTCCGACCTCGGAGAGGGTCAGCCCGAGCTGGCGCAGCAGCGCGTCGGAGGCCGCCCCCAGCTTGCTCGCGTTGAGCATGACGTCCAGCGCCTCCTGGGTCTTCCCCTCCTGAAGCAGCGACTGGGCGAGCAGCGACTGCCCCAGGGCCATGGAGGGCCGCGCCGCCACCACCTCCCGCGCCAAGCGGACGGATTCCTCCAGTCGGCCGCGCATGTAGTGGTCGATCACGTCGTGAATCTTGGCGTCGAGACCGATCAAACGCTTGGGATCGTCGTCTGGCCCGTAATTTTCTTTCGAGGCCGCCGCGCCGATGATGTAGCCGAGGCTCAGCAGGCGGGCATCGTTCTCCGGAGTACTGGCGTCCCGTCGCGGCGGCCAGGCGGATTCCTTCGGCAGCGCAGCAAAAATGCCTCGTGCCGCCGGACGCTCCTGGTCGATCAGATTGGTGCGCTCCCCGGGATCCTTGGGCAGCGCATAAACCTCGGGGAGAGGCAACGAGATCCACTTCGTGCCGTTGCGCAGAAGGCCGCGCAGCGGCGCCCAGCCGCGGTTGAGGGTGGCGGAGAGTGCCTCGAAGTAGGAGTCCGAGCCCTCCGTGACAGGCGGCAGCAGGAGCGACCGGCCGGGACGGCGCAGCCCCCGGGGAGCCGGAAAGTCGACGCCTGCGGCCTGCAGGATGGTGGGAAAGATGTCCACATGCCGTGCCGGCCGGGCGTCCTTCCCGGGAGCGATCCCGCGGCCCCACACCACGAGCGGCACTTTGAGGGTCGCCTCGTAGGCGAAGAGGCCATGCGACGCCTCGCCGTGCTCGCCGAGCGACTCGCCGTGATCGGCGGTGACGACCAAGAGCGCTGGCTTCTCCTTGCCGTCCATGAACGGACCGAGCAGCGGCGCCAGGAACGAATCGGCGGCGGCCACCTCGCCCAGGTAGGGATTGTCCTTGAAGCGGGAGGCAAAGGGCTCGGGCGGCGTGTAGGGAGCGTGCGGGTCATAGAGATGGACCCACAGGAAGCGGGGCTTCCCTCGCTGCCGCTGCCACCAGGCGAGGGCCAGGCGGATCACCTCGTCGCCCCGCCGCTCGGCGATCAGGAACTCGTCCTCGTGGGTCCCCTTGGGATAGTGATCGTCGTAGACGTCGAAGCCGCGGTTGAGCCCGAATTGCGAGTCGAGCGGAAAAGCCCCCACGAAAGCGCCCGAGGCATAGCCCGCGCCATGGAGCACCGTGGCCAGGGTGGGTACGACAGCCGGCAGCCGGAAGCCGCTGTTGTCCCGCACGCCGTGCTGGAACGGATAGAGGCCGGTGAGGATATTGGTGTGCGAGGGCAGGGTCACCACGTTGTGGGCGTGCGTGTTGGTGAAAACCCGCCCCTGCCCCGCCAGACGGTCGAGCACCGGCGTCTGCGATCGGCGGTTGCCGGCAAACCCCGGAGCGTCAGCCCGCAAGGTGTCGATCGTGACGAGGACGACGTCGCCGCGATTGCCGGGGGCTGCCGGCCGCGCCGGAGCCTTCGCGGCAGGAGGCACCGCGACGGCGAGGGCGACAATCGCCACCAGGGCGAGGGATGCAAGAAGCCACTTCGACATCGGCGGGATTGTAGCAGCGGCGGCCGTCACCCCAGTTACCACGGCCTCCCGCCCAGACCCCTCATCACCCCGACCCTCTTCTCCCATCGCCCTCCCCCCGACCGGGAGCGTGGGAGAGGGTCCGGGGTAGTCCGAAGTCTTCCAAGATTGTCCCCTAACTCTCTTCATTCCAAGAAGTTAGCGGCCGGCATTTTCCGCAATCTTCCAAGGTTGTCCGGGTTTTGACAACGCCTCCCGTTACCCGTATGGTCAATTGGTGTCTAGGCAATCAACCGTTGGGCAACGGGAGGCGAACTGATGAGATGCAAGCTGA
>Ga0134121_10004850_pt1 | contig 10961 bp, 6 predicted proteins | sample KB301_FD_96463 | JGI IMG/M metagenome (GOLD analysis project Ga0134121, IMG submission 96463) | Terrestrial soil microbial communities without Nitrogen fertilizer from Kellogg Biological Station, Michigan, USA - KB3-0-1 | ecosystem: Environmental > Terrestrial > Soil > Unclassified ...
GACTGTTGCAGCGAGGTGCGCGATGAGGTGTTTCTTTTCAAGCCAGCGTTTTTTCCCGCCTATACTGGCTCGTTTTTTTGCTCCCCACCACAAACCTGCTTGCCCCAACTAATTTGGCGATTGCTGATCCGGTGACTTTGTTGGAGTTTTCGAGTTGCAATCGCGCCCCGGCTTGCCGCTAGCGGCTGCCGTAGTTTTTGCCGCCCTCTTGTTAAAGTTGACCTTCGCCTTGGCTTGATGGCCGCAATCTTGATGGCCGCAATGAGGTGATGTGGTGAAGAAGCTGTCATTCATGGCTCTGAGCCGGTTTTGGGACAAGTTCCTGGCCTTCTGTGAGGAGCGCGCCGAGTTGGCTCGCAAGAAGGTCACGGCCCTGGTCAAGGCGGCAGGCTTGGGACCAGATGCTCCGTGGCGCCGGCGATCTTTTTTGCCGCAGGTGGAAGAGCTGCGCGAGCGGATTCTGCCCAGCGTCACCGCGGTCAATGACTTCATGACCGTGAAGATTGGCGGCACCATCAATCAGTTGCCGCTTCTCAACAACGACCTATCGGACGGCGAAGACGCCCCAGAAATCGTCCTGATGAACGGCGAGGATGATTTTGACAATCCAATCATGCTGTCTTCCGGCGGCAGCCTAATTTTTGACGATGAGGCCGACACTTGGGAGTATCAGGCGCCGTCCTGGACGGTGACCAGCAGCACGGTAGACCACATCGTTGAAGAAATTGAATACGAGATCAGCGACGGCGAAGACACCAGTTTAGCCACGGCAACCATTTTGGTAGCCAACGGCCAGTGGGCCAACAGCCTGGTGTGTGCCACCGTCTCGACGTACGATTCGGGCAGCCAAGATTGGTCCGCCGTGCAGGCCTTGGGTGAACCTAACACCAATGCCTATGGCGATTACGCCACGGCCTGGGCCGCCGAGGAAATGAACGGCGGCCTGCAAACGATCACCCTGGGCATTCCCGGCGCCTTCCGCGCCACGGGCTTCTTGATCCGTGAGAACAACGGCAACGGCTTTGTTTCCAAAGTCGAGCTGTACCAAAACTCGTCGTTCACCACCGTCTTTGAAGCCAACAGTGAAAATCCTGACACGGCCGAAACCGACACCGCTGCGGACTTCACCAAGTTCATTGGCCGGACCGATTACAACGTCAGCCAGATTCGCATTACTGTCGACACCGATTACAACGAAGACACTTGGGAAGAGATCGACGCCGTGCGCGTTTTTGGATGGAGCACGGTCGATCCCACCAACCACGGCCCGACCGTACATGACGGCTTCAGCGTCGAAACCAACGAGGACACGTCCGTCAATGTTGACGCACTGGTCAGCGCCACCGCCTACGATCAGGACGGCGACCCGCTGTTTTTGACCGTGGTGACGCCGCCCGAGCACGGCAGTGTGGCAGTCAATGACAACGACACGCCCAATGACCTGAGCGACGACTACTTCGTTTACACGCCCGATCCCAATTACAACGGCTCGGACAGTTTCGAGTTTGCCCTAGTGGACATTCATGGCGCCCCCTCCACGGGCATCGTCAGTTCCACCAATCCGGGGCTGGTGAGCATCACGGTCGATGCGGTCAACGACGACCCAGTGGCCATCGACGATTATGCCGTCGCGGACCAAAACGCGGCCAGTGCCACAGAAATCCATGTGCTGGAAAACGACTTTGACGCGGAGGAAGACAGTTTGGGGAGTCTGTCACTCTCCGACGGTCCCTATCACGGCACGGCATCGGTCGACGGCGACGACATCCTTTATTGGCCCGGCGAGGATTACGTCGGTGACGACGAAATTGTCTACGAAATCTCCGACGGCAACGGTGGCGTGGCCACGGCGAGTGTGTGGATCCATGTCTATCCCGAAGGCAAATGGGCCAGCAGTTTGATCACGGCGGTGAGTTCGGAGTACGGCAACTCCGATGAAGTAGAGGATTGGTCGGCGATAAAGGCATTGGGACCGCCGGACACCAATGAATACGGCGACATTGTGACGGCTTGGGCGCCTGAGCTAACCGACAGCGGCTGGCAAACAATCACGGTCGGCTTCGATGGCGAACCGGGGCCGGCCACGGGGATTCTCATTCGTGAAACCAACGGCAATGGTTTTGTGAAAGAGATCTATTTGCATCACACCGGTGGTTGGGAGCAAGTTTGGAGCGCCACCGACGTCGATGAGACCGAACAAGGATCACCCGGCGAATTCCTGTTAACTTGGACGCAGACCCTTTACGACGTTGACTATGTAAAGATTGTCGTCGATACCGACTTTGCCGTGGACGACTGGGAGGAGATCGACGCCATCCGCTTGTTGACCGGCGACTATCAGCAAGAAAACATGATGATGCGGATGCAGGGCGAAGGCGGCGGGCCGTCCGAGCCGGCGAGGACGCTCAAGACGCGCACCGACCTGGGGCACGGCAAGTCCAAAGAGACAACGTACGACGCTCAGAGTCGGCCGGTGCTTGAAATCACCACGCAGCACGGCGACATGATCGAGCAGCGCGAGCTCAGTTACGACTCGGAGGAAGGATTCCTGGCAGCAATTGTCGAGACCGATGCCATTGGCCGGCAGACGCAGTGCACCTACGACAGCGCGGGCAGGACGTTGTCCAAGACGCTGGCTTACGGGACCGAAGGCGCCGCGACCACAAGCTACGAGTACGACGAAAACGGCAATCTCATCTCGTTGACCGACCCGGACGACAACACCACATCGTGGCAATACGACGAAAACGGCCGCGAAATCCTGATGACCGACCCGCTAGGTCGCACCGTCGCCAAGACCTATGACGAGGACGGCCGGCTGGCATCGATTCGGGATCGCGACGGGCGGTTGCGCACTTTTACATACGATGACGACGGCCATTTGACGCAGGAAGTGTGGTATGCCGGGGCCACGACCGCAAGCGCGGTGGTGGACACGCTCAACTTCAGCTTCAACGACGATGGCACGCTGGCTAGCGCCAGCAATGGCGAAGGGGAATATGACTACACCTACAACGACGCCGGGCAGCTGACTGACGTGAGCGAGCCGTTCGGAGTGAGCCTGCACTTTGGCTACGACGCCGCCGGGCATCGCAATTTGGTGCAGGATTCCTTCGGCGGGGAGATCGACTCGACCTACAACGACGACGGGCAGCTGGCTAGCCGCGTCTATCATCAAACCGATCAGCCGACCTTGCGCATCGACTTCCAATACGACAGCCAGGGACGCATCAAGAAGCAGCTGCGCTACAGCGACGCGGCCGGCACCCAGCTTGTGGCGACGACGGATTACAGTTATGATGGTGCCGGGCATTTAATTGGGCAGGTGGACAAGAAGGCCAACGGCGATGTGATCGCCAGCTATGCCTGGGACTACGATGTGGCCGGGCAATTGATCTCGCAGTCAGACCATGGCGTCGAGAAGGATTACACCTATGACGACCAGGGGCAGCTGACGGGCGATGGGACCATCGACTACAGCTACGACCTCAACGGCAACCGCGACGGCGAAAATGATGACGTGGGTGACGGCAATCGTCTGAACTCGGATGGCACTTGGGAATACAGCTACAACCTGGAAGGCAATGTCACCAAGAAGTCTCAAGGCGAGCATGCCGACACCTGGGTCTACGGCTACGACAACAAGAATGCAATGACCTCGGCGGCGCTTTGGAACGAGGACCCCGATGAGGTTGGGACAGCCTGGATGCTGGGCAAGGTGGAGTTCAAATACGACGTGTTCGGCAACCGCGTGCAAAAGCGGGTAGACACGGATGGCGATGGAGATTATGACACTACCCAGCGCTATGCGCTGGACGGCTGGGACACCGAGAAGCCCGACCCGATTGGCAACGAGAACTGGGATGTCTGGGCCGATTTGGACGGGTCAAGCTCTTTGACAACGCGGTATTTACGCGGGGACATCGTCGATCAGCTCTTTGCGCGCGTCGATGAAAATGGCGCCGCTTGGCTCTTGACCGATCACCTCGGCTCCGTGCGCGATGTGGTCAGCAATTCGACTTCACCGACTATTCTCGACACAATTGCCTACGACGCCTTCGGCAACGCAACGCCGGCGAACTCGACCGCGGATGCGACCTATGGCGGACGCTACAAATGGACCGGGCGAGAATTCGACGTCGAAACGGGATTGCAGTACAACCGGGCGCGCTACTACGACGCGGCGACTGGACGCTGGTTGAGCCAAGATCCGATGGGCTTCGATGCTGGAGATTCGAATCTGTATCGGTATGTAAATAATGCACCCACAAATATGACCGACCCTAATGGCTTGCAGGCCGAAGTACCTACAGTTTTTCGCAAATCGCCCTTTGGCGTATGGTCGATTACTCAAGATAATAAGGTGACTGAACAAGGTAAAGCCAAAGCCTACCATCCGAACACTTGGATCGAGTTTGAAGCTTTTCATGACAAGGTGAGCAGTAGTTCTTTGACATTCATCCAAATTGCACACGCAACTGACAAAGATGGGAAGGCTTTTTTCAGTACTCAAAAAATGTCTTATCGAAGAACAAAAGACGACTGGGCAATTGATCAGAAGGATGATTTTAAATACGGCTGGTACCTTTACCTCAATTCAGGTGAAACGGATCCTGACTCTGGATACAATGGGAATAGTACGTTCAAAGAGGCAAACGTTCCAGCCTTGATGTTCGACATGCCAATATGGCCTACCATTGGGGATCCTAAAGTTACTTATGAATTCCAGGTTTTTTTAGTAGACAAGGATAATAATGGTGGAAAAGTCCTTAGTGGGCTCAGTTGGGGTTTTTCGGTTAATGACAAGGGTAGTATCACTTCAAGTAAGAACGAGTTGATTGATAATTACGACGAACTAAAAGCCTGCGTTGACGCTTGGAATAAACAATCGGACTCATTAGTACTTTATAACCATGTGAAACAAGTAAAATTTAAGGACTTGAAATATCCACCAAAATGGTAGCGCTGAGCAATGAACATCACGATGTGACTGCATCTTCAAAAAACGCAAAGGGGTTCTGGCCATGAAAACTCTATTAGTGCTCTGCGTTGGAGCAATAACCGCTCCCAGTGGTTTTTGTCCTGCAATTGAACGGCCGGATGCAATCGAAGAGCTAATAAATGACTCCCGGCAGGGATTGAGCGCTCAACATATCAATTTGCTAAGTAACAATCCACTAAACGAAAAGAATACTCCGCAAGCATTAGAATATATTAAGGCGCGGCCTGACTTTACTTCTTACCTTTTGCTTGTTGCAGTTAACAGATATTCACCAAACGCCTATAGCACTATTTCAGACGAGGACAAAGCCACAATTCTTTGCTCCGCATTGCGCAACGCAGTTGCGATGAATGATTGGGGTCATTTGACGGACGGTGGCAGTAACCGGATTGCAGCGGATATGCTTTTGGAAGTTGGACGACCTTGCTTGGGCTTGTTAGCGGAGATTCTGGATGACGGCGAGCCTGCTTATTTGTTTGGCTCAAAGGACGCCACGGCAAGTTTCACACACAATTATCGACGCAAGGATTTTGCTTATCGCTATATTGCATTGATATTGGGAGAGAATCCCACCTTTGACAAAGATGTCAAAGTGCGAGATAAAGCAATCGCAATTATTAAGACGAAGGTTACGAACTTAATCAAGCGGGAAGACAGGAAACTTGGGCGACCTTTATCCTTTGGAGTGCGTCGAGATGGCACGACGAACCGAGTTGGACACTCGATGATCCGAAGCGACACATTCTACCGGAACCTCGACCAGTCATCGTTCTGATGTCGCGATGAATGTCAAGGCGGTCCGCCTCGGAACTGCTGAGCCGCCTAGGAATCCAGACATTCGACGTTGCATATCGAAGGCCAACCCAGTCATTTTGCTCGGTGCGGGACCAGCAGCCCTGGGGGTTGCCCTGAACCTGGGCGAAGACGCCTTACTCGTAGAATCCGCGAATGAACTGGGCGGACTGTGTCGCATTATAGAATTCAATTGCGAGAATGGAAAAGGTGTCAGGAACCGTCTCGCGGCGTGCAAGGAGATGCAACGCATTTTTGCAACTAACTAATAGTGGGATGGTAGGCGGTAGTCTCGTGGAAGCCTTGCGCCCCTTGCTGTCACCTTGCGCCGCTTCGGGTGAAACACAGGGAAAAGGATCCACCAAGAAGAGGCGCAAAGGACCAACTTGAGACTCAATTACAATCATGCAGTTTGTGAGGACGGCGCTTCTGCATTCACCTTGGGCGGATCTTGTGGACTCGGCGAGGCGTATTTGCTGACCAGGTTCACCAAGAGCAGATATTCCGTCTGGTGTCGTTGCACCTGTTGAGCGACGAGTTCATTTTGCTTTTGCAAAAGCCGCTCGCGGTACTGTCCCATTTTGTCCAGCGTCAAAGCCTCCGCGATCTTTTCCAATGCCGCCGGGAAGTTCTTTTCGCGTTGGTAGACCCACGCCAGGTTGTATCGTGCCCGCACGTCGCTGCCGTTGACCTCCAAGGCCCTAAGATACGCCGATCTCGCCTCGGCATAACGGCCGAACTCAAAAAGTCCGTCGCCCAGGACATTCCACAACTCCGCGGAACAGGTCGGATTGAGTGCCAGAGCAACTTTGGCAAGGTCGATGCCCGCCTTCACGTCGCGCAGCGAGAAGATCAGGAACTGGGCCACTTCGCTCAAAAGCACCCAATTGCTAGGCTGCCGTGCGAGGGCTTGTTGGTAGTACGACGAGGCCAGCTCAAATCGGCCCACGTGCAAGCATTGCCGTGCACGCGCGGCCGGCTCGTGCAAATGCTCGGCCATCGCTTCACCGAAATGTACGCTGAAACGCAGCCGGAGATTCTTGGATAGTTTGTGGGCCAAGAGCCGGGAATGAATGCTGCCCGATTCGCCAAAGGGCTTGCGATACTGGCAGCGGTTGCCCTCCTGGAAATAAGCCTTGAGCAGGCTGAAGTTGACGCCAACGAACGTCGCCATGCTGAAACGCTGATGCTCGACCTCGTCTCTGACCACGGTGACGGTTTGGCCGTAGTCGTTGACCAGGATGAAGCCATCCTCGTGGACCAGGTCCAACAGCCGCTCCAGCGACTGAATGGCGCCGTAACTGTGCAGCAGTTTCTTTTTCTTGGTCCTGCCAATTTGCAGGGCAAAATCTCCCAGGGGCAAGGTTTTGACATCGACGGGGCGATAGTCGTATTCGCTGGCAAATAGGCCGTAGACTTCCAGAAGTTCGCGCTGCGAAGCCGCGTCATTGAGCTTGGCCCTGTGGGCCAAGCCATCGGCGGATAGATCGGTGTAATCTTCCAATTTGACATTGCGGGCGACACAAGTGCGCACACACAGTTGCTTCACCGACTCGCTTGCTTCGCCGAATTCCAGCACCGCCGCCGGCAAACAATCGAGCAAATAATTGAGAAAAACCGCTCGCAGTGGTTTGCCTGGGTGATTGCAAAACATGGCGTCATGAGGCAAGTTTTTGGCAGGTTCCATAGCGTCGATCAGGCGCAGCCGATAACGACCGGGATGGTGCGCCAAGACGCCGTGGCGGCAGACATCGAGCAGCATGCGTTCGGAACGGTCAGCGGCGATGTAACAAAGGCGGTCGTAATAATCCTTGTTGTGCTCGTGGCATAAATCGCGGAAGTGATCCAGGAAAAAACGAGCAAATAGGCCGACGCCGATTCCCAACTCCAAGACAAACAACTCTTGCACCAGCGGTGCGTTATTCTCTGATTCAACCAGACTGTCAAAAAAGAGCTTGGCGGCTTTGCGCGACAGAGTGCCATCATTGTTAATGACAAACGGCACGGGGGAAGCGTCGGAAAGAAAGGCTTTGTTGCCGCGTTGACGCAGATACTCCTGGCCGAGTTGCCATTCCAGCGATTCTGCCAGCGGCACGAAATCCTGGATGACGGTGCGGCTGGACTGGGCCTTGGCCAGGATGGCTTCAGCCGCCGACTTGGGGTCGGCCGGGACGATGGTTGCATTCGGCTGAGTCGTGCGACTAGACATGGCCTGCATCCTTTATGTCTTGGCTTTTTCGGGCTCGGTCTTGGGGGCGCCGTGGGCGAAGGTGCGTGTGCCGAAATGATGGACGAAGAGATCGCGGCAGCAGGCGAGCGTGAAGCCGGCCTGGCGGGCTTTGCTGCTCAGAACGTCGGTGTCGAAGAGGGCCAAGTCCGCTGCCTCCCGCAAGTGGCCGATGCGTTTGAATACTTCGCGTTTGATGAGCAGGCAGAAGCCGCCGAGACGTTCGGCTTCGACCCATTTGCCCTCATGATCCACGTGCCATTTGGCCGCAAAAGCCTCGACCGCGCTAGTATCGCCGAGCCAGGCGGGGCCAGCGGCGCCTTCCAATCGCGGCGTCCGTTTTGGGCCGATACGGTAGGGCACATTTTCAACCAGCTGTGGCGGCGCGGCGTAATTGGCCATGGGACCGACCATGCCGATATTTGATGGCATTCGAGACAGCCCAATGAGCTGATTGAGCCACGACTTGGTGACGATAGTGTCATTATTCAACAGCACAAGGTACTCACCGCGGGCTTGCTTGAAGGCGTCCTGGACGGCTTGGGGGATGCCGAGATCGGTGGGTGTGCGGACGATCTCAACGCGAATCTGCGTTGCCGCCGCAATGCCTGCGAGGTACTCAGCAGTGCCGTCGAGAGAGCCGATGTCGAGGAAAATCAACTCGAACGGCTGGCGGGTGTACTTGAGGACGCTGGGCACGCAGAGTTTGGTGTACTCCAGCTGGCCACAGCAGGGAATAAGGATGGAAGCCAAGCCCGACGGCGGCAGCACATGTACTGGCTGATCTTTGGGAATAAGGTCGTCCTGGGGAGATTTGGGAATCGAGCCAGGTTTGGGCGGAACAAGAGTGTTGGTGACCATCGGAGCCTGCTCCTCGTAGATGGACAATCGGTGTGGGGGCTGATCTACTGGCCTCAACATTGGCAAAAGGAGAATCACAGTTTCTTCATGCTTTACAAGGCCTTACAGTCTTGCTCCCTTGGTAAGCGATTTGAAGCGGTGAGTCAAGCATTAAACAGCCGGATTTCGATGCTACAAATTGCATGGGGTGTCGTCGATTCCGTAGCTTGCACCGCGTTCCAATCGGCAATGGTCGTGAGTAAGACGGTCATGGGCGTAACTTTAACCGGCCAGATGATCGGAGAGAACAATGAAGCTGGCAGCAAGGTAAGGCCGAGGAAATGATCTGATGACCAAAACGCAATATCTGACCACCCCGCCGGCTCCGCTCTGGCTCAAGGATGCCTTTCAATGCACGCCGCCTCTGCCTCGCCTTCTGGGGTGGCCGGGCCGCCATTGTACACTGGCTTCCGTGCCAGTGTGCGGCCTTTTCGACCACCCCATACGGCGAGGCGACGGCGACGGGAAGCCAATCAACAAAGAGTAATTCCGTGCAAAAACGAGTATTTCAGGCACTACTCTATTGCGTAACAAAAGACGCAATCGCGGTCGGAAAACCCATGTACTGGCTCTTGACTATGCTATAACAACTGTTATAATAAACCGGACATGTCGATGTTGGACTATGGCACACGAAAAAGTGCTTTCAAGCGCTTGGACCAATGTCATTCATCAGGTGAACCAATGGCAAAAAAGCGAAGAAAAACGACGCCGGGACAGGACGTGTGGTTGGCGCTTTATCGCGCTGATCACTTCGATGAAGAAGCCAAAGCAATTGCAGTGCCCCCGGATGCGCCCAGGCACCATGCTGAACGAGTGACTCGGCGTTGGCTTGAAGGCATGTCCCGTCACTTAAAGCAAGCATTCTCTGCCCAACTGCGAAGGGAACGCGAGAAACTGGGGCTGACACAGCAACAACTTGCCGATCAAGCCGAGTTGACGGTGACGGCAGTTGCCATGATCGAGAGGAAGGAGCGTATTCCGAACCTCGACACAGCTGCCCGGCTTTGTTGGGCTCTTGACGTGGCAGCCGGCGTTTCGCCCGGCGATTTACAATGATGCCGATTTGCGTCCGACGCCTGCTGCCGGCGATATCATTTGGACGCGGAAATCAGATGATGCGGAATGCCCCCTTGAAAGGGGGCAATTTGGGGGCAGCATTGACCCCTGCAAACGCAGCACGAACACAATTTGACTGAAGCATTGTTTTTTTCTTTCCCTAGGTGTTTCAATGGCTTGCGACGTGAATCCAATGTGGTGCCGGCACCAGCGAAACATCAATTTCTTAGGTTCGAATCCTAGTTCCCAAGCAAAACAGGTAAGCGTCCGGCCAACTCCATAAGCAGCCAATCACCGGCACTGCGTGAACCGTGCCGCTTACATGCGCCGAATTGCTGGAATACAAACCGTCTCTGGATAATTGCAAAATCCATGCGGTTTGCATATTTGAGTTGCTGAACTTGGCCATTGGCATTGTAGTATTGTTGGCACTGGCATCGGTCGATCAGTCACCGTTCCTCCCAGCTTGATTTCGGCCAAAATCACGACTTAATAATTCGGCCTTTCATCGGCCAGACCTGGTTCGGCAGATGCCGACCGAATCGTGCTCATTCCAGGCCATTTTCCCACAGCTTAATTTTGGCCAAAAACACGTCATTATGAAGTGAAGGCAGCATAGCTGTCATCACCCACAAGCGTGGCTGCTCCTTCACCGGACGCCGTGTTTGTTCGCACCTCCACTGTCGGTAGCTGGGGGTGGTGAAGTATTTGGTTTGATGCCTTTGGTGCGCAAACCATGAGGTCTCCGCACGGTGCGGGGGCGGTCTATTCAAGATCGTCCCCCGCCGCAGGGGGGATGGTCTCCTTCCAGGAGATTAATATGGCTGGTATCAGCGCCCCTTCTGTCTGCTCCCACGATGGGTTCCTGCTTTTGCTGCCAAATGTCCAACGGCATGCCCAGTTCACTTTTCGTGGTCTGGACCCCGTTGCCCGCGAGGAAGCCGTTGCCGAAGCCGTGGCAGCGGCTTTTGTCGCATATGC
>Ga0134121_10004853_pt1 | contig 10958 bp, 10 predicted proteins | sample KB301_FD_96463 | JGI IMG/M metagenome (GOLD analysis project Ga0134121, IMG submission 96463) | Terrestrial soil microbial communities without Nitrogen fertilizer from Kellogg Biological Station, Michigan, USA - KB3-0-1 | ecosystem: Environmental > Terrestrial > Soil > Unclassified ...
TCCACGTCCTGGACAGCCAGCGCTTCGACCTGTGGTTCGCGCCGCTGGTGTCCTGGTATTCGTTCGGTGACTTCGACATCGACGATGCCATCGACAACGAAGACGTCGAGCTCAACACCGAATGGGGCTACGGCGTGGGCGTCGGTTGGGAGGCCGGGCTCGGAAAGAGCCGGAAGTGGGCCATCACCACGGGCATCCGCTACGTCAAGGTCGAGCTCGAGGGCGAGGACATCAGCGGCATCGACTTCGATCCGATCATCGCGCGGGTCGGCCTCGCGTTCCGCTGGGGCACCCTCTAGCCACGGCGGCCTGACCGTTCCGTTCTTCTCCTTCGCCTGATCCCCCGGAAGGGCGGGTCCCATCGGGATCCGCCCTTTTTTCTTTCCGGAGTGATAGATTCCCCTCCCTTTCATCGGGTCCGGGGCGGGGGTCCCGGGCCAACCAAGGAGGAAGAAGCGAATGTTCAAGGCCCGCAGTGTCATCCTGGCCCTGGCCGTGGTGACGGTCTTCGCGTCGGCGCCGGCTCTGGCGCAGGACCATTCGTTCCGCGTCTTCGCCACCGCCAACTGGATCTCTCCGCTCGCGGAGGACGACATCGACTTCGGCGCGGTCCAGGATTCCATCCAGGGAAGCACCGAGGTCGGCTACGAGGCCGGCTTCGAGTGGCGGATGAACAAGCTGGTCGGCCTCGAGGGCAGCTACCTCGTCGGCAGCAACGACTTCGAGTTCGGCAACACCGACATCGGCTCGCTCGACTCCTCGGCGATCACCGCCGCCCTCAACTTCCACATCATCCCGACGAAGATCTTCGACCTGTGGGTGGCGCCGTGCGCGTCCTGGTATTCGTTCGACGACTTCGAGCTCGACTCGGGCGTCGGCGGCGGCTCGGTCAGCATCGGCGACGAGTGGGGTTACGGCGCCCAGGTCGGGTTCGACATCGGCCTCGGCAAGACCTTCGCGATCACCGGCGGCGTCCGCTACGTGAAGCTGTCGGTCAACAGCGACGATGCCGCCCTCAACGACGACGTGGGGATCGATCCCCTGATTTCGCGGGTCGGCATCGCCATCCGTTTCGGCAACCGCTAGCGCTTTCCGTTCGACTCCAGGGCGGGTCTCCGGCGACGGGAACCCGCCCTTTTTCTTTCCCCCCGGCCCGCGCGGCCGCGCCCGGGCCCCGGGGCGCCTCCGTTCACCGGCATCCCGCCTCCGCCGGCCGAATAGGCCGCGACACCCCCTTCCGCTCCCCGTAATCTCCCCGCATGACACGCTGGAACGCGTCGGGAGGAGACAGGATGGAAGAGGAACGCAGCACACTCAACGCCCCGCGGTTGTTCCTGGGGCTCGTGGTGGTCACGCTGGGGCTCATCGCCCTGCTCGACAACCTCGGCGTGATCCACGTCGAGAGCGCCTGGCGCTTCTGGCCGCTGTTCCTGATCGCCTTCGGGACGGCGCGCCTGCTCCGGCCGGCGGGGTGCCCGGGCCGCTGGACCGGCTTCATGATGGTCGTCATCGGCCTGTGGTTCCTGCTGCAGAACCTCGGGGTGATGCCGTACCGGCTGATCCACTTCTGGCCCGTGCTCATCGTCCTCGTCGGCATGCGCCTGGTGTGGGGCGGGATGCGGCAGCGGGCGAACGCAGCCCCCCCCGCGGAGGGCTCGGCGCGCATCTCCGGGTTCGCCCTGCTCGGCGGCTCCGAGCACAAGAGCAACTCGGCCGACTTCCGTGGCGGCGACGTCACCGCCATCCTCGGCGGCTCGAAGATCGATCTGCGCAACGCGACCATCAAGAGCGGCGACGCGATCATCGACACCTTCGCCATGTGGGGCGGCATCGAGATCATCGTGCCGCGCACCTGGTCGGTGGTGGTGCAGGCGACCCCGATCCTCGGGGCCTACGAAGACAAGACGGAACAGCATCCCGAGACGGCCGGCGCCCCGCGCCTGGTCATCCGCGGCGCGGTCCTCATGGGCGGCGTCGAGATCAAGAATTAGGAGGGGATCATGGTCGCCACTCAGGAGCAGAATCGCATCACGCCGGGCGTCGGCGCGGCCCTGTTCGCCTTCGCCCTGTTCCTTCTCGTCGGTCTGGGGGCCCAGATGTTCTGGCAGCGCCACGAGGGACTCGATCGTGCCGACGCGCTGACGCGGGAGGAGAACGGGGCGCGCATGGAAGCGCTGGCCGCCTTCTCGCAGCGCCGCGCGATCTCGACCGCCGCGGCCTTCGAGCAGGCCGATGCCGCCGCTCTCGCCGGGCAGCTCGAGCTCGACCTGACCGGCGCCGGGCTCACCGAGGGCGCGCACGTCGACGCGCTGGTCGTCGGCGGCAAGCTCCAGATCCGGGTGCCGCAGGACTGGACCGTGGTGCGCGGCGAGCAGGTGCTCCTCGGGACGTACCTGAATCGCACGCTGCGATCGCAGGCCGACCCCGCGAAGGTTTTGCGCATCGAGGGGCTCGTCCTCGGCGGCGCCATCGTCGTCACGCACTGACCGCCCCCGGGCGGGCGGAGGAGGTTTCATGGAAGCCGTGGTCGTTCGGAATGAGGTGGTGAAGACCGGCATCACGTTCGGGACCGCGCTGGCGATGGCGATCTCGTTCAACGTCAACCACTCGGTGCTGTGGGCGATCCTCCACGGCATCTTCTCGTGGTTCTACGTCATCTATTACGTGCTCTTCCGGCGCGTCTGAGGAAGGTCCCGGCGTGAGAATCGCCCTGTTCCTCACGGTTTCCCTGCTTCTCGGCGGGCTCGCGGCGACCATCCTCGCGCTCGGCGGCGGGACCGGCTGGGAGGAGGCGATCTGGCTCGGCCTGCCGATGGGCCTGGTGGAGGGGGCGATCGTGCTGGCGGCGCGCTATCCCTGCCAGTCGGCGCCGATCCGCGAGGGGCTGGGGCGGGCGCTGGCGACCCAGGCGACCGCGGCGCTGGTCTCCGCCGGCTTCTGGGGCGTCCTCGGGCAAATCCTGGCGCGCACGCTCGAGAGCGTGCCGCGCTACGCCGGAGCGTCGATGCGCTACCGGGGGGCTGCGCCGATGCTGGTCGTCGTCGGCGCGCTGGTCTTCCTGCTCGCCGCCGCGGCGCACTATCTCGTGCTGGCGCTCGAGTCGGCGCGCGCCGCGGAGGTCCGCGGCGTCGAGGCGCGCGTGCTGGCGCGCGAGGCCGAGCTGCGGGCGCTGCGCGCACAGATCGATCCGCACTTCCTCTTCAACAGCCTCAACTCGATCGCCACCCTCACCGGGGAGGATGCGACGGCGGCGCGGCGGATGTGCCTCCTGCTCGCCGGGTTCCTGAGGCGGAGTCTGCAGCTCGGCGGCCGCGAGCGCGTCACGCTCGGAGAGGAGCTCGATCTCGTCGAGGAGTACCTGGCGATCGAGAAGGTGCGCTTCGGGGCGCGCCTCGAGGTGAGCCGCGAGGTGGACCCCGGCTGCCGCGACGCCCTGATCCCGCCGCTCCTCCTGCAGCCGCTGGTGGAGAATGCGGTGCGCCACGGCATCGCCCAGCGGGTCGAGGGGGGCACCCTCGGCCTGCGCGCCATCCGGAGCGGCAACGAGGTGGTGGTGACCATCGACAATCCGAAGAATCCGGAACGGACCGGCCGGCGCGGCGCCGGCCTCGGCCTCGAGAACGTCCGCGGCCGGCTGCGCAGCCTCTATGGCGACGGCGCGCGGCTCGAGATCGCCGCGCCGCCGGAAGCGTTCCGCGCCACCGTGGCGCTGCCCTATTCCGCCGCCAGTCAGGAGAAGAGCGTTGCCGGCTGAGACGCTGCGGGTGCTCGTCGTCGACGACGAGGAGCTGGCGCGCCGCGGGCTGCGGCGCGACCTGGCCGAGTTCGGAGGCATCGAGGTCGTCGGCGAGTGCGCCGACGGTTTCGAGGCGGTCAAGGCCGCCGCCGAGGAGAAGCCGGACCTCGTCTTCCTCGACATCCGCATGCCGCGCCTCGACGGCTTCGAGGTGCTGAGCCTGCTCGATCCCGGCATCGCGGTCGTGTTCGTGACGGCGCACGACGACCGCGCCGTGCAGGCGTTCGACGCCAACGCGGTGGACTACGTCATGAAGCCGGTGGACCCGGAGCGCCTGGCGCGCGCCGTCGAGCGGGCCCGCGACCGGCTGCGGCGGCGCGAGCCGCTGCCGCTGGCGGCGATCGGCGCGGCGGCGCGGGCGCCCGGGGAGCCGCTGTCGCGCCTCCTGGTCAGGGACGGCGCGCGCGTCCACGTCATCCCGGTGGACGACGTCGACTCCGTCGAGGCGCAGGACGACTACATCGCCGTGCACGTGGCCGGGAAGACCCACCTCAAGCAGCAGGCCATCGGCGACCTCGAGGCCGCGCTCGACCCGCGCCGCTTCGTGCGCATCCATCGCTCGTGGATCCTCAACCTCGACCGGCTCGACCGCATCGAGCTCTACGCCAAGGACAGCCGCGTCGCCATCCTGAAGGACGGCCGCCGCCTGCCCCTGAGCCGCGCCGGTCACCAGCGCCTGCGCGAGCTGCTCTGAAGGCGCCGAAGGGCGAACCTGCATTCGCTCTCGATCCGGCGGGCGCGACCGGGCTATCCTCTTGGGGGTCCATGAAGACGCGCTGCGGGTGGGCGGGGAACGATCCGCTCTACATCGCGTATCACGACGAGGAATGGGGGGTGCCGGTGCACGACGACCGGAAACTCTTCGAATTCATCCTCCTCGAAGGGGCCCAGGCCGGACTCTCCTGGATCACCATCCTGCGCAAGCGCGAGGCCTATCGCGCCGCCTTCGCCGGCTTCGACCCCGCGAAGGTGGCCCGCTTCGACGCCCGCAAGGTGCGCAGCCTCCTCGCCGACGCCTCGATCGTGCGCAACCGGGCCAAGGTGACCTCGGCCATCGGCAACGCTGCAGCCTTTCTCGAGGTGCAGGAGGAGTTCGGCTCCTTCGACGCCTACGTCTGGCGCTTCGTGGACGGGCGCCCGAAGCGCAACGTCTGGAAGAGCCTCAAGCAGATCCCGGTCGACACGAAGGAGTCCCGGTCCATGAGCCAGGATCTGCGCGGTCGCGGCTTCCGCTTCGTCGGGCCGACCATCTGCTACTCGCACATGCAGGCGACCGGGATGGTGAACGACCACATCCTCGACTGCTTCCGCCACCGGGAGGTCGGACGGTGAAGCCGGGCCGGCGCCTCCTCTTCGCGGCCGCGCTCGCGCTGGTCGCGGCGGGCCCCGCGGCGCGGGCGGTTCCCGGCACGGCGGCGGCGGCCGCGGGGGCGACGGGCGCTCCGGCCGGGGCGCAGGCGGCGGTGGAGTCCTCGCGCCAGGCGCAGATCGATTACTTCCGCAACGATCCGTTCTCGCCGCTGCGCGCCGTCCGGCGATTCGATTTTCCGGAACCGCCGGCAGGAGGAGAGTCGTCGGCGGTGCTCGGCTCGGGGAAGGAGGCCGACCTCCGCCTCGAGGCGCCGGGCCTTCCGGCGCGCCTGCTGCGCCTGACCGTCCTGCCCCCCGAAAGGGAAGGCGAGCCGGCGCGCTTCCGGATCGAGCGCCTCGCGGAGCCCGACGAGCTGCGTCTCGGCGGGGAGCCGTTCCAGGAGAAGGAGCGCACGGTCCCGGAGGAGACCCGCATCGAGGCCGGCCCCTTCGCCCTGCGCCCCTACGTGCAGGCGGATCGGGGGATCGTCATCGTCTTCGACAGCCGCCGGACGAGCGGAACGGGTTTCGTGGCGCCGGCCTTCTTCCCGTATGACGCGAAGTGGTCGTTCCGCCTGCCGCTGCACCGTCACGATCAACCGGAGACGATCTCCGTCGCCACCTCGCTCGGCCGCAGCAAGGATTACCGGCGCGCCGGCTGGTTCGAGCTCCCGGTTGCCGCCTCTGCCGGGACGCCCGCGCGCACCTTCAAGGTGCAGGCGTATCAGCCCCTGTTCACGTCGCAGGCCGAGGAGACGCTGTCGATCCTCTTCACCGACGCGACGACGGGCGCCGAGTCCTACGCGACGGGGCGTTACCTCGATCTCGGCAAGCCGACGGCGGAGGGGCTGTACGCGATCGACTTCAACCGCGCCTACAACCCGCTTTGCGCGTACACGACCGTCTACAACTGCCCCATTCCGCCGCGGGAGAACGCGCTGCCGCTGCCGGTGCGCGCCGGCGAGAAGACCTGGCCCGGTCACGCGCCGAAGGATCACGCCTCGACGGATCACGGCGCTGTCCCGCCAGGCGGGGCGCCGATCGCCGTCGCGACCTCGCGCGGGGCCGCGCTTCCCGACGCGAATGTGATGATCCCCGTCGCCGCGCGCGAGGATCCGGTGCGCACCGCGCCCGCGGCCGCGCCGCCGAGCGATCTCTTCGCCTCGGGGCTGCGCGACTTCCTCGACTGGGCGCATCCGCCCGAGGAAGGTTGCGTCGCCATCGATCGGATCGAGATCGTCAGCCGCTTCGCCGGCGGACTGCGGGCGCGGTACGAAGTCTCCTGCGGCGCCGAGCGCCGGCGGCTCGAGGGCATCCTGTCGACGCGCGAGGCCCCGGGCGTCTGGCAGGTGGCGGCCGGCTTCGAGGCGGAGGAGAAGGACATCAGCGAGGCCATCCGCTCGCACCTGCTGCGCATCCCCAGGGAGACGCTCGAAGGTCCGGGACCGCCGCCGCCCCCGCGCGCCAGGGGGCCGAACGCGCTGCAGCCGCCGCCGGACAATCCGGGGCTGACCGGTCCGCTCGATGCGGTGGCGCCGCCGGTGCCGGTGCGCGAGTCGCCGCCGCAGTTCCCCGAGGAGGCCGGACGCGCCCGGCTCATCGGCGAGGCGCGTGTCGAGCTTCTCGTGGACGTGTCGGCGCACGGCGAGCCGCGCCGGTCGCGGACGCTGCGCGGTCCCGACCCCGACCTCGGCATGCGCGCCGCGGCGGGAGCGGCGGTGCGCGGCTGGCAGTTCCGTCCCGCCATGCTCGGCGGGCACGCGGTGCGCTACTTCGCGCCGGTCGAGATCACCTTCACCGGCCTGCCGCCCGAGTCGCGCACCTGGTCGCACCGCGCCCTCTTCCAGGTGCAGGCGCTGTCGTTCGACCAGGCCGGCGCGGCGCAGGAGGGGGCCGCGCGGCTGAAGTCGGGTGCCACCCCCGAGGAGATCTCCCCGGAGAGCGCCCTCGACGCCGACTGGGGGCTGGTCGCGGCGGCGGAGCTTCCCGGGGCCCTGCGCCAGGCGCTGCACGAGGCGAAGGTCGGCGCCTGGACGGGGCCGGTGGCCGCCGACGGCCGGCAGTACGTGCTGCGCAAGTCGGGCGAGGTGTACTACGCCATCCTGCCGCCGGGCACCGGGCCCGAAGTGCAGTACCAGATCGTCCACCAGCGCGGCGTCCCCGAAGGGGACGGGCTGAAGCAGGCGATCGACGCCGATGTGGCCGACTTCATGGCGGAGCGCCACCGCCGCGACTACATGAACGAGGCCGCGCGCCTCATGGGGATCCGCCAGGCGCGCGTCGAGCTGGGGCAGCTCGTCATCCACAGCGACCTGCTCAACGACGACGAGACGGAGATCCTCGGCGAGGTGGTGAACTCGGCGGTGCGGGCCCACCAGGAATTCTGGGCCGGCGTGACGACGCTGCGGCTGTTCCGCCAGCCGGTGTACGTGTACGCCTTCGGCAAGCGCGGCGACCACGTGCGCGTGCAGCAGCTGTGGCGTGGGCGGCGGCCGGCCGGGGCGGCGGCGACCGCGGTGGGGGAGTACCTGCCGGCGTCGCGCATCCTCGCCTTCCCCTGCGAGCCGATCAACGGGCGCGTGCCGATCCCGATCGTCGTGCACGAGGCCATCCACATGCTCGACTACGAGCGCGTCTACCCGCCGCGGTCGCAGCCGAGCAAGTGGTTCGAGGAGGGGCTGGCGAACTACTTCGGCTTCTCGAAGCTCGACGGCGACCTGCACCTCGACCCGGGATCCATCCGCACCAGCGCCACGATCGTCATCGGCAGCGCGCGGGTGCAGTTCGATCCGCGCGCCGAGCTGCGCGAGCACCTGCGGCTCACGCGCATCGAAGGGCCGATGCCGCTCGAGCCGCTGCTCGCGGCGGGCCCCGACGACGAGCTGTGGGCGGGCGGCCGGTCGGCGCGCGCCTACGGCGCCGCCTGGACGCTCGTCCATTTCCTGCGCCACGGCGACCGGGGACGCCGCGAGGCCGCCTTCGAGCAGTATGCGGCGCGCGAGGCGGCGGGCCACGGCGGCCTTTTGGCCTTCAAGGAGATCTTCGGACCCGACCTGGCCGCGCTCGAGACCGCATGGCACGACTACGAGGCAACCTTGTGAAACCACCCGACGAAGAGGAGGTCCCGGTGGACGAGGCTCGCGACGACGACCCCGGTGGAGCGCAACCGCACGACGACGATCCCGGCGAGACCGCGCACGACGATCTCGACGGGGATCCGCACGATGACGCCGGCGACGGCGCGCACGACGATCCCGGCCTGCGCGCGAGCGACGACGAGGCGTTCGACGATCCCGGCGACGACGACGAGGAGGACGAAGGACGCGACGAGCTGGAGCCGGGTTATCTGTGGACCTTCGCGGAGCAGGAGGAGCGGCTCGGCGGGGACTACGGCCGCCACATGGAGATCCTCGACGACCTCGAGGCGCGCGAGATTCTCGACCTCGACCTGGCGCAGGCGGGGGACTACCTGCTCTGGGCGGCGGCGCAGTCGCTCGAGGAGCAGGGCTGGACCGGCGAGGCGCTCGCGGTGCTGCGGCGTCTCGACCGGAGCGCCGAGCCGCACCCGGCCTTGTCGTACGCCGAGATCCGCCTGCGGCTGCACGATCTGCTGCGCGAGCGCGGGGAGTACAACGAGGCCCTCCAGGTGCTCGAGCGCGTCGAGCGGGAGGACCCCGCGCGGCGCGACGCCTGCCGCGAGCGGCGCGCCGAGGTCCTGGTCCTGACCGGCCGCAAGGAGGAGGGGCTGCGCCTGTACGAGAAGGTGATGCGCTCGGTGCCGGATGATCCGTGGCCGCCGCTCAACGCCGCCTGGGCGCTCATCCGCGCCGGCGACTACGACCTGGCGCTGTCGTGGATCGGGCGCGGCGAGCGGGCCGCCAACCGCCTCGAGGACGAGGAGGAGGCGCAGCCGGCGGTGAACGAGATCGAGCGGCTGCGCAACGAGTCCCGCATCCGGCGCGAGCGGCGCCAGCGCGCCACCGGTGAAGGGCCGGAGGCGCTGAAGCAGGCGATCCTCGCCGACCTCGACGCCGAGGAGGTGCGCCTGACGCGCGAGCCGCCGCGCGAGGAGGCCGACCGCGAGGCGGCGCTGTCGCGTCTCGTCGAGCTGCACCGGCGCGCGTCCGCCGCCTGGGACGACGCGGTCGAGCGCCACGACGAGGCCGCCATCTCCACCTTCGACGACCTGGGGTGGGAAGTCGTCGAGGTCGCGGAGCGGTTCGGACTGAGGATTCCCGGGACCGAGGAGGAGGGGTGAAACCGGCGGCGGCCTGCCGCCGGTTTCACGCCCCCTTTGCCGTTACTTGCCCGAGCGCTCGATCTCGCGGTCGATGATGTCGGAAAAGCTCGCGATGTCCCGCGCGCCGACCATCATCACGCCGTTGATGAAGAACGTCGGCGTGCCGGAAACGCCCGCCTTCTGGCCGTCCTGGAAGTCCTTCTGCACTTCCGAGCGGAACTTCCCGGTGTCGAGGCAGGTCTTGAACTTGTCCTTGTCCATGCCGAGGCCGCCGGCGGTCTCGACGAGATCGGTGGCGGCGAGCTTGGCCTGGTTGTCGAACATCGCCTTGTGCATCTCCCAGTACTTGCCCTGCTCCTTGGCGCACTCGCTGGCCATCGCCGCGTTCTCGGCGTTGGGGTGGAAGGAGAGCGGGTAGTCGCGGTACACGAGGCGGACCTTGTTGCCGTACTTCTTCATCACGTCGTCCACGACCGTCTCGGCGCGGCTGCAGTAGGGGCACTGGAAGTCGGAGAACTCGACGATGGTCACCGGCGCCGAGGCGGTGCCGCCGCGCGACGAATCGTCATCCACCGAGACCTCCACCCGCGGCGGCTCGATCATCACCTTCACGCCGTACTTCTGGCGCAGCGACTTCATGTAGTCGGCCTGCACGCCGGCCATCTTCTGCTGCTTCAGCATGGCCTTGATCTGCGGGCTGATCTGCTCCTTGGTCTGCGTCCCCATGCGGGCCTTGTTGGCCTCGTAGTACGCGTCGACCTCGGCCTGCGAGGGATCCGGCGCCTTGCTGGCGATCTCGGTCTCGACCAGCTTGTCCTTGGTGACGCCCTTCGCCTTCGCCTCGCGGTCGAGCAGCTCGTCGTTGATCATCTGGTCGAGGGCCTGCGAGCGCACCTCGAACTCCTGCTGGCGCACCTTCATGAGATTGGAGGCCGCCTTGTCATCGAGCTCGGCGAGGGTGATGGTCTTGTCCCCGACCTTGGCGGCGACGCCGCTCGAAGCGGATGAAGCGCCCTTGTCGGCGGGCTTGCCGGCCTTGGTCTCTCCCGTGGCCGCGCCGCAGGCGAAGACCGTGGCGGCGCAGCACAGCACCACGGCAGGGAAGTAGGTGCGCAGGGGGCGTTCCATTCCGTTTTCCTCCTCGAGACCCGTGTGAAATTGGGGGCGGCGATTCTACACCAGTCGCGCGGACCCGGCATCCCGGGCGGCCCGGCGGTCAGCCGCCGCAGGCGGCGCCGAACTCGGGGGGCGCGGGGGCGGTCCGGACCGGGGCGGGGACCCGGTAGGACTCCTGGATCTCGGCCGTGGCGGCGTCGAAGGTCTTGGCATCCAGGATGACCTGGGCCATCTGGCCGTTCGGCTCGAGGACGATCCGGTGGAAGTCCCCCTCCGGGTGCTTGAAGGCCTCCTCGGCGGCGGCGATGGAGTCGATCTTGCGGCCGTTGATCTCGGTCACCGCCACGTCGGAGAGGCCGTGGTAGCCGATGTTGTAGGCGTCCGGCAGCACCGACGACAGGACGACGATGCGCCGCGACCCCGGCTCCTGGTCCTTCGAGTCGAGCCAGTACCGCA
>Ga0134121_10004859_pt1 | contig 10952 bp, 10 predicted proteins | sample KB301_FD_96463 | JGI IMG/M metagenome (GOLD analysis project Ga0134121, IMG submission 96463) | Terrestrial soil microbial communities without Nitrogen fertilizer from Kellogg Biological Station, Michigan, USA - KB3-0-1 | ecosystem: Environmental > Terrestrial > Soil > Unclassified ...
GAGCCTGCCTCGGTAGCGGCACTGCGGGCGAAGTACCCGCAGTACGCGGACCATGATCTCGAGTCGCGCCCGCTGATCAGGATCGAGATCGAAGGCGTTCGATCTTGGAGTGCGGCCGGACGCTAGCCCCAGCCGGTCAGGTCACGCAGGTCGATCCGGCCGTCGTGCGTATAGACGTTGAACCCGTCGCCTCGCAGGAAGCCGATCAACGTCACGCCGAGGCGTTCCGCCGTCTCGATAGCCAGGTCGGATGGTGCCGATACGGCAGCGATGATCGGGATCCCGGCGACCGCGGCCTTCTGGACGATCTCGAAGCTGACCCGGCCCGACACCATCAGCGCCCGACCGTTGAGGGGCAGCTCCCCGTCGAGCACCTGCGACCCGATGAGTTTGTCGAGCGCGTTGTGTCGACCGACGTCCTCACGGATCGCGATCAGCTCCCCGGTCGGTGAGAACAACGCCGCCGCATGCAACCCGCCCGTCTCGTCGAACGCGCGTTGCGCGGCGCGCAGCAACTCGGGCAGCGCGATCAGCACGGAACGTGATACGACCGGCCCGGGCGGCAGTGGACCACAGCGCAACGCGACTTCGTCGATCGACGCCTTGCCGCAGATCCCGCACGACGCTGTCGCGACGAAATGGCGCTCGGCCACGGCCGAGTCATCGAATGGTCGCGACAACCGGACGATGACCGTGTCGTCGGGCTGGTTCAGGGCGATCGGGTCGCCGACCTCGGTCCCGACGACCTCGGAGCCGTCGATCAGCCCCTCCGTCCGCAGGAAGCCGACCGCCAGCTCGTCCTCGTGACCGGGAGTCCGCATCGTGACGGCGACGGCCACGGGATCCTGGTCCGGACCCGCGGCGCGGATCTCAAGGGGCGCCTCGCCGACGACGCGGTCCCCTCGCACTTCGAGCGAGCTGCCACGTACCGCGACGATCGATCTCGTCGTGACATGACGGATCGGCGGCGCACCCCGTTCGACACGCTGGACCATCCCGCCGAGTGTACTTGTCCGCCAGTGGCTAGGCCGACGGTCGCTCCAGGAATACGGCCGCTCCAAGCGGTCGCAGGCAATGCGTCGAGCTCATCGCCTGGTCGTACCCACCAGCGTTGAGCAGGGCCACGATGTCGCCCTCGGCGACCGGGGCCATCGGATAGTCCTCGGCGAACACGTCGCTCGCCTCGTTGATGTGCCCCGCGACCGTCACCCGGGTCGTCGCCGGCGCCGCGGGGTCGCGGCACGGGACGATCTCCTGCGTGAACCCGTAGATGAAATATGCGCAGTTCACGTTCCAGCCGATATCGAGCCCGACGAAGGTCACGCCACGGCGCGTCTCGACCGTGACGACCTCCGCCAGCAGGATGCCCGCGTCCTTCGACAGGTGGTCGCCGGGCTCCGCTGCGACGGTCACGCCAAGCGGTCCAAGCGCACCCGCGACCACGTCGGCGTAGGCATCGAGGTCCACGGCCACCTCATCGGCGCGGCCGGGTCTGCCGAGTCCGCCACCGACGTTGACCTCGGTGATCCGATGTCCGGCCGCTCGTGCCCGTTCGACGGCCTCGATGGCCGCCGGCAACGCCCGCGAGAAATCCTCGAGCCCCTGGGCCAGCCAGCCGGAGCCCGCGTGGAAGTGGATCGTGTCGATCGCGAGGTCGTGGCGAGCGGCTGCGGCGAGCGCGTCGTCGAATCGCTCGAGGTCGATGCCGAACTTCGTGGGGCGGGCGCCGCTGTACTCGAGATCGGCGGTGTAGCCGGCGCCGCTGCGGGGATCGATACGGATCCCGATGCGACTTCCCGGCGACCGCCGCCCGTAGCGCTCGATCTGGCTGATCGCGTCCAGATTCAGGTGGATCCGATGTGCGAGCAGCACCTCGAGGTCACGCTCCGAAACGTTCGTTCCCGTGTAGCTGATCTCGTCGGGCAGCCAGCCGCACTCGAGCGCGCGCAGCACCTCGCCAGGGGAACACGCATCGATGCCGACGCTCTCCGGCGACCCGGGCGGCCCAAGGCCGCGGAAGACGGCAAGGACTTCGGGGTACGGGTTCGCCTTCAGCGCGAAGCGCAGACGGAACGGGACGCTGGTCCGGGCGAACGCCGCCTGGAAGGCACGCGCGTCCTCTCCGAAGCGGGCCAGGTCGTAGGCGAACAGCGGCGTGCCGTGCTCGCGCGCGAGGGACTCGGCGTCATGCGCCGCGATCGAGAGCCGGCCGTCGACGACGTCGAGGCCCGGGCGCACCCACCAGGGAGCGGCGACGGTCGTCACGCGATGAGTGGCGCCTCAGGCCCCGAAATGGATCGCTCCATCGCGACCGACCCAGTGGTTCGGACCCTCTTCGACATCGATCCCGAGTGCCTCGACGAGGTGCTGCGATGCGTGGGCGATCTCGGCGATCGCTTCCTCGAAGGCCTCGCGGTTCTTCACACTGGGTTCGCGGTAGCCGCTGATCTTGCGAACGTACTGGCGAGCGGCCGCCTCCAGTTCGCCGGTCGTCGCCGCTTCCCCCGGACGACGCAGCGTCTTGATGCTTCGGCACATGCCGCTACGGTAGGGCGCCCGGGCACGTTCCGCCAAGCGCGGAGGGCAACCGGACCGGGCCGTTGACCCGAGTCACCGAATGAAGGTTTCTGAAAGGTCGCGAAAAAGCTGGGTCGCGTATGCTCCTACACCTATCGTCCGGGGGACTCTCCCTCCATCAGTCCTGCCGGGCACCTGGACTCATCTTGGGGGATCCCTGACCGATGCACTCCGTCTCGCACCCCGCCCGTCGACTCGCGACGATCCTGATCTCGCTCGGCCTCGCGGCGATCGTCGCGACCGGGACGGTCCTGGCCGGAACGCCGGTCACCGCCGGTTGGCGGGACCACGGCTATGCGGGAGGCGCGTTCCGTCCGGCGAGCGACAAGCCCGAGTCGAAGCTCTGGTACACCGACGAAGGCGGTGGCAACGTCCAGTGGTGGGGCGGCATGTTCCGCTTCAGCACGTCGCCGCCGCTGTCCGAGTTCCGTATCTACAAGCTCAGCTCCGACAAGTCGACCTGGAGCCCGACGACCACCATCGTCGACCGGCGTGACAACACGCACGGCGACTACCTGTGGGACGAGGCGTCGAACACGCTCTACGTCGCGTCGGTCGCGATGCCGAACACATCGTCTCCATTCGCCGTCCCCGCTACGCCCGACGACGTCCGGATCTTCCGATATACGTACAGCGCCGCGTCCGACACGTGGACCCAGATCGGCGGCAGCCTTTCGTACCGGGCGATCCTCGGTACCGGGAGCACGGCATCGCCGGCGTTCCGAGGTGGCGCGTGGAGCGTGAGCATCGACAAGGACTCGAGCGGTCGACTGTGGGTCGTCTTGACCCAGGCGCACGAGGTCCGCTACAGCTTCTCGGACGACAACGGCCAGACCTGGACGGCGGCTGCCCAGCTCCCGACCCAGGGCAGCAATACGATCAACGTCGGGGCCATGTCGGACAGCGACATCGCGTCGGTGATCGCGTTCGGAAACGGCTCCAAGAACACGGTCGGCGTGATGTGGAGCGACCAGGACGACCTGCCCGCGGCCACGAACAACGGGTACTACTTCTCGACGATCGCCGCTGGCGCCGACCCGACGGTCGGTGGGAACTGGTCGACGGACAAGCTGCCCAACGGCGGTCTCGGCAACATCTATGCCGACAACCACATCAACATGAAGGCGACCTCCGACGGCGCGGTGTACATGGTCGGCAAGGCCAACACCGACACCGTCAACTGCGCGACCCTCAAGACAAGGCTGCTGACGCCGCTTTATCGGCGCACGACTGGCGGGACCTGGGATGCGCCTCGGCTCGTCGGCACCGCCGGTGACTGTGAAACGCGCCCGCAACTTGCGATCAGCGAAGAGCTGAACACCATCTACGTGTTCCTTACCGCGCCGAACGGTGGCGGGGTCATCTATCGCAAGTCGGCGCCGCTCAGCGGCCCGGACGCCTTCGACTTCCGCGGCCCAGCCGACGAGATCGTTAAGCGCGGCGTGACGTTCATCAAGAGCTCGAGCGAGACGCTCATCGATGACGCGTCGACCACGAAGCAGGAAGTCACGTCGGCGAGCGGCATCGCCGTCATCGCCAACAACCTGCTCAACAAGGCCGGCACGAACCTCAAGTTCTACCTCCATGGCTTCATGGCCCTGCCCGCCTCGGACTCCACGCCGCCTTCGGGCAGCGTCGCGATCAACGGCGGTGCGGCCACGACGAGCAATCCGAATGTCGTGATGTCGGTCCCCGCGACTGACAGCGGCAGCGGTCTCAGCCTCGTCCGGATCTCTAATGACTCGACCGTCGATGGCAACGGCCGCCTGAGCGGCGCTGACGCCACCTCGTACACCTACACCAACCCCATCGCGTGGACCATGACCGCGGGCCTCGGCACGAAGACGGTCTACGTCCAGTGGCGCGACGCCGCCGGCAACTGGTCGGGCGTCTCGAGCGACGACATCCTCGTGACGACCGATACGACGCCGCCCAATGCCACGACTGCCGTCAACTACACGCTGTTCGGTTCGGGGCGCTTCGGCATCCCGGTGCGGATCACGTGGCCGGCTGCGACCGACAACGTCGGGGGCAGTGGCGTCAAGGAGTATCTCGTCAGGAAGATCGTCAACGGCGGCCTTCCCCAGGACGTCGGCGTCGTTCCCGCGTCTGCTGCTCCGGGCATCTCGCTCGACCTGCCGAACTCGGCCCTGACGTACCGCATCTGCGTGTACACGTACGACAACGGCAACAACCACAGCGGACCGCGCTGCAGCGTGCCGTTCACGACGGTCAGCGTCAGCGAGTCGAGCGCCGCGATGCACTTCACCGGGACCTGGGCCCTGTCCAATTCGGCGGTCTACGTCGGTGGCAAGGCGAAGGTCTCGTCGAGGGCGAACTCGACGGCAACGGTCAGCTTCCGCGGCAATCGCGTCGGCTGGTACGCGCGGATGGGTCCCGCCCACGGCTCCGCCAAGGTGTACATCGATGGCCACTTCGTGAAGACCGTGAACATGAACGCGGCGGTCATCGCCGATCGGAAGCTGGTCTTCACCAAGGCGTGGTCGACGATCGGCAACCACTCGATCCGCATCGTGGTGTCGGGTACATCAGGTCACCCGAAGGTGGTGGTCGACCAGATCTTCTACCTGCGGTAGCCAGCACCTCTCAAGCGCAGCTCCCGGAGGGTAGCCGTCCCGCGGCTGCCCTCCGGTCATGTCCGGCGGGTGCGTCAGGCGCGGTCAGCGACCGCCGAGCTTCCAGTAGATCGATCCGGTGTAGCAGTGCCCAAGCGCTCGGCAGAGCCCGCCCGTCATGTCCCACTGGCGGCCCGAAACGTATGGGCCTCGGTCGACGACTCGAGCCGTCACCACCCGACCATTCCTTGGGTTCTTGAACGTCACTCGCGTCCCACAAGGCAGCGATCGATGGGCGACACCGATGAGCCCGCGCGTCATCGCGACGCCGCATGCGGTGCGTTTGCCGTAGAACCCAGGGCCGTACCAGGAGATGTTGCCGTCCAGCCGCCAGCGTGGCTTCCGGACCACCGCCGGCTTCACGGTGGGCTGGGCGACCTTCGACCGGACCCGGAGCGGCTGGGCTACGAAGTCGGGTTCGCGAAGTGTCATCTGTTCATCCAGCACACCCGCAGAGCGAGCGTACGGATCCAAGGGCAGGATCGTCGTCACCGGCCCACGGACAGACGCGGCCATCTCCACTGACGCGAAGTATTCCGCGGAGGGGGTTCGGTTCGGGCTGAAGGCCCATGAACCCACCGGTCCTGGGACGGCGACCGCAGCGAACATCACGATGAGCGTCATGCTCGCGACGACCCGGGGGCGTCGCACGTCGGGCGGAACAGTACCATCGGCGGCTCACCTGTGACTTATGCGGTTCTTCGCTCCCGCATATCGCGGTCGTGACAGACTCTGTGCCGTGCCCGCGCCCGACTCGACTTTCACCCTCGATCTTGCTGCTCCGGTCGACCTCCCCGCGTCGCTCGGTCCGCTCGTCCGCGGGCACGGCGATCGGACGATCCGGCTCGCGCGCGACCGCGCCTGGTGGACGACCCGCACGCCCGATGGGCCGGCGACGATCGGTATCGCGTCGGTCGGGCCACGGCGTGTCAGGGCCGATGGCTGGGGACCGGGAGCTGAAGCGGCCGTCGCCCGCGTCCCGGGCCTGTTCAGTGGCAGTACCGATGAGTTGCTCGACGCCGCCGATCCGCGCATCGCGACCCTCGCGAAGCGTCGCCCGGGTGTCCGCGTCCTGCGCACCGGTGCGGTCCTCGAGTCGCTGATCCCGGCGATCCTCGAACAGAAGGTCACCGGCACCGAGGCCCATCGGACGTTCCACGCGTTGGTCCGGCGGTATGGCGAGCTAGCACCTGGGCCCGCCGAGCTCGGACTGCGCGTGTTCCCGGCGCCGGCCACACTCGCATCGCTTCCCTACTGGGCGTTCCATCCGCTCGGTCTGGAACGTCGTCGCGCCGACCTGATCCGCGCGATCTCGCGCGATGCGGCGACATTCGAGCGACTCGTCGACGCCCCACTCGAGGCGGCCTACGCGCGGCTGCGGTCGATCCCGGGGATAGGACCCTGGACCGCCGCCGAGGTCGGCGTCCGGGCCCTGGGCGACGTCGACGCGGTCAGCGTCGGCGACTTCCACCTCCCCCATCTCGTGGCCTACGCGCTCGCCGGCGAGCCGCGGGGGACGGATGCGCGGATGCTCGAGCTGCTCGAGCCATACCGAGGACGGCGCGCCCTCGTCGTTCGTCTCCTGGAGCTCAGCGGGGTGCAGGCACCGCGCTACGGTCCACGTCTCTCGCCGCGCCGCATCGAGGGCATCTGATATGCCGAAGTTCGAGAAGTCTTCCCCGGGCCTGGTCGCTCGATTCGACGCCGCCGCGGCGCGCTTTCCCGAGGCTGAGCGCCGGAAGATGTTCGGCTATCCGGCCCTGTTCGTCGGCGGCAACCTGGTCACGGGGCTGTTCGCGGAGCACTGGATGATCCGGCTCCCCGACGACGACCGCGTCGAGCTGCTCGCGCTACCGGGCGCCGCCCCGTTCGAGCCGATGGCGGGACGATCGATGAAGGGTTACGCGACGCTGCCGCCGGATGTCGTCGCCGAGGACGACGCCTTGGACGGTTGGATCCGCCGCGCGATCGCATTCGGTCGGACACTCCCGGCGAAGTAGCCCTGCGGCCGCTCTGCAAAGTAGGACGCCGACGCCCCCGTAGGACCGCCGGCGCCCGAGACCGCTGGGCGTTCGTCAGGCGACGGACGGCGCCGGAGCGATGTTCTGGTTGAGCCGGAACAGGTTCGTCGGGTCGTACCGGCGCTTGATCTGCGCGAGCCGCCGATACGTGGCGTCGGGATAGGCCTCGCGGATCCGGTCCTCACCCTCGACCTCGAGGAAATTCGAGTAGACGCCGCTCGAGCGCGGGCGGAGCGCCTCGTAGTACCCGTGGGTCCACGCCGCGTGGACCGGCGCCTCGGAGGGGTCCTCGAACGGCGTGATGATCGTGAGCATCACCTTGGCGTCGCGATGAGCGAACGCCGTCGCGTCGGCAGACACGCGCGCCATCTGACCGCCGAGGATCCGGATCTGGGTCATGGCATGCGGTGAGCTCGGCGCGGACATCCGGGTGACGATCTCATCGACCGCGGCGTCGTCGAGCGTCTCGAGGAACAGCGAGCGATGCGAGGCGGGTGCCCGCTGCTCGGCCGCCTTGAGCATCTCGTAGATCCCAACGTACGGCATCGGCATCACGAACTCGGCCATGGGTTCCGAGAGGGCTCGGAACGGCTCCAACGCCTGCTGTCCGGACTCGGGGTCGCCGTCGTAGACGAACATGACCGCGAGGGTCTGCTTGCCCTGGACGGACTCCGGGATGAACGGCGCCGACGGGGCTGGCATCAGCATCGAGATCGTCGAGAGCGCCTCGGGCGCGGCAGCCGCGACGGCCTCGAGACCGCGCAGCGCCTCGCGCGTCGGCGTGAGGAAGAGCGCGCCGCCGAGCACGGTCGACACGGGATAGAGCTTGAATTGGAAGCGCGTGACGACACCGAAGTTGCCGCCGCCGCCGCGCACTGCCCAGAACAGGTCAGGGTTCTCGTTCGCGCTCGCGATCACGATGCGCCCGTCGGCGGTGACGATCTCCACCGAGACGAGGGCGTCGATCGCCAGGCCGTACTTGCGCACCAGCCAGCCGATCCCGCCACCGAGCGTCAGACCGGCGATCCCAACGCTGCCGGTGTCGCCGAACGGCGTCGCCAGCCCGTGGGCTGCCGCAGCGGCGGTGTACTCACCGGCGCGAAGCCCGGCCTGCGCCCAGGCCAGACGGCGGATCGGATCGATGTGCAGGCCCTTCATCTCGCCGAGATCGAGGACGATGCCGCCATCGGTCGCGCTGAACCCGGCGAGGCTGTGGGCGCCACCGCGGACGGCAAGCTCGAGCCCGGTCTCACGGGCGAACAGCACGGTCCGCGCCACGTCGGCGGCGGATGACGCCCGGACGATGCTCAATGGCCGACGATCGTAGTTGGCGTTGTGGACCTCGCGAGCCTGGTCGTAGCCATCGTCATCGGGGCGGATGACCGTGCCGCGGATCCCAGCGGCGAAGGCGGCGAAGTCATCGGGGCCGGGGCGGTCGAGCGGGGCGATCCGGGCGAGGGCCATCGTGCGGTTCCTTTCGGTGGAGAAGATGCGAGGTCGAGGTGTGGGGGCCGCCCTGATGCTCTTCCCCACCGTGGGGGCGCGGATGCGGGCAAGGGTCGGCGGCCGCGGCCGGACGGATGTCGATGCGGATGCGACGGATGACGACCCCGTGCTCGGGATCGGGTGCCGGGTCCTAGAGCAACCCGACGGCGGCGCAGTCCTCGGCGACGCGCTCGAGGTGTCCCGGATCCGAGACCGCGGCGAAGCCCTGGACCATGACCCGCGACGCGCCGGCGTCACGGAACTGGCGGAGGCGCTCGCGACGCTCCGGCCCGGCCGGCGCATCGGGTCGACCCCAGATGTGGACGGACACGCGGAGGGTGCCCGGGTCCCGACCGATCTCCTCGCAGCGCGACGCGATCACCGGGAGGGCACCTTCGAGCTCATCGGGCATCATCGCGTCGAGGTTGAGCTCATCGGCGAACCGCGCGGCGAGCCGCCACGTCACCTTCGGCCCGTTGCCGCCGATGAGGACCGGGATCCTGTCCCCTGCCGACTTCGGCTCGTGGATCGCGTCTTCCACCGACGCGTACTGCCCGGCGAACGTGGCGTGCCCCGGTCCGAGCATCCGGCTGATGACCTCGAGATGGTCGCTAAGGATCGCCAGCCGCTCCGGCGCGTCCGGGAAGCCGTAGCCGTAGGCGCGCCACTCGTCTTCCTTCCAGCCGGCGCCGATGCCGAGCTCGGCGCGCCCGCCCGACACCACGTCGAGCGTCGAGATCATCTTGGCCGTCAGGGCCGCCGGCCGATAGGCGGCCGCCAGCACAAGGTGCCCGAGGCGCGCCCGCGACGTCACGCCGGCGATTGCCGTCAGCTCGACGAACGGCTCGAAGACCGGCGCATCGATGAGCGGCGGGTCGACCTGGAAGTGGTCGTACAGCCAGAGCGACTCGAACCCGAGCGCCTCCGCTTGCCGGGCCGCCTCGATCGTCCTCGACCAGGCGGTATGCGCGTCGAGGCCCAGGTACTCGCGGTCGCAGCCCTGGGGCAGCGTGATCCCGACCCTCACGTGGCCGCCAGCCACGGGCCGTATGCCGCCGTCACCCGTGCGCGGACCTCGGCGACGATCGCGTCATCGACCGCCCGCTCATCGGCGATCGAATGCCAGAGACCCGCCTCGCGTACGAACGTCCCGAGGGTCCGCATCGCGGCCTCGGCGTCCTCCCAAGTGACGCCCATGGCTTCCGGGCGGATATCGACACCGGCCCGCGCGAGCGCCGCGACCATCTCGTCGGCCCCCACGCCATGCATGACCGATCCGAGCACGATGCCGAGCCCGACCGGCTGCCCGTGGATGAAGTGGCGTCCCGTCCGTTTCTCGAGGTTGTAGAAGAAGAAGTGTTCGACCCCCTCGATATGGCGCGGGTTCCAGCCCGAGGCATGGAACGTCTGGCCACCCCAGCGATGCGCATCCATCAGCGTCCGGATGCCGTGATCGTTCACGTCGTGGATGTCATCGAGCGCATCGACGACCGCGTCGAGGCGCTGCCGCGCCTCGCCCACCAGCCCCTCGTCGTAGGGCCATTGGCGCTCCTCCTTGCCAAGGTCGCGCGTCAACCGCCAGTCGAGGTGCGCCGTGTGGTAGCAAAGGATGTCGCCGACGCCGGCACGGTTCAGCCCGACGGGCGCGCTCCGGATGACGTCGAAGTCGACGTAGACCGCCTCCGGGATCGCGTAGCCGAGGTAGCGAACGACACCGTCGCGGCGCAGCCCGGAACGATGCCCGAACGGCGCGTTCACGGTCATCGCGGTCGGGACCTGGAAGAGCGGCAGCCGGCGGCGCCAGGCGATGAACTTCGCGACGTCGATCGCCTGCCCGCCGCCGACCCCGATGACGGACGAGGCGGTCGGAAGAGCGGCCAGCGTCGCGTCGAGCTCGACGACGTCCAGCGTCTGCACGAGGTGAACGCCGCCGAAGCCCGGGCCCTCGAGCGTCTCGGAGAACAGCGGCCAGAGGTCCGCCATCGTCACGACCAGGTACGGTCGATGGACGAAGTTGGGCAGCTCCCCGACCAGGTTCCGACCGTAGACGGTCGTGAAGCCCTCGCTCAACGTGCGGTCCAGCCGCCGTCGACGAGCAGCGTGACCCCGCTCACGAGACTCGCCGCCGGGGAGGCGAGGAACACCACAGCGCCGGCCACGTCGACCGGCTCGCCGATGCGGTGGAGGGCGGCGATCCGCTCGCGAACGTCCGCTTCGAAGGCGGGGTCGGCGA
>Ga0134121_10004860_pt1 | contig 10952 bp, 7 predicted proteins | sample KB301_FD_96463 | JGI IMG/M metagenome (GOLD analysis project Ga0134121, IMG submission 96463) | Terrestrial soil microbial communities without Nitrogen fertilizer from Kellogg Biological Station, Michigan, USA - KB3-0-1 | ecosystem: Environmental > Terrestrial > Soil > Unclassified ...
CGGACTGGTGGTGCTGAAGTAGTATTCGACCACTTCCTCGCGGGTCTCGCCGTTGTAAGCGATGCCGAGCTGGCCGATTTTTTGCAGATAGTCTTCCTGATTCGCGATGGCCCGGTTGGCTTTGAAGAACATATGTTCGTAGAGGTGCGACAGTCCGTTTAGTTCGGGTGGTTCGGTAAAAGAACCGTTGCGCACCGCCAGTTCGATAGTAACAATCGGCACTGAGTGATCTTCCAGCACCACGACCTCGAGGCCATTAGCCAGAACCTTACTGGCAATGTCCGATGCCGGCTTGGCGATCGCCGTGCGGGCAGCCGCCGCGGCCGGCGTTTGCCGCAGCGGTAATGGGGACGTGGATACCGGGCGCGCCACAAGCGGCGCGATCATTGAAAAGGTAAGCGCAAGAACTAAAAGAATTCGTTTCACGTTCACTCCACTGATGTTGTTAGGAGGACGGCAACTGCCGGCCTGTATCAATTAATTGGCGAGTTGAACCCGCCATAAAGCCGGGTCGAAAAACAATTCACGCGCGACCCTCGCTCAACTGCAAAACCAACAATCACCGACCAACCAATCACCGACCAACAAATCTACCACAAAGATCGCACGTCGCAGAACGCTCTATTAATTTGGATTCTTTAACGATTGTGCGTAGCTGGGGGGTCTCTCAATTAATTAAGCTTCACCAGTCGAAGCGGTTCGATGTCGAGTTGGGGAAAATGGATGTCGCGTTGATCCTGTCGAGTTTAGTTACAAAGCGAGCGGGTACACCGATTTGGATTGCCGAAACAAGGTGGATCGTTCCAGTCAGGGTGAAAAGGAAAAAGAAAGCTGGATCAGGGATACGGTCCTTACTATTTCGACGAACTTGCCCACGGCAATTCGTAGTCTTTGGTTTGCTCGCAAGGCTTAAACGAGATCTCTTTCTTCAAGGCCTCGGCTTCGCGTACAAGCTGGGCGCGCAACGCCGCATCCTGCCTGACCGACTTTACTTTGGCCGGATCGCCCTCGCTTCCGCGAGCGATGATCCAGTAACGACCGGGCGCGATATTGTCGATGGCGAAACCGGCGTCAGCTTCAGCGGCGGTTTCGAAGAACCTGAGAACATTCTCGGCATTCTCGCGCTCCGCCGGGACTAGGTAAACGCGCAGACCTGCCGGCACGCGTGGACCCTCAACGCCTGCGAGATGTCCGCGCAGGCGGGCTGCTCCTTCAGTAAGAATCACATTAAGGCCCGAAAACTTTTCGCCTCGTTTAAGGTTAATACCATCGCGAGGAATGTTTGGATCGGAGGCTTTCACTGTCGTGTTTGGATTTCCGCTCGAGATTGATCGCAGGTACCAACCGCTTCCCGGTAGTTGCGAGTCGATGCGATAAGCGCCCCGTCGCAAATTGCGCAAAACGAACTCACCCTTTGCATCGGGAATGCTATCGGCTGCCTGATTCGGGGCTGCGAGTGGAATCTCGAGGACAGAGGGGCCCTTCGCCGATTTTCCGGCTGAAGTATCTGTCTCTGACTTTGAGCGGCGAACATAGACCACGGTTTCCGGCAGGGCGGAGGCGCGGCGCTTGACGCAATCAGCCGGCGGATTACTCTCCAGCACTACTCGCCCGGCAATCGAAGCCAGGGGATTAAGAATCAAGTTGATGCCGGTGACATCCGCGCCTTGTACCTTGACGCGGATGGGTTCAGACGCGAAGTAGTCGCGACTCGGCAAGAATTGCTGGCCCAAAATCTCGTACTCGCCATCCGGCACGCCAGAGAATGCGAACGAGTTGTTGGTAAAAGAACTCGATGGAACTGTCATCAGAACCGTCCGGCTGCGTACGTCGGTGAGGGTAATAGTCCCCGTGGATATGCTCATATTCTGGGACGTCGATTGAACCAATCCACCCAAAGTGCCGCTGATTACCTGGCCTGATTCTCCCCGATATTGAATGTCGGCAGTCATCTCTTCACCGCTATGCACCAAAACCTCCATGGCCGTATCCCGAGTGGACGAGGGTGCGTAAGTCGGCACGTCGTTGTCGTACGCGCCTAAGAATAGTTCCACGAACGAGCGTCCCTGGCCCCCAACCGAAATGACGTAAATTCCCGGCGCCAATCCGTAGAATCGGTAGACGCCGCGATCATCGGTTTGCCTCTCTCGCGGTTGCACTGGAACCTGTTCCGCTTGTCCATTCACATCCTTAATCCGGAAAGCGTGCACCGCCGCCGCGACCACGGGACCGTTGGTTGCCGTTGTCACCGTTCCCGTTATGACTCCTCCCTTGATCAAGGTCAGATTTACATAATCGCCGGGGTGATAGTAATGTCGAGGTTCGTCGGGAGAAATTGGCGGCGACACAAAACCGGGCATGAAGGCTGAGACGGAATAGACCCCCGGGTCTAATGCGTCAAACTTAAAATCGCCACTGCTATCGACAATCGCGCTGCGAGGTTGTACTGATCCGCCGAACTGAGCAGCCATGGCCGTAGCTCCATTCATTGTCTCTCCCCCCTGCCCGACAAGGTGACCAGCGATCGACAAACTGGCTGAGGGTGCTCTCTCTGGCGCAGCTTCCTGAGCTTGCACCGCCACAACTGAAAGCAGTGCGAAACCAATTAGCGCCGGGAGGGTGCGCCGAATCGTATTTATGCGGATCGACATCACGGGCCACCTTCCTTTGGTTTCAAGTCGACCGTGAAGTTGACCTCGACTTCGGCGTCGTCAGTTACAGTTACGAATTGTTTTGGCGGCTGTCGAGGACGTTGGGGCGGTTGGGCCGTTGGATTGGAGAAACCGATATTCAGAGTAACTTCGTAATTCCCCGGCGGAAGGTCAGGAATTAGAAAATGTCCGCGGACATCTACAAGGGTCCCGCGGTCCGCGGGCTTTCCGTCCCTCTTGGCACCCACGAAGATGCGCGTTTCCGGCGGTGGGCTACCATTTTCAAATTTTACGGCCCCGCGAATTACACCGGTGCCGTAACTCACAAAAACGCGGATATTGGAAACCGATCTCCCAGGTTGCAGATCGATTCCCTGCGTTTGATCAACTCCATCAGCCTCGATGCGTGTCACCGAAAAGCGGCGAGAGTTTCCTGTCATTGAATAAAGGTAGAGGGTGGCTTTGCCGGGCGCCATTCCGCCGATACTGAAACTGCCGTCAGCGGCAACCATTGACGATCCGGAATTGTTCACGGGCGGATTGCTTGTGGTACGGACACCGGCAGTAATTCTTAAACCGGCTAATTGGGCGGCCGCGTTCTTCCCTGCATCGCTGTCAGGCACAACGATGCCGCTAAGGATGAGGCCCCTAATGGCCTTGAGCTCGAGATTGGTTACGTCGCGGTCGATGACGTTGAAGTTAATTGGCTGGCTATAAAAATCTCCGCCTTGAAAACTCGAAGAAAGATAGATGGTGTAACGACCTGGCTCCAATCCGTCAAACCGGAACTCGCCTCGCGTGTTAGTTGGTAATCCCCCATAAAGTACGCCCGGGCCCCCGTCGGGTCCCGAGACGCGCCCATACATAAGCCGCGCGCCTCCGACTGGTGTACCGGAGTCCGAGTCCACAACTCGGCCGGTAACGCTGTACGTGGATGAACGATGACCAAGACGAATGTCGATGTTCGACGCCTCGCTGCCTTCGGTCAGTTCCAGAACGACGGCCTTCGCCGCATCGCTTGTGTCCCCATAAAATACCTGCGCGAAGCGGCCGCGCGCATTGCCGGGTGAGAACCCGCCATTTCCCTTTCCGACGCTGACTTTGTAACGGCCCGCCGCCAATGCATAAATCCGATAGATGCCCCGATCGTCGGTCATATACATCGGGTTGTTCATGGACGTACGGATCAAATTCATCTGCTGCATTTGATCGCCGGTTTGCGAGACTGGTTCAATATTGACCCACTCTTCGATTACCGGCTTACCTTCTTCATCCGTTATGCGGCCAGTGATGACAGCACCGCGCACAAGTTTGATGTCTATGTCTTCAGCAGCTTCGGCTGGCGACAACAAAATCATTTTTCCAGCTCCATAAGGATTGGAGTTTGTTTCGCCGGTGACGAGAGCGGGCGCCAAAGCCTGCACTTGATAAGTGCCGGGACCCAGACCAAACAAGCGATAGCGGCCTTCACTGTCGGTGACGGCTTTCGCACCCGATCGGCGAGGATAAGAGTCGCCACCAAATGCCGCTACTGTAATCCCAAAGGCGGCTTTACCCCCGATTGTGACCCGGCCCGAGATCGATCCGGTCCCTTTCGGTTTGGCGTCAGTCTGGCCCTGGGCCTTTTCCGAGATAAAGCACAGCATCGTCGCGGTCAAAACAAGAGCGAACGAAAACAGGCGTGACGGACGAGTCATGTGGGAATCCTCCGATCCACTGTCGTGGCTGAGCCGATACCGATGGCGACATCATCGCACCGTCGTCGAGGCAGGGCAAGAAGAACACCTAAATAATCCATGGGAAAAATGCTACTGGCTGAAATGGTATTTACCTTGTAGAATCAACCTCCGAACATCATCAGGAGATTCATAGTTGCAGTAGTCAATATTCAAAATCTGTATGGCTCAACTGAAAGTCACCGACGCCAGCGGACGGCAGGCTCAGCATCTACTAAGCGCGAGTACAACTTGCATGATTGGGCGCGCACCCGACAATCAGATTGTGCTCGACGACCCTCGTGCATCTCGACATCACGCTCATATCAGGCCTGATGCCGACGGTTCGTTCATGCTTATCGATGGCGCGGTGGTCAACGGTCAGATCAAACGAAGCGCGAACAAGGTCTTTGTCAACGGCGAACAAAAGTTCGAACAACTGCTGAAAGACGGCGATCGCATTACGATCGGAGCCAGCACGCTGCGCTTTGAGCAACCGAAGGAAGAACGCACTGCCGATCTCAGTTTCGACGACAAGCCGCTCGGCCATACTCAGCTATTAATGTCGGCTAAGGATGTCCTGACTACGGTGCTGCGACAGACAGACCCCACGGCATCTGCCGGAGCGCCGCGCGACAAGGTGCTTGAATCCCTCCAACGCAAAGCCAACATCCTGAGCGAGCTTTATGAAATGAGCAAAGCGCTCGGCTCAGGGTTCGATCTCGATCGAATTTTCAAAATGGCGACTGACATAATCTTTCGATCGACTCCTGCCGATCGCGTGATTGCTCTACTAGCCGACGTTCTGGTCACTGAACAAAACGCCGACGACGCAAAGTTGTTCCCGATTGCCACGCGTGCGCGAGATGAGAAATTGGAAGCCTACGCGCGCAAGATGACTATTGGCCGCACCATCACGCGTAAAGTGATGAAGGATCGTGTGGCGCTGCTGTCGCAGGACGCCGCTGCCGACGAGCAATTCGCCGGCGTGGAGTCGATTGTTTCGCAGGGAGTACGTTCGACAATCTGCGCGCCGCTCTTTACTGAGTCCGGGGTGCACGGCGCGCTATATGCCGATCGGCTTGACCCTTTTTCCGCATTCAAGCCTGACGATCTGGAGTTGATCAGCGCCGTCGCGGCGCAGACGGCCATCGCCGTGGAGAATGTCCGGGCCCACGAACGTCTGGCGAAGGAAGAGGTCGCGCGCGCCAACTACAGCCGGTTCTTGCCGGAGTATGTGGTGAAGCAGCTGCTCGACAATCCGGATTCCTTCAAACTGGGTGGAGTGCTGCAGACGATCACCGTGCTCTTTGCCGACATCCGTGGGTTTACTCGTATCTCGGAACACGCGCCGCCGGAAAAGATCGTGCAGTTACTAAATCGCTATTTCTCGGCGATGACCGACATTATCTTCGCCCATGGCGGAACCCTCGATAAGTATCTGGGTGATGGCTTGATGGCACTGTTTGGCGCGCCCACGACTACTCCGAAGGACGCCGCCAACGCCATCGCGGCGGCCGTGGCAATGCAACGGCGCATGCTCAGCATCAACGACGAGTTGCATGCCGAAGGTTTTCCGGAGATCGGTATCGGCATAGGTTTGCACACGGGCGAAGTCACGGTTGGATACATTGGCTCTGAGCGGCGATCGGAATACACGGCCATCGGCGACGCGGTCAATACGGCTTCACGTCTGGAATCAAATGCCAAGGCTGGAGAAATTCTGGTTAGCGAAGTGACCGCGAAAGCCGCGCACTCGCGCTATCAACTGGCGGCACGCGAACCAATCAGCGTCAAGAACCGCGAGCAGCCCGTACCTCTTTTTGAGGTTGAGTGGCAGCACGCTACCAGCAACGCTTAAGTCAATAGCCCGACCGTGAGGGAGGGCTTGCCCGGGAACCTCACTGCCCGTGGAAGTGTCTTACGCTTACGTTCGGAGTGCCGCCTTCAGCGGTGGTTTTTCGCAGAGAGATCTCCGCCTAAAGGCTGAACTCCAAAACGCCTTCGCTTTTTGCCTTCTTCGATGTCCGCCAACTCCAAGGGTTTTTTCAAGCGCCAGATATTGATCGCGCAGGTCTATGGAATCCCTGTGCGTATCGACTACCGCTGGTTCATTGTGTTCGCGTTGAGCGTAGCGCTGATTGCCGCAAACGTGCGCAAACACCCGATTCAGCTGTTTGCCTACCACCTTCCGGCTACTGGAGAGTTGACAGCCTGGCTATTGGGAATCGCTACTACGTTGGGACTCTTCCTCTCGGTCTTTGGTCATGAATTGTCACACGCCTTAATGGCGCGTATCGAAGGAATTGAGATTGAAGAGATCGTGCTTCATCCATTTGGCGGGCTGGCGCGCTTGCGCACCCAACCCCAAAGTCCGGGCGCGGAGTTCCGCATCGCCGTAGCCGGACCGGCGGCGAGTTCTATCTTCGGACTGGTCGCGTTTGGCAGCATGATACTGACGGCCCCATTAGGATTTAATTTTGGGACGGCATTTTTCTTTTTCGTCGGCGCCGGCAACCTTCTGCTGGCCGTTTTCAATCTGTTCCCCGGCTACCCGCTCGATGGCGGCCGCGTGCTGCGGGCCATAATCTGGAAACGGAGTGGCAGCATGCGGGACGCAACTCGCATTGCCGGCTTCTGCGGACAATTGATGGCATTGGTGCTGATCCTTTTTGGACTATACATGGCGCTGGCGCCTTCCTTTCGCGCGTACTTCATGGGCTTGTGGTCCGTGCTGGTGGGCGTGTTTCTACTGGGCGCGGCCACCAGCGTGGTGCGAAGCGTTCGCGAGCAGGTGACTGCGGGTGAGGCAATGTCTCCGCCGGTCGTGCTTGAGCCGGACTTACCAATCAGCCGCTTTGTAGATGAGATCCTGCCGCTTCATCGCTACGCAAGTTTTCCCGTAGCACAGGGCCAGAGCCTGCTGGGAATTCTAACGCTGGAAGATCTAAAGAAACTGCCGCGCGCGCAGTGGCGCAATCGTCGGGTGAGAGATGCGATGCGTCCGGTAAATCAGTCGATGTTCGTTAAGACTTCAACCAACATGGATGACGCCCAGGAATTAATGCAGGGAAATAAGGTGCACGCGTTGGCCGTTCTCGATGAGTCAGGAGAGTTGGTGGGGTTTTTGCGACGCGGCCGGATCAGGCGAAAGAAGTAATATCCATTGAGGAATTCCAGGAGGCATCGACCGCATCATCAGCCGGTTTTAAGTGAACTTCCGTCCTCGGCGTGCGGCTTTGCCGCCTGATGTGCGGAAAGGCTTTGCCTTTCCGCGGCCACACGTCTTATCGCTTGGAAGCTACGCCTCCCAGGCCCGAGGCGAAGCCTCGGACTAAATAAACGAAGGTTGACCGGAAAGCCAGAGGCTTTCTGCACATCAAGCGGCAGAGCCGCGAAACAATTTAGACAGGCGCCAGACATCGCATGAAATCATTGCCACGCGCCCATATTTCCGCGATAATCCCTGCGGAGCGTCCGAACTGTCGACCGGGCGCGACTGTCTGCGCGGCCCCTTTCTCAGACAATTAATCAGGCCTCGAAACTCGACTGATAGGTGGCGGATCGTCCAGATATCAGGACGCTGTCGACTACCATAAAAGCGCACGATGTTGTTACTCAGCTCATTGAGGGAATACTTCACCAGTTTGGCCGAGCTGCGTTCAATCGCAGACATCGTCCTGGTTTTTCTGGTTGTGTATGGCGTGCTGAAACTTTTGCGCGGCACGCGCGCCGCGCCAATGGCTGCCGCGATGGGCGCCTTTGCCCTGTTGTATTGGTTGGCAGTCAACGGAGGGCTGGTCACACTTGAATTTGTATTGCGCGGTGCTTTGCTCTACATCGGCGTCGCGATCATCGTTCTGTTCCAGTCAGAAATCCGCCAGGCGCTCATCACTTTTGGGAATCGTTTCCGAGTGCCGTTTACCCGCCGCCAACGCGGACGGTTTGGTGAAAGTATCTATGACAACATTGTTCTGGCTGCAACCAGTTTGGCGTCGACCAAGACGGGAGCACTGATTGTCATCGAGCGCAATGTTGGATTGAGAGGCATTGTTGAGGCCGGTGTCCAACTTGACGCCGAACTCAGCTATGATCTCATCGTTGCAATCTTTAATCCGGCGGCGCCTTTGCATGATGGCGCGATAATCATTCGGGGTGACCGCATCGCATCGGCTGCGTGTTTCCTGCCCCTCTCTTTGAATCCAATGTTATCGAAGGACCTCGGCACCCGTCATCGCGCGGCGCTGGGCATTACCGAAGATTCAGACGCCGTGGCAATCGTAGTATCCGAAGAGACTGGCCTGATATCGTTTGTACGGGCCGGAAGGATTAAGCGCGCGCTCGATGCGACGCGCCTGCGAGCTGCAATTTTCCAAACGATTGAAGGTCTCAATGCAGGTGCAGTTGACGTCAAGTCATCGCGCTCATCGGAAACGGAGCGAGACCGGGAAGAGATCGCCTCGGCCTGAGAGTAGAGTCGTTTATGCCTTTTCGCGAAAGTAGAGTCCCAAATCGCCCGCCCAGTACCGCCGAGCGCTGGCTCCGCCGTATTTTCATCGAAGATTGGGGCCTGAAGCTTTTGGCTCTGGCGATTACGCTCGTGCTGTGGTTTGTTGTATCCGGTCGTGAGATTGAGCGCGAGATTGTTGTCGAACCGCGTTACCAGGGGAAGCCGGCGCCGACTTACGAAGTGAAGGAAATCTCAACCACGCCGGCGAGAGTACGCGTCACAGGACCGGCCAGTCACGTCAACGCATTGGAGAAAGCTCCGACCGAAGCTATCTCAGTCGAAGGACGGCACGAAAGCTTTGATGTCCCGCATACGTCAGTCAACATTTCCGATCCCAAGGTGGTAGTAACCGACAGAGTCAATGTTCACGTTACTATCGTCGCTATCGAAAATCCAAATTCAAAATCCCGAGACACAAATTGACGCCCGAAAAAACAAGCAGGCTGTTTGGCACCGATGGTATTCGTGGCGAGGCCGGGAAATTCCCCCTCGATCCGCGAACTGTGCGGATCATTGGCTGCTCTCTTGCGACGCATCTTGCGGAGAGAACTGGCCGTAATCCGGTAATCGTAACGGGTCGCGACACGCGTGAATCGGGCACCTGGATCGAACGCGAATTGATCGCGGGAGCGCGAGCAGCCGGCGCGGACGTTCAGTCAGCCGGAATCATAACTACGCCAGGCATAGCGTTTCTCGCGCGTGATTTACCTGCAGATGCAGGAGTGGTGATCAGCGCATCTCATAATCCTTACCAGGATAATGGCATTAAGGTTTTCGATCCCTCAGGGCGAAAGCTTGATGAAGCAACCGAGCGCAGAATTGAAAAGGACATTGCCGAAGCATCGGGTGAGAATGCGAGCGAACCACCCAATAGTAAAGAACCGGAAACGGACGGGAGCAAAGCGCACGCGAACGAATTGCGGTTGCGGTATCTGAGCTATCTTCAGCATAACGTTGCTCAGGATCTTTCGCTGGACGGTTTCACGCTGGTCGTAGATTGTGCCAACGGTGCTGCATACGAACTAGCGCCGGAACTTTTTGGGCGGCTCGGCGCGCGCGTCATCGCTATCAATCGAGAGCCTGACGGACAAAACATTAATTGCGAGTGTGGCTCGCTGCATATTGAAGGTTTGCAGCGCAGCGTAAAAAAAGAGCGAGCGGATCTTGGCGTGGCGTTCGACGGTGATGCGGATCGCGCGCTGTTTGTCGACGCGAGCGGCGACTTTGTCGATGGGGACGCGACCATGTGGGTCATGGCCGGCGATCTGAAAGCACGCGGTGAATTGACCGGCGACGTAGTGGTTGCGACCGTGATGAGCAATATCGGCCTGGAAATCGCATTGCGCTCCCGAGGAGTTGAGCTCAAGCGCGTGGATGTCGGCGATAAGTACGTGCTTGAGGAACTAATCCGCAGCGGGGCGATGATGGGCGGTGAACAGTCGGGGCATATTATTTTTCCGCGACTGAGTTTGGCCGGCGATGGTTTGATTACCGCGATAAGTTTGCTGCGGGTGATGTGCGCTCATAAAAAAACCCTTACGGAATTGGTGGCCGGCTTTCGACGCTATCCGCAAGTGTTGGTGAACGTCCGCGTGCGTGAGAAAAAGCCCTTTGAAGATATCGTCCCGGTTCAGCTCCTGGCTGAGGAAATCAAACATCAACTCGGAAGTCGCGGGCGGTTGTTGCTGCGCTACTCAGGCACGGAATCGCTGGCTCGAGTAATGATTGAAGGAGAGAGTGAAAACGACGTGAAGTCGAAGGCCACGGCTCTAGCTGAAGTAATACGATCCGAAATCGGCAGCGAGTAGTCGCAATTGAGTTCTGGTGATGCGATGAAGTCCAGGCCCCCGCTCTTGATCGAGAAGTTCTTACGCTTTCGAGAATGAAAAACTTGCACCCTGATCCTGGTCTAAGCGGTGAATTCCCTAACAAAAGATAGGCTTTCGGCGGGTTTACGCTTGCAAGAAAATTATTATTGCGCGGCATAAGTGTTGCGAAGTATATTGTGGGGCAAGAGAGACGGTTGGTGGATCCTCCGTCTCAAGTGGTTGCTGGGGTGAGGACAGTAACCACGAA
>Ga0134121_10004861_pt1 | contig 10951 bp, 10 predicted proteins | sample KB301_FD_96463 | JGI IMG/M metagenome (GOLD analysis project Ga0134121, IMG submission 96463) | Terrestrial soil microbial communities without Nitrogen fertilizer from Kellogg Biological Station, Michigan, USA - KB3-0-1 | ecosystem: Environmental > Terrestrial > Soil > Unclassified ...
ATTCCGAGATGCTGCCCAGCAGGCTGCCGCCTACGGCGACCTCCATGACTCCTCCTGTGCCAATCGTGGGCACCGCCGGTGTGGGATGGCAACCACGTCCTGAATTGGGAAGTATCCCACTATTATGAAACAAGCACTTAGTATCCTCGAGCTGATCGGTAATACCCCGATGGTCGAGGTGCGCCGGCTCGACCGGGGGCCCTGCCGGCTGTTTCTCAAGCTCGAGAGCCAGAACCCCGGCGGTTCGATCAAGGACCGCGTGGCGCTGTCGATGATCGAGGCGGCGGAGCGCGACGCAAAGATTTCGAAGGGCGGACTGATCGTCGAGGCCACCGCGGGCAACACCGGGCTCGGCCTTGCGCTGGTCGCGTCGCAGAAAGGCTATCGCCTGCTGATCGTGGTGCCGGACAAGATGAGCCAGGAAAAAATCTTCCACCTGAAAGCGCTGGGCGCCGAAGTGGTGCTCACGCGCTCCGACGTCACCAAGGGCCATCCCGAGTACTACCAGGACATGGCGGCGCGGCTCGCGCGCGAGCAAGGCGCGTTCTACGTCAACCAGTTCGCCAACGAGGCCAACCCGAACGTGCACGAAGAGACCACCGGCCCGGAAATCTTCGAGCAGATGCAGCACAAGGTCGATGCGGTGATCGCCGCGGTCGGCACCGGCGGCACGATCACCGGGCTGTCGCGCTACTTCGAGCGCGTCTCGCCGCAGACCGAGATGGTGCTCGCCGACCCGGCGGGATCGATCGTCGCGAATTTCGTCGCGACCGGCAAGGTCTCCAGCGAGGTCGGGAGCTGGCTGGTGGAAGGAATCGGCGAAGACTTCATCCCGCCGGTGTGCGACCTGTCGCGCGTGAAGAAGGCCTACACCATCCCGGATGCCGAGGCTTTCGCGGTGTGCCGCGAGCTGCTCGAGCGCGAAGGCGTCTTCGCCGGCACCTCGTCCGGCACGCTGATCGCCGCGGCGCTGCGCTATTGCCGCGAGCAGAAGAGCGCGAAGCGCGTGGTCACGCTGGTGTGCGACAGCGGCAATAAATACCTGTCGAAGGTGTACAACGATTACTGGATGCTCGACCAGGGCTTCATCAAGCGCGAGACCTACGGCGACCTGCGCGACCTGATCTCGCGGCGCCACCAGGAGCGCGCGGTCGCCACGGTCGGCGCCGACGAGACCGTGCTGGCCGCGCACCAGCGCATGAAGCTCTACGACGTGTCGCAGCTGCCGGTGCTGGAGAAAAGCGGCAAGGTGGTCGGGATCGTGGATGAACAGGATATTCTTATGGAGGTCATCGACAACCCGGCGCATTTCCGCGAGCCGGTGACCGCGGCGATGGAAAGCCACATCGTCACCGTGGCGCCCGACGCGCCGGTCGCGCAGCTGATGGACGTGTTCAAGCGCGGGATGGTGGCGATCGTGGTCGATGGCGACGAATTTCTGGGACTGATCACGCGCATCGACGTGCTCAACTGGCTGAGAAGAAGGACCCAACAATGAAGTTCGAGACCAAGGTCATCCACGCCGGGCAGGCGCCCGACCCGCGCACCGGGGCGGTGATGACGCCGATCTACGCCACCTCTACGTATGCGCAGACCAGCCCGGGCGAGCACAAGGGCTTCGACTACGCGCGCACGCGCAACCCGACGCGCGACGCGCTCGAGGCCTGTGTCGCCGAGCTGGAAGGCGGCCACAGCGGCTTCGCGTTCGCCTCCGGCATGGCGGCGATCGGCACGGTGCTCGAGCTGCTCGATACCGGCTCGCACGTGGTGGCGATGGACGATCTCTACGGCGGCAGCTACCGCATCCTCGAGCGCGTGCGCAAGCGCTCCGCGGGGATCACGGCGACGTTCACCGATCTCAGCGATGTGCGGAACCTTGAAAAAGCCATCACGCCCAAGACGCGGATGGTCTGGGTCGAGAGTCCCACCAACCCGATGCTCAAGGTCGTCGACCTCGCCGCGATCGCCAAAGTCGCGCGCAAGCACAAGATCATCTCGGTGTGCGACAACACCTTCGCCTCGCCCTGGATCCAGCGGCCGATCGAGCATGGCTTCGACATCGTGGTGCACTCCACCACCAAGTACCTGAACGGCCATTCCGACGTGATCGGCGGCGCGGCGATCCTGCGCGACGACACGCTGAAGGACCAGCTCGCGTTCCTGCAGAACGCCATCGGCAGCGTGCCGAGCCCGTTCGACGCCTTCCTCACGCTGCGCGGCATCAAGACCCTCGCGTTGCGCATGGAGCGCCACTGCGGCAATGCCATGCACGTCGCCGCATTCCTGGCGAAGCACGCGAAGGTGCAGCGGGTGATTTATCCCGGCCTGCCGAACCATCCGCAGCACACCCTCGCCGCGCGCCAGATGAACGCCCGCTACGGCGGCATGGTCACCGCGGTGCTGAAGGGCGGGCTCGATGCCTCGAAGCGCTTTCTCGAGCGCTGCAGCCTGTTCACGCTCGCCGAGAGCCTGGGCGGGGTCGAGAGCCTGATCGAGCACCCGGCGATCATGACCCACGCCTCGCTGCCGGAGGACGTGCGCGCCGGGCTGGGCATCGACGACGGCCTGGTGCGCCTCTCGGTCGGCATCGAGAGCATCGACGACCTGATCGCCGAGCTGAACCACGCGCTCGAGTAGCGCAGCACGCGGGCTGGACTTCGCGCTCCTGCTCGCGCTCGCGACGCTGTGGGGCGCGTCGTACAGCTTCATCCGCGTCGGCGTGGAAAGCATCCCGCCGCTGACCTTGATCGCGGCGCGCACCCTGATCGCCTCGGCGCTGCTCGGCGCGGTGATGGCGGCACGCCGCATTCCGTTGCCGCGCGATGCGGTGACCTGGCGCAATTTCCTGGTGCAGGCGCTGCTCAACAGCGTGGTGCCGTTTACGCTGATCGCGTGGGGCCAGCAGGTGGTCGAGGCGGGTCTCGCCACCATCCTCAACTCCACCGCGCCGATCTTTACCTTCCTCATCACGTGGGCGTTCACCGCGCACGAGCCGGTGACGATGCGCAAGCTGGCCGGCGTAGTCGCCGGGCTTGCGGGCGTGGCGCTGATCGTCGGCGCGCAGGCGCTCGGCGGGCTGGGGCGCGAGCTGTGGTCGCAGCTCGCCATCGTCGCCGCCACCCTCTGCTACGCCGGGGCTGCGATCTTCGGGCGCAGCTTCTCCGGCCTGCACCCGATCGTGCCGGCGATCGGCTCGATGGCCTGCGGGGCCGCGATCCTCATCCCGCTCAGCCTGGTGCTGGACCGGCCGTGGACGCTCACGCCTTCCACCGGCTCGCTGCTGGCGCTGGCCGGGCTTTCGGTGTTCTCCACGGCGCTCGCCTTTCTGATCTACTTCCGCCTGCTGAATACGCTCGGCTCGGTCGGCACCACGGCGCAGGCCTACCTGCGCGTCCCCATCGGGGTGGCGATCGGTGCCCTGTTCTTGGGAGAATCGCTCAGCCCGACGCTGTGGGCAGGATTGATCTGCGTCGTGCTCGGCGTCGCCGCCATGACCATTCCCGGAAGAAAGCGCCATGAAAATCGGTGAGCTCGAAGTCAACCGCCTCGGTTTCGGCGCGATGCGCGTGATCGACAACGACCACATCTGGGGCGAGCCGAGCGATCGCAAGCACGCGCACAAGGTGCTGCGGCGCGCGGTCGAGATCGGGGTCAACTTCATCGACACCGCCGAGAGCTACGGGCCGCACACCGACGAGACGCTGATCGGCGAAGCGCTGCATCCGTACGCGAAAGGCCTCGTCATCGCCACCAAGTGCGGCCTCGCACGTCCCGGCCCCGGGCGCTGGGACGCCGATTGCCGGCCGGAGAAGATCCGCCAGGATCTCGACGGCAGCCTGAAGCGCCTGCGCGTCGAGCGCATCGACCTGTGGCAGCTGCACACGGTCGACCCGAAGGTGCCGCTCGAGGAGTCGCTCGGCGCGATGGTCGAGGCGCAGCGCGCCGGCAAGGTGCGCCACATCGGCGTGTCCAACTTCAACGTGAAGCAGCTCGAGCGCGCGCGCAAGGTCGCGAACGTGGTCTCGGTGCAGAACAAGTACAGCCTCGACGATCGCAGCGCGGAGGACGTGCTGCACCATTGCGAGAAGCTCGGCATCGCCTTCCTGCCGTGGTATCCGTTGGGCGACGGATCCGCGCTGCGGCTTTCCAGGGTGAAGAAGGTTGCAGAAAAGCTGAAGGCAACCCCGGCTCAGGTCGCCATCGCCTGGCTGCTCGCCAAGTCGCCGGCGATGGTACCGATCCCCGGCACCGGCTCGATCGCGCACCTGGAGGAGAACATGGCCGCGGCGAAACTGAAACTTTCCAAGGACGACCTTGCCGCGCTAGATTGAGGACCGAGGAGGCTTGCAATGAAGAAAGCATTCGCCGGAATCGCGCTCGCGCTGCTTGCGGGCACCGCGCTCGCCCAGGATCCCTATCCGGGCAAGCCGATCCGCATCCTGGTCGGCTACGCCGCCGGCGGCGGCAACGACATCATCGTGCGGGTGATGCAGCCCGAGCTGCAGAAGGGGCTCGGCCAGCCGGTGATCGTCGACAACAAGCCCGGCGCGCAGGGCATCATCGCCGCCGAGCTGGCGGCGCGCGCCGCGCCCGACGGCTACACGCTGATGATGGGACCGAGCGGGCCGATGACCATCAACCCGGCGACCTACTCGAAGCTGCCGTACTCGCCGACGCGCGATTTCGCCCCGATCTCGATGATCGCCTCGTTCCCGCTGATCCTCACGGTGGACCCGAAGCTGCCGATCCGCGACGTGAAGGAGCTGATCGCGTACGCCAAGGCCAATCCCGGCAAGTCGAACTACGCCTCGAGCGCCGGCATCTTCCAGATCGCCACCGAGCTGTTCAAGCAGCGCACCGGCGCGCCGTTCGAGATGATCGGCTACAAGTCGAGCGGCGAGTCGGTCCAGGCGGTGATGGGCGGCCAGGTGACGATCACGCTGGTCGACCCGCCGCCGGCGGCGGGCCCGATCAAGGCCGGCACGCTGCGCGCGCTCGCCGTGACCTCGGCCCAGCGCCATCCGTCGTGGCCCGACCTGCCGACGCTGATCGAGGCCGGCGTGCCGGACATGGAAGTGCCGGTGTGGACCGCGTTCTTCGCGCCCGCGAAGACGCCGCCTGCGGTCGTCGCCCGGCTGCAGAAGGAAGTGGCGCGCGTAGTGCAGACCGCGGAGGTGAAGGAACGCTTTGCCCAGATGGGCCTCGACCCGGTGGGCGGCTCCTCCGAGGACCTCGGCCGCCGCGTGGCGCGCGACATCGAGAAGTGGACCGCGGTCGCCAAGGCGGCGAACATCAAGAACGACTGAGCGTGTCTGACACTCCCTGACAGCGCCTGATATTTTCTTGCGCTCGCGGCGGAGCGCGGGAACTATGATCGCGGCCACCGATGCCCGAGCGCCGCGCCGCCATGAGAACAGGATCGAACGGCTTCACCCTGATCGAGCTGATGATCGTCATGGCGGTCATCGCCATCCTCACCTCCGTCGTGCTGCCCGTGGTGCAGAACTACAGCGTGCGTGCGAAGGTGTCCGAGGCGCTGATGGTGATGAGCGCCTGCCGCACTTCGGTGTCCGAGGTGTTCTCGGCGCACACCGTGACCACCGGCGCCAACGGCTGGGGCTGCGGCGAGAACAGCACGACCACCCGGTACGTCGCCCGCCTCAACACGACCATCGACGGCGCCATCGTCGTGACCTTGCGGAACATCAGCGCCCAGGTGGACGGCAGCACCATCGCCATGGTGCCGATGAAGAGCCCGGGCCAGCCCGCCACCGTCGCCGACGTCGGCTCCACGCTGTACGGCTGGAACTGCGGTGCCGGACCTACGACCCTCGGCGCGGTGAACCTGCCGAGCTCCTGCCGCGGCAGCTAAAGTATCTGCCGCGCCGTCTTGAGGCGCACCGCACGCATGTCGTCGCCCCGCAGCTCGCGCAGCGCGTAGCCGGCGAAATCGTCGGCGACTTCCTTGCGCCAGTAGAGGTCCATGTCGGTGTTGTCCATCGGCTTGGCGCGGTTGGCGACCATCCCCGCCGCCTCCGCGATCACCTCGTCGGTGAGCTTCTTGCCCTTCAGGAACTCACCCGCCTTCTCGACCAGGAACGGCCGTGATGCCACCGCGCCCAATGCGATCCGCGCTTCGGTGATGATTTCTTTTTCAAGCTTCAAGGCCACGCCCACGCCCAGGATCGGGAAATCGAACGATCCGCGGCGGCGCAGCTTCCAGTACGTGCTCTTCCAGCCGGCGGGCACCCGCACCTCGGTGAGGATCTCGTCCGGCGCGCGCGAGAGATAGTCGATGCCGTCGTTCTGAAACAGCGCCTCGACGGGAATCTCGCGCTCGCCCTTGGCACTCACGAGTTTGACCGAGGCCTTCAAGGCGATGAGAGCGGGCGCGGTATCGGTCGACGACACCGCAACACAGCGCTTGCTGGCGGTGGCGACCCAGCAGATGTCGCCGTCCTTCTTCAGGCAGAAATCGATCGCCTTGCGCCACTCGTAGCTCTGGTTGTAGTAGTTGCAGCGCGTGTCGAGGCACAGGTTGCCGCCGAGCGTGCCCATGTTGCGGATGTGCGGCGTCGCCACCTGGATCGCCGCATGGCGCAGCGCCGCGGGCGTTTTCTCGTTCTGGAACACCTGGGTGAGGGTGAGAGCCGAGCCGTAGCTCGTTCCACTTCCATTGGAGAAATTCTTCAGCTCGGGAATCGCGCCCAGCGACACCAGGACCTGCGGCGCCTGATGGCGGCGCTTCATGTTCGGCAACAGGTCGGTGCCGCCGGCGATGAGCATCGCGCGCGCGCCCTCGCCCGCCAGGATCTTCGCCGCCTCCGCGACCGAGCGCGGGGCGCGATGCTCAAACCACGGCAGTCTTAGCATCGCGCTTGGTCTCCTCGCCGTCGCCCTCTTCCCAGGGCGGCAGGACGAAAGTCGGCTCGGGGTAAGGAACCGCGGGGAAGCTGTCGGGGCCGACTCGCTTCGACTGTCTTTCCAGCGCCCGGAGAACCTTGTCCGGCGTAATCGGAATCTCATCGATCCGCACGCCGACCGCGTCGTAGATCGCGTTCGCCACCGCCGGCATCACCGGCAGCAGCGGGCCCTGCCCGACTTCCTTCGCGCCGTACGGACAATTCGGATCCGGATCCTCGATCAGCGCGACTTCGACCTCGGGCATGTCGAGCGCAGTGAGGCTCTTGTAGTCGAGCATCGAGGGCGCGCGGTGCACCAGCGCGCCGGAGAGCTTTTCGGGCAGGCGCCGGAACGACTGCTCCTCCATCAGCGCTTCGCCCAGGCCCATGTACACGCCGCCGATCACCTGGCCGCGCGCGAGCGTCGGGTTCAGTGCGCGGCCGATGTCGTGCGCGATCCAGATCTTCGGCACGTGGATCCAGCCGGTGCGCTCGTCCACCTCGGTCTCGACCACGCAAGCGCTGAAGCTGTAGGCGGGCGACGGTCCAACGCCGGCGCCTTTGTACTTGCCCGGGGCCTTCGGCGGCGAATAAGAGCCGACCGCGGAGAGCGTGCCCAGCGCGGCCTCGGCCATCGCCACCGCTTCGACCCACGTCATGCCGGCGCCGGACTGGTCGGCGGCGAACACCTTGCCCTGCGAGAACACCACGCGGTCAGGCAGCGTGCCGAGCGTCTCGGAAACCACGCCCGCGATGGTTGAGCGCAGCCGCTCCGCCGCCTGCAGCGCGGCGTTGCCCGCCATGATGGTGACGCGGCTCGAATACGAGCCGAGATCGACTGGCGTAATGCCGGTGTCGCCAGTCACGACGCGCACGTTGCCGATCTCGACGCCGAGCGCTTCGGCCACCAGGCCGGCCAGCACGTCGTCGGAGCCCTGCCCGATCTCGGTCGCGCCGCAATAGACGATCACGCTGCCGGAGCGGTCGAGCAGGATCTGCACGCCGGAGTGCGGCATCTTGTTCCAGTAGATCGCCACGCCCGCGCCGCACATGTAAGTGCTGCACGCGAGGCCCAGGCCACGCCCTTTCCCAAGCTTTCCGCGCCGCTCTTTCCATCCGGACATGGCGACGACTTTCTCGATGCACTCGGCCAGACCCGTGGTGCCCACCTTGAGCCAGCTCGCGGTCAATGAGTCGGCTTTCGTCACGTTCTTCAGCCGCAGCTCCGCAGGATCCATCCCGAGCTTCTCGGCGATCTTGTCGAGCTGCACTTCCTGACCGAAGCGCGGCTGCGGCGTGCCGTGGCCGCGTTTCGGGCCGCACGCCGGCTTGTTGGTGAACACGCGGCAGGCCTCGAACTTGAAGCGCGGGTAGTGGTAGGTCACCGGCGTCAGCACGCCGGTATAGAAGGTGCTCGCCGGGCCGTGCGAGCCGTAGCCGCCGCCGTCGAGCAGCGTCTGCAGGTGCATGCCGGTGAGCTTGCCGTCCTTGGTCACGCCGGTCTTCATCTTCATCAGCACCGGGTGGCGGCCGCGGTGGACGTAGAACACCTCCTCGCGCGTGAGGCCGATCTTCACCGGCCGGCCGAGCACCAGCGCCGCCTTGCACACCACGAACTCGTGGCCGCCGGGGTCGCACTTGCCGCCGAAGGCGCCGCCGTTGGGCGTGGCGACCACGCGGATTTGCGTCTCCGCCACCTGCAGCACGCGCGCGAGCTGGCGGTGCAGGTAGTGCGGGTTCTGCGTGCTCGAGGAGATCTGCAGCTTGCCCTCGGGATCGACGAAGGCGAGCGACGCCTGCTGCTCCATCGGCAAATGCGTGTTGCCTTCGTAGAAGAACAGATCCTCGAACACCAGATCCGACTTCTTCAGCGACTCCTCGATATTGCCGAACTCGTAGGACTGGTTGCGGTGGATGTTGCCCTGCTCGCCATAGTCGTGGATCCGCGGCTCGGGGTTTTCCAGGCCTTCCTCCGGACTGCTGACCGGGGGAAGCATCCGATAAGAAACTTCGATCAGCCCCAGCGCCTCGACCGCGGTCTGCTCGTCTTTGGCGATCACCGCGGCGACCGGATCGCCGACGTAGCGCACGCGCTCGCGCGCCAGCGGATATTCGTCCACCGAGACCGGCATGATGCCGAACGGAATCGGGAAATCCTGGCCGGTGAGAACCAAGTGGACACCGGGATGCTTCTTAGCACTTTCAATGCTTATTTCCTGGACAACAGCATGTGGATGCGGCGAGCGCAGCAGCTTGGCGAACAGCATGCGCGGCATGAAGAGATCGTCCGCGTAGCGCAGCGCACCGGTCACCTTGGAGCGGCCGTCGACGCGGCGGCGCGGCTTGCCGACGATGTCGAAGCGCTTTTTCATTTCTTCTCCTCGCGCAGCTGCCTTGCCGCATCTTCGATCGCGTCCGCAATCTGCTGGTAGCCGGTGCAGCGGCAGAGGTTGCCGGCGGTCGCTTCCTTGATCTGTTCCCGGGTGGGGCTCGGATTCTTATCGAGCAGCGCCTTGGCGGTCATGATCACGCCCGGGGTGCAGTAGCCGCACTGCGAGCCGCCGAAGTCGGAAAACGCCGCCTGCAGCGGGTGAAGCTGCGGCCCGCGCGCCAGGCCCTCGATGGTCTCGACCGAGCGGCCGGCGCAATCGAGCGCGAGCGTCAGGCAGGAAAGGCGCGGCTCGCCGTCCACCAGCACCGCGCAGGCGCCGCATTCGCCGAGCTCGCAGCCGTGCTTGGTGCCGGTGAGGCCGAGCTCCTCGCGCAGCACCTCGAGCAGCGTCTTGTACGGCGCGAAGGACACCTCGGCCGGCTCGCCGTTGACCGTCAGTCCCTGCAGGACGCTGCGCCGCATTAGTTTGGGCCCCAAACAAATTCGCCCCTACTGTACTCCAAAAGTGCCCCGGTAGCGCAAAGGGCCTCGACGGCGGTACGATTTCCGTCCCCTCAAGGAGCCAACGACCCCCATGTCACTGCGAATCGGCGACACCGCACCGAATTTCCAGGCGCAAACCACCGAAGGCCAGATCGACTTCCACCAGTGGATCGGCGACAAGTGGGCGATCCTGTTCTCGCATCCCAAGGACTTCACCCCGGTGTGCACCACCGAGCTCGGCACCATGGCGAAAATGAAGGCCGAGTTCGACAAGCGCAACGCCAAGGTCATCGGCCTGTCGGCCGACCCGGTGGACGACCACAAGCGCTGGGCGAAGGACATCGAGGAGACCCAGGGCAGCGCGGTCAACTACCCTATGATCGGCGACTCCGACCTCAAGGTCGCCAAGCTCTACGACATGCTTCCCGCCGAGGCCACGCCGGGCAAGCGCACCGCCGCGGATAACGCGACCGTGCGCACGGTGTTCGTGATCGGGCCGGACAAGAAAATCAAGCTGATGCTGTTCTATCCGATGACCACGGGTCGCAATTTCGACGAGGTGCTGCGCGTGCTCGACTCGATCCAGCTCACCGCCAAGCACAAAGTGGCGACGCCGGCGAACTGGAAGCAGGGTCAGGACGTGATCATCGCCGGCTCGGTGAACGACGAGGACGCGAAAAAATTGTTCCCTCAGGGCTGGAAAGCCCCCAAGCCGTATCTGAGAATTACCCGCCAGCCGAAGTAACAATCGGTTACGACTTCGGCGTTTATCCGGGTGTAGCCTTACGCGCATGCGTAACGTGGTTTTTGCCGCCGTTCTTTTCGCCGTCGCCGGCGTCGTCGCGAGCGAGCCCGCGCTGGCCCACGGCGGCCGATCGCACGTGAGCGTTGGTGTGGGCTTCGGCTTCGGTTACCCGTACTGGGGCGGGCCGTGGGGGCCGTGGGGTTATTACCCGTATCCCTACTACGGCGCGCCTACGGTCGTGGTGCAGCCGCCGGTGACTTACGTCGAGCAGAATCCGCAGGCCGCTTCCACACCCGCGGCCGACGCAGGCTGGTGGTACTACTGCGACCAGTCGAAGGGCTATTACCCGTACGTGCGCGAGTGCCCGGGCGGCTGGCAGCGGCCTGCGGATTCTGCTCGACGTAAGTCACCGGCGGCTGCACCACGACC
>Ga0134121_10004862_pt1 | contig 10950 bp, 14 predicted proteins | sample KB301_FD_96463 | JGI IMG/M metagenome (GOLD analysis project Ga0134121, IMG submission 96463) | Terrestrial soil microbial communities without Nitrogen fertilizer from Kellogg Biological Station, Michigan, USA - KB3-0-1 | ecosystem: Environmental > Terrestrial > Soil > Unclassified ...
CGAGGAAACCGAGCGCACGGGCGAACTGTTCGTCTCGCTCGCCGGCAAGCATTCGCTGGTGGTGGTCGAGCACGACATGGCGTTCATCGAGAAGATCGCGCGCAAGATCACGGTGCTGCACGAGGGCAGCGTGCTCGCCGAGGGATCGATGACGCAGGTGCAAAACGATCCGAAGGTGATCGAGGTCTATCTGGGCAGATGAATGCTTAAAGTCAGCAACCTGAACCAGTACTACGGCGGCTCGCACATCCTGCGGAATCTCGATTTCGAGGTTCCCGCAGGCAAGGTCACGGTATTGCTCGGCCGCAACGGCGTCGGCAAGTCCACGCTTCTGAAGACTTTGATGGGCCTGATTCCCTCCAAGTCCGGCGACATCGCCTTTTTCGACAAGGACATCACGCACGCGCAACCCTACGAGCGCGTGCGCGCCGGGATCGGCTATGTGCCGCAGGGCAGGGAAATCTTCCCGCGCCTGACGGTTGCGGAGAACCTGGAGATGGGCCTCGCGACGCGGCCAAGCGGTGAGCGCGTGCCGGCGCGCATCTTCGAGATGTTTCCCGTGCTGAACCAGATGATGCGCCGCCGCGGCGGCGACCTCTCGGGCGGCCAGCAGCAGCAGCTGGCGATCGGCCGCGCGCTGGCGATGGGGCCGAAACTGCTGATCCTGGACGAGCCGACCGAAGGCATCCAGCCCTCGATCATCAAGGACATCGAGCGCGCCATCCGCGCGCTCGCCGCGACCGGCGAGATGGCGATCCTGCTGGTGGAGCAGTACTACGATTTCGCGCGCTCGCTCGCCGACCAGTACATCGTCATGGAGCGCGGCGAGATCGTGAAGCACGGCGCCGGGGCGGACATGGACAAGGACGGCGTCAAGCAGCTGCTGGCCGTGTAATTTTTTCCCGACGCTGTAGCCGCTACAGCGCATTGCCCGCGATTCCCGCCCTCCGCCTACGGAGAATGCGGCGCGGCATGCAACTTGCAGCGTGCCTCCTGAGGTTTTTCTTCGCCAGGAGAAAACATGAACTATCTGCAGCAGGACAGGTACGGCATGTACCGCAACCAGAGCCACTTCGGACCCGGGCCCGCCCTGATGGGCGCCAACACCCTCATCGGCAACGAGGTCTACAACACGGACGAGGAGCATCTGGGCGAAATCAAGGAAATCATGATCGATACGATCGACGGCGCGGTGGCCTACGCCGTGCTTTCCTACGGCGGCGTGTTGGGGCTCGGCGACAAGCTGTTCGCCGTGCCGTGGAATGCGCTCAGGCTGGATACGGCGAACAAGCGTTTCGTGCTCGACGCGGACAAGGAGAACCTTAGAGACGCGCCCGGCTTCGACAAGGATTCGTGGCCGAGCATGGCCGATCGGCAATGGGGCACCGCCGTGCACGACTACTACGGCACGCGCCCGTACTGGGATCAATGAGCGTGGATTCCCGGACTGGCCATCGCGCGGGGCCCGGGCCCGGCGGCCCCCGGCCCGTGCCGAGCCACCCGATCCCGCCGGTCGAGGATCCGAACGTGACCGAGCCGCGCCCGGAGCCGATCACGGAACTGCCGGACCATCCGCCCGCCAAGGAGCCGCCGGAAACGCCGCCTCCGCCCAGGCGACTCGAGGAGAAACGGTCATGAGCCGTGCATTGTGGAAAGGCGCCATCAGCTTCGGGCTGGTGCACGTACCGGTCGAAATCTTTTCCGCCGAGAAACGGCACGAGCTGGACTTCGACATGCTCGACAAGCGCGACCTGCAGCCCGTGGGCTACCAGCGAATCAACAAGAAATCCGGCAAGGTCGTCCCCTGGGAGCAGATCGTCAAGGGCTACGAGCACACGAAAGGCAAATACGTAGTCCTCAGCGAGGCCGATTTCCGCGAAGCCAGCGTCGAGAAGACCCAGACCATCGACATCCTGAGCTTCGTCGACATCGCCGACATCCCGGTGATCTATTTCGACACGCCGCACTACCTGGTGCCGGCACGCGGCGGCAGCAAGGGCTATGCGCTCCTGCTGCAGACGCTGGAAAAGGCGAAGAAGGCGGCGGTGGCGCAGGTCGTGATCCGCACGCGCCAGCGGCTCGCGGCGGTCATGCCGAGCGACGGCATGCTGGTCCTGTGCACGCTGCGCTACGGCTACGAGATCCGGCCGCGCGACGAGCTCGAGGCGCCCGCCGAGAAGAAGGCCGCGGTCAGCGGCCGGGAAGTCGACATGGCGCTGCAGCTGGTCAAGGAAATGAGCGAGCCCTTCGCGCCGAAGAAGTACAAGGACACCTACCGCGAAGACCTCATGGCGCGCATTCGCAAGAAGGTGAAGTCCGGGCGCACCGAAACCATCGAGCAGCCGGAGAAGGAAACCGCGGCGCCGCGCAAGTCGGCAGAGGTCATCGACCTCGTCTCGCTGCTCAAGCAGAGCCTGCATAAGACCAAGCAGCCGGAACGCGCCTCACGCCGGGCATGAGACTGGAGGAGTACCGGAAGAAGCGCGACTTCCGGCACACGCCGGAGCCGCGCGGCGGAAAGCGGCGCAATGCGGATGAACTGCGCTACGTCATCCAGAAGCACGCCGCGCGCCGCCTGCACTACGACTTCAGGCTGGAACTCGACGGCACGCTGAAGAGCTGGGCGGTTCCCAACGAGCCGAGCACCGACCCCAGCGTCAAGCGCCTCGCGGTGCACGTCGAAGACCATCCGCTCGACTACGCGAAGTTCGAGGGCGTGATTCCGGAAGGGCACTACGGCGCGGGCAAGGTGGAGATCTGGGACGAGGGCGTGTGGCGGCCGCAGGGCGATGCGCGCACCGGCTACCGCAAGGGGCACATGGCTTTCGTACTGGAGGGCAAGAGGCTGCATGGCGCCTGGGACCTGGTGCGCATGCGGCCGAAGGAAGGGGAGAAGGGCAAGGACAACTGGCTCCTGATCAAATCGCAGAAGGAAGAAACGGTAAAAAGGGCGAAACCCAGGACGGCAAGAATGCCGCTTCTTATTTCGCCGCAGCTCGCCACGCTGGTGGAAACCGCTCCCGAGGGCGACGACTGGCTCTACGAGATCAAGTACGACGGCTACCGCATGCTGAGCCGCATTGACAACGGCAAGGTCCGGATCTTCTCGCGCAACGGCAAGGACTGGACGGCGCGCTTCCCGCGCCACGCGGAGGCGCTCGCCAAACTGCCCGTGAAGCAGGCCTGGCTGGATGGCGAAATGGCGGTGTTCCTGCCCGACGGCAATACCAGCTTCCAGGCGCTGCAGAACGCGATGGACGAAGGAACCGAGGCGAACGTCCTCTACGCGGTATTTGACCTTCTCTACCTGGACGGAATTGACTGGAGCGGCCGTGCGCTGGTCGAGCGCAAGCAACAACTGCGTGAACTGCTGGCGGGTAGGAAATCTCCTGTCATGTTCTACAGCGAGCACACCGAGGCGGGCGGAAAGGATGCCTGGGAACATGCCTGCGAGCACCAGCTCGAAGGGATCATCGGCAAGCGGCGCGACGCGGCCTACCTGCAGCGGCGCAGCCAGTCCTGGATCAAGCTCAAGTGCAGGCGCGGACAGGAGCTCGTCATCGGCGGCTATACCGAACCGGGCGGCTCGCGCAGCGGCTTTGGCGCGCTGCTGATGGGCGTGCGCGACGAAAAGAACGACTTGCGATACGCCGGCAAGGTCGGCACCGGTTTCGACGAACGCACGCTCGGTTCGCTGCGCAAGAAGCTGGCGCGCCTGGAACAGAAGAAATCCCCGTTCGCGGACGGCGCCGGCTTCCAGAAGGGCGTGCACTGGGTGAAGCCCGAACTGGTGGCGGAAATCAAGTTTCACGGCTGGACCGACGACGGGCTGATCCGCCAGGGCGCCTTCATCGGCTTGCGCGAAGACAAACCCGCGACCCAGGTCGAAAAAGAGCAACCTGAAAACAGTGTCGCCGGCGTAGCCATCAGCCATCCCGAGCGCGTCCTTTACCCGGTGGCGCATGTCACCAAGCTCGATCTGGCCCACTTCTACGAAAGCGTCGCCGACTGGATGCTGCCGCACCTGCTCGACCGGCCGCTCAGCCTGGTGCGCTGTCCGCGCGGGCCGGCTGAAAAATGCTTTTTCCAGCGCAACGCGCACGAGACCATGCCCAAGCGCGGCGAGTTCATCGTCGCCGACACGCTGCCGGCAGTCGAGCAGCTGGTGCAGATGGGCGTGATCGAGCTGCATACCTGGGGCTCGCGCGCGAAAAAGCCGCTGTCGCCCGACCGCATGATTTTCGATCTCGACCCGGACCCCGAGCTGCCCTGGGCGGCGGTGGTCAACGGCGCGACGCTGGTTCGCACCCTGCTAAATGAGCTGCGGCTCGAGAGCTACGTCAAGACGACGGGCGGCAAGGGTCTGCATGTCGTCGTTCCCCTGCGCCCGGACCATTCCTGGAAGGAGGTCAAGGATTTTTCGCAGCGCGTCGCCGAGCATCTTGCCGCGACCCTGCCGGAGCAGTTCACCGCCAAGATGAGCAAGGCATTGCGCCGCAAAAAGATTTTCGTCGACTACCTGCGCAACCAGGAAGGCGCCACGGCAATCGCGGCCTTTTCCGTGCGCGCGCGCGAGGCCGCCACGGTATCGGTGCCGCTCGCCTGGGGGGAGCTGGACGCCGGCCTCAAACCCGCGCGCTTCGACCTGAAAGGCACCCTCGCGCGGCTGAAGCAACTCAAGGCAGACCCCTGGGAAGGCTATGCCGAGCGGCAGCGGTTGACGCGGGTGATGCAGAAAATGCTGTAGCGAGAAAGCGGCACGGTATGATTGGCCGATGGGGGTAGCCGAGCCGCTGGTCAGTTCCTGGAAAGCCAGCCTTTCCCTCGATTTTTCCTTTCAGAACAGGAAAACAACCCTCAGCAGGAACGTGCACGACGGTCCGCTCGTCGTGCAAAAGCCGCTGTACCCGGAAGGCAGCGAGGTGTGCCACGCCATCGTCGTGCATCCGCCGGGCGGCATTGCCGGCGGCGATGAGCTCGGCCTCAGGGTGCGGACGGAGCACGGCGCGGCGGCTCTGCTGACCACGCCCGGCGCGGCCAAGTGGTATCGATCCGCCGGCGCGTGGGCGAGGCAGGACGCGGTGTTCGACGTCGAGGGCGTGCTCGAGTGGCTGCCGCAGGAAACCATCGTGTTCGACGGCGCGCTGGCGCAGACGTCGTACGACGTAAACCTCGGCGCCGCAGCCGGATTCATCGGCTGGGACATCGTGTGCCTCGGGCGCACGGGTTCGGGCGAGCGGTTCTCGCGCGGCGCTTTTCGCAGCTCGATCCATATCCGGCGGGAGGGCCGGCTGCTCTGGCTGGAGCGCGGCCGCATCGAAGGCGGCGGCAGGCTGCTGGAATCGCCCGCGGGGTTGGCAGGCAGCCCGGTTTTTGGAACACTGTTCGCCTCGCTGCTGAATTTCGACAACAAGATTCTTGATAAATTGAGAGAGCAAAAACCATCCACCGGCGCGGGCGCGGTGACGCTCCTGCCCGGGATTCTCCTCGCCCGCTACCTGGGCGGCTCCAGCGAGGCGGCGCGGCGCTATTTTCTGGCGCTGTGGCGCATCCTGCGGCCCGCTCTCATGGGGCGCGAGGCAAACGAACCCAGGATCTGGCGCACATGACGAGAGAGAAAGCAAACGAGGCGCTGGTCAATGCCATGCGCAAGCACGGCGCGACGGCCATTTCCAAGGCGACGAAGGCGCTGGTGGCCGCGCACCGGTCGCGCACGCCGGCATCGACCGCCGGCATCGACCTGCACGAGGAAAGCGAGGCCTACCGCGTGCAGGACGGGGTGTTCGCCGAATTGTGGCCCGGCGTGCGCGCGACGGCGTGGAAGGCGGGCGGCCCGAGCGACAAGGTCGAGCCGACCGCGTCGCCGATCGCGCCCGAGCGGCTGCTGCGCAGTCCCGCCAGCGTCGCCGCGTCGTCGATGAACATGGTCGGCGTCGAGGCGGAAGTCGCTTTCCGATTCGCGAAGGACCTGCCGCCGCGCACGCGTCCGTATTCCGAGCGCTCCATCGCCGCGGCCCTTGGCGAGGTGCTGGTGGTGATCGAATTGTGCGACACGCGCCTCGCCAACTGGAAGGAAACCCCGGGCCTGTGGAAACTCGCGGATTTCCAGAACAACGGCGGCCTGGTGCTGGGCAGCGGCACGAAGGACTGGCAAAAAGTCGATTTCCTGAAGCAGGAGGTCGAGTTCCGGATCGGCGCGCGGGTGGTGAAGGCGAAAGGTGCGCACTCGTACGGCAATCCGACGCGCCTGCTGCCCTGGCTCACCAAGCACTGCCGCAAGCGCGGCCTGGGCCTGCACGCCGGCGACATCGTCACCACGGGCGCCTGGACCGGGCTGGAGATCGCGAAAGCCGGCGACGAGGTGACGGCGAAATTCCCCGGCATCGGCGAGGCCACCGTGCGGTTTACCTGAAATGGAACTCACTCCAAGGGAAAAAGACAAGCTCCTGATCTTCACCGCGGCGCTGCTCGCCGAGCGGCGCAAGGGCCGCGGACTGAAGCTCAACTACCCCGAGGCGGTGGCCTACATCACCGCCGCGGTGATGGAGGGCGCGCGGGACGGAAGGAGCGTCTCCGACCTCATGGGATATGGCGCGACGATCCTCAAGCGCTCCGACGTGATGGAAGGCGTACCCGAAATGATTCCGGACATCCAGGTCGAGGCGACGTTTCCCGACGGCACCAAGCTCGTCACCGTGCACAACCCGATCCCATGATTCCAGGCGAAATGAAAGTCGCCGCGGGCGACATCGAACTGAACAAAGGCCGCAAAACGGTGACGCTGCAGATCATGAACAGCGGCGACCGTCCGGTCCAGGTCGGCTCGCATTACCACTTTTTCGAAACCAATGAAGCCCTCAAATTCGACCGTAAAAAGGCTTACGGCTGCCGGCTCAACATTGCCGCGGGCACCGCGGTGCGTTTCGAACCGGGGCAGAGCAGGACTGTTGAACTGGTTGGCTTGACCGGTTTGCGCAGGGTATTCGGCTTCAATGCCCGGGTTAACGGAAAACTAAAGTGAAAATCACAAGACAGGCCTACGCGGAGATGTTCGGCCCGACCACCGGCGACCGCGTGCGGCTCGCGGATACCGACCTGTGGATCGAGGTGGAGAAGGACTACACGGTCTACGGCGAGGAAGTGAAATTCGGCGGCGGCAAGGTGATCCGCGACGGCATGGGGCAGAGCCAGCTGCTCTCGGCCAAGGTCGCCGACACCGTGATCACCAATGCGCTGATCATCGACCACTGGGGCATCGTCAAGGCCGACATCGGCATCAAGGGCGGGAAAATCTGGAAGATCGGCAAGGCGGGAAATCCGGACATCCAGCCCGCCATCACCATCCCGATCGGCGCGGGCACCGAGATCATCGCCGGCGAAGGCATGATCGTCACGCCCGGCGGCGTGGACGCGCATATCCATTTCATCTGCCCGCAGCAGATCGAGGAGGCGCTGATGTCCGGCGTCACCACGATGATCGGCGGCGGCACCGGACCTGCGACCGGCACGCTCGCCACGACCTGCACGCCGGGCCCCTGGCATATCCACCGCATGCTCGAAGCTGCGGATGCATTTCCGATGAATCTTGGTTTTCTTGGAAAGGGGAATGCTTCTGTTTCCTTGCCATTGATAGAACAGATAAAAGCAGGGGCGATGGGCTTGAAGCTTCATGAGGACTGGGGCACGACGCCCGCGGCGATCGACACCTGCCTCGGCGTCGCCGACAGGATGGACGTGCAGGTGGCGATCCACACCGACACGCTTAACGAGTCGGGCTTCGTCGAGAGCTCGGTCGCGGCCATGAAGGGCCGCTCCATCTCCACCTTCCATACCGAGGGGGCGGGCGGCGGCCACGCGCCGGACATCATCAAGATCTGCGGCGAGCCGAACGTGCTGCCGTCGTCCACCAATCCGACGATGCCCTACACCGTCAACACGGTGGCCGAGCACCTGGACATGCTGATGGTCTGCCATCACCTCGATCCGGCGATCGCCGAGGACGTGGCCTTCGCCGAATCGCGCATCCGCAAGGAAACCATCGCGGCCGAAGACATCCTGCATGACCTGGGCGCCTTCTCGATGATGTCCTCGGACTCGCAGGCGATGGGGCGCGTGGGCGAAGTGATCATCCGCACCTGGCAGACTGCGCACAAGATGAAGCTGCAGCGTGGAGCTGCGAAGGGTGACTCTTCTCGTTCTGACAATTTCAGAGTTAAAAGATATATAGCGAAGTACACGATCAATCCTGCAATTGCGCACGGCGTTTCGCATGCGGTGGGCTCGATCGAGGTGGGCAAGCTCGCGGACCTGGTGCTGTGGAAGCCGGCGTTCTTCGGCGCCAAGCCTTCGCTGATCGTGAAGGGCGGCATGATCGCCGCCGCGGCGATGGGCGATCCGAATGCGTCCATCCCGACGCCGCAGCCGGTGCACTACCGGCCCATGTTCGGTTCCTTCGGCAAGGCTGTGAAGGGCACGTCTTTGACTTTCGTTTCAAAAGCCTTTCTCAAGGGGAAGGATGCGCAGAGAATGAATCTGCGCACCCTGGAACCGGTCAAGAACGTCAGGAAAGTCGGCAAGAAGCACATGATCCACAACAACTGGCAGCCGAAGGTCACGGTCGATCCCGAAACCTATGAAGTGCGCGCCGATGGCGAGCTGCTCGTCTGCGAACCGGCGAAAGTGCTGCCAATGGCCCAGAGGTATTTTCTCTTCTAATGCTCGAAATAAAATCCAAGTTGAAGATCCCGCGCTCGGCCTACAAGGTCGAGGTGCGCGGACAGCTCAGGCTGCCCTTCGAGTCGCGGCAGAAGAGCCGCCTCAAAACGAAACTCGTGTCCGGCGAGGAAGTCGGAATGATCCTGCCGCGCGGCGAGATCCTGCGGGGCGGCGACCTCGTTACGGCGTCCGACGGCCGGGTGATCGAGATCGTCGCGGAACCGGAAAAGGTGCTGCACATTGAAACGAAGGACCTTGCCCGGGTGGCGTACCACCTCGGCAACCGGCACGTGCCGGTGCAGGTGGGCGAAGGGTTCCTGCGCATCACCGAGGATCACGTGCTGGAGGAAATGGTGCAGAAGCTCGGCGCGAAGGTTTCCCACCTCGAGGCGCCCTTCGAGCCGGAAGCGGGCGCCTATGCCGGCGGCCATCACCAGCACGATGAGATGGGGCATGGAGGAAAAATCCATGACCACCACCATGAAGAGCACGACCACGAGCATGTCCACGACGAACACTGTGGACATGACCACGGGCATCATCACCATCACAAATGAACCTGGCGAAGCTGCTGCAGCTCGCGAGCCCGACCTTGCCGGTAGGCGCCTACAGCTATTCCGGGGGACTGGAGGCGGCCTGCGAGGAAGGCATCGTCACGGACGCGGCGAGCGCGGAGCGCTGGATCGGCGATGTGCTGGAGTTTTCGATGGCGCGGATGGAAGCGCCGTTGCTTTTTCGAATGATGAAAGACCCGAAATGGAACGAAGTCTTCCTGGCAAGCCGTGAAAGTGCGGAGTTGCGCGCCGAGACAGTCCAAATGGGATATTCGCTGAACCGCCTGTTCAAGGATCTGGGACTGGGCGAAGTGCCGGTGGATGAACCCTCTTTTCCTGCGGCTTTCGCTTATGCGGCCGCAAAATGGAAAATCGAGCCGGAGGCGGCGCTCCAGGCATACCTCTGGGCATGGATCGAGAACCAGGTCATGGCGGCCGTGAAATCCGTCCCGCTCGGCCAGACCGACGGGCAGAGGATCCTGCTTTCATTGGGTGAACGAATTTTTTCCTGTGTGGAAAGAGCAATGTCAATGACAGACCAGGATCTGGGAAATTTTGCGCCGAACCTGGCGCTGCTCTCGGCGCGGCACGAAACGCAATACAGCAGGCTGTTCCGGTCATGACGCTTCGCGTCGGCATTGGCGGCCCGGTCGGTTCCGGCAAGACGGCGCTCACGCTCGCGCTGTGCAAGCGGCTGCGCGACCGCTTCAACATCGCGGTCGTGACCAACGACATCTACACGGAAGAAGACGCGCAATTCCTCGTCACCAACAAGGCCCTGGCGCCCGAGCGCATCATCGGCGTCGAGACGGGCGGCTGTCCCCACACCGCGATCCGCGAGGATGCCTCCATCAACCTGGAAGCGGTGGCGCGCCTGAACCGACGTTTCACCGGTCTCGACCTGATCCTTATCGAGTCGGGAGGCGACAACCTCGCCGCCACCTTCAGTCCCGAACTGTCCGACCTGACGCTCTACGTGATCGACGTCGCCGCGGGCGACAAGATCCCCAGGAAGGGCGGCCCCGGCATCACCAAGTCCGACCTGCTCGTGATCAACAAGATCGACCTTGCGCCGATGGTCGGTGCTTCGCTGGAGGTCATGGACCGCGACGCGAAGAAGATGCGCGGCAAGCGGCCGTTCGTCTTCAGCAACCTGAAATCCGGGCAGGGCCTGGACTCGATCGTGGAATTCATCGAAACGGAAGGAATGCTATGCACCGCGCAGCCGCAGCCCTGACATTGTTCTCCGGCCAGGTCCTGGCGCACCCCGGTGCGGAAGGCCACTTCCACGGCGTGGGGATCGAGCACGTGCTGCTGTTCGCGGTGATTTCCGCCTTCCTCGCGTTTGCGCTGAGGAACAAATAAACGAACAAGCGTAAAGCGCTGCTGGTTTCAGGCGCGGCCATTGCTGTCGCGTTGGTCATTTCCCTTGCCTGGAAGCCGGCGCCCTACGTCGAGCAGCTGATCCGCATCCAGGCGAAGCAGGATCTGGCGCATATCGACAAGGCAATCCTGGATGAACCTTTGCAGGTGCAGGCGCTGCTGCTGGACTATTCCCGCGACAGGGAGCTTGTCCTCAAGGCCTGGATCGCGCTGTCGAAGTATCCGGCAAACGCGCGCGAAATCCTGCTGCTCTACGGCAACGAGCCCGAATTCAAGGGCGTCCTCGGGGCCTATGGCG
>Ga0134121_10004864_pt1 | contig 10950 bp, 9 predicted proteins | sample KB301_FD_96463 | JGI IMG/M metagenome (GOLD analysis project Ga0134121, IMG submission 96463) | Terrestrial soil microbial communities without Nitrogen fertilizer from Kellogg Biological Station, Michigan, USA - KB3-0-1 | ecosystem: Environmental > Terrestrial > Soil > Unclassified ...
AGCCTTTCCGGGGACCATGCCGGCGGAGGCCCCGCCCCCGGAGCAGCGACGCTCCCGGCTCGTCTACGGGGTCACGGACGACGAGGCCAAGTACCTCGCCGGGGGCGCCGTGGTCCTGCACGCTCCCCCGGGCACCAACGCCAAGACCCCGGTCGAGACGTTCGCGAAGTCGATCGTCAACGTCCTCAGCGGGCCCGACACCGTCCACCGCCTCGCCTTCGAGGTCGACCCGACCCAGCCCAGCACGACGGCCGGCGTGTACCGCCAGAAGCTCCGGCTCATCCCCGACAGCCTCCTGAAGCGGATCGCGATCCAGGACTCCCTGGTCGCCACCATTGTCCGCATCCGACAGAACCAGATGTCGGCCTTCGGGCGCCCCCGCCCGGACCGGTTCTCCACTGGGTACGTCATCCGCCCCAACCAGGAGACCCTGGAGGGCCTCGACGAGGCCGGCAAGGCGGAGCTGAACAAGCGGATCGCCGCCGCCGTCAAGAAGTTCAATACTTGCGGCGACCAGACCGGGATCGCCGATGAGGACCGCTGCACCCTGTCGGAGTGGCTGGCGAACTCCACCAGGTCGGCCGTCGTGTGCGGCCGGATCTCAACGGAGATCGTGAGGCTGGGCGAGGGTGAGTCGCGGCGGTTCCACCACTTCAAGTTCGTGGACGGCGGCACCATTTATCGTGCCGCGGTGGACCAGAGCGCCGCCCAGTCCGTCAGGCAGAGCGCCTACCAAAGCCTCTGCAACCTCGCCGGGGAGAAGCTGGTCGAGGAGAAGTTCAGCAAGATCCAGAGCGGGTTCGAGAAGGGCGACTACACCTGGATCCAGGTGATCGAGGGGCGCCCCGTCCAGGCCTTCACCTCGGACGAGCTGAAGTGCTACAACTTCTACCCCGTCCCCGACGTCGAGATGGACGGCTACCCGGTGACGCCGATCGACACCGCGATCACAGCGATCACCACGCACGTCAACATCACGACCCACAACAAGCTCTACTTCCAGAGCGGGCGTGCCGCGCGCGGCATGCTGGTGATCAAGTCGGAGGATGCGACCCCGGCGGTCATCTCTAGCATCAAGCAGCAGTTTAATGCTAGTATCAATAGTGTGAGCAACTGCGTTGCTGGTGACAGCCACATCTCAACGATGGAGGCGGGCGGTACAGAGATCGCCGCCTACCTTGGCGATCTGCAGGAGCGCAGGGCCACTATTTGGACTCCATACGGGTGGCAGCCGGCGCTGGTCTACCGTACTGGCGCGAAGATCCTGGTCGAGACCAAGACGTCGAACGGCATCACTCACCGTACGTCTCCTGACCACCGCTTCAGGACGATCGATGCGGCGGGTAACCCGGCTTGGAAGCTCCAGAGCGAGCTGGTGTCGGGCGATCCGATCCTGGTGAATCGGAAGGTGGTCGAGGCCGGGGGTGTGGTGCCCGAGCTGATGGGCCGCCAAATTGACGGCGACATCTCCGAGGTGTTGGGGTGGATGACGGGTGACGGGTTCCTAGGAGATAGATCGGTGTCGCTCTACTATCACCCGGTGAAGGAGCGCGATATTCAGACCCGCCACCTTGCTGTGCTGGATGCGGCCGGATTCGAACCGCGCCTCGTTGAGGAGCAGGTGTCTCCGGATGAGCAGGCGGCGATCTGCGAGCGTTACGGTTTCAAGTCGTGCCTGGCGACCAGGCTGAAGATCGTTGTCAATAGCGTTGAGCTGGCAGATGCACTGCGCACCATTGGGTTTACGAATTCGGCGCGTGGAGCGGATGCGGATGGCAAGTCGATACCGGGCTGGCTCTATACATCTCCGGGCTGGCTGCGCGGCCGGTTCCTTCGCGGTCTGTTCTCCGCCGACGGCAACAACGCCAAGCTCAGGGATCCGGCGCTGACTTGCTGCAATCACCGGTTGCGTGGGCAGGTGAAGCTGCTGCTGCTGTCGCTCGGGATTAGGACGGCTCTATCGGAGGGTAAGACGAAGCGGTCGTTTGGTGCTGACGGTCGCTCGCAGCAGCTAGTTGAGGCGGCTTCAGTGCTCCGCATCAAGGATCGAGATCTATTTTTCGAGCGCATCGGGTTCATCCAGGATCACAAGCAGCCTGCCAGCGTTAAGAATCCGAATCGTGTCGCAATGCAAGACCGTGTACCGCAGGCGTTAGCTCTCAAGATCTTGCGGGCTGTCAAAGAGAAGACGAGACTGCCGCGCGGTGGCAATACGCACAACGTTGGACTCCCTCGAATCCTAACCAAGCGTCAGCAGTCCGATCTGGATGAGCTGCTGCGTGGAGAGCGCGTCGTCAGTCGTCCTCGTCTGGAGAGGATCTGCACCGCTGCCGGTATCGCGCTGCCGGCGTGGTTCGCCGATTTTCATTTCGAGGAGGTCGTAGAAACTCGCCAGACCGGTGAATGGATCGAGATGTTCGATGTTGCAGTCTACGAACCTTCCCATACCTGCAGTGGTCCTCACTGCGCCGACGACCGTCACGGATTCTATAGTAATTACGCGCACCTCCACAACTCCTGGCGCATGCCGGTGTTCGGTATCGGTGAGGGCGACACCCTGGAGTGGAAGCCGATCGATACGGGCGGCGGTCGGGATATGGAGTTCCAGTACCTGACCGACATGAACGCCAGGGAAATCCTGTCGGCGTTCCTGATCTCGCCGGACGAGGTCGTGGCGTGGTCGTACCTGTCAAAGGGCACCAACTCCCAAGCGCTCTCCGAGGGAAACAACGAGTACCGCCTGGAGGCGGCCCGCGACGTCGGCATCCGGCCGCTGATGGCGCAGTTCGAGGACTTCCTCAACACCAACATCTTCCCGCTGATCGACGCCGAGCTGGCGAAGCAGTGCCGCTTCAGGTTCGTCGGGCTCGACTCCGACAACCCGGAGAAGGAGGGCGTCCTGCTGCAGGCCGCCTCCAAGCTCCACCTCACCTACGACGACATCAACGAGAAGGTCGAGAAGAAGCCGGTCGGCCGCGCCATGGGCGGGGCGATCCCGCTCAACCCGGATTACCAGGCGATCCTCGACAAATACTTCACCGCCGGGGAGATCCTGGAGAACTTCTGCGACCGCAAGGGTGCCGCGGCGGACCCCAACCTGCAGTGGCGCAACAACCCGCTGTGGCTGCAGTGGTGGTCGACGACCCAACAGATGAAGCAGCAGGCCCAGATGGCGGCGCAGCAGCCGCCGCCTGGCTCGGGAGGTCCTCCTGGCGCTGGCGGCCCGCCGGGAGCAGGGCAGCCTGGCGGTGGCGGTGGCCAGGAGCAGGCCGGCGCCGCTCAGAAGTCTGAGGCGGCCGTCGGCCAGCTCGCCCGGAGCGTCGACGACGCCCTGGCGGCCCTGAAGAAGTCCGAGGCGCAGCTACCGCCGGCTAAGCGGCGGCTACTGGCGCAGGGCGACAAGACCATCGAGTTCTTCATGCGCGGTTTCCTGAAGGACGCCAAGGACGCCACGGACGAGATCCTGAGGGTGGCGTCGTCAGCGACCGGGAACCGGAAGAACTAGTCGTCGCTGAACAGGCACAGGCCCAAGCTCACGCTGTCGTTTGGGTGGTCGCAGACCGGCGTCATCAGTTCTGCGAGTTCGCTGAATATCTGGGCGACCATCTCCAGTCCCTCGCTGTGGCCCTCCTCTTCGGCCATGCGGTACGCCAGGTCGGCCTTGGGGTGGCCAGTGAGGCGGTGCTCGGCGAGCAGGTCGGCCTTGAAGGCTGCGTCGATCTCGCGCTGCTTTGTCAGGTACATCTCGCGTTCGAGTCGGTACTTGTGGCTCCCCACCTTCCACGCCGTCAGGGCGTGCGGGTTGTCGTAATCGCCGCGCCGGATGCGCTCCGCGATCGTGGGCTTGGAGGCGTCGAGGGTGCTCACTTTACGCTCCCGCTCTTCCGGTTCGCCGTGCGTCGCGCCGTGGGCGGTGTCTCCGGCACTATCCTCACCATGGTATCCGCCGGGAGTTCCCGCAGGGTGATGACGATGTCTCCGGCCCGCCCGTACGCGCCCTCCTCGGGCAGGTGTTTACTGGAGCAGACCGCGGAGTCCGCGGTGATGTTGGTCGGGTCGAGGATCCACGTCCTCCAGCCGCAGAGGGCTGCGGTCCTGTGGTTGGGCGTCGTCAGGATCCAGTGGCGGCAGCCCGGGGCGGTGCAGTAGATTTTGATCTTTGGCATGATTCCCTACGTTTCTAGGTCTGGGGTGCGGGTGCGGATGCACCACCCCAGATCGCGGTTGTACTGGCACTCCAGTTGGTCGGTAGGGCACAGCATCGGCCGAGGTTGTTGGAATACTTCACCTTGTTGTGACGGCGTCAAAAGGCGGTAGGGCAGCCACGTCCTGGTGGGTCTGCACTCCCACTCTGATGAGGCGTCGTTCCAGCGCCAGTCGAAGACCTGCAGCGAGTAGGCCGCCGCTTCTTGGTGCTGGATGCGCCACCACCTTATCAAGTCTTGGCAGCGCCGGTCTTGGCAGCGCCGGTCTAGGTCGGCGAACGGCGTCCACTCCAGTGCTGCCGCCAGCGTTGCCGCATCGTCCTGTTTCTTTTTTAGGAGATCGCGCGCGTCTTTTGTGAGACGATCTTCCGCCCACTGGGCAAGTTCGAGTGCGAGCGATGGGAATGATGGTCCGGTCGCACTGTTGCTATCGAAGATCGGTTGCTTGATCTTGACAGTTCCCCGCCACTCTCCTGGAGTCTGGGTGCTCGTGATCTTGATCTTGATGATTGCTGGGTCTACTTTTGACATGTCAGTATCAATACGCTATCCGGACGATCCTGTCAACACCCAACCTTCCGGCAGATGCTGACTGCACCACTCGGGAAGCGGGCCGTAGCGGCGATCCACGCCGCGGTTGCCGGTCTCTTCGCCCGCGCCCGGGTCCGCCTCCTCGGAAGGGAGCGGATGCCCCGCCAGGTCGTCTTCGGGCCGACCTCGAACGTCGAGCACCGCCACGACCTCTCGCTCCCCGGCGTCTTCGACGCCTCCGCCTCGTCCGAGGGTTTCCGGCCCCGGGACGACGTCCGCCAGTCGGCGCTCAGGGCCGCCGAGACCTACCTCACCGCGTATGAGCAGCGGGCCAAGGCTGCTGCCGTCGAGGCGGTGGAGGCCCACGTCAAGGAGTTCCACCATGCCGGCAAGGACGTCGATCCGGCGAAGGTGGGCAAGCGCCTCCGCGGTGCCCTGGCCGAGGTGATGACGACGGCCACCCGGGACGTCGAGCGCATGGTTGAGACCGAGACGACCGCCGTCAGGAATGTTGGTTCCCTGGACGGGATCTTGAAGGTCAATACCCTCGCGGGGGTGTCGGACCCGGTCGTCTACTTCGTGTCGGTGAACGATTCCGACCGCTGCGAGGAGTGCGGGGCCCTGCACACGCTCGACGGCGTTACCCCGCGCGTCTGGAGGCTGAGCGAGGTCGAGGCCGGTTACCACAAGCGAGGGTCTGGACGACCTTCGATGAAGGGGCTACACCCACATTGTCGCTGCACGATGGCCCCCGTCATGCCGGGGTGGGGTTTTGATTCCGGGGGCGCACTGACGTTCGTGCGCGAGGGCTACGACGTCTTCAAGGCGCAGCGGGAGGCGCCTTGATGAAGTCGGCGGTGAGCGCCTTCAGCTCCCCACTGCAGTCGGGGCAGAGCATGGCGCCGAGATCATCGATGCCGGTCCAGCCCCTGACCGGGTAGACGCCCCAGCTCACATCGGATCGCGCCGCAGCGTCGGCCCGCTCCGGCGAAACCGGGTGTACCGCGTTCACCTTATTGCGCCGGAGAATGTACTCGGCGCCCGCGGAGTCGGGGAGCGGCGTCTGTAGTCCGCAGCGCCGGCACGATCGGCGAGCGCAACACGCCCAGGCGATCCGGTGGGTCGTCTGCCGCACCTGGATGCGGTTGCCCTGAACGTGCGTTGCGATGGCCGGCTCCACCACGGTCTGGACGCCGTCCTTGAAAGAGACCCGAGAGGTCGCGTACGGGATGCTGCGGACCGCCTCCAAGATCTTCTGGAAGGCGGCCTCTACCGCCTCTGACGCGAACGCGCCCGAGGCGGGGTCGAGACGCTGGAGGCGGGCCAGGATGGCTGTGGCCACGGCGCGCCCGCCATCCTCGTGGCCGCGAATCCAGGCCGGGTGGGCGGCGTCGGTACCGTCGAACTCTGGGTCATGGGCGCACCTTGGACAATCCGCGCTCGATGCGATGGCACTCGCGACAGACGTCCGGCCATCCCTTGCCATCCGGCCCCCACCAGCCAGAAGCAGAACTGATTGTCGTCTGTCCCCGCCGACCGCACAGCGCAGGATCGATGGGTGCGCCGCTGGCGCGAACGTGAACCTTGCCGTCGTCAGGATCGGACGCCCGCTTCACGACGTCGCCGCTGCTGCCTTGGATCTCGTTCATGGCTATTTTCGCTTTCACAGCCCGAACACGACTACCAGGAACGGGGCGAAGCACAGGACGACCGCGAGGATCGTGAAGGCGTCACCGACGCGGTGCAGGGCCGTCTTCTTGGCTGGGATGCTGATCGGTGTCATGTCGAGTCTCCTTTGATTCGGTGTTGTGTTACAGCATCCCCCAGGCTCGTCGCACCCGCTCTTCGGCCGTCTCCGGCCGCGACGCGAAGCCCCAAACTCGGGCGCCGTCGCGGTAGCGTTCCGCGTCAGCCGGCCCGAGGTCCACCGGCTGCCGGTCGGAGCCGACGAACTCCATGGCCGACTGCGCCGACATCGAGACGACCCTCATGTAGAGATCGTACTCGATCCGCGGTTGACTTTTCGGCATGCCTGATACGCTATCATTATTCTCAGCAGGAGTCAAGCCCCTACGGCTGGTAGTAGATGACCTTGGTGCCGGCCGGGATCCTGCGGTTGAAGCTGGTCGACTGGATGTAGATGTCGTAGCCGGAGTGGTCGCCCGGCACGACGCGCGCCGTACCGATGAGGGGCAGCCCGAGGAGCTGGCGGGCCTGGCGGCCATGGAAGATGCCGGCGCCTCCCACCTTGGTGATGATGATCCCCTTGTAGTCCTGCACCGCCGCCTCGGTCTTCACGAGCTGGTAGTAGGCGCAGCCGGCGGTGTACGGGACTCCCTTGGACTCCACGACGTCGCGGATGGTGGCGTCCCTGGGCACCGAGATGACGGCGCAGCGGTGCGAGATGTCGTCCATCTTCTGGAGGGCGCGAGAGACTTCGGTGGCCGACTTCTGGCTGAGGTCGGTGTAGAAGGACTTTGAGGACCGTGCCCCGAGCGATCGCCCCTGGAAGAAGGACGAGTAGGCGGACTGCGTCGAGTGCGACGCCTCCCTGAGGCCCGACTCGGTCTGCTTCCAGACCATGCAGTTACCCCTGGGGACCCCTGAATTGGCACAGAAGTCGTCCAGGGACTTGGCCGACGGGAGCTGGAATGCGAAGGTCCACTCGTCCGTGGCCTGCAGCCTGCGCAGCGTTGCCGTGAACGTCTCCGCGGTGTTTATCGACTTGTTCTCATAGCCGTCCGTGATGACCTGGATGACGTACGAGGTCTCCGCAGCCTTGGGTACCATCAATGAGTACGCTAGATTGATGGCGGTCAACACGCCGTCCCGCAGAGCGGTCATGCCACTGGTATGGTAGTTGAGCGGTTGGCTGGCCAGCATGTTCTCTGAATAGACGCCGATATTGTTGATCATGGGACCTGGCTCGGGGCGGTCGCCAAACAGCACGGTGACGACGTCGGTCCTCTGGCCGGAGGTGAGCGCCTCGCGGCGCAGGCGCACCAGCGTCTTCTGGTACTGGTCGACCACCAGCGTGGAGAACGGTTGCATCGACGACGACTTGTCGATGACGATCGCGATGACGTTGTGCAGGCGCTTCGGTGCCGGGCCCGTGGGCGGCGGCAACGGCGGCGTGCCGGGATCCTGCTTCGGCACCAGTCCGCGCAGGGTGTCGCACACCCACACCAGCCGTGCCGGTTTCGGGCACTGCTTGCCCGCCTCCCACCGCCGCAGCGTCTCGACGGTGATTCCCAGGCGGGTCGCCGCCTCCTGCTCCGACAGCTTCGCCTTCCGCCTCAGCCTGCTGATCTTGCCCGCGCTCGTTTCCATGTGTCGCTCCTTTGTGGGTCGAAGACGGCATACTATCATAGTGCGCGAACTCGCGCAATCGGTATCATTGCAGTTGACGAGGCTGGCGCCGGGGTGTAGAGTCCGGGGCATGATCGACGCGAACGGTAGGGCAAATCTGGTGTCGGCCATGGCCAGCCTGGATGTAGCGCGCAAGATTTTGGAGACTGAGGTGCGGCTCAGTCCGACCCCGCCAGAGATCCTAGCCGCAGATTTGCGGGTGTTGCGACGACGCACAAACGCGGTATCGTCGGTCAAGATCCTGTATGTGCCGCTCAATATCGTGGTGATCCACAGCGGCGCACTCGGGGAGTCCAGTCGCGCAGTCGAGTCTCGGGCAATGCGCTGCCTCCGCGCCGCCGTCAACGCCGCCGGTGAAGCGTGACCATAGCCGAGGTGGCCGGCCTCTCTGCGGCGGTCATGCTGCTGCTGGGCTTGCTCTACAAGCTGGTGGGGTTTTTGGCCCACCACGCCCTGGATTGGCTGATCGTAAAGCACAACACCAGTCCAGGATCAGCAGGGGAGGCGGCCGTCGCGGTTGAGCGCTACCTCGCCCGTCACGGTCGGGTGCGTCACACCGGCAGTTACATGGTCTGGAAGCTCATCAGAGGGTGGGTGAGGTCGCAAGGGCGGCAGCAGTGGGTGATGCACCGTGCCGCCTCGATGTCTGACCTGGTGTGCTGGTACAGGGGTGCTCCGATCGTGCGCTACACCACGCTGTCCCAGCGCGGCAACCATGGCGCTACGTGCTATCGATACATTCGCGGCACGGTCGACTGGGATCGCCTCGTACTGGCGGCCGTGGCCGAATACAACGCGACCCAGGCCGATCCGGGAGACCGTGCGGCTCGGTACCGCGTCTACAGGTTCACCGGTACCGGTACTGACATGACGAAGGGCGACTCGCCGGTGACGCGAGAGCAGAAGCTCAGGATCGGTGACACGATAGCGACAGACTTTCCACCCAGCAGTTCGCCGGACGGGGAGTGGGTCCCCGTTGGGGTGGAACCGTCCGACATCGGGCCCCCGTTACCGGAAGACCCGTTCAGCCACCTCCGCGTCACCGGCCCGATGGAGGACGTCCGCAGTGCCGTCGACTTTTTCATGCGGCACCGCGACTGGCACCGGGAGCGCGAGATGCCGTGGCGGTACGGGTTCCTGCTGAAGGGCCCACCGGGTACGGGCAAGACGTCCGTCATCCGCGCCGTCTCACAGCAGCACGACCTGCCGATCCTCATGGTCGACCTCGGATCGATGCGGAACGCGGACCTAGAGGGGCTCCGAGAACGGCTCGCCGAGCTGTCGCCGTGCTCGATGGTGATGGAGGACTTCGACGCGGTGTTCCGAGGGCGAGAGAACATCTCCGCGGGCTCCCTCACGTTCAACGAGCTGCTCAACCTCCTGGCGGGCGTCGAGGAGCTGGACGGCGTCCTGACCTTCGTGACCACCAACCTCGCCGAGACAATCGATGAGGCGCTCACCAGGGACGGCAGGCTGGACCTGCACGTGACTTTCGGAAACCTGGACGCCGACGGCCGCCGGCAGGTGGCCGAGCGGATCCTGCGCGACCCCGAGGGGGTCGAGAGCGTCCTGGCGCTGCCTGGCCTGGACGACTACTCACCGGCCAAGTTCAAGGGGGTGTGCTGCCGGCGGGCGCGGGAGCTGCTGTGGGGCCGCTGACCTGGACGGTGCGGCGTCGTTCCGGGAAGAGTCCGGTCGTGGTCCAGGCCGGCCCCGCGGCCGTCCACCGTCACCTGGATGATCCCCGGGCCTGGTACCTGACTTCGCTGCCCCGCTTCAGCTATCACAGGCTCCAGAATCAAAAACTGGAGGAGGCGTGCAAGGAGGCCGAGGCGCTGCTGGGCCTGCTCGCTCGCCAGCAGTAGGCCCGAACCTTCCGCGTCGTGGTCGACGACATCCCGACTCCCCAGTCCGTACCGCAGCTCCTCGGCGGAATCCTCGACGGCATCACCTCACGCCTCGGGATCCGCCGGCTCCGCCCTTCGAACCCCATCGCCGCCATCGCGGACACCGTCGCGGTCGCCCTCTTTCGCCAATCTGCCGCGCAGTTCCGCTTCCTCCAGGCCAACGACCTCGACAACTCCCAGGGCGTCGCGCTCGACCGGACCGGCATCCAGGACGGCGCCCCCCGTCTCCGGCCCGTGGCTGCCACGGCCGTCGTCGTCGTCTCCGACACCACCTTCACCAAGAAGTCGTCGCGCCTGACCGCGGCGGCCTTCGCGCCGGTGGCCGGCTCCGACACCGTCTTCGTGGACTCTGCCGACGGGTGGCCGTCCACTGGCACCATCTACATCGGGCGGCGCACCCCGGCCTCCGAGGGGCCGATCCCGTACAGCGCCGTCGCCAATGTGGGGCCGTACTGGTCGGTGACCCTGTCGTCCCCGACGACTCGGTTCCACAACACCGGCGAGGAGGTCGTGGTCGGCCAGGGCGGCAACCGCACCGCGTCCCGTGGGCAGGTGGTCGGGACACCCGCAGGGACTGTCACGTCGGCGGTGCGCTACGCGCTGCAGCAAGACGCGGTGGTGCTGGACGGTGAGACGGTGGTCACCGGCATCCCCGCGGTCTGCACCGCGCGCGGGACGGTGGGTAACGTCCCGGCCCGCACCGTGACCGAGTTCGTCGGCGGCGCGCCGTTCACCGGCGCCGCCGTCACCAACCCGACCCCCGTCACTTCCGGCCGCGCTGTCGAGACCGCCGCGGAGTACCGCGACAGGATCCGCCGCGTCAGGGCGTCGCGGGCACGCGGGACCGACCTCTCCGTCGAGAACGCCGTCCTCGGCGTGACCGGCGACGACGACCGCACCGCGACCGCGGTGCAGCTCGTCCGCCGCCCCGGGCGCCC
>Ga0134121_10004865_pt1 | contig 10949 bp, 8 predicted proteins | sample KB301_FD_96463 | JGI IMG/M metagenome (GOLD analysis project Ga0134121, IMG submission 96463) | Terrestrial soil microbial communities without Nitrogen fertilizer from Kellogg Biological Station, Michigan, USA - KB3-0-1 | ecosystem: Environmental > Terrestrial > Soil > Unclassified ...
CAACCGCCGGGGGCTTCGCCGCGATGGACGACGGCTCCGTTTTGTCGTCGAGCCGCCGCCCGCGCGGCGCAACCAGTTCGGTTGATCTGGTCTCGCACTCCTAAGTTGGCCGAAGTCCCTGTCAGAGGTTCGTCTGGGGTAGCCGATCGGACGGCGATCTTCCCAGCGATTGATCGGATCTCGTAATCGAAATGTTGTAAGAAGCTGAGCCCGATGAGGCCGTCGATGCCATAGCCGGCGGCCAGATCAAAGACATTCACTGCGAAGTCGTGAAAATCGAACCCCAGCGCGGCAAATTGCGCCACTCTCAACACGTAGCCCTGTTCCTTGCCGATAGCGGAATGAACTGTCGTGATGGCGATGCCATCGCGTGGGCCGTACCCGATCTCCTCGATCACACTCGGCGAGACCACCGTCGCTGTCGAGGCCGTATCGACTGCCAGCGTCAACTGTCGATGGCGACTGCGGCCCCAGATCTGCGAGTCCACGATGATCAAGTCCCTTGAAGGGTCGAAGAATGTGATCTTCACGAGAAGAACAACCGTGGAAGAGGGGTTCGAACGCGTCCTGTGAAGTAGTGGCCCATGCCATCGTACTGGTCGTTGAACGGGCGGGCCTGCACGAACGGATCTCGCGGGTGCTTGCCGTGCCCGACAACTCGTGCTGTGCGAAACACGAAGCTGTGGTCACTGATCTTGTCGATCTCGACCAGGCACACCCATTCGTCGGGGTAGCGCTCGCAGATCTGCTCCCAGGTCAGCGGTTCTGAAATGAAGGGCGGTTGGACCAACTGCGCTTGCACCATGGATCTTGCCTCCATTCGCCACATTCATTTCCGCGGCCCGTAGTAGTCAATTTTTTGCCTGCTCCGATGAGATTATCTCGTGATGTTGCGGTGTTGTGGCGCGGAGCATCGTCGGTGATGGAGAGCCCATGCTCGTCTCGGCCGCGATGCGACCGAGCGTCAGTACGCGCCGCCAGTCGAACGCTTCGACGAGCTCGACCGGTGTTGGCGCCAGCGCGCTACCCTGAAGCGGTGTTCACCAGGCGCCCTCGCTCGAACTCGCCCCGGAGGTTGTGCGCGATCTTGCTCGGCGCTATGCCGAACCGCACCCGCGCGGCTCATACGGCCGAGCATATCGCCGAGGCGCTGCGCTTCGACTGGGCGACCGAGCGCACCGGCTGGAGGGATCCGGTGGACAGGGGCTGGTCTCGAGGGAGGGCTTCGTGAAGAGGGCGTTCGCGGCGGAACCCGCTTGCACCTGACGTTACGTCAGGTTGTACGGTTACTGACCATGAAGGAACGAGCGACGGTCCGTCGCCGCTGGCGCATCGGTGAGCTGGCGGAAGCCACCAGCTTGACCGTGCGCACCCTCCACCATTACGAGCACATCGGGCTGCTCGCGCCTGGTTCGCGGACGGCGGGGCGCCAGCGGCTCTACGACGAGCGCGACGTGCGACGCCTGTACCGCATCCGTGCGCTGCGCGATCTCGGCCTGTCGCTCGCAGACATCGGCCGCATGCTCGACGATGACCGTGCCGCGCTCGCCGACGTTCTGCGTGCTCACCGGGCCCGGGTCGCTGCCGAGATCGCCCGGCTCGAGAAGCTTCGGGGGCTGCTCGATCACGCGTGCGCGCATGCGGACCGCGAGGTCGAACCCGACGCCATGCTCGCCACGATCGAGGCGATGTCGCGGGTCGCTCGTCGCGGCGACGAACGCAGGGAGCAGGGCAAGGCATCGAAGGATGCCGAGGCCGAGTGGCGAACGCTAGGCGACGAGCTTCGTGCGTGCATGAAGGCAGGACAGCCGCCTTCCGCCTCGCGCCCTCGCGCCGTGGCTCGGAGGGTCCTGGCGCGGATCGTCGAGTTTGCCGGTGGCGACCGCGCCACGCTGGAGGCGCTCGCGCACCTTCGCCGGCACGCGCCCCCGAAGGATCTCGCCGGGTGGACTCCCGCGATGATGCGGTATCTCGACCAGGCACTCGCCACTCTTCACAAGAAGGAGCGCAAGACATGCTGAACGAACAGATTGCCAAAGATGTTGGGCCGGCACATCTCGAGATCGCCTGGGAACAGCGCGGCGATCCGAAACACCCGACGGTGTTGCTGGTGATGGGAGTCGCTGCCCAGCTCGTGCACTGGCCGCTCGGATTTCTGCAGGCGCTCATCGCGCGTGATCTCCACGTCGTGCGTTTCGATAACCGAGACTCGGGGCACTCCACGCACATGCGCAATGCTCCACTGCCCGACTTGCCGGCGGCGCTGAGCGGCGATCTGTCGTCGGTGTCGTACACGCTCTCCGACATGGCTGCCGACGCGGTCGGCCTGCTCGATGCCCTGAACATCGACGCCGCGCACGTCGTGGGGGCTTCGATGGGGGGCGAGATCGCGCAGACGATCGCGATCGAGCATCGGGCGCGGGTGCGATCGCTCACGACGATGATGGCGACGACCGGCGACCGGTCCGTCGGACAGGCGCACCCTGCGACCGTGAAGGCGTTGTTCGGAGGGCCGCCCGCGCGCACACGCGAGGAGGTCATCGCGCGCGCCGTGCGCAGCGACGCTGCAGTTGGCTCGCCAGCGTTCCCGAGGGACCCGGCCGCCGTGGCCGAGGTCGCGGGGCTCGCGTACGACCGCGATCACGACGAGGTCGCCATCGCGCGCCAGGCCGTGGCGCAGGTAGCGTCGGGCGATCGCACCGAGCGCTTGCGTGCGCTCGACATGCCGGCGCTCGTGCTGCATGGGCTCGCGGATACGCTGCGCGATCCGAGCGGTGGGCGCGCAACGGCCGCCGCGATTCCAGGCGCCGAGCTCGTGCTGATCGACGGGATGGGCCACAATCTTCCGCCTGGACTCTGGGAGCGGATCGCCGATCTCATCGTCGCCGTCGTGCGCAAGGGCGAGGCGATGTGGCCAGGGCGCGCCCGCCGCCACGGGTGATTTTCGACGCTGGTGCAGCGGTTCGATCTGGGCTGGCGGCAGCCAGGTGGTTCAGGCAGGTCTGTAAGTGGACTTTCGTTTGGTAATACTGTACGAAAGTATCGTTCTGATGGAGCGGCACTTCTGGATCAACGAGATCTCCCGTGCCTTCGCCGATCGCAGCGTGGTCTGGCTCTCGGGTGTGCGGCGTGCAGGTAAGACCACGCTCGCCAGATCGTTCCCTGGCGCGACCTATTTCGACTGCGAGCTGGTTCGGGTGCGACGAGCGCTCGAAGATCCCGAGCTGTTCTGGCGTGACCAGCGCGGCATCACCGTCCTCGATGAGGTCCACCGCCTGGCCAATCCATCGGAGGTGCTGAAGATCGCCGCCGACCACTTCCCGAGCTGCAAGGTCATCGCGACCGGATCGTCGACGCTCGCCGCCCGCAACAAGTTCAAGGACGCCCTCACGGGCCGCAAGCGCGAAATATGGCTGGTGCCGATGATCTCCGCCGATCTCGCGGACTTCCGCGCGACTGACCTCGAGCACCGGATGCTGCGCGGTGGTCTTCCGCCGTTCTTCCTCGCTCCACGCTTCGATGACAAGGACTACGAGGAGTGGCTGACCTCGTACTGGGCCAAGGATCTGTCGGAGCTGTTCGTTGTCGAGAAGCGTGCCGCGTTCAACCGGTTCATCGAGCTCGTGTTCGCGCAGAGCGGCGGCCAGTTCGAGGCCCAGGCCTTCGCCGGCCCGTGCGAGATCAGCCGCCCGACGGTCCAGCACTACCTCTCGATCCTCGAGACCACGCTGCTGGCGACCGTCGTGCGGCCCTACTTCGGCGGCGGTGCCACCGAGATCAAGAGTCAGCCAAAGGTGTATGCATTCGACACTGGCTTCGTCGCGTATTTCAAGGAATGGGACAGCCTGCGCGATCCCGATCGAGGGCTTCTCCTCGAGCACCTCGTCCTCGGCGAGCTGTGCGCGCGCTTCGATCTGCGTCGGGTCCATTACTGGCGCGACAAGCAGCATCATGAGATTGACTTTGTGCTCGAGTCCGGGCGGCGTCGCGAGCCAATCGCGATCGAGTGCAAGACGAGCCCGACCGGGTTCTCGCCAGAGGGGCTCGCTGCGTTTCGACGAACCTACCCACGTGGTCGAAACCTGGTCATCACGCTGCGCCAGGCGCAGCCGCACATCAAGCGGCACGGCGACTTGGAGGTTCGCTACGTGCCGTTCGACCAGCTCGCGCCGATCCTCGATGAGCTCAGATGACGGCGCCGGGGGCGACCCGACGGCACCGCCGGATCTTGCAAGACGACGCTGTTCCTCACCGTTGCGAGGGTGTTCGGGGGCGGGATCGATACGAAGCGGTGCCGCGAGTACCTCGTCGCTCACGCTCCCGTGTTCGTGGCCGCGTTCGACGAATGTGTCGTGCGCGCTGAGGCCGAGCAAGACTGATCGCGCGGCGATGGCGAACACCTGGCCGACTCGCGAGCGGGAAGATCCCCGCCGGGGTGGCGTGAGGCGAACGCTGCAGTTCGGTGGGGGAAGACCCGTATCTCGACGATGGCACCTGGGACGCCCGCCACGGTCATCTGCGCGTGCTGGATGCCTGCGACGTGGGTCTGCGGCTTGTCGTCAGCACATGCGCACATAGGAGAACAAGGGACGTTTCGGGGCCCCGCGTGGGGCGGCGAATCGGCGTAAGATTCTCGTGGATGGCCACGACCGATGCGACCGATCCGCGAACGGCGCTCGCCACGTTGCTCGCCGATCGCCCCGATCTGGCGGCGGTCGCGGTGGCGATCTTCGACTACACGCAGTACCTGCTCGACGATGACGAGCGGCTGACCAAGAGCGGCGCGCTCGACGGCCAGGGGCGCGAGCTTCTGCGTGCGCGGGCGCTCGAGACGCTCGGCGGCGTCGCCTTCGACAGCGAGGATGAGGAAGAGGAAGAGGAAGATGAGGGCGACGACGGCGAGGGCGACGACGGCGAGGGCGATGACGGCGAGGGCGATGACGGTGACGACGAGGACGGCGACGGCGACGACGATGACGGTGACGACGAGGACGGCGACGGCGACGACGAGGACGGTGACGACGATGACGACTGAGGCCGGCGCCTCGTGATCAAGCGGCTTCGCCTGAAGGGCTTCCGGCGCTACGCCGACGCGACGTTCGAACTCGCGGGCGGGGTGACGTTCATCGACGGCCGTAACAACGCCGGCAAGACGACGCTGTTTCTCGCGATCGAGTACGCGCTGACCGGCACGGTCGTGGGCGCGCGCAGCCAGGCAATGCTGCTGCACCCGGGAGCCAAGGGCCTCGGCGTCGAGCTGGTGTTCACCGGCAAGGACGGCAAGGCCTACAAGCTCCAGCGCCTGCACCAGCTGCCGCCGCGCGCGAAATCGCGGTTGATCGGGCACTTCACGCTCAAGGAGCTGGTCGGCACCGACGACGAGCGCTACGTGCTGTCGTCGGATTTCGGGGACCACGAGGACGCGCTCGCGAAGAAGCTGGCGGAGATCACCGGCATCTCGCGGCGCGTGCTCGACCTCGCGGTACACGTCCGCCAGGGCGAGATCGCGCGCATCCTCGACGGCGATCCCAAGCTCGACATCGTGCTCGGCGTCACCGCCGCGGCGACCGCGAACGAGGAGATGCGGGCGCTCGCGCTCGCCGATGAAGATGTCGCAGAGGATCTGTTGGAGCGCGAGGTGTCGCTCGCTCACCTCGAACGCCAGCGCAGCGCTGCGAGCGCCGATGCGGGCGCGCTGGAGGCCAAGCTCGCAAGGCAGCGGGCGGAGGTGACGAGGCTCGAGGCCGCGAGCGAGGTGTCTACGGACGATGATGGCGACGAACTCGCACGGTTCGGCGATGCGGTCGATGGCTGGCGCGAGGCCGCCGCGGAGCTTGCCCGGCTGCGGGAACGCGAACCCGGCGATCCAGGACATGGCCAGGCGCTCGCAGCCGAGCGGAGCGCGCTCGAGGCCACGCTCGCCGAGGCCGCCGCGCGGGGCGACGAGACCGAGCTGCGCTACGACCTGCGTGCGCGGATCCGGCGTCGCAGCGAGGCGGCCGGCAAGCCGAGCTGCGAGCACTGCGGCGGGCCGGTCGACGCGGAACGCGCGGCCCGCGAGCTGGCGGAATGGCAGCGCGAGCTGGCGGCGCTCGAGGCCGGCGCGCTCGACGCGGGCGCGGTCGCCGCAGCGCTGCGGGACGTGGCGCGTCGCGAGGCCGACCACGCCGCCGCGACCCAGGCGATCGTGCAAGCGGCCGAGGCGGTGGCACGCAGCGAGGCGGCGGCCCGCGCGCTCGCGCCCGGCGATCCACGCCCGCTCGACGTGATCGTCGACGAGCGGCGGGTGGCGGCCGAGGCCCGCAAGCTCGCGCGCGCGGCCGAGCAGGCGCGGAACGCGGCGAAGCTCGAGGCAGCGCACGCGGCGATCGCGGAGCTCGAAGCCGAGATCGCCAAGCAGGCGGCGCACGGCAGTGAGCTCGATCGCGAGCACGCGCGGGTCGCCGGTCAGGTCGAGCGGCTGCGCGGGCGCAAGCGGCGCGCCGAGGATCTCCGCCGGCTGGCCGCCGCGTTCAAGGATCTCCAGGAGCAGCTGCGCACCAAGGCCGCCGCCGAGCTCGCGGCCAGCACCTACGCGATCCACCGGGTGCTCAGCGTCGAGCACGAGATCGCCGAGGTCACGATCGATCCGGCGCGCTACCAGGTGCTGGTGACGCCGCGGTCGACCGGGCAGGAGATGCCGGCGTCGCTCGCGCAGGGCGGTGGGCATCGCCTGCTGCTCGGGCTCGCGTTCCGCCTCGCGCTGGTCCAGCGGCTCGGCCCGTTCCCGTTCGTGCTGCTCGACGAGCCGACCTACGGGCTCGACGAACGCCACCGCCACGCGCTGCTCGAGCGGATCGCCCAGCTCGAGCTGTGCGACCAGATCCTCGTGATCACGCACCAGTCGATGGGCAAGGAGCCCGCGCAGCGGATCTCGGTCGGCGAGGTGGCGGCATGACCCGCGACGAGGTGGTCAAGAAGTACTTCACCCAGTACACCGCGGCGCTCGTCGAGCGGCGGCCGGAGGTGATCGCGTACTTCGAGCTCGACAAGGCGGTTCCGCCGGAAGACGCCGCGCTGGCGCCGGAGATCCTCGACGGCATGGTCCAGAAGGCGCTCGTGGTGCTGCTCAAGCAGAAGCTCGACGCCGATCCGGCGGTGAACCAGCAGTTCGTCGCGGCCACGAAGGTGCCGCTGTGGAACCAGCTCCTGACCGCGGCCCGGATCAAGGAGCTCGCGCGCGCCCGGATCGTCAAGAAGGGCGGCCGCAAGCAGCTGCGCTACGACGTCGCCGATCTGGCGAAGACGTTCTTCGGCAAGGCGCTGCTCGCCGACGCCGGCCTGGCCCGCCAGAAGGTCCTCGACAAGGACGAGCTCGGCAAGCTCGAGGCCGCGTGCGCGAAGATCAAGCTGACGCTGCCCCAGACCACCGAGCCCACCACGACCGAGGCATTCTTCGACGAGGCGATCGCCGAGAAGCTCGACTCCGCCAAGGCCGCCAAGGCCGCCGCCGTGGCGGGCAAGGCCAAGAAACCCAAGAAGAAGGCGCCATGATCGATCCGCACCAGCTGCTCGCGCAGAAAGAGGTCAAGAACCTCGCCCAGGACACGCCGATCATCCTCGAGGGCCAGTACCGCGACGCCTACGACGCGATGCTCGACGCCTACCACGCGGGGCTCTACGTCGGGCTGATCGGCCCGGTCGGCTCGGGCAAGACGGCGCTGTGCCGGCGGTTCGCCGAGGATCTCAAGCGGCCGTTCGAGTGGGTGACGTTCTCGGACCTGGTCCGTCCGGCGAACCTGATCGGCAGCTTCGATCCGACGCTGGTGTTCAAGTACGGCTACGCGCTCGAGGCGTTCGTGCCGGGGCCGTTCACGATGGCGGCGCTCTCGGGCGGCGTGTTCCTCGCCAACGAGCTCAACCGCGGCGACGAGTACGTGCTCAACAGCCTGCTCGACGCGCTCGAGGAGCGCAAGCTCTACGTGCCGAGCCTCAAGCGGTGGTTTGGCGTCGACGACAAGTTCTACTTCATCGCCGCGATGAACCCGAGCGAGGCGCGCGGCACCCGGCGATTGCCATCGGCGGTGAAAGACCGCATCAAGGTCTGGATCCAGCTCGGCTATCCCAAGCGCGCGGTCGAGCAGAAGATCGTCGAGCAGCACTGCGGCGAGTACCAGCTCGCGCCCCGGCAGATCGAGCTCGTGCTCGAGATCGTGCACAAGACCCGCGACGACGCGGCGGTCGCCCAGCCGGCGTCGATCCGCTCGAGCATCGCGATGGCGCGGCTCGCGGCCGAGCGCGCCAAGCGGGTGGGGCGCCCGGTCGACAACCAGCTGATCGGCCAGGCCGGCAGGCTCGTGCTGCGCGAGGCGCTCCAGATGAAGCCCGGCCGCGAGGTCGATGCGTACCTCGATGCGCTGTTCACCGAGATCCTTGGCACCTCGGGATGAAGCTCGCCGACGACGAGCCCGAGCCGGTGGCCGCGTTCGAGGGCGACGCGGTCGACAAGTTCACGCCGGTGACGTTCGCGCTGGCGTTCGTGCGCGCGATGCGCAAGCGCTCCGATCTGTCGGCCGTGCCGAGCGTGCGCACCACCGTCGCGCTGCCGCGGTTTCTGACCGCGCGCTACTTCCGCACCCGCCGGTTATCGGCGCGCGATTACGTCGAGGCGGCGGTGTACCTGACGGTGCCTGAGGATCAGGGCGCGGCGTTCGAGGTCGCGCGCGAGCTGCTGTTCCCGAAGGACAAGGCGGCGGGTAAGCCCGCGGAGCAGGCCAGCGTGCTCGGGCTCGGGGCGGGCGAGGTGGTCGCGTCGACGACGCTGCCGGCCGAGGAGTCGCCGTCGGTGCTCGAGTCGCTCGCCGGGATGAACCTCGACCTCGGCAACCTCGACCTCGCGGCGCTCGACCAGATGCTCGACGCCAAGACCGCGGCTGCGGCCGAGATGCGCTCGCTCGATCTGCTCACCACGTTCGCGACGTCGGACGATCCGGTGCAGCAGAACCTCGCGGCGCTCGCGACCGAGCTCGGTGGCGCGGTCGAGCTCGAGGCCGACGGGGTTCGCGACGAGGCTGCCGCCCGGCGGTTCGTGCTGGAGCGCCTGCTCGGCGGGCTCGGCGAGCTGCCGCCCGAGACGATCGTGCACGCGGGGCGCGCGGGCTTCGCGCACCAGCTGACCGGCGACGCGGCGACGCCGTGGGAGCGCGCGGGGCTCCTGGCCGCGACCGGGCAGGCCGACGCGCTGTCGCGGCTGCTCGACGAGTTGCTCGCCGCGGGCAACGCGCGCGATCTCGGCCGCTCGCTCAAGTTCGTGCGCGCCGGCGATCAGCACGTCGCCGAGCCGTTCCAGGTTCGCGCGCTGGCGTCCGCGCGCCACCTCGCCGACTGGGCCGAGATCCTCGACGGGCTCGGCGCGTTCGTGGCGCCGCCCGACGAGCTCGTCGCGCGCTCGGCCCGCGACAACATCCGCCGGGCGCTCCAGGCGGCGGCCGTGCTCGACACCGCGTTCAAGCGGCCGAGCGTGGATCGCTACGCCTGGGAGATGGACTACGAGTACGCCAACCCCGGCGACGCCGATGCCACCGACGACACCGGCGATGATGACCAGGCCGACGATCGGCCGGTGCTCCGCCACGTCGTGTTCGACGCCTGGGCCGACGCGCAGACCCAGGCGCCACCGCTCGATCTGCTGGTCGACATCGCGATCCCGACGGCGCGCTGGAGCAAGCTTTGCGAGCAAGCGCTCGCGGTGTTCCTCGCCGAGCTCCGGCAATGCGCGCAGCTCTGGCCCGACGCGCGGATGGACCCGATCCACGCCGCGCTCGCGATGGCGCGCCGGCTGCACGAGACCAAGCTCGCGGTCGGCCGGCGGGCCGCGGGCACGATCGCAACGGCCGTGATGGTCCTGGTCGGCTCGCGCGTGCGGTTCCTGCCACTGCTCGACGCGATCCTCGATCTCGGGCTCGTGCCCGGCGACGCCGCCGAGGTGGTCGCGGCCGGCACCGCGCTCGGGATCGCCGAGGAGGAGATCTACGCGCGACTGTCGCAGCCGCTCGAGCAGCTGAAGTTCCTGATCGAGGGCAACGTCCAGGATCTCCGCCGCCACCTCGAGCTGGTCGACAAGATCACCGTGATCCCCGACGAGCTGCTCGATCACCTGATCGCGTGCTGCGTGCGCGACGGCAACCGCATGGGGCTCGCGCTCCTGCTCGCGATCGCGTTGGGCCCGGTGCTCGCGCGGATCGGCGGCGCGCTGCCGGAAGGCCTGGTCGACGACAGCCTCGGCTACCGCGGCATCGGCGGCGGCGAGAACCTGCTGCTCCAGTGGTACACGCACCGCGACGCCATCCCCTCGGCATTCAAGGAGCGGATCCGCGCGCTCGCCAAGCAGGCGCTGATCGACGCGGCGCTGGTGTGGGTCCACAAGGGCACCGGCGGGGCTGAGCGCGGGCTGGTGCCGCAATCGCGCACCCGGCCGTACCGCGCGGGCGACGAGCTCGACCTGCTCGACGTCGACGGCACGCTCGAGGCCCTCACGATGTCGGGCAAGTCGATCGACCAGCTCTCCGACGAGGACCTCCTGATCCAGGACACCTCGAGCGGCCGAGCCGGGTTCGGCGTCCTGATCGACATCTCGGGCAGCATGAGCGGGCGCGACCTCGCGGTCTGCGCGATCGCCGTCGTCATGCTGATGGGCCGGCTCAAGCCCGAGGAGCTCGCGCTCGCGCTGTTCGAGAGCGACACCCACGTCGTGAAGGGCTTCGCGTCGACCCGCGATCTCGACGACGTCGCCGGCGAGCTGCTCGAGCTCCGCGCGACCGGCGGGACCCGCGTCGATGCCGCCCTGCGGTTCATCCACGACGAGTTCGCCGGGCAGGCCGACCACGAGCGCCGCGTGCTGTTCCTCCTGTCCGACTTCTGCTTCTTCGAGTCGCACGACCAGCTGTGCCCGCTACTCGACCAGCTGCGCG
>Ga0134121_10004866_pt1 | contig 10946 bp, 8 predicted proteins | sample KB301_FD_96463 | JGI IMG/M metagenome (GOLD analysis project Ga0134121, IMG submission 96463) | Terrestrial soil microbial communities without Nitrogen fertilizer from Kellogg Biological Station, Michigan, USA - KB3-0-1 | ecosystem: Environmental > Terrestrial > Soil > Unclassified ...
ACGGTTAAGCAACCGCCGGCGCTGGCGATCTCACCCATCGCGCCGAATCCCGCGCAGATGCACGGCTTGGCGAACCACATGCTTTCCGCGATGGGCAGGCCGAAGCCCTCATCCAATGAAGGAAACACCGTGAAGGTACATTCCTTGTACAGCGAAGCCAGCCGCTCCTCCGGCACCGCTCCCAGCGACTGGATCCGCACATCGCGCCGCGCCGATGTTTGCATGTTGGGCGGATGTCCGGCGCCGAGGAGGTTCAGAAGTATTCGTTTGCCGCTAATTTTTTGCGGTAGCTGCTCGATCGCCCGGATCACCGCCTGCTGGTTCTTGCGCCGATCGATCGGACCCACGCTGATGATGTGGATGTCCTGGTCAAGCGCCATTGCCGGCTTGGTAATGCGCTCGGCCCCGGGGAACTCTGCCGCCAGCGGACACGCCACCACCTCAGCCTCGACCGCCCGCTCCGCGCGCGCCGCCCACCAGGTACTGAGCTCCCGCGCGGCGTGCCGCGAAATCGGCAGCACGACGTCGGCGTTCGCCAGTTCGAGCATGTAGAGCTCGTGCGGTTTACGCAGCGCCTCGTACATGCCCCACTTGGCGAGCAGCGCGTCGTAGAACAGGAATGCCGTCCTGATGCGATGTCGATGCGCGTACTGGATCAGCCGCCTGGTCACATCTTGCTGGTGCCGCGTCAGATGGGTGACTTCCGGCACCAACAACCAGGTTGGCGCCGGAAAGTACAACGGGGCGAGCACACGCGCGCCTTCCTCATTGCTGTGGATCTCGCCGAAGTCGGGCCCGTTCCATCTTTGCAGAGCCTTGCGGTCTTCGTTCGACGCGACGATCGGCGCGTTGAGCTTCGCGCTCCAGACGATCGGTACGACGTGGGCGCCACGCTCGAGCAGCGCTCTGGCCAACATGCGGGTGACACGCTGCACGCCGGTGTTGAAGCCGAGCGTCGGCGTGTAGTCGACCCAATAGAGGATCAGCAATGGCTAGGCGCTGACGCGGCGTTCCTGGCGGGCCGCTTCCAAATCATCCGTCTTGTCTTCGATTTGCGCCAAGCTGTCTTCCAGATGGTCGACGGTCTCGGCGAGCGACAGGCAAATCTGGTTCTGCTCTTCCACGGCATCGAGCAGGGCCTGATTGAAGCGCCGCTGGTCGGCGAACAGAAGCCAGAGAACCTTCAATAGCAGGCGACTGGCGATCGGCCCGATAAGCGGCAGGCGGAAAATGATGAGGCGTCGCAAGGACACCGGTACCTCGGTGCGCGGCTGGTTCAGCGAGCGCAGCCGGGTGACGAGCGCTTCCAGCTGGTATTCGAGCTTTTCGCGCGTCGGCAACGAACCGGCCAGATCGTACTTGGGCGGCCGGTTATAGCCGAGCGCGGCCAGCCACTCGCGCAGTCGCGCGCGCATTTCCGCGGGATCCACCGTTTGCTTGCGCTCTGTGCTTTCGTCCATTTTCACTGCTCCTTCACTGCTGTCGGATTTCATTCGCGATTTCGCCGCGTCCGCCAGGCGGCCGCCGTTTGCCCAGCATTCGTGCAGGGCGCGGTCCAGCAAGGCGTCGTACTCGGCAACGAACCGGTCCTCGCTCCATGCATCGTAGAACGGCACGAGCGGGGCAATGCCGGCGTTGATCACATCCTTGAGGCTGGTGTCCTCGATGCAGATCGACGGACGCGCGCCGAGGACGTGACGAAACATGCCACAGCGCGTTATGGCGATGGGGCGCCGGACCGCCAGGGCATGTTCGATGGTGCTGGAGATGCCGCGGTGCTTGCGCTCGTCGTAGAAAAACGCGTTCAGCGTATTGCTGGCCAGGAAATCCAGCAGCTGCGCCAGCGTCGTAAAGTCGTGCGATATCTCGAGGCGCACGCCGGGCTTGCGCACCCTTTGGCGACAGGCCTCCGCGGTGCGCAGGGCGTGATAGCGGCCGCCGGGATCGACAACGTCATTGAAGGGCATCTGAATGCGGATCCGCGCCTCGTCGAATTCGTCTTGCACGCGGTCGATAAGCCTTTCAAAGCCCTTGTCTGCCATGCCGAAACCGAAGCTGCCGATCGTTGGCACTTCCGGCAGGGCGGAATAATTCTGATAAAGCGGGATCAGCCGGGGCGTGCGGATGATGGCCGGGTTGCGTTCGCTCAGCGTCGGGTCCGGGCAGAGGTGGAAATCGAACATCTCGCGCGCAGCAGCGTCGGCCTCTTCCTGGGTGACCTCGTGCATCACGCCGAGCTGTGGCAGCGGAATGCGCGCCGTGATGCCGGCGGTCAGCCACGGCATCGTCGTCGGGTAGTAGTTGTAGATGATCGCGCCCGGCCGCAGGTAGGCGATGGCCGCAACCAGGTCGGTCTCGTCCGAGCATTCGACCAGCTTGACGTCGTACGTTCTGGAGCGTCTTAGCGCCGCCGCGATGTTCTTGCCGTACTGATTGATGCCGCATTGCTTGGCCACGTGGCTTACCAGAAGGATCGGCAGCCTTCTCGCCTTCTTCACCGGCGCGCTGTGTGCCGGCTCGGTCCTTCTCGCAAGAAGCCCCGCGTCCTCCAGAACCTGCTCGAATCGCTTGCTGAAGGCGGCCGGCGTCCACGCCGATTGCATCTGCGCTACCTCGGCGCCCGATCGGTCGATCGATTCGCGCAGGCTGCGGTACGGATAAGGCGTCAGGTAGTCGTGCAGATGGCGGAACGTTTCGTTGGCCGAGACGGCGAGCGGGCGGCCACTCGAGATGGCCTGGTCGGTGGTCGCCGACAAGCCCGGCTGCGTGCGGCTGTAGAGAAAGCAGTTCAGCGTGTTCTCAGCGCACCAGTCGATGAGCTGAGACTTGGACAGATAGTCGCGGCTGATGCGGACCTCGACGCCCGGCTTTGCCACGCTGCCAACCAGCTGGCCTAGGTATTCGGCATAGTCTCGGCGCTGCAAAGGCCAGAAATGCGGATCGGCAAAGTCGCCGGGCGGGACGTTGATCCGCAGAATGGCGCGGTCGAATTCCCGATTGACGGCAGCCGCCACGAGTTCGAACCCCTTCCCCGGCGTAGCGAAGCCGAAGCTGCCGATGACGGGCAGCTGATGCGTCGAGGACCGGCGCGCGGTGACTGCGGGCTCGAGCGGCCGTGGAAACGCGTAGACGCGCCGGTCACGGTGCTTCAGTGTCGGGTCGAGGGCACAGAAGGTGTCGAACCCTTCCCGCGGACAGAGCACGAACGGATCGCCGGGCTGCACTTCCAGGACGAAGGTCGCCTTGAAGCCGGGTAGCGCCCGCACCATCTGCATGTCGAGCCACGACATGCGCACATGGTGGTAATTGAAGGCGTAAAAGTCGTAGCCGCGCCGCGGAATGCTCTTCGGCCCATCGATCTCGAGGTAATCGAGTTTGTAGCGGCGCGAGGTGCGCAGCGCCTCGTAGATCATCAGCCCGCTTTCCGAAATGCTGCAGTTGGCGCGTGGCGGGTTGAGAAACAGGCCTTTGAGCATCTTCGTCTAGATCCGCAGCAAGCGCCTGGCCGCCGAACGAATCACGGGCCGGACCGCACCGGGCACGATGGACAGCAAGCGGCTGCGCCAGCCGGTGCGGGGGCTGGCCGGCGCCGCTTGCAACTCGGCCAGCACCTCGGCTCGTACCGAGGGCCCGGGCGGCAGGGAAACGAGCCATTGCCTGGCGTGCTGGCCGAATTCGCTCCATGTCGGCAGGCGGACGTTGAGCGCCTCCTGCGTCTTGGCCGAAGCATACGCCGCGTCGAGAAAACGCTTTGCCGCTTCGGCAAGCGCTTCGCTGCTCAGCGCAGGCAACGTGTGAATGCCCTGGCCGCCGAGAGCTTGCAGGCTCGGGATGCCCGGGCCGGCGATGCACGGCGTACCCGCCCACAGGCTCTCGACCGGCGGCAGGCCGAAGCCTTCGCCTTCGCTCACGAATATTGTCGCGGTGGCACGTTCCAGCAAGCCGTGGATCAAGCGGTCGTCGACGTGCTCGTGCCACGTCAGTTGGGGGTGCTCGGCCCGCGCGCGCTCGATGCGCGCCTTGTCCTGATCGCTCAGCCATCCCATGCGGCCGGCGAACACGAGCTGCGTCTGCGGGAACTCGCGCCATACCTGCCCGAAGGCTTCGAGGACGAGCAGATGATTTTTCCTCGGCTCGATGGTGCCGAGGACGACGAACGTCGGCTGCCCCGGCAGCCGCTTGTCCGCCGCGCGCTCGCGGCGTAGCGCGTCGCTGCCCAGCGGCAGCACAACTTGGGCATTGCCGCCGAAGCGCTGACGGAAGGCTGCGCCGGTCGCTTCCGAGATGAACGCCAGATTGCGGCAGCACGCCACGACGCTGGCATAGCGCAGGTAGGCCTCGGCCGATCCTGCCGGAAACGCGCTCGGGTGCGTTAGCGGCAGAACATCGAAGACGATGAACGCCAGCCGGAACCAGGAATCCTTGAGGACCGCACGGTAGAAATCGATGCGCGCGGGGTCGAAAAACACTTCCGGCACCACGACCAGATCGGCGGGCGCCGCGGCAAAGCGGCGCTTCTGCTCGAGCGCCGCGCGTCCGAGTGCGCGAATCTCCTGCCGGGTCTTCTCGTTGTCGGCGTCGGCGGCGCGAAAATATTTGGCGAGCAGCGACAGCGCATCGGCCGGCAGCGCCAGCAGCATGCCGCCCGGGGCGGACATGACCGGCTGGACATCCTGCGCGTTAGCCCAGCCGAGGCACAACTCCGCGCCGACACGCTGGATGCCCGATCGATGCGGCCGCTGAAAGAACTCCGCCAGGTCGACGGCGATCGTCATCCGCGGCCGAAGGACCGAACGCCGTCCGCGGAAACCACCTGCACCTCGGGCAGCGGAAAGATGAGACTTCCGCCCGCGCGGAGGTAGGGTTGCTCCTTCTCCACGATGAAGTCGCGGAAGTGCCAGGGGAACACCAGCATGTACTCGGGGCGCTTCGCGCGCGCTTCGGCCTCCGAGACGATGGGAATCCGCGAGCCCGGTGTGTAAGCGCCGAACTTGTCCTCGTTCACTTCGGCGATGCACGGTATTTCGTCCGGCCCGATGCCGCAGTATTGAATGACCACGTTGCCCTTGGTCGAGGCGCCGTAACCGAACACCTGCTTGCCCGCGGCTTTCAGCTCGCGCAGCAGGTCCAGCAGCGTGCGCTTGTGCTTTTCCACCGTGGCGGCGAAGCGCGCGTAGGTGTCGATGTGGTAGATGCCGTCGCGGCTTTCGCGCTCCAGTACTTCCTTCACCGCACGCTCGGCGGCGGGCAGAGACGCGTTGGCGTGTGCTGCGGTCACGGAAAAGCTGCCGCCGTTCACCGCGTTGAACTCCACATCGACGACCTTCAAGCCCGCTCTGCGCAGCAGGAGTTCGATCTGCTTCATCGCGTAGTACTCGAGATGCTCGTGGCACACCGTGTCGTACGCGTTGGCGGACAGCATCGCCGGCAGATAGCTCTGCTCGAACACCCACACGCCTTGGCCATCGAGCACTCGGGCGATCTCGTTGACGAAGGCTTGCGGATCCTCGAGGTCGTAGAACATGGCGATCGAGGTGATGACTTTCGCCTTGCGAGCGGGGTAAGCCGCCTGCAGCACCCGGCCGCTGAAGAACTCGGGAATCAGGCGCACATCGGCGGGGTAGTACTTCTTGAACTTCGGCCCGGACGGATCTATGCCGACGCGCTCGAGTCCCGCAACGTCGTAAGAGCGCAGGAGCGTGCCGTCGTTGCTGCCTATGTCGACGACGAGGTCGCCGGCCCGTGGCTTGGCCAGCCCCTGAATGCGCCGCACCTTCTCCTGGAGATGCCGCACCATGGAGGCGTTGAGGCCGGAGCGGTATCCATAGTTGTCGCCGTACAGCAGGCTCAGATCGTAGTTGTGCGCGAGCTGCACCAGGTCGCATTGCGAGCACTTCACCAGCTGCAGCGGCCCGGACGCGACTTCGGTGCCGGCGCGCGGGAAAACGCCCGTCAGGGCTTGCGTGCCGAGGTCGAGCACGGCTGGCACCGAGCTGGACCCGCAGATGCGGCATTGCGAAATTCGTGTGTACATGCGATCAGGAGGCCTTGACGCGTCCGTATTGATCCTCGAAGCGAACGATATCGTCCTCCCCAAGGTAGCTGCCGGTCTGGACTTCGATTAGCACCAGCGGGCCCGTGCCGGGATTGCTCAGCCGGTGACGGCGCCCCGCCGGGATGTAAGTCGACTGGTTTCGCTGCACCCGCAGCTGTTCTTCGCCGTTGGTGACGTGCGCGGTACCCTGGACCACGACCCAATGCTCGCTCCGGTGATGGTGCATCTGCAGCGACAGCGCTGCACCGGGCTTCACTTCGATGCGCTTGATCTTGAAGCCCTCGCCATTCTCGATGACGGTGTAGCTGCCCCATGGGCGTACCACGGTGCGCGGCACCTTGTGGCTCTCGTGATCGATGGATTTGAGGCGCTTGACCAGCTCCTTGACGTCCTGGGTGCGCTCGCGGTCGGCAATGAGCAGGGCATCCGGGGTGTCGACGACGACCAGGTCGTTGACGACGATCGCCGCAACCAGCCGGTGCTCGCTGCGAACGTAGGTGTTTTTCACGTCGAGCAGCAGCGCTTCGCCCTGCACCCGGTTGCCGCTGACGTCCGGCCGGGTGAGCTCGCTCACGGCCGCCCAGGAGCCGGCGTCGCTCCAGCCGAAGTCGCGGGTCACCACCGCGGCGTTGCGGCTCTTTTCCATGACGGCGTAATCGATCGATTGGTCCGGTACCTGCGCGAACAGGTCCGCATCGAGCTCGACCAGGTTCGACTGCTTTGCCGCGCTGGCGCGCCACGCGCGCCGCGTCGTTTCCAGAATGTCGGGAGCGTGCGTTTCCAATGCTTTCATTATTTCGTCGCAGCGGAAGCAGAAGATGCCAGAGTTCCAGGCGTACTGCCGCGACTCGCAAAAGCGCTTGGCAGCGGCCAGGTCGGGTTTCTCGACGAACTCATCTACGGCAGCACAGCCGTAAGGGTCCAGCGGCTGCCCGATGCGTATGTAGCCGAAGCCGGTGGCGGGGTGGCTCGGCGTAACGCCGAAGGTGACGAGGTATCCGCGACCCGCATGGCCGGCGGCGAGCTTCACTGCAGCCGTGAACGCCTCTTGGTTCGCGACCAAGTGGTCGGTGGAGAGCACGAGCAATATCGAGTCGGCACCGGAAGTACTCGCCACGCTGATCGCCGCCATGGCGACCGCCGAAGCGGTGTTGCGACCGAAGGGCTCCAGAATGAACGTCGATTGCCCCACGCCGCCGCCCGCGCGGCTGTACTCGTCCTGCGAGCGGAACAGGTATTCGCGATTGGTCACGGTGACCATGCGCGTCACTCCTTGGAGTGACAGGGCGCGGCGCGCGGTCTTCTGCAGCAGCGTCTCGCCGTCGGCAAGGCGGATGAACGGCTTCGGCGACGTCTCGCGCGAGACCGGCCACAAACGGCTGCCGGTGCCACCCGACAAGATGACCGGGACCAGCGTCATGCGGCGTAGCTCGCAATCATCGCCTCGACGGGCCCGAAGGCGACGACATGGCCCGCTTTCATGACTACGGCCTTGTTGCACAGCCGGCGAACGAGGTCGAGCGAATGGGAAGCAAACACCATGATCCCGGCGCGTTCGATGAATTCATCGAGCCGGCGCGAAGCCTTCTTCATGAAGGACTCGTCACCTACGGCAAAAAATTCGTCCATCAGCAGGATATCGGGGTGGGCGGCCGTGGAAATGCCGAAGGCCAGGCGCAAGGCCATGCCGCTCGAGTATGTCCGTATCGGCATGTACAGGTAGTCGCCGAGCTCGGTAAACGCAGCGATATCGTCTATCGCGCTCTGCAGGTGCTTCCGGTCCATGCCCAGAAGCGTGCCTCTGAGGAAGATGTTCTCGTACCCGGTTGCATCCTGGTCCAGGCCGAGGGTGACGTCGAACAGCGCCGTCACCCGGCCGTTGATCGAGACATACCCCGTGGTTGGCTCATAGACGCCGGCCAGCACGCGCAGTAGCGTCGTCTTGCCGGCCCCGTTGTGGCCGAGGAGCGCCACGCGATCGCCGTGCTCCAGGTGGAGCGAGACCCCGTCCAATGCCTTGACGATCACCCGGCCGGACTCGCGGCTCAGCTCCGCGCCGGTGGTCGCCCACACCAGGTGTTTTTTCAGCGATCGGCCGACCGCGTTGTAGATCGGGAACTCGACCGCGACGTTTTGAAGGATGAGAGAGGATTCCAAAAGACGTTGGACTACAGCCAATAGGCAATTCGGCGGCGATACCGCGTGAGCCAGGCGGTGGTGAATATCCAGCCGATCAGCGTGATCAGGAGGACCGCGGCCCAGCTGTGCGGCGCCGGCCACTGGCCGAGCAAGGGCGCGCGCACCACCTCGATGAAATGGTAGATCGGATTCCAGTCGACCACCCGATGGCGCCCCGGCATCAGGCCCGGATGCCAGATGACCGGGGTGAGGAAGAACAGCAGCTGGACCAGGCTGGTGACGATGAGTGGAATATCCCTGAAGCGCGCGCAGAGGCATCCCAGGACCATGCCAAGCCAGGCGGCGTTGACCAGCGTCAATCCGAGCCCAGCAGCGAACGCGAGCAGCTGCCCGGGCGTCGGCACGATGCGGAAGTACGCGAGCACCAGCACGACGATGATGAAGTTGTGGGCGAAGATGATCAGGTTACGCCATACCATGCGCAGCACGTGGACGAAGAAAGGCAGGCGCACCTGCTTGATCATCGCCTCGTTGACGATGAACACCTGGCAGCCGTCGGTCACGATGCTCGACAACAGGCTCCACACCACCAGCCCCACCGCAAGGAAGGGGAAATAATCGTGCAAATTCATCTTGAAAATGGCGGCATAGACCGCGCCGAGCGCCACGATCATCACGGCCGAACTGACGGTGAGCCACAGCGGCCCCAGCGTGGAGCGGCGATAGCGCTGCTTGATGTCCTGCCACCCGAGCATCGACCACAGGTACGCCGAGCGCGCCGCCACCAGCAGGTCCTGCACGGCGAGGGAAAACTGCGAAGCCGTGCTCAAGCGCTATGGCTCCCGGGCCACGCGGCGCATGTCGGCGTCGACCATCATGGCGATCAGATCTTCGAGCGACGTCTTCGGCCGCCAGCCGAGCTGGCGCTGCGCCTTCGCAGCGCTGCCGCGCAGCAGGTCGACCTCCGCCGGGCGGAAGAACGCCGGATCGACCACCACGTGGTCCTCGTAATTGAGTCCGACATGCTTGAAGGCGATGCGGCACATCTCGCGTACCGTTGTGCTGCGGCCCGTCGCCACGACATAGTCGTCGGGCTCGCGCTGCTGCAGCATCAGCCACATCGCCTCGACGTAATCGCCGGCGAATCCCCAGTCGCGCTTCGCGTCGAGGTTGCCCATGCGCAGCTCGCGCTGCTTGCCCTGCTTGATGCGCGCCACGGCGTCGGTCACCTTGCGCGTGACGAACTCGATGCCGCGCAGCGGCGACTCGTGGTTGAACAGGATCCCGCTCGAGGCATGCATGCCGAAGCTCTCGCGGTAATTGATCGTGATCCAGTGGCCGAAGAGCTTGGCCACGCCGTAGGGGCTGCGCGGGTGGAAAGGCGTCGACTCGTCCTGCGGGTCGGCCTGCACCTTGCCGAACATCTCGCTGGTGGACGCCTGGTAGAAGCGGATGCTGGGCTGGGTCAGGCGCACCGCCTCGAGCACTATCGCCACCGACAAAGCGGTCGCCTGCGCCGTCAGCAGCGGCTGAAACCAGGAAGTGGCGACGAAGCTTTGCGCGGCGAGGTTGTAGTACTCGTCCGGCGTCGTCACCTGCAGCGCACGCGTCACCGATGAGAGGTCGCTGATGTCGGCATCGATGAGCGTCACGTCCTTCAGCACGCCGAGCTCGCGCAGCCGCCAGCTGGTGTCGCTCGAGCGGCGCGCGAGCAACCCCGACACCCGGTAGCCCTTTTGCAGCAGCAGCTTGGCGAGGTATGCGCCGTCCTGCCCTGTAATACCCGAGATGAGTGCTTTTCTGGCCACTAGATCAGAGCCCAGCTTTGCAGGAAGTCGCGCAGAGACTGTTCGAAGGGGATACGCGGACGCCAGCCCGTATCGTCGCACAGTTTGCGGTTTGAGCCGCAGTGACGCCGCTGCTCGTTCGGCCGCAGCTTTTCCTCGGCTATCTTGATCGTCGCGTCGACCCGCGCCAGCTTGAGCATCCGTCGCAATACCTCGCCGACATTGCGTTCGACGCTGGAGCAAACGTTGTAGACCTCGCCCGACCGGCCGGCAGCGAGCAGCCGCACATAGGCCTGCACGACGTCGCGAACGTCGGAGAAATCTCGCGTCACGTCGATGTTGCCGGTATCGATGCGCGGCGGCCGCCGTCCCTGCTTGATCTCGGCAATCTGCCGCGCCATGGCCGGCAGGAAGAAACGCTCAGACTGCCCCGCCCCTATGTGATTGAAAGGCCGGGCCACCACCACACGCACCGCGGACGTCATGCTCGCCTGGCTGCAATAGGCTTCGGCCGCAACCTTTGCCGCCGCATAGGGGTTGCGTGGGCGGGGCGCGCGCTCTTCGTCTACTGGCAATGCCTCCGGCGGTACGACGCCGTATACGTCGCCCGAGCTCACGTAGAGGAACGTGCCGCTGAAGCCTTCGCTCTTCAATACCTCGAGCAGGTTGATGGTGCCGTGGAGGTTGATCTCGTAGGTCTCATGGGGCCGCGCGATCGATTCCGGGACGAACGAGATCGCTGCGAGGTGGATCACCGAGTCGTAGCGCGTGCCGCCGAGCGCCTTCTGCAGCGTGGCCGGCTGGCGCAGATCAGCCGACTCGTCCAGCGGCAGAAAGCGGTCCTGCGCCGGCAACTCGCCCCGCGCCGCCATGCCGAACAGGGTCTTTCCGACAAAGCCGGACGCGCCGGTTACCAGGATCATCGACATTCAGGGCGCGGATTTTAGTGCTCGGCAAGCCGTACG
>Ga0134121_10004868_pt1 | contig 10944 bp, 10 predicted proteins | sample KB301_FD_96463 | JGI IMG/M metagenome (GOLD analysis project Ga0134121, IMG submission 96463) | Terrestrial soil microbial communities without Nitrogen fertilizer from Kellogg Biological Station, Michigan, USA - KB3-0-1 | ecosystem: Environmental > Terrestrial > Soil > Unclassified ...
GGGACGGTCAAGAACTCGGCCCCTAAACACGTATCACGCAGCGGCCGTTCCCGGACGAAAAAGGCTGGCATGCCGCGACAACATGCCAGCCAGAGGCAACGCGGCCAGGATGGGGCCGCTCTGCGCTAAGGAAGGAACTCTATTTCTTGATCTCCCAAGACGTGTTGTGGGGGATGTCCATCGCGGTATAGCCCCCTCCCCCCGCGAGCGCCGGCATCGAGTTGCAGGCGAACGGCTCGCTGCCGGTGATGCCAGCATATTTGCCCGTGCCGCCGGTGATGATGTGAGTGCCGCAGCTCAAATCAGGCTGCGACTTATCGAGATCGCGCGTGTCGAAGGTCGAGAAGATCTTATCGCCGTCGGCGTCGGCCAGCACGCAGGCGCCGTCGATATATTTCTTGGCGCCGGAGTCGACGCTCAGCGCTTGACATCGCGCTGACATTTTGTCGAGCATCTTCTCGCCCTTGAGGTTCTCGGTCGTCCCGACGGCTTCGAGCGTGGTGACTGAGCCCACGCCGGGAACGTCGACGTTCATCAACGGCCAAAATACGAAATGGATGACGTAGGGAGTCGTGCCCTTGTTCGGCAGATCGGTCGCGAACGCGGGACTTGCGGCAAGGCTCAACAACACGCCTGCGAGCAGCGCGGCATCGGCAAGCGTCATCGCTACAGCCGGCGCGGCAATCATGCCAATCGTCTTGTTCATTCGTTCCTCCTTGGACTCTTTGGCTGCCTTGGCCTCTTGAGGCCTCCGTATGAAACTAGGGACGTTTCCGCGCGCTCGCATCGACCCTCCGGTCTAGACCGTTCGGACTAGACCGTTCGTTCTAAACCATTCGAGCTAGATCGCTCGGTGGATGTGCTTGCGCGAAGAGGCAGTCATAGCCCCGTCAATGCGGGCGGCGAACTGGAGGAATGAGGCGAGTGATCAAGGCCAACAGGTCAGTTCGCCGCGACACCCCGGTCTTGGTGAAGATGTGGTTGCGGTGCGTTCGCGCGGTGGCTTCCGCGATCCCGAGTGCGTTGGCCGCCTCGGTGAGACTTGCGCCGGAGATAAGCTGTTCCACGAGCCGGGCCTCGGCAGGCGTGAGGCTGTAGACACGTGCGACCGTTCGAATATCGGTTAAGGGCGATGCTGTCGCCCGCGCCACAAAGACTGCGGCAGTTGGCATGTGTTCTGGATGGGTAGCATGCGAGCGAGCATTGGCGAGCGGCAGGACGTGTGCAGTAGCGGCGGTCATTTCTTTGTCGACGAGGGGGACGCCGATGCCGACGGCACCGATATGAGCATTCTCGATCTGCGCGGTTGCGATCGCTGTTCGCAACTCTTTGGTCAGATCGGCACGCAATGCACCGAGGCATCCGCCGAGCGAGACGATCGGCGATCAATGGTCGAGCATGCGTTTGGCGGCTTGGTTGGCGTGCAGGATGCGCGCCTCGCCGTTCACGATGATCACACCAACATCGACTGTCGAGGGTGTACCAAGTGCTTCTACGAGATAGATTTTGCGACGGCGGCGGGGCAGCTGGCGCAGGCCGCGATGCCGCTCGCCGTAAATCCTTTCCGTAACGATGGACATAATTCTCTCCTAGGCTCCGAGAACAGGCGCAGAAACAGGCGCGTAAACCATGACGGAGACTAGCCACACCGTGGCGATGCTGACGATGCTTCCAAGCGTGCCGTACACCAGCACTGAGGGAAACGAGCTGTCTATGATCGGGTTCGGCATTTCGAGGCTCCTTTCTTGCGGTATGAACATCATGGGTTGCTGCCGGGGTTGCCGCTGTGACATTTGTCACACGGCTGGCATCGTTAGCTTTCGGTCAGGCCACCATCGCCTGGGCCACTGAATGAGCAGTCACGATCCAGACCGCAGCGAGGCTGATGATGGTTCCGAAGGTGCTACACACCAGCACGTAGGGGAACGGATGGTCGGAAGAGAACTGGGGAACTTTCCGTGTCTTTGAGCGGGTCATGGCGATCTCCTTTAATTCACTTGCTGCAGACCATCTTGAGCTTGTGAGGTTGACGATGCCTCGCCACCACGATTCTCGCTGTGAGATTTGCCACACGTCAGTCGCGGTCCCAGCACGGGCGCTCTGCCGAAGCATGCGCCATTTTTATGCCTGCCCATTCGCCGCCGCCTGGTTTATCCTCCGCACGCTTTGAACAACGGTGCAGGCGCTGGGGCTGGCAATGGCACTTTCGCAAAGCACGCAGCCGCAACAGTCGCTGAAGGGGATCGGAATCTTCGCTGGGTTCCCCGCCGACGCGCTCGACCGGATCCAGCGACGCTGCGTCTGGCGGCGTTACGCACCTGGCGAGCCGATCGTGAGCTATCTCGATGCTTCGGATGACGTATTCTTCATCGTGCTCGGCGAAGTCCGCGTCACGATCTATTCGTCGGTCGGAAAGGCAGTTAGCTTTCGCGAGTTGCCCGCCGGCGAAATTTTCGGCGAGTTCCCCGCGATCGACGGCGGCTCGAGATCGGCAAGTGTGGAGGCACGAACGAGCTGCCTCATCGCGTCGATGCCTGGCGCAACTTTCCGCGAGCTGCTGCAGTCAGAGCCGGGCGTAGCGCAGGCTCTGCTGCCGCGGCTAGTCAGGACAATCAGGGCGCTTACTACGCGTGTGTACGAGTTCAGCACGCTTGCCGTTAACAACCGAATCCAGGCCGAGCTGCTGCGGCTCGCGAGCCTCGGCTCCAAGCAAGGCAAGGTTGCGCGCATCGTGCCGGCGCCGACCCATGTCGAGATCGCAAGCCGCATCAGCACCCATCGCGAGGCCGTGACGCGCGAGCTTAACCGCCTGTCCAAAATCGGGATCATCGAGCGCCGCGGCGGCACACTCCTTGTTAAGGACGTCGATCGCCTCGCCGAGATGGTTCACGATGCAACGGGCGAGTAAGTTTCCGTTTGCCTTGCGGCGAACAGGACTCGCTTAGGAATAGCAGCGGGCGTATCATCGCGCGCGGCAGGTGCACCCCTCGAGGTCGCGCGGCCGTTGGCTTGGAGAGGACGCGCAGGTATGAGCGTAAGCAGCAACCGACCGACTCGGGCGAGGCCAGAAAAGCCAGGCGCGTCAGTAATTTACGATGCGACAGCTGCCGCAGATACGGATGACAAGAGGACGAAGAAACAACTCCTCGACGAGATCTCCTCATTGCGTGAGCGGATTGCCACGCTCGAAGCCTTCGAGCCCGGCCGAAAGGCTATTGAAAGCGAGCTAAAGGGTACGAAGCGGCGCGTGCAATACCTGCTCGCGGTCAGTCCGGCTATCATCTACACGAACAAGGCCTCCGGCGATTTCAGCTGCACCTTCGTCAGCGAGAATCTCACCGCGATCATGGGCTATTCGCCACAGGAGATGATTGCCGATTCGAAGTGCTGGTCAGGCAATCTTCATCCTGAGGATGCGCCGAGAATCTTCGACGAGATGCGGCCCCTGATCGAGAGGGGTGGTGGCACGGTCGAATATCGCTTCCGCCACTGCGATGGTCATTACATTTGGATTCAGGACACATTCAGGCTTGTCAAAGACGAAGCCGGCCACCCGCTGGAGCTGGTCGGCGCCTGGGCCGACATAACCAAGCGCAAGTCGGCCGAGACGGAACTGAGCGACATAAGGCAAAGACTGCAATACTTGCTCGCCATAAGTCCGGCGATCATCTACACGACCAAAGCTTCGGGGGATTTCACCTGCACCTTCGTTAGCGAGAACCTGTGCGCGATCATGGGCTATTCGCCGCAGGAAATGACGACCGATCCCAAGTGTTGGCCCGACCATCTGCACCCCGACGATGCGAAACGCGTGTTCGAAGCCATGCCGCCTTTGATCGAGAAGGGAGGCGGAACCGTCGAATACCGCTTCCGCCATCGCGACGGGCATTACATCTGGATTCAGGACAGCTTCAGGGTCGTGAACGACGAGACCGGCCATCCGCTCGAGCTAGTCGGCGCCTGGGCTGATATCACCGAAAGCAAACGCGCTGAGCAGGCGGCGTTGGAAGCGAATATCGAGCTCCGAAATACCAAGCGATATCTAACACGCCTGATCGAAAGCTCGACCGACGCGATCATCGCCACCGACAAGGAAGGCATGATTGTGCTCTTCAATGAGGGCGCCGAGACTCTGCTGGGCTATCGCGCGGCAGAGGTTATCGGCCGCAACACCTCCGGTCTCTACGAGAACGAGGACATCGCCAGGGACGTGCTACGCGAGATGCGCAAGCGCGGCGGCACGGTCGCGGGCTTCGAAAGCGTGCTCAAAGCCAAGGACGGCAAGAATATTCCCGTCCTCATATCAGCGTCGGTTCTGTTCGGCGAGCACGGAGAGGAGGTTGGCACCGTTGGCTTCGCCACCGACCTGACCATCCGGAAGCGCGAAGAGGAGGAGCTCCGCAAAGCGCACGATGAATTGGAGAGGCGTGTCGAGGAGCGCACCACCGAATTGAAGACGGCGCGCGAACGGCTTCAGTACCTCATGACGGTCACGCCAGCCATCGTCTACACCAACCAGGCAAGCGACTACACCTGCACCTTCGTGAGCGAGAACGTCTCGCGCATCATGGGCTTCTCGGCCTGGGAGATGCTCGAGGACAAGGACTTCTGGACGGTGCGGCTGCACCCCGAGGATACCTCGCGCGTGTTCAGCGAGATGGGTCCACTGGTCGAGAAGCGCGGCGGCACGCTGGAGTACCGCTTCAGGCACCGTCACGGACATTATATCTGGATCCAGGACACTTTTAGGGTGATCGAAGGTAATGATGGTCGGCCGCTCGAGATTGTGGGGTCTTGGGCTGATATTTCGGGTCGCAAGCAGGCAGAGCTAGCGCTCGGCGAGCGCATGGCGCTCATGAACGATCTCGAGACGTTGGTCGGCGCGAGCCCGGCCATCATCTACACCACGCAGGTATCCGGAGATTACGCCTGCACATTCGTCAGCGATAATTTAAATTCAATTATGGGTTACGCGCCCTGGGAAATGCGCGACGACAAAAAGTTCTGGGTTAAGCGGCTTCACCCCGAAGACGCGTCGCGAGTTTTTGGTGAAATGGATCATCTAATTGCGCAGGGTGGTGGAACGTTAGAGTATCGTTTTCGCCATCGTGATGGTCATTATATCTGGATTCAGGACACCTTGACCGTCACTCAAGACGAGGAAGGCAAGCCACAGGAAATCGTGGGCTCGTGGGCCGACGTGTCCGACCGCAAGCGCGTCGAGGCCGAGCTGAAACGGCTGGCCGAGCAGGTCGAGCTGCGCAACCGATTCATCCGTGAGACCTTCGGCCGCTATTTGACCGACGAGGTGGTCTCCACCGTGCTCGAGTCTCCGACAGGCCTCAAGATGGGCGGCGAGAAGCGGAAGGTCACCATGCTAATGACCGACCTGAGGGGCTTCACCTCCTTGTCGGAGCGGCTGCCGCCGCAACGCGTCGTGGCGCTGCTCAACCGCTATCTCACGTCGATGGTTTCGATCATCAAGCAGTACCAGGGCACGATCGACGAGTTCATCGGTGACGCCATCTTCGTTCTGTTCGGTGCGCCCGTCTGGCAGGAGGACGACGCACAACGCGCGGTCGCCTGCGCTGTTGCCATGCAGCTCGCAATGGCCGCGATCAACGAGCAGAACCGGCTAGAGGATCTGCCCGAGATCGAGATGGGAATCGGGGTACACACGGGCCAGGTTGTCGTGGGGAATATAGGCTCACCGGAGCGAATGAAGTACGGAGTGGTGGGAAGTCACGTCAACCTCACCTCCCGCATCCAGTCCTGCACCACCGGCGGTCAGATCCTGGTGTCGGAGACCACGCGGCAGGAGGTGGGACCGATCCTGAAGACCGGCAAGCAGATGGAAGTGAAGGCTAAGGGCGTCGAGCACCCGATCACCATCTACGAAGTTCTCGGCATCGGGGGCAAACACAAGCTGCTGATGACCGATTCCGCCGAGGCGCTCGTCCCGCTCGCCGAAGAGATTCCGTTGCACTATGAGATGGTGGAGGGCGCGCAACTCGGCGGCGAGATGTCGAAAGGAAGTCTGATCAAGATTTCCTGCAAGGCCGCTGAGGCTCGACTAGACAATCCGGTGCCGTCTTTGAGCAACCTAAAGATGCGCCTCCTCGGCAAGGACGGCAAAGACTTGCCGGGCACTCTTTATGGCAAGGTTCTCGGCGCGGCCGCGGGAAATGGAAAAGATTTTTCGATCCGTTTCACCTCGATCTCTCCTGAGATCCAGGCCCTTCTCCGTGATTTGACGGCAAAGTCGGCCGGAGATGCGGGAGCGTCTGCAAACGAAGCTTCGGCAACGCCGCTCAAGCGAGTTCTCCCAGCAGAGAGCAATGGGACGGCGGTTGCAGGAAACTAGACGACGGTCCGTCCAGAACGCCAAAGTCCTGAGATTTCGATGAGTTTGTGGCCGCCCTCGCTCGCGTTAGAAGAGTTCGACTTGCAATTGGAAACTTAAATGCGTTGCGGCGGGTTTGTCGGCTTGCCATGCCGCAAGACGCAAAGAGCCTTTGCCGCCGCTACGGTCTCAACTACATCGAAACTGGGGATCTCCGTTTGCGCCGCCGCCGCTGCGGCAAGGGCTTTGCCTATATCGATGCCGCCGGTGGCAACATCCGCGACAAAGCAGCAAAAGCGCGCATCAAGCAGCTCGCCATCCCGCCCGCCTGGACCGAGGTATGCATCGCCGAAGACGAGCGCGCCCATATCCAGGCAGTAGGCCGCGACGCCGAAGGGCGACTGCAATATCGCTATCACCCCGATTGGGACAAAGCCCGAAGCGAAACCAAGGCGCAGAGATTGCGCCGCCTAGGCACGGCGCTGCCGCGTTTGCGCAACGCGGTCAGGAAATCGCTATCGGGTCCGGAGTTAACCAGGACGAAGGTGATAGCCGCCGTGGTGCGGCTCATCGACCGCGCGCTGTTGCGGCCAGGATATGAGGAATATGCAGAAGCGCGAGGCTCGCGCGGCGCGGCGACCTTGCTCAAGAGCGACGTTTCCGTCCAAGGCGACAAAGTCCTCATCGAGTTTGTGGGCAAAGGCGGCAAGCCGGTGAAGCGAGAACTCAAAGACAAGCTGCTGGCTCCTGTGGTCAAGAAGCTGTCGAGCTTGAAAGGCCGACGCCTGTTCAGCGCGGCGGACGAAAGCGGTCAGCAGAGACCTGTCACCGCCCGTGAGGTCAACGCCTTTATTGCCGAGGCAAGCGGAGCCGACGTGACGGCCAAGGACTTCCGCACGTTCAGGGCCTCGGCCGAGGCGCTCGCGACACTGACCGAGAACAACGGCCACGAAACCGAGAAACTTCGCAAGCAGGCGATTATCGACGCGGCGGACAAGACCAGCGAGATTCTGGTCAATACGCGAACCGTCGCGCGATCGAGCTACATCCATGCCAGTGTGATCAAGGCTTACGAGAGCGGCAAACTCGGGACTTCGCTGTTCCGCGGACGATTGCGGAGCGGGCTAAACCGAATCGAGAGTGCCTTGATGCGCTTCCTCGAGCGTAGGCCAGGAGCGCCAAGCTAGCGCCAAAGTCCCGTTCAGCCTCCGGAGTAGCCGCCGATGATCGGCAGGATTTCACCGGTTATGTAGATCGAGCAGGAGGGCGCCGCCAGAAACACGAAGGCAGGCGCGATCTCCTCCGCTTGGGCGGGCCGCTTCATCGGCGTGTCGGCGCCGAACTGGGCGACCTTCTCGGCAGACTTGTCGGCGGGATTGAGCGGCGTCCCCGAAACTCTCCTTGCGGAATTTGGATAATTCTCCCGAGCCAAACTTTTCGGCGCCACGGGCAGTTCCGATTTTCTGTGACGCTGACAACGACCGACCATCGGAACCCGGCTTGCGCCATAATCCCCGTGGCGTGGCAAATGTCACAGCGCTAAGTCGCGGGACGCGGCATGATTCCTCCCATGCTCAAGAGTGGTCTCGGGCAGAAACTTGGAGGACCCGCTATGTCACAGATCTCAACCCGGTCAGACAACAGAAGCCTTTATGTTCTAATCACAAGCACGCTCGGCGCCATGTTCAGCATGGCAGCCACTTGGATCATCGTCGCCCATCAGGTTGTGCACTCGGCAACGCCGCTGGTTGCCTAACGCGCCCAGGCGCTCGCGAATGTGGGGAAGGCTTAGATCTTTGGCCTGGAATGTCGCGCAACGCTCACCAGAGGCGGGCGGCTTTTGCCCGGGACAGATCGTCCGTCACAGCGGCAGCTCCCGGGTTGCCGGCGGTGTCAAACAGGTCATGGAGCGTGCGCCGGTCGAGCGGCTTTTGCAGGAGTGGAATATCGGTGTAGCGGGTTTCGATGCTTTCCATCCCATAGCCAGTGACGAATACGACGGGCACGCCCTTCGACGACAATAGGTCGGCGACCGGATAGACCAATTGGCCGCCAAGGTTGATATCGAGAATCGCAGCGTCGAGATGCGCGTTGGTGGCTGCTCCCATGGCCTCGGCAAGCGTCCCGTAGGGACCGATAACGCAAAAGCCCAGCTCTGCCAGGGTTTCTTCAACCATCATAGCGACCATCGACTCATCCTCGACGAGCAAGACCGCACTGCCGGCTTCGAGATGCGAAAGATCTCCGGTGTTCTTGTCGGGCCGTTTTGCCGGGGTCCTGCCATTGCCAAGCTTGAGCCCTTCGCCGTGCGGAAGGGACAGCGTGCAGACGAGCCCGGTGGGGTGCCAATCGAATATGGCCTTTCCCGAGAGCTGCTCAAGGCTCGCTCTAATGACTCTCGTGCCATAGCCCTGCGTGGCGGGCGCTGTCACGCGCGGACCGTTCGTCTCCAGCCATTTGATCGTCAATCCGTCGCCGTCGATCGCCCAGCGAAGATCGACCTTTCCTTGTGGAGTGGTCAAAGCGCCGTATTTGGCCGCGTTCGTTGCAAGCTCGTGAATCGCGAGCGCGAGTGTCTGCGCGCGGCGCGGATCGAGGATTGCCTGCGGTCCTTCAACACTCACCACGTCTGGATTGCCGATCCGGTACGGATCAACCTCCTCGGCGATGAGTCTTGCGAGATCGGCGCCCTCCCAACGGCTTTCCGATAGCAGCATATGCGCGTGCGAGAGGGCTTTGATCCGTCCTTCCACGGCGGCGACATAGGCATCGACGCTGTGCGTCTTGTTGGTGAGCCGCAGGATCGACTGAACCACGGCGAGGACGTTTCTTGCCCGGTGATCGACCTCGCGGGCGAGGAAAGCTTGCCGCTCCTCCGCCCGTTTCCGGTCGGTGATGTCGGTGGTAACGCCGCTGATCCGGACAATGCGATTCTTGTCATCGACAGCGGCAACTGCCGTGCCGATGCACCATCTGACCTCCCCGTTTGGACGGCGCACGCGAAATTCGGTCTCGTAGGAGCGCGTGTTAAGGACGCCCTCAGACCAGGCATGTGTCAACCGCTCCCAATCGTCGGGATCGAGGAAAGCCCTGATTCTTTCGGGGGTTACCTTGAAGTTGTTGGGGTCCACTCCGAAAATGCCGCAATGGCCCTCGTCCCACACACATTCGCCACGTGCGAGATCCCAATCCCACGATCCCATCTGGCCGACAGCGAGCGCTAGACTTCGGCGCTTCTCGCTTTCCAGCAGCATCGCAGCGTAGGACTCAAGCTCGGCGGTCCTTTCCGCCACGCGCATTTCGAGCACGCGATTGAATTGCTCCAACTGCCGCGTCTTGCGGTAAAGCTCGGTGAAAATCTTGACCTTGGCGCGGAGCACCTCGGCGATCACTGGAACGGGCACGTAGTCCACGGCGCCCATCGCATAGCCACGTATCCGGTCGAGATCGGTAAGGTGAATGGCGGAGATGAAAATGATCGCGGTCTCACGGCAGCGCGGGTGCTCCCGGATCATGGCGGCAAGCTCGAAGCCGTCCAAATCGGGCATGCAGACATCGACAAGGATGACGGCGACGTCATGCTTGAGAAGCCGGTTTAGCGCTTCGGTCGCCGACGATGCCTTGAGCAGGTTCTCCCCGAGCTCTTGGAGGATAACCTCATAGCTCAACAGCTTGGCCGGCTGATCGTCGACGAGGAGGATATTGACCTTATCGGTGGCGTTCATCGCTCAGGACCTTTACCGGTGCAGCCAGCTGCGCATTGCCGACAGCAGTTGCTCGGTGTTCACCGGCTTCGCCAGATATTCCGAGGCACCCGCCTCTAGCGACTTCTCGCGATCGCCCTTCATCGCTTTTGCCGTGAGCGCGATGATGGGAAGGCGCCGCAACGACGGGTCCTCGCGTATGGCGGCAATGGTTTGATACCCATCCATTTCGGGCATCATGATGTCCATGAGAACGATGGCGATATCCGGCGTTGAATTTACGAGGCGGATGGCCTCGCTGCCGTTGGCCGCCGTCAGCACGCGCATGCCTCGCCGCTCGAGCATGCTGGAGAGCGCGAAGATATTCCGCGTGTCGTCGTCGACGAGCAGGGCAACTTTTCCGACGAGATCCTCGTCGGACCGATGCAGCCGCTCGATCATCTGCTGCTTCTCGGTTGGTAGATCGGTGATCACGCGGTGCAGGAAGAGCGAAGTTTCGTCGAGCAGCCGTTCAGGCGATTCCACGCCCTTGACCACGATGCTGCGGGCCATGGTGTGAAGCTGAGTGCCCTCCTCGGGCGAGAGTTCCCTGCCGGTGAACACCACCACGGGGATGTCGGACAGCGAGTCGTCGCTGCGCATCGCTTCCAACACTTCGAAGCCCGACATATCGGGAAGCCGCAAATCGAGCACGACGCAGTCGAAGCGTTGCTCGTTGAGAAGATCGAGGCCCTCGGCGCCGGTCCCTGCGGGGACGATTTCGATGTCGTCGTGCTCGAGCAGGGTTGTGATGCTGAGCTGCTCGGCGGCATTGTCCTCGATAACAAGCAGGCGCTTTCTTCGCGAGCCGGCATAGTCCTTGATCCGCGAAAGCGCTGCTTCGATGCTCTCGGTCGA
>Ga0134121_10004869_pt1 | contig 10942 bp, 12 predicted proteins | sample KB301_FD_96463 | JGI IMG/M metagenome (GOLD analysis project Ga0134121, IMG submission 96463) | Terrestrial soil microbial communities without Nitrogen fertilizer from Kellogg Biological Station, Michigan, USA - KB3-0-1 | ecosystem: Environmental > Terrestrial > Soil > Unclassified ...
CCTCGCTCAAGAGAACAGGTATGTGCGCGTGCATGCATATCAGATTCCCAATTCCCCAAGAGTCTTGTTGTCGGAGTCGGTGAATTCCTTGTCTTTCAGCGGTCCGACGAATCTCTCGTGATTCCACACTTCGAGATTCGTCAAGTAACCGAGGACTGCGACCTCTCCTGTCATCCGTGCAGATTCCCGTAACTGTGTGGGAATAAGAATTCGTCCTGATTTATCCATTGTGGTTAACTGACCGTAGAAGTTTGTACGATCCAGAAATTTTTTCTTCGTGGGATTTAAGGAAGGTAGCTTTGCGAGTTTCTGTTCAATTTCGTGCCATACCGGAAGGGGATAAACCAGGACGGACTCACCGGAAAGACTTGTTACATAAAAGTCGCTGCCCCAGGCAGCCTCGATCTCCTCGCGGAAGACTGTTGGGATCTTCAATCTTCCCTTGTCATCAATTGTTGCGGGAGCGTTACCACGCAGCATTAAAAATCCCTATTAGTACAAATAAATTCACTTTTTTCCACTCAGGGCCACTTCAACATAGCGATGGGCCACTAACGTGTCAACAATAAATTTAGCGGGAGGCTAATTCCGTGAATAGTTTATGTGCTAAGGTTTGAGCCGCACATGAAGGCTGGCATCATTGGACTGCAATCCGTTGGCAAGACTACCATATTTAACGTCCTTTCCCGTGGCAAGGCTGCGGCCGGACCTGCCGGCGGCCGCCGCATGGAAGCCAATGTCGGGGTAGTCAAGGTACCCGATTCGCGGCTGGATTTTCTGGCTTCCCTCTTTAAACCAGAAAAGACCACTTATGCGACGGTGGAATTCGTGGATGTTCCCGCGCTGACACGCGGTCGCGGCCAGGACATCGCGCTGGCCCCGCTTCGGACCGTTGATCTGTTGATTCATGTGGTTCGCGTGTTCGAAGATGAATCGGTGTCGCACCCCGCGGGCTCCGTGGATCCGGAGCGCGACAAGCGCGACCTGGATTTTGAATTGATCCTTGCCGACATTGCTTCCATTGAAAAGCGGATGGAACGTCTGGAAAAGGATCTGAAGAAGCAGAAGACGCCGGCGCTCTTGAAGGAACAGGCATTTCTCGAACGCGCCAAGCCCTGGCTGGAATCGGAAAAACCCCTTCGCGATATGTCCATGGATGACGAAGAAAAACGTCTCGTAAAAGGTTTTGCATTTCTATCCGAAAAGCCGATGCTCTATGTCGATAACATCGGCGAGGATCAGCTGGATCGATTGAAACATGCGGAAACGTCCGCCGCAGTGCGCGGCAAAACAGAAAGCACCATCATCTGCGGCAAGCTCGAGGCCGAAATGGCAGAGCTGCCGGCGGACGAATTGAAAAGTTTTCTGGCCGATTACGGATTGACCGAATCCGGTTCCGAAAGGCTGATCCGGACCACGTATCACCTTTTGGGACTCATTGTGTTTTTTACAGTTGGCGAAGAGGAATGCCGCGCCTGGACGATAACCCAGGGAACCAACGCGCAGCATGCTGCCGGTGCGATTCATACGGATCTCTCCGACCATTTCATCCGCGCCGAAGTCAGTCACTACGACGATTTCGTGAAGTACAAAAGCAATCACGCTCTGAAGGAGAAAGGCCTGTTGCGGCTGGAAGGAAAGGACTACATCGTTCTCGACGGCGACATCATGGAGATTCGGCACAGCGGGTAGTTCCGGAACTCCGAAATGAGCATTCTTCTTCAGTCTCTTCTCTTCGCCCTCGCCGCCGCCGCCGCTAACATTCTTGGCAGCGCCATGGTCACCAGCCAGCGGTGGGCAAAACAATCGCTGCGCTATTTCATCGCAGTCGGGTCGGGATTCATGATGGGCACGATATTCCTTGAAATGATTCCCGAAAGCATGAAGATGCAGCCAACAACGTTGCTGGCATGGGAACGTTGGCCGGCATTACTGCTGGTCGGATACCTGATCGTTCACTTCTTCGAACACACATTCACCGCACACATGCATTTCGGGGAAGAAACCCACCACGAAGAAATGAATGCAACCGTCGGGTTCTCGGCGCTCGTTGGCATGCTCGTACACACCTTCTTCGATGGAGTGACGATCGGCGCGGGATTCATGATCTCAAATCGGGCGGGGATTCTGCTGTTTCTGGCGGTGTTCCTTCACAAGATTGTCGACGGATTCACCATTGCATCGATTGTCGTCACTTCAGGTTATTCGGCGGCACGCGCCATGGGAGCGAGCGTGCTGCTGGCCATCGCAACGATTATCGGCGTGGTCGCCGTTCATGCGGCCGGAAGCGCCGTTTATGCGCTGCCGATCACCGCAGGCTGCACGTTGTACATCGCTGCAACCGACCTGATGCCGGAGGTGAACCGGGAAATGGGCGTCAAGATGGCGTTTCTCGTTTTTGCGGGAATGGGGCTTTTTCTGCTGGTGAGCAGAATAGCCCCCAATTAGCGCGGTATCAGGATTCCTCGTCATCCGACTTGGACATACCTGCTGAAACCGGACGCGAGTTGGAAAGTTCGCGCTCTGCCTGCTCCTGGCATGTAATGCACATCGTGGCCCACGGCACCGCAGCCAAACGCTTTTCAATGATGTCTTCGCCGCAGCGAATGCATTCACCAAACTCTCCGCGGTCCATCCGCTTTAAGGCTTCTTGTATGGACTTCAAGCGCTGGAAATCACTTTCATGCAGGTTATAGAGCAACTCCTTGTTATGGCTGATCGTCGCAAGATCGCCCTCGTCTTCCGTGTTCTCCAGCGTGATTTCTTCTTCCGCCAGCCGGTTCCGATTAATGGAGCGAATCAGCTTCTGGTTCTCTTCGGTCAATCGCTGTCGGAATTTCTGCAGTTTCTTATCGTCCATAATAAAACCTCACGTGTGTTTGACGCTCGACCCCCAAAATGTCTTGCACCGGACTTCAAACTTCGTCTCCAAAATCCCAAGGGCGCGAGATTATAACATCCCGGCAAAATAATTCGCTGCTGTATGATTTCGTACATCGTATAGACGGAGGAGAACTATTAATGGATGAACCAGTATCAGTAGCCTGCACCCCGAACGGACCACTGCGAATTACCGGAAACTTTGTGATCAAGGATTCCCAGGGCAAGGATTTCGACGTATCCGGCCGGACCACCATTTCGCTTTGCCGCTGCGGCTTTTCGCAGAACAAGCCATTCTGCGATGGAAGCCATGCGCGAAACGGGTTTCAATCCGTGATCGAAGCGCGGGTCCTGCCGCCGCCCGCCCCAAAACCATAGACTGGGGTCAGATCCCTCAAATTCGGGGCCGTGCTACTCGAACCCCGAATTCGTTTTCGCCCACGAGAATTCGGGGTTCGAGTAGCACGGCCCCGAATTCGGCCCCGAATTAGAGGGATCTGACCCCAATCTATTTTGCTCCCACCATGCAGCGGCGTTCGGTGATGTGATACTCAAACTCTTCGCGATACTTGTTGATCATTGCTTCCACTGGCATGGCGCAGGCATCGCTTAAGACGCATATCGTCACGCCTTTCATATTCGTGCACATATCGAGAATCATCTTGAGATCCGACATTTTCCCTTTGCCGTGCTCGATTCGATGCAAGACCTGCTCCATCCACCAGGTTCCTTCCCGGCACTGCGTACACTGTCCGCAGGTTTCCTCGGCATAGAAGCGCGCGGTTCTCCAGGCTAGTTTGACGATGCAGGCGGTTTCGTCAATCACCATGCATCCGGCACTTCCCAGCAGCGTGCCCTTGGCGGCGAGAGAATCGAAATCCATGCGAACGTCGATCTCCGCCGGAGTCAAAATCGGAACCGACGATCCGCCGGGGATCACGCCCTTCAGCTGATGTCCGGTTCGCACACCCCCGCAGACGTCGTCGATCAATTCCTTCAAAGGAATTCCCAGCTCGCGCTCCACCACCGCCGGTTTGTTCACGTGACCGCTGACGCAATAAAGTTTCGGTCCGGAGTTTTTTTCATTCGAACCGATACTTTTGAACCAGTCCACGCCGCGATTAAACAGATGCGGCAGGTTTGCGAGCGTCTCGACGTTGTTCACAACGGTTGGACACGCATACAAACCCTGGATTGCCGGAAACGGTGGTTTTTGCCGCGGATGACCGCGCTTCCCTTCCAGCGATTCGAGCAATCCGGTTTCTTCGCCGCATATATATGCTCCGGCGCCGGAATGTAAAATAATTTCGAGATCGAATGTGGAGCCAAAGATCTTGGTTCCCAGAAAACCCCTGGCCCGGGCTTCGGCAAGCGCCTGTTCGAGAACCCGGTATCCCAGTGAAAACTCTCCACGAATATAGATAAAGGCCAGGTGACACTCGACGGCATAGGCTGCAATAATCATCCCCTCGAGCAGCTGATGCGGGTCTCGTTCCAGAATGACGCGGTCCTTGCACGTTCCAGGCTCGCTTTCGTCCGCATTGCAGCACAAGTAGATCGGTTTGCCGGTCGTCTTGGGAACAAAGCTCCATTTCAATCCCGTAGGAAAGCCAGCGCCACCGCGGCCGCGGAGTCCGGATGCCTTCGTCGTCTCAATGACTTCGGCGGGTGTCAGCTCCTTTAAGACCCTGCGCGCAGCCTGGTAACCGCCGAGTTCCAAATAATGATCGATCTCTTTGGTCTTCGGGTCGTGAATGTTCTTAAAGAGTACGAGTTCGTAGGACATAAGCGGAATATGTTAGCAGAGAAACGACGTCACACTTTGTCGCAAGGTGAAACGCCCGAGTCGGCAGAAGAGACGTTGTCGAGAAGGACTCGAAAAGACGGCAGGAGACCGAGTCGCTGTCGTGCAATTTCATGAACACGCTTTTTCCGATCCGGACGATCCATCAGTTCCTTCAATGCCACAACCTTTACCCCATGCTGGCGGCCTTTGCGGCACACCACATGCACTTCGTTGTCTGCGAGATTGATCCGAATCCAGTCTCCGGTGCGGATCGCAGCGATTGGGCCACCGTCGAATGCCTCGGGAACCACGTGTGCGATGGATATTCCCTGGTGATTCCAGGACACGCGGCCATCGGTCAACACTGCTCCATTAACAAGCTGGAGTTCGGGCATTCCAGCGGCGCGAGGCCCGACGCCTGCCACGACGACAATGGTCCGCAGGAGCTGATGTTTGGCAAGATGATCCCACAAATGGGCCTTGCTCCAGTGCGCCGGGTCTTCTCCATCGCCGTTTAAGGCGCCGTTTAAGCCGGCAGTGCCGGCGGCCCAGTTCAGCTTCCATGTATCGTAAAGGTCTTCGCGGGTGATTTTCCCTTTGAGGCGTTCCGAAATTCCGTCGTGAGCATTCAGATCGGCGTGAAGATCCTTGAGCCCGAGATAGGCAACAGCCAGATACACCTTATTGTCGACATGCTGGAATTGATGAACGGCATCGGGGACGGACCTGCCAAGACGCACCACCGCTTGCGTACAGACATTTCCACGAATTCCGGATAGTCCGCAGGACTTCGAATATGGAGTCATCGTGGAATGCAGAAAACCTCCATTTGCGGATCGGGCCTCGCTGATGCGCTGCGCCCACGATCCGTCCAGAGTGACGGCGCGGTCTTCAATCAATCGTTTTTCTGAAAGTGTCCGCATCACGGTGTCGATTCCGGAATTTCCGCCATTCTCCGCTTCAACAGACATGGCGAAGATCGAATTCCCGTGCGTTTCCTCAATCGAAAGAATCTGCGGAACCGCTCGGGCGCGACGAAGCACATCGCCAGCGAGCATTTTCCTGCCGACGGCATCCGCAAGATATGTCAGGTGAAGAATCCATGCAGGATGGCCTCCTGCCGCGCTCCACACGGAGGCGGCATTCGAAAGATTGGATCGAATCAGGCCTGAAATACTGATTCGCCGTTCGCGTTTCCGAACTGCGGTCACCAGACGGTGAATGGGTTCGGAAAGCTGCGCGTCGGAGACTGGCTTGTTGGCGATATCGCAATGTCTTGGCACAAGGCCGAGCGACGCGACAATCAGGCGATGCACGGCCGATGCCCTCGACGCAGCACAACTCGCGCCGGAAGTGCCGGTGCAGCGTGCCATCACATGTTCGAGATCGTCCTTTTCAATGTCCTGTATCAGGCGGTGATGGAAGCATCGATCGAGTATGGATTTGATACTGGAGTACACGTCCGGATTCAGCGGCCGAAGAAGCAGATCGTCCAGTTCATGGCGGTCGAAGTCCGTCATGCGGTTGCGAAGCGGCTCGAAACGATTCCGGTCGGATTCCGAAGTGAACGTTTCGCGGCCGATCAGCGACGGAAGCACCATGGCAAATACCGGACGCCCCTTGCGGCGCTGTCGTACAGAATCGGTTTCCACCAACCCGCGCAGATTGCCCACAAGCATCTTGTCGCACGCACCGATGACGATTGCCGCGTCATAGCCATGGGCTTCCATCTGAGTTGCCAGCGATGCTGCACAGAAGTTGCGGGAGAGCAGGCCGTAAGTGGCCGTCTCGCTTCCGTGCGCCAGTTCCTCGCAGGGAACACTCTGCGCCACTTCAAACGGCAGAGCCTCATTGGCCCAGATGAATCGGATGACGCGGCGAATCGTTTCCTTCATTCCCAGGTTCGGCGGATGATCGTCTCCCCCATGAACGACTGCCACTCGGGGCTGTCCATTCATGAAGTGATCCAGAATCACGTCGCGATTCGGCGCAATCCCGGCGCTTCGGAGGGCCTCTTCAATCAGAGGAATCATCATCGTGACGGGCTGCGCCCGGCTGATCAAAGGATCTTTGAATTTGCTCGAGTGCATTTTCATCAGATTTTCCGGATATCTGGTCGAGTGCGGGAGTTATACAACTAAGTGGCCGGTTGGTTCAATCAGAGATCCGTTTCCACAGCCGCCTCAGGGCAAGCTGAATCTTCTTGATTTCCATGGGAGAGAGTTTCTCTTTCGCGTGATGAATCCGCTTCTCCCAGGCAATCAGCGCCGTTCGATCTGAAATCTGCGCGCCCTGCTCCTTCAATTCGTAATACAGCTCCGAATAGTGCCCGCACAACTCGCGGATATAGTCGAACGACCGCCGGTGAATTGCACAGGGACCGAGATTACGGATGGCGGACTGGTGGACTGGCGTGGCATACCCCTTGTGGTCCGCGAATCCGTAGCCAGGGTAAATCGAATCCATCTCCGTCATCAGCCCGTCGCGATGGACCTTGGCAACAATCGATGCGGCGGCAATTGAAAAATTGATTCCGTCCCCTTTGTCGAAGCTGTTCTGCGGCAGGGAGAGATCGGGGATCGTCCGGCTGTCCACCAGAACGTGCTGCGGGGAGACTGGCAGTGCGGCAATGGCCAATTGCATGGCGCGAAGACCCGCATGGTAAACATTGATCCGGTCGATTTCCTCGATATCCACCACGCCGATACCGATACCGGATGCCTTCGCCCGGATCTCTCCATCGAGACGCTCGCGCGTCGGAGCATCCAGCAATTTTGAATCGTGAATGCCATCAATTACGGTTTGCGGGGGGAAAACGACCGCAGCCGCAACTACCGGGCCGGCCAACGGACCGATGCCGACTTCGTCCACGCCGGCAATGCGTGTGATTCCCGTTTTCCACAAGACGCGTTCGAAATAAAGCATCGTTTCCAGACGTCTGCTTTCCCGGCTCTGTTCTTCCGAACGCCGCAGAAGCGTCTGATAGATTTTCCGCGCGCCGGCCCGAGTATCGCGCTGAAGGTTTCGAAGAACCTGCCTGGAAACTACCATGTTGGGTTCGGAGTACTGCTCCAGGATTGTTTTTAGCGATAACTGTTCGGTGTTTCTCGGCATGTCGTATATTCAGATCAGGTTTGAAGAATCATGGGTGCGATGCGCGGACTCAATCCGGTAAAACTTTTCGTCGGCGTCGTACCGCTGTCGGAAGAACGCCTGACATCCGAATATGGCCCGATCGATCACCGTTCAAGTTTAATCCCTACGGACGGCGCAATCCATCGTGTGTTCTTTTCCTTCGAACGTCTGGTTGAAACCAGCCAGCTGTCGAATGTCAAACGATTTCCTGCCGCAGTGCATATCGGCTTTGTGGACAACCGCAGAGCGGTTGTCGCACGGACAACGAATGATTCCCATCGGTTTGAGCTGGGAAACAATGTCTTCGGCGAGGAAACATTGCAGTTCAAGAACGGTGGCGTTCAATCTCTTCCGTGGACACCCATCGATTTCCAGTCCGACGCCTGTCATCAATTCTTTCTCATCATGCGCAAGCTGTACCGAGATCAGTTGCGATCGATGTGTCTGCTCCGGCGATAAGGAATGCGGGGATTTTCCATGTTTCGAAAAAAGATCATGAGTTCCTCCGAAGCGGAGGAGAAAGTCCGTCAGCTCGGATGGTGGTACCAACACTTCCAGCTCCCTTCCGGCGCCTGGACGGGAAGCGGGTGCCAACCATCGTATTCGCCTGAGGCGCGCTGGCGGTTGATCGAGCCTTTCATTCCACAGGATCTTTCGGGTCGTACGGTGCTCGACGTCGGGGGCAACGCCGGATACTTTTCGGTTCAAATGAAAAAGAGAGGGGCAAAGCGGTGCGTCCTGGTGGAGCCCTATATCGAATTTTCCCGGCAAGCCCGGTTTGTTGCGGAATCGTTCAACGTCAAGATCGAGATCGTTAACGAAGATGTTCACACGTTCTGCCTGACGACGGATGAACGGTTCGATTACGTGCTGTTTCTCGGCCTCTTCTATCATTTGAAGTATCCGGGCATCGTATTGGACCGGCTTGCTGAAATGACCCGAAAGAATATGTACTTTCAGTGCATCGTTGGAAACTCGGGAAACTCGGCCGCGGACGAAGCGTCAGCCAAGCTTGCATTCCTGGAAGGCACCTTCATGGACGACCCGACAAACTGGTGGATACCCGGATACAATGCATTGGAACCCCTGCTCCGAAGCGCGGGAATGAAGGTCACCGCACGGCCACATCCGGAAATTTTGATCACGGAACCAGAGGAATATTTCGGAAAAGTCGTGTACAAAAAACTGGTCTTCCCCCGTTACGGAAAGAGAGGCGGCGCAAGATTTCCAGGCCCGCAGACCGTGCCGCCGTCTCTTTGGCAGGAATTGCTGCGGAAGGATTCCGGCAAGTGAACTCAGGAAGGCTGGAAACAAATCTTCAGCCGGATCGCTTCAGGCAGTTCGGAAAGGATTCGTTCATGGCGCAAGAGCATCGCCATGATCTCGGTGAAGTCCTGGCGGATCTCCGCGACAAAACCGAATAAATTATTCGTGGAATCCGTGAAATTACTTCGCGATGCCCATGACATCGATTTGGTCCGAGCATACTAAGGCTTGCGGTAATTATCGAATGTCGTGATCTGTCGGATCCGGATGGGACCGTTTGAGAATTGCAATGTATCGTCGGCTCGTACGGAACTGGGCAACCAATAACCGTCAATCCGTTCGCGATACATTTCGAATCGCGGAAATATGTTCTCGCTATTTGCCGCTCGTATGTCGGGTACGGCCCTGCCGGAGCTCTTGATAATATGCATCTCGCGATCTTCGACCCAGACTTTGCCTTCAAAGTAGCGCTGTTCTTTTTCGATCTTTTTCGGTTTCACTTCGAACACGTAGCACGGAATCCCGTTGACGCTGTCCTTGCCGGAATACTTGACGTCATACTTCTCAATATCGCCGGTTGTGAGCGCAACCGCCTGCGTCATCCGCATGTCTGCGAAATCCTGCGGGGTCAGCGCAATGCTCTTCAACGTGGAAGCGGGCGCCGACAGAATCCTCTCAGTCGCCTTTCCCGACGCGTCCACCGCGATTTGGCTTACGGTGTGGTACTCCCCGGCAACCTTATTCTTACTGTCGAGCTCCTGAACGCTGATGTCCTGCCGGTAGACGTAATTCGCGCGAACCTGCACCAGTTCCCTTTCATTGGCCGCAAACCTTTGAATGATCTCCGGAATGGGAATCGATGGATTTTCCTGACCTGCTGTAAGAAACGGCAAGCTGAGAACTACAACCGTTAGGAGACCGCCACAGTGCCTTGAGAACATGGCGGGATTATAGCCGAGATCGACAGTGACGGCATGACATTGCCATGACATTGACGCTTCACGCTGGGATTACAATGCCGCGGTGCATGTGCTCCACCAGCGTCGATTTCCGCGGCGGCAGGCATCTCTCTTCCTGATCGCGATTCTACTTCCCTGCCTGGTTCTTATCGCATTGGGTGTGCGGTTGATTGCTCAGGAACGGCAACTGGAAGTGAAGCGGCACGATGAAGAACATCGCCAACTCGTCATTCAAGTTCGGCAGGAATTACTTTCCATCCTCGAAAAAATAAAACTGCAGGAGGTGACGCGAGCCATATCCGGTGTCCCCGGAACCTGGCAGCCGCCCGTCATATTTGTTGGGGCCTTCGCTGACGGACAGCTGCAGTTGCCTTGGGAGGAGAATCCGAACGTCCGGAAATTTATCGAATCGACCGCTGAATCACACTTTGCAGAATGGATTCGGAAGGCGGAAACCGAAGAGCTCGTGGCACACTCATTCGCCCTCGCTGTCGAGCACTATCGAGGGGCCGTCGATGCGGCACGCCAACCGGCTCAGCAAGGTTATGCCAGGCTCGGTCTTGCGCGCGCTCTGGAGAAGTCAGGGCGCCACGCCGAAAGCCTGAAGGAATACCAGGACGTACTGGCATTGCCGACCGATGTGGTCGATGAGAATGGAGTGCCATTGGCACTGTATGCCGCTCCACCGCTGATAGCGACAGGAGTTCGGCATCAGGAATCCATCGAATTGCTGCGCCTCGCTTCAAATGGAGGACACACCCTTCCGCCGGCCGCGTTGTATCTCGCACGCGACCTAGCTGGGAAGCTTGGCGCAGCAGACGTTGAGTCTCGGCTCGTTGCGAGAATACAGAACACGGAACAGGGAGAAGGGTTGCAGCGCGATGCTTCACGGCTAATGTCACTCCGCGAATCCCGC
>Ga0134121_10004871_pt1 | contig 10941 bp, 8 predicted proteins | sample KB301_FD_96463 | JGI IMG/M metagenome (GOLD analysis project Ga0134121, IMG submission 96463) | Terrestrial soil microbial communities without Nitrogen fertilizer from Kellogg Biological Station, Michigan, USA - KB3-0-1 | ecosystem: Environmental > Terrestrial > Soil > Unclassified ...
AACGGCTCGCGGTCGATGAAATCGCGCCGCGTTACGACGCCGAGGAGACGGCCGGCGCGGTCGACGACCGGAAAGCCCTGATGCGTCGGTACGAGCGAATGCACTTCGCTGATGCGCTGATCGTCGCGTAGCGTTACCACCGCGCGCGAACAGGCGTCGCTTACCGAGATGCGGTTGAGGTAATCGGCGCCGTACTCCATCGGCACGCGTACGCCGCGCCGCGCCAGCTTCTCCGTCATGATCGTGTTGCGCATCAGCAGCGACGACACGAGGAAGCCGGCCGTGCAGCCCGAAAGCAGCGGGAGGAGTCCCATCGGTTGCAGCGTCGTTTCGAAGGCGAAGACCACCGACGCCAGCAACGCGCGCGATGCGCCGGCGAACATGGCCGCCATTCCGACCAGCGCGCAGATGCGCGGGTCGATGCCGAAGTGCGGAAACTGCATCGTGGCCAGCTCCCCGAGGGCCACGCCGGCACCGCCGCCGATCGTGAAGAGTGGAGCGAGCGTGCCGCCGGACGTCCCGCTGCCGAGCGAGATCGACCATGAAATGAACTTCATGATGCAGAGGAAGAGCACCGCCTGCCCGACGATGCGGCCCGACACCATCCCTTCAATGTTGTCGTAGCCGACGCCGAGCGTGTGCGGCGCGAAGTAACCGACCAGTCCGACCGCGATGCCGCCGAGTGCCGGCCACCACATCCAATGGATCGGCAACTTCTCGAAGAGATCCTCGATCCAGTAAACGCCCCGCGTGACGTACACCGCAAGCCAGCCGATCAGCGCGCCGATGATCGCGTACGCCGTGAGCGCTTCGCCGCTCGGCCGCGCCAGCAGCGGCATCGCGAAGATCGGCTCCGTGCCGACGTACAGCATGCGGATCGCCGTTGCCGCCGCGCTTGCGAATGCTACGGGAACGATCGACCGCGGACGGAACTCGAACAACAGCAGTTCGACGGCCAGTAACACCGCAGACACGGGGCTGCCGAATGTCGCCGCCATTCCCGCGGCGGCGCCGGCGGCGAGCAGGATCTTCCGCTCGTCGGCAGTGGTCTTCAGGATCTGTCCGATCAGCGATCCCAACGCGCCGCCTGTGGCGATGATCGGTCCCTCGGCGCCGAACGGGCCGCCGGTGCCGATCGAGATCGCGGCGCTGATCGGCTTGAGGAACGTGATGCGCGCCGGTATCCGGCTCTCGTTCAACAGCACCTGCTCCATCGCCTCGGGGATGCCATGGCCGCGGATCGCTTTCGATCCGTAGCGTGCCATGACGCCGACGATCAGGCCGCCGATCGCAGGAACGATGAGCACGAGCCAGCCGAGGTGATTACCGGCCGGAGAGACGAAGCGGGTGGAGAAGCGGCCGTAGAAGGCGATGTTGGTGACGATGCCGATCAGACCGACCAGCCCCTGGGCGATGAAGCCGGTGGCGATGGCCAGAATGACCGACCAGAAGCACAGCAGGACGACGCGCTTGTCGATGAATGCGCGCTCGATCGGAACGCGCGGCTCGGTCATGTCGGGGGCGACAGGGATTCCTTCCGCGGTCGCCGACCCTTCTACACTCAGATCACTTCGCTGCCGCATCCGTTTCCGTAACCGCCTTGAGGTGGCGCGCGCGCGCCGAGGGATCGTCTTCAAACAACATCGGCGCGGGGCCGTCATCGCCGCCGACGTCATCGACGATTGCTTCGAAAGTATCTGCGAATTTCCTGCGCTCGTCGTCGGAAAGACGATCGAACACCGCCATCAGCCGCTGCTGCGCCACCGCGGGCGCGTGTTGCAGTAAGGCGTGGCCGGAACGAGTCAGGTTCAAAACCAGCCGGCGCGCATCGCGCGTGTCGCGGTCGCGCGTGACGAGTCCCGCCTGCACGAGCCGCGTGACGACGACGGAGACGGAGCTCTGATCGGTGAGCGTGCGCGAGGCGAGATCGTTGAGCGAAAGCGACGGAGTTTTTGCGAGCTCGGTGAGCACGAAAAGTTGCGCGCCGGAAACGCCGAGCTCCGCCTGCGCCTGCCGGTCGCTGACGCGAAGCATGCGGACGAGGCGGCGGATGGAATCAAGGATGCGCTGACTGTCGCTCATGGCGAGAACGGTAAATATATTTGGGATTGCAACAAATCGCCAAACGCGGAGGTCGAAACGCGGAGCTCGCGGAGAGGCGGAGAAGCGCGGAGAAAGGCAAGAAGTTGTTTTTCTCTGCGATCTCCGCCTCTCCGCGCCCTCCGCGTGAAACCGTCCCCCGTCGGGCTCGCGAGGATTGATAATCGCGCCCATGACGGAGAAGCGTTACGACCGCGCGTATTTCGATCATTGGTACCGCGGCCGAAGCCGCATCAACACGAAGGACGACGTGCGGCGCAAGGTGTCGCTGGCGGTTGCGGAGTGCGAGTACTTCCTCCGCCGCCGCCTTTTTTCCGTTCTCGACGTCGCCTGTGGCGAGGGAGCGTGGCAGCCGCACATCAAGGCGCTTCGTCCCGGCGCGAAGTACCTCGGCATCGATCCGAGCGAGTACGCGGTCTCGCGATTTGGAGAGTCGCGCAATCTGCGCCGGGCATCGTTCGACGAGCTGGCGAAGATGCGTCTGCGCGGTCCGTACGACCTCGTCGTCTGCTCCGACGCGCTCCACTACATCAATGACGACGACATCCGCGCCGGACTTCCGGAGTTGGTGCGCGTCGCCGGCGGCGTCCTCTTTCTCGAGGTGCTGACGGCCGATGACGACATCACCGGCGACTTGAAGGGCATGATCCGCCGCCCCGCCGCGTGGTACCGGAAGCTGTTCGTGAAGGCGGGACTGACCGCGGCGGGACCGTTCACATGGTTGGCCCCGTCATTGCGTGACGACGCGGCAGCACTCGAAGCGATGGTCTAATCACTGCAGTTTTTTCCTTCGAAACGAAAGGAGCTACGTCCGTGCGCTCTACATTCGCGATCGTCTTCATCCTCTTCGCCGTGTCACTCGCCGCGCAACCGCTCACCGTCGGCACGCAGATCGTCGACGCCGGCACCACGGCCACCATTACGACCGGGGGGCCTGTGACGTATGTGAATTTGTACGCCGGCGCCACGAAGAACGGTACGGTCAACAAGGCCACCGTGGGCTGGAGCGCGGCCTGTTCGAATGCGTTCAAGATCGTCTTTCTTCGCCAGAACTTCGGTTCTTTGGCGGCATTTACGCTCGTGACTTCGCGTGGACCCTTCAATGCCGTCAAGGGGCGCAACGAAGTCTCCTTGTCGCCGCCCGTCAACGTAGTCCAGGGCGATTTCATCGGCGTCGTCCAACTGCAGACGGTGACGGCCTGCGGCTCGGTGCTGACGCAGTCGTTCAACGACCCCAGCATCGGCTACAACCTGATCACCACGGCGGACATGAGCACGACCACCGGCACGATCGGTGGCAATTCCAACTATTCGAGCGGATACGCCATCGAGGCGATCGCCTTCGACACCAATCCGGTCCTGGTGCGCATCCTTCCCGCTGCCGGAGCTGCGCCCGGCGCCACCGCGTTCTTCCGCACCGCGCTGCAGATGTTGAATGCCACGACGAACACCATCACCGGCAATCTCGTGTTTCGTAAGCAATTGCAGCCCGGCAGCATCACCGATCCCTCTCTGCCGTTTTCGTTGTCGCCCGGCCAGTCCCTCTCCTATCCCGACGTCGTCGCGTCGATGGGAAGCAGCGGCGTCGGCTCACTGGACGTCTTCACGAACGGCGGCGACGCGCCGATCGCCACTGCGCGCGTCTTCAGCGATGGCGGCGCGGCCGGAACATCGGGTTTCTCGGAAGAGTCGGTGTCTCCCAGCGCCGCGCTCGATTTCTTCAGCCGAGGAATCCTGTTGATTCCGCCCGACCTGACGAATTTCCGGATGAACGTCGGAGTGCGCACGCTCGATACCGGCGCGACGTTGTCTGTCGCCACGTACGACTCCGCGGGTAACCTGAAGGGCACCCGTACCTTGCCGGCCTATGGTCCGAATGTCTTCGATCAGGTTCCGGTATCCACCTTCACTGGCCTGTCGTCGGTGCCGCCCGGTGGATACATCCTGATCAGCTTCAACGTTTTCGGCGGACGCGCCTTCGTCTACAGCTCCGTCATCGACAACCGCACCTCGGACAGCACGTTCCGCATGGCCGACATCAAGTAAGCGTGACGCGGAACTCAGCCCCGCCACTCTCCCGGTTCTGCAGCGTGAACGGGAGGCGGTGGTTGTTCAGGATTTCGGAGACGATGGTGAGGCCAAGGCCGCGGCCTTCGCGCTTGGTGGTGAAGAAGGGCGTGAACAGCTCGTCGCGTGCGGCGGGATCGATTCCGCGGCCGGTATCGGAAACGGTGAGCACGCCATCGCTGAATGCGACCGCGATCTCGCCATCTTCTCCGATCGACTCCATGGCGTTACGGATGACGTTGATGATGACCTGCTCGAACTGGCTCTGATCAACGCGGATAACTGCATCGGGCGCGACGTCGACGCGAAGCGCGATGTGCCGTTGATCGAGCTCGGGACGAAGCAGCGTGGCGATGTCGTCGATGACGTTCGCGAGCGATACGTCGCGCGGATGCGGCGCGGGAAGACGTACGACGTCCGCGAAGCCGCTCATGAATCGGTTTAGCGACTCGATGCGCGCCGCGGCGATGGTCAGCGCGTTCGTGAAGTCGCCGCGGTCGTCCGGCCCGACCTGTTCCGCGTAGCGAAGCACCGACTCCAGCAGCGACCGCACCGCCCCCACGGAGTTGTTGACCTCGTGCGACATCATCCGGATCAGCTTTTCGTACGCCGTCTTCTCCGTCAGCCGCAACTCCTCGGTCATCTCCTCGAGGAGGTAGAAAGTCTTCGCAAATCCGCGATCGCGAAACTCGGCGTTCCAGATCTTCAGCTTCCGCGCGCCTGCCAGCGTGACTAGCTTCGACTCGCCCGGCGCCAATAACGGCAACGCCTCGGAGACCGCGGGCTCGCTCAGCAATCGCTGCGCGGCGGGATTCGATTGCTGGATGGCGCCATTGAAATCGCAGATGACGATCCCGGACGGCGACGCCTCGACGATCTTCTGCAGCAACTGCTGCTGCTCTTCCGCCGCCAGCCGCTCGTCGCGCAACCGGTCGATCATGGCGTTGTAAATCTCGATGAGCCGGTCCATCTCCGGCTGCCCGACCGGAACGAAACGGGAGGTGAAATCGCGTTCGCTGATCAGTTCCGCGCCCGTGCGGATCAACGTCATCGGCAGGAACAGCGCGTTGACCATCCGATAGCTGATGACGATGGAGACGACGAACGTCACCTCCACCGCGAACAGCCAGTTCTGGTGCTCCATCAACACCACCACCGCCAATCCCGCAAACACGAGATGCAGGACGATGAACCACAGCAGCAGTTTGGTGCGCAGGGTCATGAGTCATTTTTCACCACAGAGACACAGAGGTCACAGAGATCAGTTCTCCGTGTCCTCTGTGTCTCTGTGGTTCAGCTCTTTTTGCCTCACTCGCTGATCCCATACTTCTCCAGCCTCCGATATAGCGCCGCTCTGCTCAATCCCAGCGCCTCGGCGACGCGCGAGAGGTTGCCGTCGTAGTGCTGCAGGCACTTCACGATCATGCCGCGCTCGATCTCGTCGAGGGTCATCGTGCCGGCGTCGGGGAGCGATGCGTCGCGGCGTTCGCGCGATTCGAGATCGCGGACGGCGATGAAATCGTCGAGCGTCAGTTCGTTCGCGTCGCCCATCACCACTGCACGCTCGATGGTCTGCCGCAGCTGGCGGATGTTGCCCGGCCAGTTCTGCGTTTTCAGCCACTCCATCGCGCGCGGCGCGATGACGTCGACGTCGCGGTGGTAAATCTCCGCGGCCATGTTCAGGAACTGCGCTGCGAGGCGCGGGATGTCCGCTCGCCGTTCGCGCAGCGGCGGAAGCTGGATCGTGATCAGGTTCAGGCGATAGAGCAGATCCTCGCGAAACTCGCCGCGTCCGACCAGGTCGTGCAGAGCGCGATTCGTCGCCGACACCACGCGCACGTCGACCGTTCGCGAGCGGCTCGATCCGAGGACTTCGTAGGTGCGGTCCTGAAGGACACGCAGTAACTTCACCTGCGACGACGGGTCGACTTCGCCGATCTCGTCGAGAAAGATCGTTCCGCCGTCGGCCACTTCGAAGCGGCCCTTGCGATCCTGGCGAGCATCGGTAAATGCGCCGCGGACGTGACCGAACATCTCGCTTTCGAACAGCGTCGAGGAGATTCCGCCGAGGTTCACTTTGACAAATGCATGTCCGCGGCGGCGGCTGTTGGCGTGGATCGCTTCCGCGACCAACTCTTTTCCCGTTCCGCTTTCGCCCATGATCAGCACAGAAGCCTCGGTGGGCGCGACGCGGCCGATCAGCTCGAGCACGCGCAACATCTTCGGATCGCTGCCGATGATCTTTCCGAAGTCGAACTTCGCATCGAGCTCCGCACGGCTCGGCGCTTCGGCGGCGACGTCGCGCGTTTCGGCGAGTTTCAGTGCCGTCTCGACCGATTGCACGAGCAACGTGTTCGACCACGGCTTGGTAATGAAATCGGCCGCGCCACGTTTCATCCCTTCCACCGCCAGCCCGATCGAGCCCCATGCCGTCATCAGGATCACCGGCACATCCGGCTGTTCGGAGCGGATCGCGCTAAGGAGCGCCAAACCTTCCTCGCCCGTCGTGCGGCGCGAGAAATTCATGTCCTGAATCACGAGCGAAGGACGCTCGGAGCGGATCGCCCCGAGCGCCTCGTCAACCGAATGCGCGGACGCCGATCGATGACCGTGCTGCTTCAGCAGGAGCGCCAGCGAAGCAGTGATCGATGGGTCGTCGTCGACGATGAGAATCATTCGTAATGCAGCGCCTGGGCGGGTTGGACGCGTCCGGCGAGCCAGCTCGGATACAGCCCGCACAGTAGCGTGAGGCCGTAGATGGTCGCAAGCGCGCCGGCCAGACCGATCGTGAACGACACGGGGCTGACCAGAGTGAAGATGCCGAGGAGCGGCAGTTGCGCGACGACGATCACGCCGATGATGAGCGCGAGCGTTGCCAGTAGCGCCACCTCGCCAAGGATCTGGCGATTGACTTCGTTGCCGGTTGCGCCGAGGGCGCGGCGCAGGCCGATCTCGCGCGTGCGGCGCGTGACGTTCTGCCACAGCACTCCGGAAAGTCCCAGCGCGACCATCGTGATCAGAAACGCGGCGATCACGCTTCCCACCGCCACCGGGGTCAGGTAGATCCGCAGGGCGAAGGTGCGCATCGCCTCCATCCTCCGCACGCGCTGCTCGTAGTTCGGAAAAATCTCGTGCGTGCGGCGGCTGATCGCTTCCTCGAATGCCGCGGGCGTTCCGGGCCGAACCCGGATGAGCAAGCTCCCCGGCACTCTGACTTCCTTCTCGGCGAGTGACAGGCGGCGGAACACCATGTTGATGTGCTCGCTGGTGAACTCGCCATTCTTGCGGAACGGCGGCATGATCCCGATCACGCGCTGTTCGTGTTCCCCTTCTTCATCGAATTTCTTTCCGAGGGGATCTTCGTTGCCGAAGAGTGCTTCGGCGAGATCGCTGTCGATGACCACGGGCGTGTAGCCCAACGCGTCATCCTCCGGTTTGAACCAGCGTCCGCGGAGAAGGGGGATGCTCATCGCTTTCGGATAACCGTCGGTGACGTCGTCCATCGTCATGCGCACGCGCTTCCCGTGGATGTGCCATACACCTTCCATCGTCGAGAGCGAATACGGAGGTGTGTGCGAGCCGCCGATGGCCACGACCTGCGGCATGGCCGCGATCTCCTTCATCAGGCGATCGAGCGCTGCGACGTCGGCGGTGTTGTCGCCATGGCGTTCGCCGGGCGGCAGACCGCGCTCGGACGGAATCGACACGTTGAGGACGAGCACGTCGTGCCAGTCGAAATTCAGCGGCTTGTTGTAGCGCAGGATCGCCGAGGTCCCGAATGTCACCACCGCGAAGAAAACCAGGAACGAGAAGAAGATCTCGACGATCAGCAGCGCATTGGCGCGCTTGCGGCGCCATACGAGCTTGAGCAGGTGACGAATCACAGCGCACCTCCACGCAGAGCGTTGACAGGATTGAGCCGCGCCATTTTCCAGGCGGGATAGAAGCCGGAGAAGACGCCGAAGAAAATCGCGATGAGCATGCCGTATCCGAACACGCGTGCATTCACGTTGAACTGCGCCTCGGGGATGAACGAGGTGTGATTGAGCGCCATCAACGCGATGATGGTGAAGACGAATCCGAGCGCGCCGCCGAGCAGTGTGAGGATCACGTTCTCGGTTACGAACTGCGCGATGAGCGTGCGCTTCGGCGCGCCGAACGCTTTGCGAACGCCGATCTCCGGCGCGCGCTCGAGAATCCGGCTGAGGTTGAGCGTGACCAGGTTCAGCGCCGGCAGCGTCATGAAGATGAGCGCGAGGCTGACGAAGATCGTCCGCAGCACCAGCGCAGCGTCGATATCCGCCGGGTTGTTGAGCATCGGACGGGCCAGCGCCTCAAAGGCGGTGTCGAGGCCGGATCGCGTCTCTGTGCCGGGCCGATTGTCAGCAGTCTTGTAGTTCGCCACGCGCGTGTTGAACTCGCGCTTCAGTGCCGGGAAATCGTCGCGGCTGCGCGCGAGCACGATTCCGTTGTATTCGCCGATCGTGGCGCGCTGCAGCTCCGCCGTGACCGCCCCGATCGGCACCCACACCTCGGCATATGCGGAGATGCGCGTGATGGGCACGCGCGAGACGACGCCGGCGATCCGATAGTTCTGCCCGCCGAGGTTGATGGTGCGTCCCACCGCGGGGCCGGGACCGAGGACTTTGTCGCGAAGCGCGTCGGTGATCACGGCCACGGGCCGGTCGGCGGCATCATCGGCGGCCGTGAACGGCGCGCCTTCGATGAAGTGGAAATCGAGGATCTGCCAATACGACGGCATGGCGCGCTTCATCTGCGTTTCGATCCGCTGCGTGCCGGAGTAGATGACCGCCGTCTGCAACTGGGTGAAGTACGCGTACCGCTCTGCGCCCGGAAGATCGCGGATCGTCTTCTGCAGAAATCCGTAGCCGGGCTGGCTGGTCTGGCTCATGTCTTTGCTGTAACGCCCGACGACGGTGACGAAGAGCATGCGGTCAAGATTCGACTCCGGTTTCCCGGCGGCGAAGATGTTGTCGAGGATGGCCGTGGCCACCATCAGCACGACGAGCGTCAGCGTGATGCCGACCAGCGAGATGGCGGTGAAGACCTTGCGCCGCGCCAGCACGCGGAATGCGAGTTTGAGGTTGGCGATGTTCATGTCACGCCACCTGCCTGCCGTCGAACAAACGGATCGTGCGGCCGGTCTGCTGCGCGAAGCGGTCGTCGTGCGTGACCATGACCACGGTCGTGCCGTCTTTCTCGTTCAGCTCTTCGAGGATGCCCATGATCTCGTCACCCATGGCCGAGTCGAGATTCCCGGTCGGCTCATCGGCGAGGACGATGCGCGGCTTTCCGACGATCGCGCGCGCGATGGCCACGCGCTGCTGCTGCCCGCCGGAGAGCTGCGTCGGAAAGTGATGGACGCGCGACGAAAGTCCGACTCGGTCCAGCGCCGCAAGCGCCAGCTTCTTCCGTTCGCCCGCGGCGATCTTGCGATACAGCAGCGGGATCTCGACGTTGTCGAGCACCGTCAGATCGGGCACGAGATGGAAGCTCTGGAAAACGAATCCGAGCTTCTCGTTGCGCATCTTGGCCAGCGAACGGTCACCCGCGCCGTTGATGTGCAGGCCGTCGAGCAGCAGCTTGCCGCTGGTCGGCTTGTCGAGCAGGCCGATCAGGTTCAGCAGCGTCGACTTCCCGCAGCCCGACGGCCCCATGATCGAGACGAACTCCCCGTCGGCGATGTCGAGGTTGATGTTCTGCAGCGCGAGCGTCTCGACGCGCTCCGTCCGGTAAACCTTGTCGATGTTGTTCAGTGTGATCATGGTTTCTCCTTGTTACTTCAGTCTCAATTCCTTCAGACCCTGGTATTCGCTCATGTTTGAAATGACGACTTCGTCGCCTTCGCGAAGGCCGTCGATCGGTTGAATCAGTTCGTCGCCGGCGAGACCCCAGCGCACGAGCGTGCGCACGAGCACGTTGCCGTGCACGACGAACACTTCCTCGCGCTCGCCCTGTCCCAGCGCGCCGCGGCGCACGCGCAGCACGTTGCCGTGACTGCCGAGAACGGGGAGGACGTCGACGCGAAGGTTGTTGCGAAGCTTTGGATGCGCGCGCTGATCGAGCGTGACGTAAAACTTGGCGACGCCGTTCTCGATGCGCGGATCGATGCTGGAGATCGTGCCGTCGATCGTGGTCGTGTCGTCGAGCTTTACATGCGCGCGCATGCCCGCGGCGAGCTTCGAGGCGTGTACGTCAGAGATCGTGGCCACGACGCGATACGCGGAAAGGTCCGCAACGCGTGCCAGCACATCGCCCTTGCGCACGGTCGCTCCGACTTCCGGCAGCACCCAGGTCAGCACGCCGTCCTGATCGCTGCGTGTCATGGCCAGGTTGAGCTGACGCTCAGATTGATCGCGCTCTTTCTGCGCCGTTCGCAACTCAAGCTGCGCCGCCGCGATCTGTGCGTCCGCCGTCCGTTTGGTGCGGCTCATCCCATCGCGAAGCTGCGCGATTTCGATGTCGCTCTTCTTTTTCGCCGTGACGGCGACCAACTCGTCCTGTGCCGATACCAACCCTTCGGCGTGCATGCGCTTGTTCTGATCGGCTCTGAGCTTGAGGATGTCGGAGTCGAGCTGCTTCTGCTCCAGCGCTGCGGCCGAGGCAGCGATCTCCTCCTCCGCTTTCAGCCGCGCCTGCGCCAACGCGCTCTCCTTCTGCGCGACGGCATCGTTCAACTTGTCGAGGTCGAGTTTCGTGGCCGAGGTGTCGAGCGTGAGGATGGCGTCACCGGCGTGAAGCTGGTCGCCCGCG
>Ga0134121_10004872_pt1 | contig 10939 bp, 10 predicted proteins | sample KB301_FD_96463 | JGI IMG/M metagenome (GOLD analysis project Ga0134121, IMG submission 96463) | Terrestrial soil microbial communities without Nitrogen fertilizer from Kellogg Biological Station, Michigan, USA - KB3-0-1 | ecosystem: Environmental > Terrestrial > Soil > Unclassified ...
CAGCAGTCCGACCTCTCCCGCATGGAGAAGGGCGAGTACCGGGTCAGCCTCGACACCCTCTTCCGCATCCTCGCCGAGTTCAAGATGAGCATCGGCGAGTTCTTCGAAGGCGTGGCGCAGGAGTCCATCACCCCGCGCGACGTCAAGCTCGTCCAGGACTTCAACGCCCTCCCTCACGAAGCCCAACGCGAAGTCGAAGAGTTCATCGCCTTCAAGCGGAGCAAGGACGAGGGCCACCAAGTCCACAACCGGTATTACGGCGACCCAGTGGAGAGCGACGAATGAATTCAAGCATCTTCGACGATCTAAAAGGCCGCAGCGACGAGGCGGTACGGGCGGGACGGTTCACCGAGGCCGAGACCCTCTTGAGTCAAGCGTTGCTCTGGGCTTCTGAGCACGGCGAGCCCTGGCAAGTCGACGTTGCAGTGTGCAATCTGGCAGCGGTAACGATCGAGCTGGGCCACGGTGAAGGAGATTTACCAAGACTGCGCGAGATTCTGCTGCGCAACGCCAATCCCCAGAATTGCCGGCTCGCGGCCTACAACATCTCTCGACACTATGAGCTGGCCAAGAATTATAAGAAATCTTTGTTCTATGCGCGAATTGCCTTGGAGCGCGCGGAAGCCTTAGGGCGTCAGGACTGGGTTGCGTCCACTCACAACCATATCGGCAACGTGCTCCTAGCCGAAAGTTTTGTAGATGAAGCCTGCGAGCAATACGAGAAGGCGCTTGCCTGGATGCCAGAGGGCGAGGAAGTATGGCGAGCCGGCATCCTCGGCAACCTTGGGTATTGCCGGGTTCTGCAGCACCGCTACTCCGAGGGTTACACCCTACTCTACAAAAATTTGCGTGTAATGCGGCGATTCCACGCGGAACGCTACATGGTTGCAACGCTGATAGACCTCTCTTTTACTCATCTTGAGACAGGCCGCCTCCGTAATGCTGGGAGATGTGGCTTGCTCGCCCTTCGGCTCGCGGAGAAGAACCAGCTAGGAGACTCCGTTAAGAATGCGCTGTACCTTCTCGGAGAGTCAGCCCAATTGACAGGAGACTCGGAGCTCGCGCGCAGTTACTTCTTGCGCCTTCAGCAGGACTTCTTCCCAGATGAGGTCTACCTTCCCGGCTTCCTGATGACTGTCGATATTAGAAAGCTCATCAACCTGCACGCCTAAGCTGAGCCTTGCCATGAATATGAAAACGCCATTTACCGCTCTAATCCTCGCCGGTATCCTCGGCACTCCCCTGGTCGCCCAGGATGGTACAGCCGCGCTCGGTACCGCCGGTGAGGTTTACCTCGCAAAGGTAGGAGCCTATAAAGATCTCTTCCCAAGGGACCACGCTACGGCTCCGAATAATACGGTCCTGGCTGTCGACCTTATCCAGCCGGGCGGGGCTCCGCAGCGTTTGCTGGTGCCATACACCACTGGGACCGATGTCGAGAACTCTCCGGCCGTGGTCTTCGAAGACGACTCGGACACCCTGTTCGTTCTGTGGGCGAGCCAGGCCAATTCGCTCAGCTCCGTGTTGATGCTGGCCAGCTTCGACGGCACGAGTTGGGGCTCGCCGATCCAAATTACCGGCAACCCTTTCTCCTCTAAAACGTCACCGCAACTGGCCATCACTCACGACTCTTATTCAGCCGTGTCTTCCAACGGGGACACAACGACCCGGCACCGCACCATCATTCATGTCGTCTGGGAAGAGCAGACCGCAAACGGCAATGCCGACGTTCTCTATACTCCTGTCATCCTCGATGAGGGCTCTTACCTTGGCTGGGCACCTCTCTATAACCTGAACGACATGGTGGGTAGAACGTCTTCCGGTTCGAGCTTCACTCCTCCGGTAGCCCTGGTCCAGTCACCGGTCCTGCTAAGTGGGCGCGATTCTCGAACACTGGTCGTTGGCTTCGCCTCCGCAGAGACACGCTCTCTCGCCGCCGTGGAAATCGATATCCTTCCCGAGGAGATCTCCCTCCTTGCGGTTGACTGCCGAACTCATATCGTCGACCTGGGACGCACGCTCTACCCAAACAATCTCCAGGCTCTTGCCGACAACGCTAAAGCTATCATCATCAGCCACGGGACCGCGTTTCATGAAGATATAGCAAACTATATCGCGGGCCAGATTCATGACTTGGTTCTCGCCAATCGAGGGACTAGCTCGACCGATCTGACTTCGCTCAGCGAAGACGCCCGGACTCATATTGTCGACTTGGGTGTTCGGCTCGCCGGCCGCGGCCTGCGTGACCAGGACGGCCTAGCCAAATCCCTGTCCCTCGCTGAAAGCACCGTCAGTGTAGATTCCAACCAGGATCCGTCTGCGCCCACCCACCTGATCCACTTTCGGATCGCTGCAAGCCGTCCCGCTCCGCAGATGGGTTCGAATTCGACTCAGATTTTCTTGTCAGAGACTGGAGACGATGCCATCGTCGCGTGGACCGACTCAGGCAAGGTTTTCTACCTCCAGAGCCAGGGAACGGGTTGGAGCAACCAGAAGCAGATCAATCTGACAGGCTCGCTGGACGCGCCTCACGCGTTCGATATCCTCAAGCAGCGCGCCCGCAGCCGTTAGGCGCTGGGCTCCATCAGCAGTGACTAAACGGCGTGGCCAAAAGCCACGCCGTTTTTGCGTTTACCGGCGGGTTGATTCAGTCGGAGGATTTGGTAATCGCCAGCGGCGATCCCACCGGCCGCGCCGAGAGGATCTCTCCGCCCTCGCGCTGGAGCGCTACCGCGATGTCGCTCCGGCGCTCTGGCGGGCAGAGGATTGCCAGGGAGCCGCCGCCGCCGGCTCCGCAGGCTTTGCCGCCCCAGGCTCCGTGAGTGGCAGCCACCGCGAGGAGATTCTCCAGGACCGGCGTGGAGATCCCATCCGCCAGTTGCCGCCGGTAGCTCCACTCGCGGCTCATCAACTCTCCGACCCGAGGAAAATCGCCGGCCTCCAGTGTCGGGGCGATCTCGGCGGTGGTCTCGGCGATCCCCGCAAAGAGCTTGGAGACTTCGGCCTCGCCGTCGAGACGGCGACGCACCACTTGCCAGTTGCTTCCCGCCGAAAAATGACTCTGGCCGGAGTAGACCACCAAGAGGCTGTCTCCCAGACGCTCGAGATCCACGTTGAGGGAGCGGACCCTCTCGCCCCCGAGCTCGGCCAGGATCTCGAGGGCGCCTCCCAAAAGGGCGGGATAATGATCCTGAAGTCCCGTGGGCAGGCCCATCAACCGGGCCTCGAGATCTCGCGCCATCGCCGCGATCTTCCTCGGCTCCGAGCGTGGCCGGTCGAAGGCCACCTCGGCCGCGGTCAGGAAGGCCACCGTCATCGCCGAGCTGGCGCCCAGCCCACCGCCGCGCGGCGATCCACTGGCGAGCGAAGCTTCGAAAGGCGGCAGCTCCAAGGCGACGGCGATGACACCGATCAGGGAGGTCTCGGCATGCCGCGCCAACTCGGCCGCCGAGGCTGCCTCGATTACACTCGATCCCTGGCGAACGAGGTATCGGATCGACGAGGGACGAAGCTCCACCGTGACGGCGAGGTCCACCGCCACGTTGACCGTGCGTGCACCCGGATGCAACAGGCCCAAGGGCCAGATGTCGAGGGTACCGCCGCCGAAGTCGACCCGGCACCAGGCCCTGACGGCGACCAGCGAAGGCATCGAAGGGAAAGGCTAGCGCGCCACTCCGGAACGAGAGGATTGCGGCGCGGCGTCGCCGACGGCGAGCTGGGTGGCCGGCCGCTGGACGCCTGGCACATGGAGGGACTTCGCCATCTTCACGTCGCGCATGCCCCCACGGAGCGAATCCCGCCAGGACCGGAAGGCCGCCAGCCGAGTGGCCGGAATGGGCTCGTCGCGGACGCCTTTGAGCGACAGCGGATCGATCCAACCATCGCCGCGCTTCACCCGGTAGTCGAGGTGCGGACCGCTCGCGAGGCCGGTGGCTCCAGTAAAGGCGATGGTGTCGCCTTGCCGCACCCGAGCCCCCGAACGGATACCCGACGCGAAACGAGAGAGGTGCAGGTAGCACGTCAGGTAGCCGCCGGGATGCAGCACCTTCACCACGTTGCCACCCCCACGATCCCAGCCGGCGAAGCTCACGACTCCGTTCGCCGTGACCTGGACCGGCGTGCCCACCGGCGCGCCATAGTCGACGCCGTAGTGCGGCCGGTACTCCTTGAGCACGGGGTGGAAGCGATGGAGGCTGAAGACCGAGGTGATTCGCGGCGAGTAGCGCAGCGGCGAGCGCAGGAACATCTTCTTCATCGGCCGTCCCTCGCCGTCGTAGAAGACGCCCGAGTCGCCGTACCGGTACGCTTCATGTAGATGGCCCCGGTTATCGTAGGAGGCCCCGTAGATCGTGCCGATGTCATGGAACCGGCCGTCCATCTGGACTTCCTCGTAGAGCACCTCGAAGGTATCGCCCTTCTGCAGGTCCTTGGTGAAGTCCAGATCCCACTGGAACACGTCGGCCAGACGATAGGCGAGCGCAGGCGGCCCACCGGCCGTCCGGATGGATTCTTCCAGGGAGCCGGCGAGGGTGCCCCGGACCGAACGCATCTCGACCGCACGATGGAACGGCCGCCAGTCGCTCTGCCACTGAGACCCGCGGCGGACGAGCTCGATGCGGCCGCTGCCGTCGAGCGTCATCTCGAAAGAGGCGAGCCGTGAGCCGCCCTTGAAAAAAGCCGAGTAGTGGTTGCCGGCCTTGAGACTGCGCAGGTCCACCTTCTGAGCGAGGACGTTCGTGGCCTCGCGCAGCTCACTTCCCTGAAGGCCGAGCTTGCCGAAGACGTCGGCCACCGTCTCGCCGCGCAACAGCTTGGCCTCCACCGGCACCTGGGCCTGGTCGACCCAGCGGCTGGCCTCGTTCGGCAAAACGTTCTTGACGGAGAACCTGGGGGCGGGAAGCAGCGGGAAGGACGACTGATTGTGGGCTTCGAGCGTCCGGGTGGAGAAAAACAACCCGGCTGCCAGGAGAATCAGCCCGAGGGGTAGGAACCAACGAAAAACCTTCGGGCCATAGTGTACCCAGTGTGACTGCATCCCGAGCAGACCTCCCTGGAGAGGGTTTGAAGATCCTTGCGAACGGCTGAAGCTCTGGCAGGATACTACACAGGGCAGGTGGGAGGATGCAACCCCTGGCGCTTTGATGCGGAATTCGCGTAGCTAATGAAGAAGCTCCGCGATCGCCCGGTCCGGGTCGTCGGGAAGCTTGCCGTGAAACAGCACCTGACCGTCCTTGACCACGAGCAGGCCGGGCAGGTTGGCCACGTTGTACTTGTGGGCGAAGAGACCGTCCGGGTCGAGGCAAACCGGAGTTCCGAGGCTCTTGCCAGCGAGGAACCCCTCAACTGCTTGGCGCTCCTCCTGGAAGTTGACCGTCGAGACCCGCGCGCTACCCTTCCAGCGGGAAGCGATCGGATTGACGCGCTGGACGATGTCGCGCGACCGTGGAGACCAGGAGGCCCAAACCACCACGATGTTGACGCCGCGCGACATGTCACCCTCGCTCAGCCGCTCCCCTCCCAGGCACGAAAGGCTGATCTCCTGTGCGCCGGAGACCCGCGCCAAACTGGCGAAGAGCACGAGGGCGAGCACCCAAAAGCGAGATGTGATTTTCATTGAAGTAAGTACCCGCGGAGGAGTCCAGCGGTGGAAATCAGTGGGGGCCGGCGACGCGGCGATGCTCGAAGCTGATGAGGATGCGATGTCGTAAACCGTCGGGAGCAGTACAGCGGAAAGTTCTCTCGCGTACGATCCAAAGCAGCTTCCGGGTGTAGTCGAGCTTCTTGCCGCAATCCCCGCACCTCCCGACGTGATCCCGGAATGGGGCCAGCAGCTCCTCCTCCATCTCGTTGTCGAAGAACAGGAACAGTGCCTTGCTGACCTCTTTACAGTCCATCGACCTTCCTCCGCGAACTTGAGTCTTCTACATCGTGATGGTACTAGGCATTCAGACCCGGTGTGTGAATCCCTCCAGTTCAACTGCCTGCCGGGTCCGGTTATTTCCGCCTAGTCTCTCCACGAAAAGACGTCCACGAAAGGGACGTCCCTCAAGGGCAGGCCGTGCTACTTCGCAGCCCGGCTCCGCATCTTGGCTGGCTCGTCTCCTTCGCGCAGGTAGCCGTGGTCCCGGGCGAACTCCAGCATGGCAGCCTCCAACAGCCGGCGGCCACGGTAGAGGCGGCTCATGACGGTGCCTACGGGGACTTCCAGAATGTCGGCGATCTCCTTGTAGGAAAATCCTTCCAGGTCCGCCAGCAGCACCACCATGCGGTAGTCCGGCGGCAGCTTGTCGAGGGCCCGCTGCACGTCCTCGTCGAGCACGTTCTCCAGCAGCTCCTCTTCCGGGTTCTTGAGCTGCTTCGTCGCGTCCTCGCTGACCTGGTTCTCGAAAGACTCCTCGATCTCTGCAAAGTCGCTGAGGGTGGGGGCCTGCTGCTTCTTGCGGTAGTTGTTGATGAAGGTATTCTTCATGATCTTGAACAACCACGCCTTGAAGTTGGTCCCTTCCTCGAACTTGTCGTAATAGCGGTAGGCCTTGAGGTAGGTCTCCTGGACCAGGTCCTCGGCATCCTCCGCGTTGCGCGTCATGCGGTAGGCCGTGTTGTACAGGGCGTCCACGAACGGCATCGCCGCCGCCTCGAAGTTCCACCCCTTCTGATGGTCTACGCTCTCTCTGGGCATGCTTACCCCCTTCGGCATAACCTCTTACCGCTGGCTGGTATACGCATAGACGGTGCCAACGGTTCACCCGCCCGGATGAGATGGGTCCTCGTCCCCTTCTCCGGCAGGAAAAGGGAACAGGTGTCCTCACAGGATGACAGTTCCGACAGAGCCGCTCCAGGGTGGAGGCTCTATTCTGGGATCGGGGTGTCCTCGGAGGATGCCGGTCCTCCGAGAATCGGCGGCTACCCGCCATTATACATGGCCCGGCTCGCCGTCGCCTTTTCGGCACCCGAGGTGCCAAGAATGCGCCCTCGGCCGGGCCCTCACCCCGGACATCCTCGTCGACGTCAAGGGCGGAGACGGCCCCTTGACCCACCTGAGGTACGGTGAGAAGCCGACGGGCCGACCCTGGCTAGCTAGCTGTTGGTCTCAACCTCGTCCAACCGATCAATCCAATAGGTAGGCTTCTGACTCGCATGTGCCACCGCGACAACCACAAGCCGCGGATCTGTGACGTACACAACGGCGTAGCGAAAACTGTTTAGCAGGACGTGCCGAACTCCGGGAGGAATGCCCTGTAAGAGCCAAGGACTCCCCAGGGCCGGGTTACGCGCGATGAAGTCGAAGGCGACTTGGACCTCGGAAAGAAAGCGGACTCCCAGACCCTCGACGCGTACCTCGTACCAATCGCTGGCATCCGCCAGTTCGAGGCTGGCCGCCTCGAGGACTTCAAGCACGGCGCGTGGCGAGGCGAGCTTGAGCCCGGGAAAGTGCCTCGTCTGCGGTCACGGTGCGCGCGCTGCCATCACGCAGCCGTTCGATCCGTCTCGTGATCTCACCTGCCCAAGCCTCTGGAGCACCAGCATCCGGAGCTCCGGTCAGGCTCTCGGACAACCGAAGAGCGACTCGAGCTCGTTCATTCTCAGGGAGCTCAAGGGCTTCTGCAAGGATCGAGTCAGCGGCACGCATGAGTTATTTATAGCACACCAGGGACCGCCGCCCCGTCGTCCTTTGCTGACGACGAGAGCGCTCTTACGGCAACGGCAGCGGCAGCAAGCTGTGCTTGGCGAGCTCGATGAAGGGGCCGGGGTAGATTCCCAGCGCGAGAGTCGCCAGGGCGCAGAAAGCGATGGCACCGACCAGGGCCGGCGCCTTGAGGGGGACGGGCGTCGTCTGGTCGGAATCCTTCAGGTACATGTAGAGGACGATGCGGAAGTAGTAGTAGAGCGAGATGGCGCTGGTGAGCACGCCGATCACCGCCACCCAACCCCAGCCTGACTTCAAGGCCGCGGCAAAGAGATAGAACTTGCCGACGAAGCCGCCCGTGGGCGGGATGCCGGTCAACGCCACCATGAAGAGCAGCATCATCGCGGCCAGGAACGGCGAGCGCCGCGCGAGGCCGGCGTAGTCCGCGCAGGTCTCGCCCGCGTACTCCCGCCGCTCCAGCAGGATCACCGTTCCGAAGGCCCCAAGGGTGATGAAGGTATAGGCCAGCAGGTAGAAAAGCACGGACCACAACCCCACCTCCGACACCGCCAGGACGCCGAGGAGAATATATCCGGCGTGAGCGATCGAGCTGTAGGCGAGCATCCGCTTGACGTTGTCCTGGGTGAGCGCCGCGATGTTTCCCCACACCATGGTGATCACCGCCACGATGGCCACGATGGTCTGCCACTCCGCGCGCACGCTCCACAGACCCTCGTAGAGGATGCGCAGCAGGATGGCGAACGAGGCGCCTTTCGAGGCTACCGCAAGCCAGGCCGTCACCGGCGTCGGCGCTCCCACGTAAACGTCCGGCGTCCAGACGTGGAACGGCACGGCCGCCACTTTGAAGAACAACCCCGCCGCCAGCAGCAGCCAGCCCAGCGGCACCAGGTAGTTCCCGTGCAGGGCCGGATCGGCCAGCTTCTGGGAAAGCTCGCTGAGTTGCACCGTGCCGGCGGCGCCGTAGAGCAGCGAGATACCGTAGAGCAGGATCCCCGAGGACATCGCGCCGAGGATGAAGTACTTGAGAGCCGCTTCGACGCTGCGCCGCTCGCGCTTGAAGTATCCAGCCAGGATGTAGCTCGCGAGAGCCATGGTCTCGAGCGAGATCCAGATGGTCAGCAGCGTGTAGCCGCTGGCCATGAACAACATTCCGGACGTAGCCAGCAGGAGCAGGGAGTAGTACTCGGAGGCGCGGTAGTTTCCCTCTTCGAGAAAGCGGACGGAGAGCAGCACGGTCAGCGCCGTGGCGACGAGCACCAGCAGCTTGACGAAGAAGGAGAAACCATCCAGCACGAAGCTGCCGCCCAGGATCAGCACTCTCCCGGGGGGTAGCACGGCATGCACCCGCAGCAGCACGCCACCGGTGAGGACCAGGCTCACGACGCTGACCAGCGCCGAGTCCCGGTTCCCCATGCCCCGGCCGATGGCGCCGGCCAGCAGCATCAGCAAGCCCGCCGCCGCGAGCAGGATCTCCGGAGCGAGCAGCAGGTATTCTTGGACGTTGGGCACGGGCTACTCCCCCGCCGCCGGAACAGAAGACGCGGGAACGGCCGGCGAGGTGGCCACTGCGGTCGCGGCGTAGTGCGGGTCAACTTTCGCCACGACATAGTTCACCGGCTGCTCCAGCACATCCAGGAAAGGCTTCGGATAAAGACCGATCCAGAAGCAGAGGATGACGAGCGGCGCGAGATACAGGATCTCCCGCCGGTTGAGGTCCTGCAGCCCCTTGTTGTCCGGGTTGTTGAGCGGCCCAAAGAATACCCTTTGATACATCCACAGCATGTAGGCGGCGCCCAGCACGATGCCGAGGGAGGCCACCACGCCCCACCACCAGACACGGTTGAAGGCACCCACCAGGATGGTGAACTCGCCGATGAAGCCGTTGAGCGTCGGCAGGCCGATGGACGACATGGTGATGATCAGGAAGACCGTGGCATAGAGCGGCATCACCTGGGAGATGCCGCCGTAGTCGGCGATCGCCCGCGTGTGCCGCCGCTCGTAGATGACTCCCACCAGGAGGAAGAGGGCGCCGGTCGAGAGGCCGTGATTGATCATCTGCAGGATGCTGCCGTTGAGGCCTGGCCCGTTCAGGGCGAACATTCCCAGCATGACGAAGCCGAGGTGGGAGACCGACGAGTAGGCCACCAGCTTCTTCATGTCCTTCTGCGCCATGGCCGCCAGCGCGCCATAGATGATGCCGATCAACGCCAGCCCCGCCACCCACGGCAGCAGCTTCATCGTGGCGTCCGGCAGGATGGGCAGCGAGAAGCGGACGAAGCCGTAGGTGCCCATTTTCAGCAGGACGCCGGCCAGGATCACCGAGCCCGCCGTGGGCGCCTCGACGTGCGCGTCGGGCAACCAGGTGTGGAACGGGAACATCGGCACCTTGATGGCGAAGCCCACGAAGAAGGCGAGGAAAATCCAGAACTGAAGGTCGGGCGGAATCGAGTGCCCGATCTCGTGGAACTTGATGATCGAGAAGGTCTTCGGATTCCCCAGTCCCTTCCAGCCGAAGAGGCCGTCCGAGTTGTAGAAGTAGAGCGCCAGGATACCCAGCAGCATCAGCACCGAGCCCACCAGGGTGTAGAGGAAGAACTTGATCGCCGCGTACAGCCGGCGCGGACCGCCCCAGATGCCGATGAGGAAGTACATCGGAACCAGCATGACTTCCCAGAAGACGTAGAAGAGGAAGAAGTCCAACGCCATGAAGACGCCCAGCATGCCGGTCTGGAGGAGGAGCAGGAAGATGTAGTACTCCTTCTCGCGGTCGTGGATCGCGGTCCACGAGGAGAGGAAGGCCAACACGCCCAGGAACGTCGTCAGCAGCACCAGCAGCAAGGCGATGCCGTCGATTCCGAACTCGTAGCGGACGCCGATCGACTCGATCCACGGCAGGCTCTCGCGGAACTGGAACAAATGCTCTCCAGTCCCGCTGCGGTCGAAGAGGAACCAGAGCGGCAGCGACAGCAGGAAATCGACGAACACGATGCCCGTCGCCACTTTCCGGATCAACGCTCCCTGGCTGCTCTTGAACCCGAAGGCGATGAGCAGCGCCCCCGCGAGGGGCAGGTAGGCAATGATCGAAAGGATCGGAACGTTGTGCATGGCTCCCCCTAATGCAAACTCGTGTGCTCAGCCCCGGTGCAGGACGACGTAGACGATCACCAGGGCGAACATGCCGGCCGCGAGCACCAGCGCGTAATTGGAGACGTAGCCCGTCTGCAGGCGGCGGAACAGCTTGGAAAACGCGTCGAGGATGGTGGCCACGAGATTGACCAGTCCGTCGACCAC